>Ga0310690_10000499_pt1 | contig 82969 bp, 79 predicted proteins | sample AusTroGonzalo_MG_2_FD_207661 | JGI IMG/M metagenome (GOLD analysis project Ga0310690, IMG submission 207661) | Bovine rumen microbial communities from tropical cattle in Woodstock, Queensland, Australia - Gonzalo_04 (v2) (version 2) | ecosystem: Host-associated > Mammals > Digestive system >...
CCAACATCAAAACAACATGGTCATATCAATGACCGACAATTTTAACAGTATTTTTAATGCAAATATTCCTTACAGAAGATTGGTAAATCCCCACAATTCGTGCGAAATATCAGATTTAATATTACAAATCGGAAGCCATTATACTATCAATACATATCCGCCTAACTTTCATTACAAAATACATACCATTCATCAAAGTTCGCAAGCTGCAGCAGCAACCACTATAAAGTACGCAAAAGAAAATGAATATGTATTTATGGGCAGCGGCGGGAACCTTCTTAAAGGATTAGGAGTTTTATTTAATTATTTTTATCACAACACCGAATTTACTCTAAATATTATAGGGCCTGTCGAAGACGATGTAATGAAAATTATCCGTTCCAAAATAACCCCCAACATTAGAATCCATGGATATTTAAGCATAGAAAGTGAAAAGCTTCAATCCATTATAAAAAAATGTAATTTTATAATTTACCCTTCAGGTTCTGAAGGATGCCCCGGTGCGGTTCTTAACCTGATGAAGAAAGGAATGATTCCGATTGTATCTTGCTGGGCTGCTTTTGATGGAATAGAAGATTGTGGATATCTTCTGAAAGATTTAGATATGGAATCTATTCGTATGGCAATAGAGTGGTCTTCTAAATTAACAGAAGAAAAAATTACAGAAATGAAAAACAAGGCCTCAAAGTTTGTATGCGACACATATTCACTTGAAAGGTTTTCTGCTGAACTCGAAGAATTTATTAAAAAACAAGAGCAAATATCGCCAGTTAAACATAATATTTTGGATAATAGAGAATAGTCTTATGAGAATTTTTTTCGACCATCAAGCTTTCGAAGTGCAGAGGATAGGCGGAGTTTCACGGTCATATGCAGAATTAATATCTCATATACGCAATATAGGTTATGATTGCCAAGTCGGGGTTAAGGAAAGTAATAATGTATACTTGAACAAAATTGGGGTTGCCGGAATTAAACCTTTACATTATAGACACAAATTGCTGTATGGAGAACGGCAGCTGTTTAAAGGTCAATGGAATATAACAGGAAAAGTTCTGAGAATGCTTGGACATAAAAATGAATATCGAAATATTAATAAAGAATATTGCATCAAATTATTGAAAAAACAAAAATTCGATATTTTTGAGCCAACTTTTTTTGATTCATATTTTTTGCCTTACCTTAAAAACAAACCATTTGTTTTAACTGTTCACGATATGATTCCGGAATTATTTCCAGAATATTTTAGCAGAGATGATTTTCAAATAGTTCAAAAACAAAAATTATGCCCCCTGGCTGCACATATTCATGTTCCATCAAAAAAAACGAAGGAAGATTTAGTTAACATTCTTAATATATTTCCAGAAAAAATTACGGTTATACCTCATGGAAAACCTGATTATATCACAAAAGATTGTATGTCCATGCCATTGTGTGACTTTCAATATATCTTATATGTCGGTGATAGGTATGGTTATAAAAACTTTCTCCCTTTTCTAAAAGAATATTCACATATAGCAAAAAAATATCCTGAAATCAGATTGGTTTGTACAGGCAAGGATTTTAATGACAATGAAAAGGCCCTCATATCAAATTTAGGAATTGGAGAAAATGTAACCACCAGATTTGTTTCCGAGGAAATTTTAATGAACTTGTATCATCATGCAACGGTATTTGTCTATCCTTCAGCGTATGAAGGTTTCGGTATTCCCATATTGGAAGCGTTTGCCGCCGAATGCCCTGTTATGCTAAATGATGCGAGTTGCTTTCCTGAAGTAGCAGAAAATGCTGCAATTTATTTTGACATAAACAAAGACGGGGATTTGTTTGAAAAGTTTGAAAACTTTTATTTGTCAGGAGAATCTTCTCGTAAAGAAATGATAGAAAAAGGCAGGTTGCAAGTAGAAAAATATTCTTGGGAAAAATCTGCTGAATTGTTGTCAAACATATATATTTCTATAGTATAAGCTATGTAGTGGGGCGGATGACAATGGATAACAGACAAAAAAGGGATTTTTATAAATCTTCAACAAAATAGTGCCAATGAAAATATCGATCATCACAATCTGCAAAAACACAGAAAACGCAATAGAACGCACGATGCTCAGCGTTGTGTCGCAGAATTGTTTCAACGAAAACATCGAATATGTTGTTGTTGACGGAGCTTCCACAGACAAAACTATTGAAATCATTAAGCAATGCTCCGAAAAATATCCGATAAAATGGATCAGCGAGCCTGATTCAGGAATTTACAATGCGATGAATAAAGGGATAAAACTTGCCACTGGCGATTATCTCCTTTTTCTTAATGCAGGGGATTACCTTATCCACTACAATGTTATAAAATCATTGACAAATTTGTTCGAATATTCGGTTTTTGATGTTATATATGGCAACATGTTATGTGTAAATCCAGAATCGGGACAATGTCTTATAAAAGCAGTTGGTAAAATACCTGGCGTCAAGTTCTTTTTTGAAGATACTTTGCCACATCAAGCAACGTTTTATAAAAAAGATGTCTTTGAAAAATTCGGCGGTTACGAAGAAAATTTCAAAATTATTTCAGATAATATCCTAAATAAAAAAATGTTATGTGACTGCAAAGTTTCTGTGAAATATATCAATCAAATAATTTCGGTATTTTTAAATGACGGAATAAGTTCAACAAACAAAGTACTCGACCTTCAGGAAAGAAAAATATTTCAAGCAAAATACTTCAGCGAAGAAGAAATTAAGGAAATAGAAGAACAAAAACAAAGGGAAGAAACGTTAAGGTTACGAAAAGAACAAAAATCTTTACTTCGTTTCTTATCAAAAATATTTGCGAAATTTTATGAATTATGGGTCACCCGATGACAGGACCAAAAATCTCAATAATAATCCCTGTTTACAATGTCAAGATTTATTTAAGGGAATGTCTTGATTCATGTGTCAACCAAACATTGGAAGATATTGAAATCATTTGCGTTGATGACTGCTCGACAGATAATTCTTATGAAATTCTTGAAGAATATCAGCAAAAAGATTCTCGAATAAAAATATTCAAGCAGGAAAGAAATAATAAGCAGGGTGCCGCCAGAAACAAAGGATTAGAAGTTGCTACAGGAGAATATATCTGGTTCGTAGACAGTGATGATTATATTGACACCAAAGCCTGCCAGATCCTCTATAACGCAATAAAAGAGTTTGGAGTTGATATGCTTTGCTTCAGTGCGACACAATTCACTGAAACAGAAAAAAATCGAACATTCTCTTATCCTCAGTATTTCCAAGGAGTTCAAATCAACAAGATTTATCATCCCAAAACAAATTGGAGAGAAATTAAGTTCTATAATTTGAATGTTTCGCCATGCACTTATCTGACAAAAAGGAGTGTTGTCCAAAACTTTAGATTTCGCGAAGGCGTTTTTTTTGAAGACACCGATTTTACGCCGATTTTATTAGCATCCGCGAATTCTTTTATTTACATTCCATACACAGCCTATTACCGCAGAATTCACCCGACTTCAACAACACAATCTGCCTTGTCTCAAAAAAGACTAGAAGATTTGATTGAAATGATTCGATCTTTGGATAAATTCACAACAGAAAATAAAATAAACAAACAGCACTTTTTGTACGAATTTTTGGTCTGCCAAATAGACTACATCTTTGAACTGTGTCAATCTGCTGCAGACATAAGACCAAATAATTTAGACATGTTACTAGAATTAAAAGCAAGATATCGCCGCCCCAAATATTCGATCAAAAGGTTTATTGGAAAAATGATTAAAAAATTAGTTGGAGATTTTTAATGTCATTGGCTCCGATAATATTATTTGTTTACAACCGTCCTTGGCACACTCAGCAAACTGTCGAAGCATTACAGAAAAATGAGTTGGCAACAGAAAGTGAGCTCTTCATTTTTGCCGACGGACCCAAAGCAAACGCAACTGAAGAACAGAAAGAAAAAATCATACAAGTTCGTGAATATATTCATAAAATTAACGGCTTTAAAAAAATAACCATTCAGGAAGCAGAGCAAAACATTGGTTGCGCGGATTCAATAATTCAAGGAATTTCATCAGTTTTTGAAAAATATAACAAAGTCATCGTGGTGGAAGACGATATCGTTACCTCGAAATTTTTTCTCCGCTTTATGAATAAAGCATTGGATTTTTTTGAAAATGACAACCGTATTTTTTCCATTAGCGGATATACCTTCCCATCAAAAACAATGAAGATTCCCGCAAATTATAAAAACGATATTTATCTTTCATATCGCCACGGAGCTTGGGGATGGGGAACTTGGAAAGACCGCTGGAACAGCGTTGATTGGGAAGTTCATGATTTTAAAGAGTTTTCTGAGAATATTGAACTTCAAAAAGCATTCAATCGTGGTGGAGCAGACATGAGTGGGATGCTCAAAGACCAGATGGAAGGACAAATTGATGCATGGGACATTCGTTTTGATTATTCTCTCTTCAAACAAAACAAATTTAATATCCGTCCCGTAAAATCACTTGTGAACAATGTCGGTTTGGATAACAGCGGCACTCATAGTAAAGTTGATACAAGGTTAATTAATATATTAGATGATAGTTGGAATCCGAGAATTGAAACTGTCGAACCGAACCGAACAATACTTAAAAATTTCAGAAAAGTTTATGATCCGCCGCCAAGATATTCATTGAAAAGATTTGTTGGAAAAGTTTTTAAGAGGTTATTTAGTTGAAAATCCTACACATAAATTCAGGTTTTTCACAAGGCGGAGCAGCCCTGCTGATGCAGCTTCTTGCAAAAAATCTTGAACAAAATCACAATGTTGAACAATATTTCACAGTTCAAAGAAATTTCGGCAAAGAAATCAAAAACATTTTTCAGACAAGTGAAAAAGCTTCAGTTTTCGGATATAGAAAATTCACTAGAATTCTTTCCGAACAAGTTTTTTTATACCGTTTTTTGCCAATAGAATCGAAGTTTATTTTAAAAACCGCAGGCGAAACCGCCCCTGACATCATCCACCTCCACAACATTCACGGAGGATACTTCCAGACCGATCTTCTGCCCAAACTTACAAAAATCGCCCCTGTTGTCTGGACATTTCACGATATGTTCCCGATCACAGGGCATTGCGCACATTCTTTTGAGTGCGAAAAATGGAAAACCGGATGTGGAAACTGTGAAAGGCTGGATATTTATCCGCAAATCAAAAAAGATAGAACAAACGCTCTTTGGAATTACAAAAACAAGATCTTTAATTCAGCCGATTTCACAATCGTTACTCCGTCACTTTGGCTGAAAAAATGCGTTGAGCAGAGTTTTTTGAAAAACAAGAATACCTGCTTGATCTATAACGGGATCGATCTCAAAACCTTCAAAAAAGCAGACAAAGCCGAAGCAAGAAAAGCACTCAAATTGCCTGAAGATAAAAAAATCATCCTTTTTTCTGCAGACGGAGGAGTCAAGAACCTGTTCAAAGGGGGAGAATTTGTTTTTCAGGCTTTTGAAAAATTGAAAAACCGTAACGATATTCTCTTCTTAAATATCGGTGGAGAGAGCGGACAAAAATCAGAAAACTGGCAGGACTTCGGATATGTAAAAAATCCAAAAACCATGGCAAAACTCTACTCCGCAGCGGACCTCTATCTCTTCCCGACTTTGGCGGACAACTGCCCGTTGACAGCAATAGAATCTCTTGCCTGCGGACTCCCGGTCGTTACATTCGAAACCGGCGGAGTGCCAGAAATTGTTGAAAATGGAATTTCTGGCTTGGTTGTTGAATACAAAAACGGAGAAGAACTGTGTTCAGCTTTGGAGAAGCTGCTTGATGACGATGAATTGAGAGAAAAAATGGCTGAAAATGCCGTTCAGACAAGTAAAAAATTCTCTTCCGAGCGAATGGCGATAGAATATCTGCGGCTTTATGAGGAACTTTTGAAATGAAAATCTCAATAATCACTGTCTGCAAAAATGCTGAAAATGTGATTGAAAAAACTATACTCAGCGTTGTGTCACAAAATTGTTTCAACGAAAACATTGAATATATTGTTGTTGACGGGGCTTCTAACGACGAAACCATTGAAATCATCAAGCAATATGCCGATAAATATCCGATAAAATGGGTAAGTGAGCCAGATTCCGGCATATACAACGCGATGAATAAAGCTGTTAAAATGGCCAGCGGAGAAATCATCTATTTCCTCAATGCAGGAGACAAATTATTCGATGAAAAAGTTATCTCTCTGGTGTTGAAAAAGTGTGAAGAAAGTGATTGCGATTTTCTATACACCGACATTTTAAGCTGCGATTTCAACAACTTATCAAAAGGAACAATAAAAAAATTCAATCATGTTGATAAATATTTCTTGTTCCGTGACTGCATCTGCCACCAGGCTTCTTTTTTTAAGAAAAATGTAATTGAAAAATTCGGCGGATTTGATGAAAATTTCAAGCTGGCGGCCGACTATGAAATGCTTTTGAAAATCATGGCTGACAAAAGTCTGAAAAAGGAATATTTATCAATAGTTTCAGCATATTATGACTGCACTGGCGTAAGTTCATCAAACAGAGAACTCCTGCAAAAAGAAAGAACAGAGATAATAAAAAACGGTTTTTCGTCTTTCGATCGATTTAAATTCCAATCAAAAATTTACAGATTTTTCAGGAAATTTTCAGCTGCAATGGAATTTTTCATCAATCAATACCGGGGCAGCAATGATTGAGATTTCTGCTGTAATCTGCACCCGCAACCGATCTTCACTGCTTGCCGACTGCATAGATTCTCTGCTGAATCAGAATATTGATCCTGAGGATTTCGAAATTCTGGTTGTGGACAACAATTCTACCGACAACACAAAAGAAATCGCCACGAAGTTTTGCGAAAATCATAATAATATTAAATACTTTTTTGAAGAAACCGCCGGATATTCCGCACCACGTAACTGCGGCTGGAAAAACGCTTCAGGAAAAATAGTAGCCTATATCGATGACGATGAAATTGCCGCGACAAACTGGATTGAAAGCATCCTAAATACTTTCCAGATCGAAGAAAAGCCTGATATCGTTGGCGGAATTTATGAAGTCAGATATGATGAAACCCCGCCGGAGTGGTTTACTGATTCCATGGGCGGAACAAACAGAAACCGGCAAAAGGGATTGTTGAACCAAAGAGCGGACTGCTATCTTGCAGGAGGAAATATCGCTTTCAAAAAAGAGGTTTTGAAAAAGCTGAAGGGATTCTCCAATGATTTCGACATGAAAGATAATTTTTTGATGATGGGCGAAGATACCGATATCTGCCAGAGGGCAAAAAATGCCGGATTCAAATTATATTACAACCCGAAAATTGCTATCTATCACAGGATGAACAGCAACAATTACGATATTGAAAAAAGAAAAGAAAAGGCAAAAAAAACCGGAATGACAGCAAGATTCATATTTGGCAGAAAACCGTTTTCCAGCCATTATTTCAAATACTTAACTTGTTTTTCCATGATTATTGCAGATTTTTTCATGAATATTTTTTCAAAAAAAATCTCGACAAAATCCGTTCTGCTGAAAGAAAAAATCGCTTATAGAAAAGGATATTTTGAAATGGATAAAAAGCTGGGAGCAAATAAATGACTGATCTCGCGCCGAAATACCAATAGGCAAGGTTCGTCAAAAATCGAGGCTCGCAGGATTTGTCAGAAAATCTCTCAATCCCATAATGAAGAAACCGTTTTCGTCGTATCCGGGGAAAGTATTTTCTCTGACAATTATGATTTTTTTGAAAGAATCCGGAATGTTTTTTAAAGATTTTTTTTCCTGTTCGCGTTTTTGTTCGTCAAATATCGAGAATGCTGATTGGATATAACAGCGTTTGTCCCCCGAATTTGCGACAAAATCGACCTCAAATTGTTTGCGGACGACTTCTTTTTTTTCATTCCTTTCAAAATTCTCAACAATACCTATGTCGACATTGTATCCCCGAAACAACAGTTTGTTATAAATCCAAAACAATTTACTTTTTTTGTTGCAAATAACATTTTTTGGAAATTAATGTCGGAGGAAGTGTACTGCTTTTAATGGATTTTTCTGAAAAATAAAGCATAATAGTGCCGTTTTCAGCTGCTGTTTGCAGCAGCTCCCTGTTCTTCGGGAGTTTTTTGAAAGGAGGTTTTTATGCTTGCCCCGATAATCTTATTCGTATACAACCGGCCGAAACACACGGAAACCGTCATAAATGCGCTGAAAAAAAATACTTTGGCTGCATAATCGACTCTTTATGTTTTTTCCGATGCTGCAAAGAAGGAAAAGGACTTTGAAAATGTGAACAAAGTCAGAGAGATCATCAATAAAATTGATGGCTTTAAAGAAGTCGTCGTCACCGAAGCTAAAACTAACATCGGGTGTGCCGATTCCATAATTTCAGGCATCACCAAGGTCATAAACGAACACGGAAAAGCAATAATCATCGAGGATGACATTCTCACCGCTCCGAATTTTCTCGAATTCATGAATGAAGCGCTGTGTAAATATGAAAACGACGAGCGGATCTGTTCGATTTCAGGCTTTGTTCCGAATGAAAAAATGGCGGAAGTCTGCAAGGATTTTCTGTTTTTAGCTTACAGAAATTCAAGCTGGGGCTGGGGGACTTGGATTGACCGCTGGAACGATGTCGACTGGGACATGCTGCAGTGGGAAAAGATAAAAAAAGACAAAAAACTCTGGAAAAAACTGCAACTCGGCGGTGAAGACACCACATACCTTTTAAAACTGCAGCTGGAAGGATTTATTGATTCATGGGCAATCCGTTTTTATGCCAATAATGCCTTGAAAGATAAACATACCGTTTTTCCGACAAAAACTTTTGTCAAAAATATCGGTCTCGACGGCAGCGGAACCCATTGCGGCAATGTAAAAAAAGGCAACTCTGTAGTTTTGGAAAATCTTTCCCCGGTTGATTTCAGTTTTCCCGATAAACTTGATTTTGACAGCAAAATCAACGAGTTGTTTGCTTCGAACTACAAATACGGTTTGAAAGACATCATCCGCCGCAAAATCAAAAACTGGCTCATAATTTTGAAAAGAAAAATATGAAAGTTCTGTTTGATACCCAATGCTTTGATGCGCAAAAATTCGGCGGCATTTCCCGCTATTTTTGTGAAATAATGAAAAACTTTCCAACTTGCGATGAGTTTATACTCCCGTGCATTTACTCTCGAAACGAGTATTTGAAACAATCAAACCTTATAAACTGCCTTGAAGATGACACCACCTTTGAATCTTTTTTGCCGAATCTTGATTTTTTTGGCAAAGAACATCTTTTCTGGCTAAGAAGCAAGCTGCTTCCGACAAAAGCAAAAATTAACAAGAAAGAATGTATCAAAGCTTTGAAATCACAGGATTTTGATGTCTTCCACCCAACTTATTACGACTCCTATTTCGTTGAATATATTGGCAAAAAGCCTTTTGTTCTTACTATTCATGATATGATTTATGAAAGATACCCGAAGTTTTTCAGAAATACACATAAAATTATAAAAAACAAGAAACTTCTTGCCGAAAAAGCAGCTAAAATCATTGCTATTTCTAACAAAACCAAAGATGATATTATTGAATTTTATGGTCCTTCTTTCTCTGATAAAATAGAAATTGTTTATCACGGCTCATCCCTAAAAAGAGCCGATTTTAATGAGAAAAGTATCGATTTTAATTCTAAATTTGGAAAATATTTTCTCTATACCGGGGCAAGAAATCATTACAAAAACTTTCTATTTTTTATTGAATCCTGTGCCGATTTTTTAAGAGAAAAGAACCTAAAAATAGTATGCACTGGATTATCTTTTTCAAAAAAAGAATTTTCTTACTTTGAATCCTTGGACATCGCCGACCGTGTTATTCACCATTTTGCATCAGATAATGAACTTTTCTGGCTCTATAAAAATGCGTTAGCCTTTGTTTTTCCTTCATATTACGAAGGTTTTGGCATACCGATTCTGGAAGCTTTCGAAGCGGAAACACCGTGTCTGCTTGCAAAAGCAAGTTGTTTCCCTGAAATAGCGGAAGATGCAGCACTTTATTTTGATCCCGAAAACAAAAATGAAATCGTATCGGCTATGTCCAAAATTTTGGATAAAGATTTAGCTGAAGAACTCATTGAAAAAGGTAAAAAAAGATTAACTAATTTTTCGTGGAAAAAAACTGCGGAAAAAACAACTAAAATCTACAAATCCATAATAGAATCAACTCATAACCCTCAAAAAACATCACAAAATAGACTGGCAGATAGATGATTTTTCCTGTTGTGGTCATTTTTAACACAAACTTTTCAATATTTCGGCAAAATAAGATTAATCCTAATTAAAGACTTATTAAGAAATTTATTTACAAAAAAATTATTATTAGTATAATATCCGCCGTTTTTTGCTGATTTTTTTTAATGTTTGGAAATTTTTGGAAGGTAGCGGCGTGAAAATCGGAATTTTTATTTCAGGAACTGGGACGAATATGGCGGCGATATGCCGTAATTTTTTTGAAAAAAAGCTCGACGGTGTCGATGAGATCAGTTTTGTCCTTTCGGATAAAAGGAATGCGCCGGGATTGGAAAAAGCCGAGAAATTCGGAATAAAAACAATAGTTTTGCCGAAAAAAAAGGATGAGGCTAAGGAAGATTACGAGACCCGTCTGATCGAGGCGGTTCGTCCGTTCGGGACAAAACTTATAGTCCTTGCCGGTTTTATGAAGGTTCTTGGGACGACTTTTCTTTCGAATTACGACGGAAAGATCATAAACATCCATCCGTCTCTCCTCCCTTCGTTCAAAGGGGTCGACGCGCAGGGGCAGGCTTTCGACTACGGCGTCAAGGTTTCCGGCTGCACAGTCCATTTTGTCGACGAGACGCTTGACGGCGGTCCGATAATCCTGCAGCAGCCCGTGTTCAGGCAGGATGACGATACGAACGATACTTTCAAGGCGCGGATCCTGGAGCAGGAACACATTCTCCTTTCTAAGGCGATTTCAATCGTAAGTCTTGGAAATTATTCAATAAACGGCAGATATGTTTTGGTTGGTAAATAGGTGATAGAATTTAATTTCAGGAGGGAAAAATGAGTGGATTGAACAAAGTTATGCTGATCGGACGTTTGGGAAGAGACCCGGAAATCAGATATTCTTCAAACAATACGCCGATTTGCAATTTTTCAATTGCTACATCAGAAAAAATCAGAAAAGGTGACAATTTTGAGGAGAAAACCGAGTGGCACCGCATCGTCGTTTTCGGAAATCAGGCAGAGAACGCTTCGAAATTCCTCAAAAAAGGCTCGCTTGTCTTTGTCGACGGAAAAATCCAGTCGAGGACCTATCAGGACAAGGACGGGAACGAAAGGAACGTCTTCGAAATCGTTGCTAATTCCTTGAATTTCCTTGATCCGAAAGATTCCGGTATGCCGGCAGAAAGAACCTATCAGAACACACAAAAGGATCCCGATCAGCCGCAGTCGCAGGGAAACGCTCCCAAATTCGACAATGATGACGACGAACTGCCGTTTTAGTTGCGGAGAGTTTTGATGAAACTTAAAGATCGCTGGATGAAGCTCAGAAACTACCAGTCGGACGATTTCTGGGCAATGCTTTTCGCCCGTCCGCTGACGATTCTTTTTCTGCTTCCGCTCGTTGAAAGAAAGTGGGTCACTCCGAACAGGATCACGGTTGTCAGCATCCTTCTGAAACTTGCCGGAAGTGCTTTCGTTTTTTTTGACAGGACCTATTCCGGCGGCGTTATCGGCGCGATTCTGCTCAATCTGGGACTTGTTTTCGACAACATGGACGGAACAGTTTCGCGTTTCCGTAACTGCCCGACAAAATTCGGTTTTTATCTCGATAAGATCTCGGATGCAGTCACTATGACGCTCATGTTCTGGGCGATCGGTTTCAGAGCTTACAACGCAAATTACGAAGCTCCGTTTTTGGCTGACAGACGCATCGATTTGATTATTCCGCTCATGGCCGCGACTGTCACTTACATTGCAGGCTACGCGAAATGGGTGAGCGAAAGGGTTCTGCTTGATCTTAAAATCATGGAAAATTTCCGTAAGGGGACGATCGAGGAATTCGGTGCGTCGATGGACAGATGCCCTGTGTGGTCGACTCCGCCGCAGCGTAAATTCTCCGATTGGGTAAAATGGTTTTTCCAGGCGGTTTTTTCGATTTTCAAAATGAATGAAGTCGACATATTTTTTTGGGCGGGATTGGCTTTAATTACCGAACAATACTGGATTTTTACGCGTTTGGACTGCGGTCTCATCATATGCGGAATAATCGTTGTTCCGATCATGTTTTCAGTCAAGGTCATTAAAAGGGAACGCGAAGTCGCGAAAATTCCGCAGAAAACCGAAAAACGGGAACTTTAGTTTAATTGATTTCTCTGCCGGGATCTCCGATGGGCGAATTTGTCAGATTCATCGCTTTCAGATATTTCACTCAAAGCCATCGCAAACACACGCTTTCCCTGATGTCGCTGATTTCGATCCTGGGACTTTCGCTCGGAGTGGCGACGCTGATAGTCGTTCTTTCGGTAATGGACGGTCTTATCGACGAAACGGAAAAAGTCGTTCTGCGCTACACGACCCATGCGAATGTATTCAAACTTATCGGAAGTTACGATACTTACGAGGAAACACAGAAAATCCTTTCGACGATCCCGGGGGTTCTTGGTTCGACGCCGGTGGTTTTCAAAGAAGTCCTTCTGATGTCCGAAAAGGGGCTTGCGACCGCGTTTCTGGAAGGGATCGAACCTGAAGGTTACAAAAAAATCGCCGATCTGCCGCAGCTTGTCAAAGAAGGCGACTACGAATGCCTGGATCCCGGAAAAAAATGCAGATATACCGAGGAAAGTCTTTCAAAAAACGGCGAACTTGACGATTTTCTTGAGGAAAAACCGCAGATCCTCCCTGTGATTCTCGGCAGCGACCTTGCAAAAAAACTGCAGGTAAAGCCGGGTGCGTTTGTTTCGCTTGTAACTTCGGGCGGAAAAAGCGTTCAGGGCGGTGACGCCGTGCCCGTCGGCGGAAATCTGGTCGTTGCGGGCATTTTCGAATCGGGAATGTATGACTACGATTCGCGCTATGTCTATGCCGGGATCGACGAAGTCCAGAACCTGCTCGGAATAGGAAAAAACGTCAGCTTTGTTTCGATAAAGGTCGATAATCCCGGTAAAATACTGGATTTTAAAGATGTCATAATGGAACGGACCGGCGGTTTTCCGTTTGCTGTTCAGGACTGGCGCGACCTGCACAAAACGACATTCAAATTCTTTAATCTTCAGAAACTGATAATGTTCGTAATTCTTGTTTTTATTGCGATCGTAGCTTCGTTCGGAATAATCACGACGCTGATCATGCTTGTAATCGACAAGACGCGCGAAGTTTCGATCCTGCGTTCCATAGGCGCGAAAAAGCGCGTGATCAGGGGGATTTTTATGCTTGACGGCTTCATAATCGGCACTTTGGGGACGCTTGCCGGCTCGATTTTTGCGGCAATTATCTGTTTTGTGCTGAAACAGATCCATTTTTCGATAAGCAAGGAGATTTATTTTTTTGATACGCTGCCGGTCAGAATGTCGTTCGGGACTTTTGCGGCGGTAATAGCTGCAACACTGCTGATTTCTGTTGCGGCAACGCTTTATCCGAGTATAAAGGCTTCCGGAATAACTCCGGTCGAGGGGCTGAGGCATGAGTGAAAACACAGTTTTGAGTCTTGAAAACATAAAAAAATCCTATTTCGTAGAAGGACACAGGATCGATGTCCTGCGCGGCGTCAACCTTGAAATGAAAGAGGGTGAGCGCCTTTCGCTGACGGGCAAAAGCGGTTCCGGAAAATCGACTTTGCTCAATATTATGGCGACCTTGGAAAAACCGGACAGCGGAAAAATGCTGCTTAAAGGCGAAGATCCGGCGACTTTTTCAGATGCCAGGCTCAGCGCCTTCAGAAACCGCGAGATAGGGATAGTTTTTCAGTTTCATCATCTTCTGCCCGAGTTTACCGCTCTCGAAAACGCTGCAATTCCGCTGATGCTTACCCATTCGAAAAAAGAGTCTTTCGAAAAAGCGGAAAATATGCTCGAAAGAGTAGGACTTTCGCACAGACTGAACCACAAACCTGCCGAACTTTCGGGCGGCGAGCAGCAGCGTGTCGCCATTGCGAGAGCCCTGATAACAAGCCCTTCGCTGCTTTTGATGGACGAACCTACGGGAAATCTGGACAACGAGACGGGAAAAATGATAATAGCACTCATTCTTTCCGTCGCCGAGGAAAGAAATTTGACGACCCTTTTCGTTACGCATAACCGCGATTTTGCGGCGGAAATGGGAAGGGTGATTGAAATAAATGAAGGAGTTATCTGCGGTTTATGAATAAATTCTGGCTTTTTTCTCTTGTTTTTCTGCTGTTTCTGCCGGTGGGCGCGCTTCAGGTCGACGATGTTGCTGTTGAAGGCTCGGTCAGGACGGAACAGTCGATAGTTACGCAGTATTTCAAGGAAAAAAGGGATTACAGCGAGAAGGAAATCAACGAAATCCTTGAAAAAATCATAGAAATCGAGATTTTTGAGGATGTTTCTGTCTTTTATGACGATGCGAAACACCTTCTGAAATTCAAAGTCGTGGAGTTCCCGATAATCCGTTCGGTAAAGTTTTCCGGCAACAAAAAAGTCGACGACGACGACATCAAGGAAGTTGTGACAGTCAAGAAAAACGAACTTCTTGACATGAACAAAATTTCCAAAAATACTGCAGCGATTCTCGGTGTTTACCATGACAAAGGTTTTCTTTCGGCAGTCGTCGACGCAGATATTAAACACGACAAGGAAAAGCAGGAAGTCAATATCGATTTCAAAATTTCCGAGGGGAAGAAAAGCCGCGTCAAGAAAGTGACGATCGTCGGCAACAAATATCTCGAAGAGGCCGAACTGAAAAAATACATGACGGTCCAGGAAGACGGACTCTTCTCCTTCGTCAGCGACGGCGGTTACAAAAAAGCCGCTTTGGAAGAGAGCATGGGGGCGATAACCTATCTCTACAACGAAAACGGTTTCGTCGATGTGAAGGTTTCAAAGCCGACCGTAACGATTTCAAAGGACAAGCGAGATATTTACATTTCATACATCGTAGAAGAGGGAAAACGCTATAAAGTCGGCGAATATTCGATCGAAGGCGACCCGCTCGACAGCGGAAAACTGCCGGAAATGAAATTTACCCAGAAACCGGGCGAATGGTATCAGCACAGCAAAACAATCAGGGATTTCGAACGCATCAAAAAAATATACGGCAACGAAGGCTATCCGTTTGTCGAAGTTCTTCCCGGAAGGCATCTTGACGATAAAAAACAGTCGGTAGATATGAATTTTGTTGTCAGGAAAGGGGAAAAATGTTTTATCGAGGAAATTTCTTTTTCCGGCAACGAAAGGACGCGCGACAAGGTTCTTCGGCGTGAAATGGAGATCTACGAAGGCGATCTTTTCAACTATTCAAGCCAGAAAGAGAGCGAAATGAACCTCAAACGGACCGGTTTTTACGACGAAGTCAAAATCGAAGTCGTTCACGGTTCCGCACCGAATATGGCGAAAGTTGTCGTCACCGTCAAGGAACGTAAAAGCGGAACGTTCAATATCGGCGCGGGTTTCTCGTCGTTTGAAAGTTTCCTGCTCAACGCGAAAGTCGAACAGAACAACTTCCTCGGTTACGGGCAGAGCCTGAGTCTCGGCGGTCAGCTCAGCAAAATGCGGCGTGAAGTCAGCATCAGTTTCTTCGAGCCGTGGTTTATGGATTCCGATGTTTCGGCAAACGTTTCGTTTTATTACCGCTATCTGAACTACGATTCGGACATTTATGCATACTACGCCGATTACAGCCAGAACAGTTTCGGTTTCAGCGTGACGTTCGGTATACCGATCGTCAAATATCTGCGGGCTTATGTCGGCTACAAGCTGAAAAAAGTCGACATCAACGGCGCGACCGAACATCAGATGAATTATCTCTACCGCGATTTCTTCTCGTCGGGACTCACTTTCAGGCTTGCCGTCGATACGAGAAACGACAGGATGTATGCGTCAAAAGGTATTTACACCATCGGCGGCGTCGAATATTTCCCGCGCTGGATGGGAAGTGACGAGGATATTCTCAACCTTGACTTCAATTTCAGGTGGTATCAGGAGCTTTTCCTGGGAGTCATTTTCAGGACGAATATCGAGATCGGCTACAACATCCACCTTCAGAACAAACCGCTGCCCTACGCAGAAAGGTTCAAGCTCGGCGGAATGTACAGCGTCCGCGGTTATCCGTTCTATTCGATCGGCCCGAACCACGACAGACCCGACACCGATTACAACATCCCGACCGACGGAAAGGATCCGACAAGTTCGACTTATCCCTACATCATAGGCGGCGACAAGCAGTTCATAATGAACAACGAGCTTGAGATCCCGATAGTCAAGTCGATGAGAATCAGTATCGTCGGTTTTGTGGATCTGGGAAATTCATGGGCGAAGGACGAACATCTTTTCTACATAAATTCGAAGGAAAACGATATCTACGATCTTCCGCTCGGCGTTCTGTGGAGTGCCGGATTCGGTCTGCGCTGGGTAACACCGATGGCTCCGCTTTCGTTTGAATGGGGATTCCCGCTTACTCCGCGGCCGGGCGATCCGAAATTCCAGTTTGAGTTCAACATCAAAAACTCTTTCTGACGGGTCGCGCATGGACAAGATGAGGTTTTTGATTGCACTCGGTATTCTTGGCGGCATCGTTTGTTTTTTCTTCGGCTGCACGAAACAGCCTGAAACTCAGAATCTCACTTTTTCGGGAATGGGAACGGTCCTCAACGTCATTTATGCCGGAGAAAGAAACGAAAACGCCGAAAACGCGGTGAAAACGGACGCTCTGACCGTCGAAAACGAACTGAGTTACTACAAAGAATCGAGTTTCGTTTCGGTTTTAAACCGCGAAGCGCACGAAAAAGAGGTCGAAGTGCCGGCACATGTATGCGGACTTATTGAAAAAAGTCTTGAGTTCGGCGAAATGAGCGGCGGTTTTTTCGACATAACCTACAAAAGTACCGGCGCACTCTGGGAAAACAGCGGAAACAGGATCCCTGATGACAAAACTATCGAGGAAAAACAGCAGTTCGTCGGCGGCGACAAGCTGCAGGTCAACTGCACTGAAAACAAAATAAAATTCGCCGGTAAAGGTGTGAAAATAGATCTCGGCGGAGTCGCGAAAGGCTACGCCATCGACCGGGCCGGAGAAATTCTGAAAAAACACGGGATCGGAAACTTCATCGTGAACTACGGCGGCGATATGCTCGTCTGCGGAAACAAAGGCGGAAAACCTTGGAGCGTCGGTATAAAAAATCCGGACAATTCCGCTGAAATATTAAAGAAACTTGAGTTCGGTTCCGGATGCACCGCGGTTGCAACGAGCGGTGATTACGAACGGTTTTTTGTGATTGAAGGAGAGACTTTTTCGCATATTCTGAACCCGAAAACGGGGCGTCCGGTCAAAGGAGCGAAATCGGTCACGGTGATCGGTGAAAACGCGACTTCTGCTGATGCCGCTGCGACTGCGGTTTCGGTTGCTCTGAAAAATGAAGAATCAGTGAAAAAAATTATGGAAAACTTTAACATAAAATTGTATACTCTTGACGGAAACGGGACGGTTTTGAAAGAGTGGCGGTTTTAATTCGAGGTGATTGCGAATGAAATGTTTTTACTGTTCAAGCTCGGATGAAAGCAAATCTGCAGGGTTTTGCATGATGTGCGGAAAAAGTCTGGCGCGTTTTTGCCCCGCCTGCGGCATAAAATATGAAAAAAATGCAAAATTCTGTATGTCGTGCGGCGGAAAGCTGGAAGATCTTGCTCCTTCGGCATCGATAGCGCAGGAATATCCGCCGGAAGAGGCAGACGAAGCTGTTGAAATAGAATTCGACGATAATCTGGAGCGCGGAAAACCGACCACAGGCAGTCAAAGTGCTGAATCCGAAAAAGAAGGTTTTGTCGAAATCGATTTCGGAATAGAAGCGGCTCCGGAAGAGGAAAATGCCGGTGAACAGACGCTCAAAGTCCAGACGGCCGAGCCTGAAAGAAAGACGCGTCCCACGATTGAAATCAAGATCGATGACGAGCAGCATCACGATGAATCAGAGCCGCAGCTCGATCTGCAGTTTGAAAACAAAGTCCTCGAGCAGAAGAAAAAACAGAAGGAACGCCGCAGCAGAAACACTCTTGAAGCTATCGAAAACGAAAAATCGTCAGGCGATTTCATTACAAAATGGGAAACCCCGAAAGAATCCATTAGAAAACCGAAACCGGCAAAAGCCGAACTCGATTTTGACGAGCTTTTTTCGGAACTTACATCGATAACCGGAGATGTTTCACGTGAAACACCGGGAGAAAACCGGCAAAAAGAGAAGGCTTCCGCCGAATTGTTCCAGATGGACGAAAAAACTGAGCCGCAAGCCGGAGTCGCCCAGGAATTCGACCTCGAAATAGAGCCCGCAGTCGAGCTCGAAAGCAACGATGAAGTCCGGATTTTGACCGAAGCCGACGAAACGGCGGAAATTCCGGATGAGGCGGCAGAGGTGATTCCGAAAGTCGAAACGGAAGAAACTCCGGAAGCTGAAACTGCCGTAAATCAGGCGGAAGCGGCAACGGTTGCAGCAGCTGCGTCAGCCGCCGGCGATGCCGCGCTGCAGAAAGAACCGGCTTTCAGGCTTAAACCGCACGCCGTAAACGAAACTTACGATGTTTCTTTCGACAAACTTATATCCGAGACGGTAACAGAGGAATTTGAAGAATCATGCACGCCTATGCTCAAAAAAATCGAGCAGAATCTGCGTGTCTGCAAAGGCGGGATGTTTTTTCTCCGCGGAGAATCGGGCATCGGCAAAAGCCGTGTGTTTATGAAAATGAAAGAATATGCCGAAAAACATGGAAAATCCGATTCCGAAACATTCAATCTTGTCGTCAGCGATGCCAATATTTTTGATTTTGACTTTATGATTTTCATCAATCTTATCAAAAAACTGATGAAAATCGACTCAAACAGTCCTGCAGAAATCGCCGAAAAGTTCAATTCGGTCTTCGGGGAAGCTCTTCCTGACAACAAAAAAGAGTGCCTTAACGCATTGATCTGCCTCAATTTTGTTCCGCTCAAAACAAAACTGCCGAAACACGACATCGAATATCTGATTGCCTATGTTCTTTATGCCTTGAGCCGCAGCAAACCGGTTCTCTGGTTCATAAACAACGCAAATGCACTTAACATGAGAACTGTAAAATTCCTGGCAAACCTGAAATCGCTTTTCGACAGTGCGCCGATGGCTGTTATCTGCGCTGTTGATCCGAATGCAACTGTTCTTGCCGACGCTATTCCTGAAAACGTTTATGATTTCAAGGGTTTCGATGAGGCAAGGCTCGCAAATGCTGTTTTTGCGACTTTGGGAACAAAGAGAATCCCTGCCGAAATGGAAAAACTTCTCCGCGAAAAAGCAGGCGGAAACATGCTTTTTGCCATGCAGCTCACTGAATATCTCAAGGATCTGGGGCTGATTTTTGAGATGAAGGGAAGCTGGCGTTTCGCGAAACTGCCGGACGATTTCAAATGTCCTGCCGGAATCGACGAACTCATCGCCCAACGTGTTTCGATGCTTCCTGAAGATTTATTTCTCACCTTGAAGGAATTTACCCTTCTCAACCTCTATTCTGTTCCGCGCAATTTTTTCTCGCTCGTTTCGACAACAGGCGCGGAATGTGTCAACGACCTCATCAAAAAAGGGTATCTCGCCCCTGACGGCGATTCTGTCCGTTTTGCGGCGCGGGCGATTATGTCGGCACTGAAAAAAATGATAAAAATCGGAAAGCATGAACGGGCGTTCTACCGCAATACCGTAGACAAACTTATTTCGACCGATTCTGAAATTCCGTCGATCAACAAGCACTGGCTTCTTCTGAGCTACATAAATTCGGGCGGAATCGTCGACAAAAAAATGAACTCGTTCCTGTTTTCGTCTGCGGTTTATATGGAAAAACTGGGATTCTTCGAGATTTCGCAGCGCAGTTACCAGACGATAATATCCTCTTTCGAAGTAGATGATGCCGAGGACGATTTCAGGATCCTTCCCGAAATCAAAAACGCGAGACTCTGGAAAATAGTCGAGCCGCAGTGGGCTAAAATTTTCTGGGAAAAGCTTCTGACCTACGCTAAACAGCACTTCGACTATCACCTTGAAATGCTGGCGAAGTCGGAAATTCTTCTTCTGGACGAGAAAAATATCAATCTTCCAGCCATTGCAGAAATCATCAAAAAATTCCACACCGCCGGCTGCTACGAGGACGAATTCCGTCTCATCGATAAAACGACCGATATTCTGATCGGCAATTCGGAGCATCTCGAGGCCAACACTTTCGCGGTCAGGGGCTACAAACTTCTGCGCGACGTCATCGTAAAATCGGACGGAAAGGGAGTCCGCCCTGCGGAATTCATCTACATTCTCTACATCAGAAGCGCCTGCAAACTTGCCGAAATCTGCATTACACTCAAAAATTATCCGCAGGCGACCGAAATTCTTGAAGAGGCCCTCAACTATGCTGAAAAATTCGGAATTTCATACTTCAAATCGAAGATAATGTTCCTTCTCGGAAAGATAAAACAAATGAACGGCGAAGAGTGGGAAGAACTTATAAAAGAAGGTTTCTCGAATGCTTTAATCAGTATGGATTTCACGATTTTGAAAGGATTCCTGCACTTTTTTGAGGAAAACGGACTTGAGAGCAGGGACTGGGTCGAACCTTTTCTTGAATACAAAAACTGTATGAATTTTTAATGGAAAGTTGCTTTTTTGATGATAATTGTTTCGTTTTTATTGTTTTTTTAAGGAGTTGGTTATGAAAAAAGTGTTTGTGGTCGTTATGGTTTTTGCTGTCGCAACGATGATGGTTGCATGCGGAAGTTCGGATAAGAAAAACACTCCGAAAAACGCTATGGCGGCAGAGTTCCAGGATGCTCCGCAGTGGGTTTTGAAAGGTGGCAGCGGCAGTTCAAAAGAAATCTGTTCGATCGGTTCGGACGGCTCGACAAGAAATGCTTCAATAGCAAGAAGCACGGCGGTAGGCCGCGGCAGAACAGAACTTACGAGAATGCTCAATGTTAAAGTCCAGTCAATGCTTAAGGATTATCAGGCAACGACAACCGGCGGAGAAGAATTCGGATCGGCTGCAAACGACGAGCAGCATATTGTCGATGTCGCAAAACAGATTACCGACACTTCGCTTTCCGGCACAGAACAGAAAGATACATGGATCTCTCCGAACAGCGGCACATTGTATGCTCTCATATGCATGGATCTTGAAAAATTCTCAAGCATAGTAAACAGCATGAGCCAGCTCAGCGAAGGGATCAGAAAGGCTGTTGTCGAAAGGTCTGAAAAGGCTTTCGAGGAACTTGCAAAGGAAATCGAAAAACAGAATCAATAGTTTGTTCAATACAATTTTTTAAAGAATTTTTCTTTTAAAATCCAAATAATTCCAGTTAGTTATTCAAAATCATTTGACTAACTTGAAACTTCTTGTATATTGCCGCGCTTTGATTTTTGTGTTTTTTAAAAGGAGTTTTTTATGTCGATCCCTTCGAAAGAACATTTCTTTACCGATAAACTTTATTCGGCAAGGTGGTTCAAATCCTATTTTCTCATAATTTTAGGTTCAATAATCATGGCGGCAGGCTATTCGTTTTTTGCCGACCCGCACAAAATCGTTCCTGGCGGAGTTTACGGTACCGCGATCGTCATCCACCACGTTTTCGGATTCCCGACAGGAACGGTCGGACTTATGTTCAATATTCCTCTTTTCGCGCTCGGAATATACATTCTTGGGCCGAGATTCGGCGCAAAAACATTCGTCGGCACGATCGCGACGTCGTTTTTTATCGATTTCCAGTCAAAACTGATCGAAAAATTCGGATGGTTCCGCCCGAAAGATCTTGCCGAGGGAGCTGAATTTGCCGCTTCGCCGGTTCAGGATCCGTTTCTGGCATGCCTTGTCGCAGGGCTTCTGATAGGTGTCGGACTCGCTCTTATTTTCAGGGCGAAGGCTTCTACCGGCGGCAGCGACATCATTGCACAGATTCTCAACAAATACACAAAAATTTCGGTCGGACAGCTCCTTATTTTCATCGATTCGGCAATCGTTTCGATCGGTGTCATAGCGTTCAAGGATTTTTCGCTCGCGATATATGCGCTCATCACGATTTACCTTACCGGCAAGGTGCTTGACGCAGTCCTGCTCGGCGGCAGCAACAGAAAAGCGGTCTTTGTCGTTTCGGCGAAACACGAGGAAATCAGCGACTTTATCCTTCACAAACTCAGACGCGGCGGAACGTTTTTCTTCGCCCAGGGAATGTACGGCCACGACGACAAGAAAGTGATCTACACCGCGCTCAGCCGCCGTGAACTTTCGGCACTGCAGGATTTCATCCTCGACACCGACAAGGATGCGTTCCTCTCGGTTTTCGACACGAACCAGATCTACGGCAGGGGATTCCTTCCTCTTTCAGAAGAAAAGTAAAAAATCTTGCTTTTTTAACTTTTTTCACTATAATACCGCGTTTTTGTTTTTTGAACAGTGGAAATCTCCTTGTTCAATGTTTTGGACTTTATACCCATAAGGAGGAATTATGGAAAGAAAACACTATGAGCTTACTGCCATCCTCAGACCGGAAGGCGGCCAGGAAGCTGTCAAACAGTTCGCTGAGCGCGTAGACGCAATCGTCAACGACTTCGGCGGCAAGATCGTCGCTCTTCATTCCTGGGGCGAAAGAAAACTCGCTTACGAAATCAAAAAGAATCTCAAAGGTCATTACCTTCTTTTCGACATCATCGGAGACGGCAAAATGGTTGAAGAAGTCGAAAGAAACTTCAACATCTGGGAAGTCGTTCTCAAGTTCATGTCGGTCAGAGTCGACAAAGTAGAGAACCTTGACGAGATGCTTGAATCGGCAAAAGGGATCGCTTCTCTCTTCGAAAAACAGGAAAAGAAGGCTGAACAGCCCTACGAAGAAGGAAGAAACGGATTCGAAGACATCAAAAAATACAACGAAGAACTTCAGAAATCACTCGGCAACGCCGGTGAAGAAGACGAAGATGTTCAACTTTAAAAAGGGAGAGTGATATGGCTTCATACAAAAAAAGAAAAGTCTGCCGTTTCTGCCTTCACACCGAAGTAGAGCCGGATTATAAAAATGTAGATCTTCTTCTCAACTACATTACCGAAAGAGGTAAAATAATCCCGAGAAGAATCAGCGGCGTATGTGCAAAACACCAGAGAGAGCTTTCGAGAGAGATCAAAAGAGCAAGATCGATCGCGCTCCTTCCCTACACCGTAACCGGAAGATAGGAGGTCGATATGAACATTATACTTGCTAAAGACGTTGAAAAACTCGGCAAAGCAGGCGAAGTCGTAAAAGTAAAAGACGGCTATGCACGCAACTACCTCATTCCGCAGGGATTCGCACTTGTTGCAAACGAAAAAAGCGTAAAACAGCTTGAGTTTAACAAAAGAATGATCGAAAAGAAGATCAATGTCGAACTTGCAAAGGCTAATGACCTTGCATCGAAACTTGCTGCATGCGAAATCAAAATCAGCAAGAAAGTCGGCGACGAAGGTAAACTTTTCGGCAGCGTAACAAGCAGAGAGATCGGCGACGCGCTTAAAGAAAAAGGTTTTGAAATCGACCATCGCGACCTCATTCTTGACACCAACATCAAGAAAAGCGGCGTTTACGAAGTCGAAGTCAAACTTTTCAGGGAAGTCCGCGGCGTTTTCAAGCTTTTCGTCGTTTCCGAAGACAGCGAAGAAGCTCCGGTTCAGGCTGCTGAATAACTTTTTTCAATCTTTTCCGTCCTATACCTGATTCTCACTCAAAAAATTGACATTTTACTGTTCCAAATTACAATATCTGCGTTTTTTTATTGACCGATTTAGAGGAAAAAAACATTTATGGAAAACTCGTCTTTAAGGATATTGCCGTCAAATACAGACATGGAGGCAGCCCTTCTCGGATGTCTCCTCAATGACGGAAGACTTTTTGCCAAAATAGAGGATTCTGGCCTTCTCCCTGAAGATTTCTCGCAGGAACGCAACGCTGTCGTGTTCCGCGCAATCCGCTCGGTGTTCGAGTCGCAGCAGCTTCCCGATGTTCTGACAGTTACCGACGCCGTCTCGAAAATGAAAAATCCGGTCGAGCCGTCTTATATTTTTGATCTGGCGAACAACGCGCCGATCATATATGAAGAGACGCTGCAGCAGTATTGTTCGACAATCCAGGAAAAATCGCTTTACCGCGAAATGATAGGAATCTGCGAAAACACGATCGACAGCGCGTTCAGGCAGCAGGAAAGTTTTGAAGAACTTTCCGACAAGGCAACGACTTCGCTTATCACTTTGAGCAACCGCAGGCAGGTGACAGGCTATTCGGAACTGAAAGACCTCGTTGTCGAGTCTCTGAAAAAGCTCGAATTTCAGCAGAAAAGCGGCGCGACGATTCAGGGAATTTCATCCGGTTATCCTTATCTGGACAACATGTGCAGCGGTTTCAAACCCGGTGATATGATAGTTCTGGCAGGCAGACCCGGTATGGGAAAAACCGGTTTTGCGCTGAATATCGCGCTTGCAATCGCAAAGAAACACCTTAATGTTCTTTTTTTCTCGCTCGAAATGCCAGCAGAGCAGATCACGAACAGAATTCTGAGCATCGAATGCAGCATAAATTCGAGAAATATCCTCAACGGAAAACTCGATCAAGAGGAAATCAACAGGCTTTACGCTAATCTGGATTCGACTTCCAGCCTGCCGATTTATATTGACGAAACTCCCTCGATCACTATTTCCGATCTGCGTTCCAAAGCAAAAAAACTCGATGCCCAGCTCCGCAAAGATAAAGATATAAATCCGAACCGGCAGATTCCGAACAAGCTCGACTGCATTTTCATCGACTATCTCCAGCTGATGTCTTCAAATGTTTTCAAGGAGGATAAAGTCCGTCAGGTCGAAGATATTTCCAAAAACATCAAAAAACTGGCAAAAGATTTAAACATCCCGATAGTCGCGATGGCGCAGCTCAACCGTAAGATCGAAGAGCGTCGCGGCGGAAAAATGGAGATCAGCGGCAACAAGCCGATGTTGAGCGACCTCAAGGATTCAGGTTCAATAGAGCAGGATGCCGATATGGTCATGTTCATCCACAGGGAAGATGCCTACAAGAAAAACGAAGAGGAGAAAAACAACGAGGCCGAAATTTTTGTCCAGAAAAACCGTCACGGCCCGACCGGAACGGTCAGACTCCGCTTCACTCCGCAGTATATGAAATTCACCCCGCTCGACACATCAGCGGATAATTACGAACACTAAGCCGACCTTACTCCAAACCCTGACATCACCCCCAGGTCTGCTTGCCTGCAAAATTATTTCAAAAACCCGTATTCATAGACTTTTACGGCGATTTTGGCGCGGGAACCTTCATTTTTCCACTCAAAATGGAAAATCTTCCGCTGACTGTTTTCCATTTTGAAATTCGTTAAAAGATTCCTCAAGTTCTTTTTCACTTGTTTCCAGCATTCCGGCTGCTGCATGGAAATCAATTTCTTCTGCACTCAGTGCCAGAAAAACGCAGTTTCTGAAATTTGTATCTTCAAAGTGAAACAGTTCCTTGGGCAGAGCTTCAGGTTCGTAATGATCTTTAAAATCATGTTTTTTCCAGTTTTTGTATATGATTCTGAATTTTTGAAGGATTTCCGTGTAATTTCTGGAATATGCATTGCAGTATTGACGGAGTGCAAGTTCGTAGCTGACTGAAAACTCACGCTTTATTTCCAAAATTTTATTGATGAAAGAAAATTCAGTTGTTTTCATTACTTTTTCACGGACAACATTTATTGGCAAAAGAAATTCTGCAGCAAAGGTATTGGCATCGTCTTCTTCCTGCGATTTAGAGTCTTCCTCCTTTATTTCTCCGTTGTATGAATCCGGATGTAAAATTATATGACCCAATTCATGAATCAGTGTAAATATCCAACGTTCAACATTTGCTGTTCCTGTGTTTACAAAAACCGCCGGTCCACCGTCATCCTTATTTACAGAAAGTCCGAATGTCTTGCTGATTCCGAAATTAAAATAAAACTGCTTGATTCCAAGCGAGGTCAGTTGGCCGCAGAAATTAATTATAGGGACATTCTGTGAAATATTCAGTATTTCCCGCAACTTATGAGCAGCTTCCACCGGGGAAGAAGGAAAATCGGAAAAATCTGTGACATTCAAAGGAGAAAATTTTTCAAGCTGCCTGTATAAAAGCAATTTTTCCGAAACAGTAAAAAGCAAAGTCTCTTTTGCGGCCTTTTCCCTGGCGGACATATTTTTGTTTGTTCTGTATCGGAGTGATTTCAGACACGGATTTGCCTCAAAAAGTTTGCCTTCATCGATATTTAAACCCTTAGATAGTTTTTCAATAGTTGATAAAGACGGATCAGCTTTTAAATTTAAAATATTGGAAATCGTAGCCCGGCTGACTTTGGACACTTTTTCAAGTTCCGGAATAGAGAGGCCTTTCAACTTCATTAAACGACGTAAGTTTGCACTTAAATTTTCTTTTAACATACTCCCACCTTCAAAAAAAACAACCAAACAACAGCGAACAATAATTCTCAATTCGATTCTTGTCAAGTGTTTATAACAGCTATTATTTTTAACATCTTCTCAACGATGTCTTTAAAAATAAATATTTTATTGTTTGATTATGTTTTTATTGACATAACAACCAGCATGTGGTAGATACATAATGAAAATGCCCATTGCTAATATTAGCGGTATCAGCAACGGGCTGGAAATAATGTTCCGATTGTGGAACAAACGGAGATACCAAGACGGTATCAAGAAAAGCAAACTGAGTTTACCCGTTTTGGCATCTCCGTCAACAAAAAATTGCTGAGGAGGCAATTATGATAATTTTGAAATGGAGACTGCGAAATGGGTCAGGGAATTTCTGGTCATGATTCAGCTGGCGGTATGCCGTCAGGCGACAGAAACGGAAAAATTACAGATGGACAGAATGCTGGAAACGGAAAAAACAAATTTTCCGACAAAAATGAGTGGCCGCCGGATTTGGAAGAAGGAAAGCAGGGAAAACACATGAAAGGACATCCTAACTATCAACCCGGAAAAAGCACTTTGACTATTTCGATGGAAGAGGCAAAACGGCTTGCGGCAGAATATTCCGGTAAAGGCCGAGTGGTTGGCAATTCCAAGACAAGCAACAAAGAATGGGTAGATTTTGGCGAAATTATTGGCATTTATCGAGACAAAAATGGCAATGAATATCCTACAACCAAGGGAATAATTCATCATGGGAAAAATGGTTCTCATATTGTTCCCGCAGATCCGGAAGGAGAATATTAATGATTTTAAATCCAAAAGAAGAAGGACGTTTTTACAATTTTTTCTGTTTTATAACAGATCACAAAAAATCATCCTACAAATTTGTTTTTGCTGATGGCGAAATAAAATCAGGCAAATATTTCAGTAATGCTGAAAGCGACAACTGTCTTGAACTTGACGATCCTGAATATGAAGAGTTTTGGACTGTTATCTTTGAAAGCATTGAGACAGGTGATCTTTTTGAGATTACTTACCACAATATGCCTGTTGATGTTTGGTGTGACGGTATCAAAATTGATTTCGGGGAATAGGTCGGAAGGAGAAAAATGTGGCTAAAAAACCAGTCAAAGATGTTTTCGGAATATGGCAGTTCAAGGAAGCCGTGAATTTGGTAGGTAAATATCAAATTCCGGAAATTTACGGAACTTACAGAATCCCGGACGCTCTTGTTCCGTTCAGTAAATGCGGAAAAGAAACTGAAACTCAGAATAAAGCTGTTCATTTCTACGAATTTGATGAAAAATTTGTTCCAACTCTCAACAGCGAGGCAAAACTGACAAAAAAACTTGAGATTTTCCGCCGCTATCAGAGCGTTATTCTGCCTGATTACAGTGTTTACCGCGATTTTCCGTTGGCAGTGCAAATATATCAGGTTTTCAGAAGCAGAGCTGTCGGAAATTTTCTGATGCAGAACGGAATAAATGTCATTCCGAATGTCCGTTGGGGCGATGAAAGAACCTATGAGTTCGCGTTTGACGGCATTTCGACCAACGCTGTCGTGGCTGTAGGAGCACAGGGCGGCTACTGCGACGATGAAGAAACGAAAGATTGTTTTAAAAAAGGTTTTATGAAAATGCTGCATGTTCTGCATCCACAGACAGTTCTTTGTTATGGCAACATTTCGGATGATTTAAGGAATGCTGTTGAATACGAAAAAGTTAAAATCAGGTTCTATCCGACCGAAATTTCAAAGCGGACAGCTAAAAAACGCGATCCGCAGACTCAACTTGAGTTTTAGTAGGTATAATTAACTTATTTCAAAAACCCGTATTCATAGACTTTTTCTGCAATTTTATTCTTTTGAAGAGATCCACTCGTCGTATTTTTCTTCTAATTTTTTGAAATCGCAGCTGATTGCATTCAAAAGACCATAGTGGCAGGAATTTTTATCATATCGCTCTAAATAAATCGATAGCGATTTGTCTGTTATCTCAACCCAATGTTTTCTCAAGTATCGGTATTCGTTCATTAAATAGGTGTCTTTCAAAGGATCGATTATGATTTTTTCTGTTAAATTCTGGGGAACAGGAATCATGTTGTTGTGCAACAGGTTCGAGATTTCCTCGCCGGAAGCCGTGATGAAAGTTGTTGTAAGCGGATTTCTCTTTTTCAATCCCTTTTTCCGGCGTTCCGAAGTGGTTTGGGAACTCAGCGGAACAACATACATTTTATTGTTGATAAGAACCGCCAGGCCAACATACGGTCTCCCTTTTTTCAGGCGGACGCGGCTGTCGAAATTATGTAGATAGGAGAGATATTCGCTGTCAACTTTCACGATTGTCGGTGAAGTCTGTTTGATATCAGAATCAAGCAATTTCATAAAAACTACCTAAAAAAAAAGGCTTTCCGAAGAAAGCCTCATTTTGAATCGTCCACTGAGCAGGACCACTCTCTGATTCGAAATATACTCAGAAATATTGTTTTGTCAATATTTATTTAGAAAAAAATTAAATTCTATTTCAAAAATCCGTATTTATAGACTTTTACGGCGATTTTGGCAGCGAGAACCTTCATTTTTCCGCGTAAATCCTGAATGAGAGCAGTATATTTTTCATCTTCGGATGTTGCGTTCATTCTGCCGTTGGTTTCACCCTGAAAATATTTTCTGATGTCGTAAAACGACGCGTCGGGATTCGCGTTTTTCTGTGCGTGATAGTATCGCCACAGCTCTAAACCGGCATCATAAACTGCCTGCGCCGCGGGCGAAAACTGTCGGCATGCAGTCGGCTCGACTGCATGTTTTACAGACCCCTCAGTCGGCTCAACTGCATCCTTTGTCATGTTGAGCGAATGCGAAACATCTCTCTTAGATTCTTCGCTATGCTCAGAATGACGGTTTTCTGCAATCAGCGCAAAAATTCCGTCATGTTGAGGCGCAGCCGAAACATCTATTTTTCCGGCCAGAAAATCACGTATAAAATTACTCATAAAATCGGATTTGAATGCGTTTTTGCAGCCGACTTCGCCCTCCGTAAACGGAATCCAGTGATTTATTCCGTTCTCACTCGAAATTTTATTTTGCCCATGAAAAAGTGAAAAGACCAAACAATCATATTGAAATTCTTCGTCTTTCTGCCAACCATCATTCGGGAACAAAAACTGATCGCGATTATTTAACCAAGTTACGTTACATACTTGTTTAACAGCCAGAAAAACACAACCATAAATAAGATTTCTATCTGTAAGATCGGTTCCTCTTGGGTTTGGCAACTGATTTTTATTGTTGATTATGTAATTATAATTATTTCCTTGAAAATCATTTTCTCTGTTTGACATATAGCCTAAGTGAATGTCTCCGCCAAATTCTCTTGTCGCAATAAGCCAATCAGTTAAAGTTTTTAATCCGTGATAAGAAACAATATTTTTTTGACCACAAAACAAGTCGTTTTTATCGTAGACATCAGCGTTTTTACCGCAAAAAGATTCGTTAATTTGGCAATTCCAAACTTGGAAACTTATTGGGAAACTGCCTTTTACGTTATCAAAAGTGTTAGCTGGAACCAAAAAAAGTTGCTCCAGTTTCGGTTTAAAGAAGTTTCGGAATAAATGAAAATTAGGACCTTGCAAATGTTTTAAAGTTGAAAAACATCCAATATAACCACACTGCAATTCTTTGTATATTCTCACCAAAAATTGAGCAAACAACTCTTTCGTGGCAATTCCTATTTTGTCTGAGTATTTTTCTCTCGTTTTTGTAAAAGAAACTCCTGTTTTGTTTTTACCACTATTTGTAAGTTGTTTTGCATCTCCGACCTCCGCATAGGGCGGATTGATGTAAATTACCAATTTTTTTCTTTTGTTTTCGTTGTTGACGATTTTCTTTAATTCTTCCGGCAACTTATCAAAATCATCATTCAGAAAGTCAAACTGAAAAATGTGGTTTTCAAACATATTCCAGCCGTTCGCGATGCGGTCAACCATGACATCAACATCCGCTTTATCGAGCGTCGAAGCCCAGACATTGCGGTAATTCGTAAGGCCGTTGAGCAGGTTTCCTGTTCCGGCGCAACAGTCCCAGATGTAGTATTCATCCTGCCAGTTTTCACCGAGAACCGCCGCCAGATACTGCTGTGACTTTTCAACCCAGATCTGAGGCGTGAAAAACGAGCCTTTCCGTTCGCGGATGTCCTGCGGAACAAGGAGATCGCGCCTGCCGATAATGTAATCCCAATACTCTTCTTTCGGCGGACGTTCGTAAATTGCCCAAAACTTGCGGTGGTCGCGCTGATTATCGAGAAAACCAACTGATTTTACTGTAAAAATTCCCATTTCATCGAGGCTTTTCGCAAACTCGTATTTTGTGTTTTTCAGCACGACATAAAGGTTTTCCTTCAGCGATTCGTTGTTCTCCGAAAGCAGGTCGGCAAGAAAAAAATCAGCCGGAATTATTCCGGAATTTTTGGCTTTTTCCCAATCGACCGCGATGGAATCCTTGACCGATTCAGTCCACTTTTGGAAAACAAAGACGAAGTTGTTTTTCGTGACCGCAATTTTTTCGGAAGCACCGCCATTCGACTTGAAATTGAGCTTTATGAATTTCTGCAACTCTTTGGAATCAGTCGCATATTTGAAAAGAATCGAATTTTCCTGAAGCTGTTTTTCACAAAGAGCATGAAGCTGCTTGAACTCTTTGGTTTCGTGGTTTGACGGCGCAACATTCCAGTTGAAATCGTTCTGATAAAACACTTCCTGAATGCTGTGATACTCAATGAAAGCGAACTTTTCCGCATCAAACGCGCCGATATATTTCGGCGGCAGATATTTTTCAAAAGTTTTTTCCTTGCCGATCGTAAGAATGAGCTGAACAAAACTTTCAAAAATATCGTGAGATTTCCCCTGCTTGGCTTCCGCCCAGAGAAGGGATTTGAAAAGCGCCGCATCTTCTTTGTCGATATTTCGAGATTTCGATATTTCGGAATTCCGATGGCGGCGCATCGATATTTCGACATTATCGATCGTGTCGGTTCCGTTACCGCAATCCACCCCGATCACAAAATCAATATTGCCCAGCTGAGTGTAGGCAAAATCCTTGAAAAAATCGTCTCTGACCGCATTTTTCAGTGATTCTTCGCGCAATTTCAAATAATTCATGGCAAAACCCGCATAAAATCAAAAACGGCAGAGTCTAAGGAAATTTGAGGTAAAAAACAAATTTAATTTTTTGCTTGACAAACCTCTTTTTTTAATTACAAAACACCAGTTTTTTGTTTTTTGGCTTTTTTGCTCGAATGTTCAAAAATTCAGGAGGGAACATGAGATTGAAAAATTTTACGGCGGCAGTTTTGATTTTGTTTGCCTGTTTTTATGCGGCTGCCGAAACACTTTCGCTTGAGGAGTGCATCGACCGCACACTGAAGGAAAGCGATAAGATAAAGGCTATGCAGGAAAGCGAAGCGGCTGCGAAAAGCGGCAAGGACGGAACAGTCTTTTCATTCCTGCCGACGGCAACCTTGGATGTGGCTCTTACCTGGATGCCGAAATACAATCCAGAAGGTTATTCAAGTGTTGATATGACGACATTTCAGCCTGTAACTGTGCCGTTTCCTGAGAAGAGCAGAACTCTCGGAATCACGGTCGTTCAGCCGATAACCCCGCTCTGGAGCGTCTCCTACGGCTACAAAAGCCTTGAAACGGCAGAAGACATCGCGAAACTCCAGCGCGAACTTTCTGAAGACCAGCTCAAACTCCAGATTATGAGTCTTTTCTATAACTATCAGCTTCTGAATGAAAGCATGGAAATCCTCAACGAGACCAAAGAACAGCTCCAGAAATACTACGAGCAGGCGAAAAATTTCTACGATGCGGGCGTTGTCGACAAGCGTTCGGTTCTCAAGATCGAAATCGAGATGACCAGGCTTGACCAGCAGATTCAGACTGTAACAGGTAACACAAACCTGATAAAAAGAAATATCGGCATTCTCATAAACAAACCGGTGGACTCTTTCGAACTTGAAAAGAAGGAAGTTACCGAAAAAAATCTTTCGGCAGACAATTCTCAGCTTGAAAAAATAATGACCGACAACAGGCTTGAATACAAACTTCTTGAAAAAAGCGAAAGTATTTCCGAATATTCAGAAATGCTCGCGGTTCAGCCGCTCATCCCGACTTTAGCTCTTGTAGCGGGTTACAAAAAAGACTGGGATGCAGGCTCAATGAAGCCTGAAGATACAGTTTTCATCGGCGGACAGCTTTCGTGGAATATCGGTTTCGACTGGGGTAAAACCGCTTTCGACATCAAACAGTCAAAACACAAAAAAGTTCAGACACGCCTTGAGAATGCTGCGACAAAAAAGCAGCTTTCGCTTCAGCTTACCCAGCTTGAAAACGATGTCGAGACAAAGGCTTTAGCTATTGAAATTTCAAAGCGCGAGATCGAATCCGCGGAAGAAAACCTCAGAATTGAAGAAGACAAATATAAAGCGAAAATGACGACCGAAACCGACCTGCTCAACGCTTCGGTATCGCTGAGAAGCGCTAAATTAGGACTTCTCACGGCGCTTTACGAGCACGAAGTCGCGCTTCACACCCTTGCAATCACGATCGGCGCGGAATACGGCAGCATCACCGACGGAGGCAACTGATGAAAATTTCTTCCGAAGAAAAAAAGGAGATGATTCTCCAGAATTTTGTCTCCCTTCTGCAGCAGTACGGCATCGAAAAGGTGACTTTGAACGATGTCGCGGAAAAATCGGGACTCACGAAATCGGCGCTTTACTACTATTTTGATTCGAAAGAATCCCTGATGATAGCGAGTTTCAAAAAATACCGCTCACTGATGACTGCGAAACTCAATTCCATGCTCAAAAAGGCTGAAGAACCGAAAGAAATGATGGGTATTTACTGTGATTTTCTTTTTGATCTGCCTAAAGACAAGGATTTTTCGAGACTTCTCAGTTTTTCGCATACTGTGATCGAGGAAATCGCAAAGTATGTCATCAGCGTTCCGACTGTCACAAACGAAATAATCAACAGCAAACTTGAGGATTTCGACAAAATGACCGCAATAGTCGCGGGATATGCCGGCGAGGACAAAAACGACCCGAAGATGAAAAAGATCACCCTGCTTTTCCAGCTTCTTTGCGAAGAAGCGCTCAGACTGATGTTCAAGCTCAACAGAGACAGCGAATCCGGATCGTCCAGCAAAGAAATGTCAAGGATCGAAAAGGATTTCTCGGAAATATTGAAAACTGTTACGAAAGATGAGTTCACCGCGTTTATAAAAGGCGGTCTCGACAATTTAATAAAAACGACATTTAAAGATAAAAATTAATTGGAGGAAACAATGAAATTCAATTTCAGGTTCGCAGTCATTATGTTTCTCGTCATCACGCTCACTCTTGTATCATCGGTTTCGTGCAAAAGAAAACCGAGACTGGATAAGGGTGAAGCGCTTTCTCAGGCCGTAATCATCACGAAGCCGCAGATGAAGAAGTTCGCGGAGACTTTCGACAGCTCTTCGACGACAAAGGCTTTCAAAACGGCGACTATAACCCCGAAAGTCGCGGCTAATATCGTCAAATTCATGGCTCAGGAAGGCGACAAGGTCAAAGCGGGACAGGCGCTGGCACAGCTTGACAAAACCGATTATTTAGTCGGCAAAAGAGCGGCAGAGGCTCAGGTTCAGGCGGCGGAAGCAGGCGTCCTGCAGGCGGAAGCGGCTTTTGAAAAAATGAGCAACGACTACGAACGCTACAAAAAACTGAAAAAGCAGGGCTCTATCTCCGAAAGCGACTTTGAATCGGTAGAATCAGGCTACAAACAGACCGAAGCGGCTCTCGCGGCGGCTAAATCCCAGGTCGAGATGGCAAAAAGTTCGCTCAACAACTACAACAACCAGCTTGCCTACACCACGATAAAAGCTCCTTTCGACGGATATATCTCGATGAGAAACGGCGAAATCGGCGAAATGGCGAGCCAGGCTCTTCCGATATTCGAAATCGTTCAGAGCGATGTTCTCAAAGTCGATCTCTACATCAGCGAGCTTGAAATATATGGCATCAACAAGGATTCGACCGCTGAAATCACTTTCGACGCTTACCCCGACAAAACCGAAACAGCGAAAGTCAACTACATCAACAGCAAGGTCGATTCGGCTACAAGCAGCGTCAAAGTTGAATTCGTTTTCAACAACAAAGACAATCTCTACAAACCGGGAATGACTGTCCGCGCAAGGATCACGCTGCCCGAAAGAGAGCATCTCGTCGTTCCGAGAAACTCGATTTTCACCCGTGACAACGAGGTCGGAACGGTTTATTGCAAAACAAGCGAAAACAAAGTTTACTCCAAGAACGTCACGATGGGCGGCTCCATAGAAGGTTTCTCGATCATCAGAAGCGGTCTTGACGGAAACGAGGAAATCGTAGTCGGCGGCGGAAGACAGCTTGAGGAAGGACAGTCCGTAACCGTCATTGAAACCAGAGAATAAGCGGAGGAAAAGATGAGTATTCCGCAAGTAGCAGTCAAACGGCCGGTACTGGTCATGGTCATCTTCCTTATGATGACCCTTTTCGGTCTCTACTCGCTTACCGACCTTCCGATAGACCTTATGCCCGATATCGAAATCCCCTACATTTCGATTGTCACGATTTACGAGGGCGCAGGATCGGAAGAAGTCGAGGAGAAGGTCACTAAAGTCCTTGAATCGGCCCTTTCATCGGTCGAAAACCTGAAAAACCTTCACAGCCAGTCGATGGAAAACCTCTCGACGGTAAGCTGCGAGTTTGAATACGGTGTTGATCTTGCAGAATCGGTAAATTCGATCCGTGACAAAATCAACATGGTCCGAAGCTATCTTCCTGACGATGTCGACGATCCGCGTATTTTCAAACTCGATATGAGCATGATGCCGATTCTGTTCATGGCAATCACTTCGGAAGAAGAGGATATCCGTTTCCAGAAAGAGGTCATCGAAGATTTCGTCCAGAACCCCATCGAGCGAATCCCGGGTGTCGGTTCTGTCGGCCTTTTCAATGCAATGGAAAAACAGATAATCATTGCTGCCGACAAGCAGAAACTTGCATCGCTCGGCCTTTCGATAAGCGATATTTCATCTGTCGTCGCGGCTGAAAACCTTTCTGTCCCCGGCGGAAACATGCAGATAGGCTCTTTCGACTACACTCTCCGTGTTCCGGGCGAATACGAGGACATTGACGAAGTCGCAGAAAGTATCATCGCCAACACTCCGATGGGTATTATCAGGATCAAGGATGTCGCAAGAGTTTTCTGGGGTGCCGACGACACGAGACAGTTCGGTCTCAACAACGGAAAATACATGGTTTTCATGATGGTCCAGAAACAGTCGGGCGCAAACACCGTCGCGATTGCTGATGCCGTCAGAAAGAGAATTGAAGAGATGAACGGAAGGCTTCCGAAAGGAATGCATGTAGACATCATACGCGACAACTCCGAATACATCATGAGCATGGTCGGCAACCTCACAGACTCGGTCCTCACCGCTATGATATGTGTCATGCTCGTCGTTGTCTTCTTCCTGCGCAGGATCCGTTCGAGTCTCATCGTCATCCTTTCGATTCCGGCTTCAATGATCATCGCGTTCGCGTTCCTTTACGGTTTCGGCTACACGCTGAACATGGTTTCACTCATGTCGCTCTGCCTTGCAGTAGGTATGGTCGTCGACAACTCGATCGTTGTTCTGGATAACATCACGCGATACCTTGAGCAGGGAGAAACCAAAAAGGAAGCTGCTGTCAAAGGCGCGACAGAGGTCGGAAGCGCAATCATCGCTTCAACTCTCACCACGATCGTTATTTTCGCTCCTCTTTTCTTTGTCAGCGGACTTATCAGCATTTTCTTCAGCCAGCTTGCCGGCGTTATCATCCTTACCCTTGCGGCTTCGCTCCTTTCGGCAATGCTCCTTACACCGATGATCTGCTCGAAAATTCTGAGAGAGGCTAAACGCGACGAAAACGGCAACATTATTCTTGAAGACAAGCCTAAAAAACAGAATCTTTTCTACCGCGCAGGCGAAAAATTCCTGACGACCGCCGAAAATATCTATTCCAAAGTCATTGCAGGAACCCTTAAATTCAAAAAGACGACGATTTTTGTAGCGATCGCCCTCTTTATCGGCTCGCTTATGATCGTTCCGATAATAGGTCTCGACTTCATGCCGGAAGACGACCAGGGTTCTCTGCAGATCGATATCGAGCTTCCTCAGGGAACGAGGATCGAGGAAACTTTGAAGGCGGCGCAGCACATCGAGCGTATCATCCGCGAGGAGATCCCGCTTGAGCATCTTACCAGAACCTATGTCCGCGGCGGTTCCAACAACAGCGGTATGTCGCAGAAGATCGAAGGAACCAACACTGCGACGATCGGTGCGAAACTTATTTCGACTAACTACCGTAAAATCACGGTCAGACAGTATGCGAAAAAGATCCGTGCCCGCCTCACCACTGAAGTTCCCGGTATCGAAAAAGCCGATTTCCAGACAGGCGGCAACGGAATGGGTATGTCGGAAAAGCCTATTACGATCAAACTTCTCAACAAAAGTTTCGAGAAAAACTCGCTTTATGCTGCGAAACTTCAGAGCGAACTGCTCAAGATCAAAGGACTTACCGATGTCACGAACGATGCCGATGTCCTGAAACCTGAGATCGCGATAAAAGTCGACCGTGTCCGCGCAAGCAAAGTCGGACTCAAAACTTCGATGATAGCGATGGCTGTCAGATACTCGTTCTACGGTCAGACTGCTTCGGTTTACAGGGACAACGGTCAGGAATACGATATCGTCGTCAAATACCAGAAAGGCGACCGCTCCAACATCGAGCAGCTCAAAGAAATGGAGCTCAAGACTCTGAACGGAACAGTCGTAAAACTCAAAGATGTCGCCGAAATCACGGACGGCCTCACATCGCTTGTCGTAAAAAGACTTAACCGTGAAAGAATGGTCACCGTTTCGGCAAACCTTGAGGACGATATCGCGGTCGGAACGATCTACGGACAGGTCCAGCAGGCGTTCAAAAACATCGATATGCCGGCTGACATCGGTATCGAATACGGCGGCAACATGAAGCAACAGCAGGATACGACAGGAGACCTGGTCGCACTTCTTTTCCTCGGCGTCATCCTCGTCTTCCTCGTAATGGCGGCGCAGTTCGAGTCTTTCATCGACCCGTTCGTCATCCTCTTCTCGATCCCGTTCGGAATTTCGGGCGTTCTTCTCGGACTTCTCATAATGGGAAAAACCCTTTCTATGCCGGCATTCCTCGGAATGATCATTCTTGTCGGTATCGTTGTAAACAACGCGATCGTTCTTATCGACTACATGAAACAGGTGAAGGAGCGTGATTCGCTCACGACCAACGAAGCCCTGATCTACGCAGGCGGAAAACGTCTGAGACCTATTCTTATGACAGCAATGACCACCATTTTCGGTATGGTTCCGATGATGCTCATGGGCGGCGAGGGCTCGGCTATGTTCAGTCCGCTCGGAACAGCCGTCGTTTTCGGTCTCACCGTTTCGACACTCATCACCCTTATTCTCGTTCCCAGCGTTTATTCGTTTGTCGACAGCATCCTTGTTAAGCTTCATCTGAGATAAATTTATTTCCCTGAAATTTCTGCTAATATTCAGCCGTTTAATTTCTTTGAGGTAAAAAAATGAAGAAATTTCTTTTTTTGCTTTCACTTTTTCTTTTTGCCGGCTGTTCGTTTTTTAGTGAAGAGTCTTCAAAAATTCTTATTCTTTACACCAACGACGAACACGGACATTTTTACGAGAACGACGGCTGGTATAAAGGCGTTGCCCTTTATGAAATGTGGGAGGAAGAGGAAAAAAACTGCAAAAACTGCGAAGTGATCAGACTTTCAGGCGGCGACAACTACACCGGAACGGCCGTTTCGACTTTCTCAAAAGGCGGTTCGATGGCCGAAGTCATGAATGTTTTAGGCTACAAAGCCGTAGCTGTCGGCAACCACGAGTTCGATTTCGGAGAGAAAAGTTTTGAAGAAAACGCCGGACTTGCAGGTGTTCCGTATCTTTGTGCAAACATTGTATCGAAAGAGGGGAAAAATCTTTTTGAGCCTTACAAGGTTTTTTATGCCGGAAAGACAAAAATTCTCCTTGTCTCGGTTATCACGGAAGAGGCGAGCGAGGTCTCGATGTCGGAAATCTTCCATAAATCCGATATCTTAAAGCCTGCAAAGCTGGTCGAAAAACTGATTGCGGATGAAAAAGCGGATTTGAACCTTGTTCTGGCACACGAATCCTACAAAGAAACTTTGCCGTGGATCGCAAAACTTCCTGAAAAGCCGCTTGCCGTCTTTACCGGGCATGACCACAAAGAGTCTGTTGTCGCGGAAAACGGCGTGCAGTTCATACAAAATGCGGGCTATTTGAAGAGTTATGCAAAAATTTTGATAGAAAAAAGCGGGAAAAATTTCAAAATTCTTGAAGCTGCGACCGTTCCTTTGAAAAGGGATGTGCAGCTGAGGACGCAAAATGCCCTCAAAATCAAAGAAATAACAGACAAACACCTGGGTTTACTTAACAAAATTATGGGGGCGGAACTTATTCAGGCTACTTCGGCGGTTTCGAAATCCGATTTCCAGAAATTTTATGCCTGCTCGCTTCTTGAATATTTTCCCGATACTGATGCCGCAGTCAGCAATCCCGGCGGTTTCCGTGATTCGATCAAAGCGGGAACTGTGAGAAAAAGCGACATCCTTTCGATGTTTCCTTTTGAAAACTTCATTGTCAGGACCGATGTCAGCGGCGAAGATCTGATTTACGACATTTCACTTTCGGAAAACGCATACTGCGGCGTATTGCAAAAAGACGGGAAATGGTTTCTTGAAAACGGCAAAGAAATTGAAAAATCTCAAAAATATACAGTGGTTACGACTGATTTTGTCTATTCGGGCGGTGACGGTTACAGATTCAGCAATTCGCACGGAAACCAGACTGATGTAATCTGGCGGAAGCCGGTCGAAAATTTTATGCTTGAATCTTCAAAACAGGGATTAACTCTTGAAGAAGCTTCTAAAAATCTGATGAAAAAGCACAAAATAGAGGAAAATCAGTAGTAAATACGCCCCTTTTTCCCGAAAATCACGCGAGAGCCGTCTGCTTTCGGCAGAAAAACGGCGTTTGAAAGTTCCGATTCCGATGAAAGAAGCGCACCGTCGCCTGCAATGAGGTTCGGACCTAAAACGATGTCATTGCTCTTCTCGATTTCGCAGTTGTTGCCTACGATTATCGGCGGATTCTGTTTTATCGGCGGGAAGTTGAGTTTTTTGCCGAGGGCGACAAAAACGTCTCCGTTTCCGCCGTTTTTTCTCTGATAATCGTATTTTGTGTGGTAATAATCCTTGAAAATGTCGGTTTCGTCGAAAAATTTAAGCGGCAGATTCTGCAGAAGATCGAACGAGCAGTCCAGAAATCCGTCAGGAGTTCCCATATCCCACCATTTTCCTTTAATGTAGAAGGCGTTCAGACGCCGGTCTGATTGAACGGCGCGTTTGTAGACATAGCTCGTAATCGAAACGAAACAGTTTTTCGGAATAAATTCAAGCAGCTGCGGATTTATGACGTGGATTCCCGTAAAAATTGCGTTTCCTTCGGGAATTGTTTTGTAGCACGAACCGTTCAGCATTCTGACGATTTTGTCGCCGTCGGCACGGATTACGGCGCGAGGGTCGTTTTGTGTCGCAGGGAGAACGCCAAGAGTCGCCAATGCCTCGGAATGATTGTGGTTTTCAATCATTTTATCCAGATCGAAATCAAAAATCGTGTCGGAATTCACAACGATAAAAGGCTCTTTTTTGACAAAAGGTTCCATCGAAGCGATCGCACCGCCGGTTCCCAGAATCTCGCTTTCCGGCAGATATTCGATTTTTACGCCGTATTTGCTGCCGTTTCCCAAAGCCTTTACAATTTTTTCACCATGCGAATGTAAATTAATATATATATCTTTTATGCCATAATGTTTTAAAAAATATATATTGTATTCTATCGTAGGATGGTTTAAAACGGGAATCAGCGGCTTCGGAATAGTGTCTGTGATCGGAGCCATTCTAGTTCCGAAACCTGCTGCAAGTATAAGTGCCTTCACTTTGAACTCCTGTCAAATTCCGGAATGTAAGGTGCTAAAATTTCAAGTATTTTTTCATATTCCAACTTCAAAAACGCTTCTTTTACGTAACCGAGTGTCGGAAGAATGTAGGGAACGAACCATTCTTTTCCTTTGACCTGATTTAGATAGACGAATCTTCCTGCGTCCTTCATTTTGCGCTGCAGAGTCTGCAAATAGAATGCATGTTCAAAGTTATTAAAATTATTGAATAAATTGCGGATGACATCGTTCCTTTCCCAGAAGTGGCGAATCAAAGCCGAAAGCTCGTCTTCTGAAAGGGTCACATATGAATCCCTAAGGAGCGAAACGAGATCGTAGACGACCGGAGCCGTCAGAGCGTCCTGAAAATCGATCAGATAAAGTTCGCCGTTTTTGATCATTATGTTTTTCGACTGGAAGTCGCGGTGCGAGAAAAAGTAGGGGAGAGCGGCGAGTTCCTTCGAAACTCCGGCACAGAAGTTTTCAAGTTCCGGCCAGAGATTTTTGTAAGGAATGTGATAGACCCTTTTTGCGATCATGTATTCGTAAAAATGGTAAAATTCCGCCATGAAAAGTTCTTCGGTGAAACTTCTTTTGTCTGCCGGAGTGTTGAAATTTTTGCGTGTCGAAAGGCGTTTCTGTGTCTCGATTAAAAGATCGACGGCGTCTTTGATGCAGTCGAACTTGTTTCTGCCGTTTTCAATCGATTTGAAAAGGGTCAGATCGCCTAAATCTTCAAGAAGCAATGCTTTCTGCTCCGGAATAACAGCAAGAATCTCAGGAACTTTTATGTCCAGACCGTGCAGAAAATCGCGGATTGCGATAAAATCCGTAAAAGAATCGCCGCGGCCGAATTCACCCGGTTTGACATCGGCGACTTTCATCATCACGACAGTCGTGTTTTCAAAACTGATCCGCACATAAGATCTGCCTGAAGCGTCTCCGAAAAGGGGAACGGCAGAAAAATCGGGAACTTTCCCGTTTTTGTAAATACGGAGCAGCGAGTAAGCCAGAAAATCGGTTTCGTAGTTCATAATTTTCTCTCTAACTGATCATAAAATTCGTAAATTACTGAGAAAAAATAGGGAAAAAGTAAGGCTTGCGCTATAAATCCGAGGGGCCTGAAAATCTGGAAAAGAACAAGGGCAAAGGCTAACGATGCAAAGAAAATCAATGAAAAAAGGAACAGCGGAAGGCGGCTTCCGTTGCCTGTCCGAAGGCTTTCTACAAGGGCATCAACAGCGAATTTCTGTTTTGTCGCCGTTATGAAAAACGAGAACATAAAAACGCTGAAAATTGCTATCGCGGGGATTATTGCGACGACAGTTCCCAGAACAAGTGCCGGAAAAAGAAGAATTGAAATCATAAAACCGTTTTTGAAACAGTTGAAAAGAAGAACTGGTGAAGAAAAAATTCCGGTTTTTATCCCTTTCGCCGATTCTGCAACGGCATTTGCAAGCAGAATGGCGGCAAAACCTTCAAAAACCAAAGTGACAAGCACTCCTGCCGTGATGCTGGAATAGAAACAGACCGAAGGGATTGCCAAAGCCGCTCCGAAAGCAATGAATTTCAAGAAATCAGATTTGTAACGATTCCAGGCGCGTTCAAAAGAACCAATAAAATCAAGCCTTTCCGTCTTAGGCATTACACACCAGCACAAAAATCAAACAACATTCAAAACACACAAAGCGTCTAATTCTATTGATTTTTTTTAATAAAAAAAGTTTATTGGGAGTCTTTTGGAAGATGTTTATTCCGAAAAGATTATTGCTCCAAAAACTTCGTCTTTTCCTTTCTCGATAGTGTAAAAATAGTGTCTGAAATTCGGATTTATCAGATTGTAGAGGTGTGACGGGCTTGAAACGAGCATTCTCCACGCATCTCTTTCGTTTTTTGCGGCGAAAAGGTTTTCTCCCAGAATTTTTTTGCGGATTCCGCTGTGACGGATGCCGCCCTCTTTCGAAGAATAGTGCTTTAAACCTTCGTTCTTCACTTTTTCAAGCGAAGAAGTTGCAGCATCCGAAAGAGATCTGTCGGGAAGCATTTGTTTTAATTTGAGATTTTTTCTTAATAATTTTAATGAATTGTCGAAATTGCCGGAAAATTCAGGTGCCTTTGCATCTTTGAACTTTCTGCTCCATAAAATTTCAGGTCCGCCAGTGCCGGTTCCTACGATCTGAAGCCGCACGATGTTTCCGGCGTTTTCTTCAAGAACAAGTTCTTTTTTCGTGATTTGGATTTTGTGGACGGCCTTTTCTGTCTGAACATAAAGAAAGTATGAAATGTATTCGTTGTCGGGATTTATTGATAACATGACTGATTTGTCGGAGATTTTCGCTTCGGCAGCAAAAACTCCGCGTCTTTTGACAGAATATTTTTTTCCGTCGAACAGGATACAAGCAGTGTTTTGACTTTTTCTGCAGTCGGAAATTTCTGAAATTTCTACATTTTTATAGAAAAATCCTTCATTTTCCGCCTTTGCAAGAATAGAATCCTTCTCAAAAAGATAAGAAAATAGGCAAAACCAAAAAAACGACATTCAAAAACCGCAATGTTGAAATATTAAAGATGGTGCAGAAGGGGGGACTCGAACCCCCACACCAACAATAGGCATAAGATCCTTAGTCTTACGTGTCTACCAATTCCACCACTCCTGCACCGGAGCGAAAACTCAAATAAAAAGGAACTAATTTTCGGAAGCTTCGGCAGGAACATCTTTCTGTTCCTGTGCCGCCGAATCTTCTTCATTCTGATCGTTTTTTTGCTCTTCAGCAGCCGGAGCTTCTTCTTTCGGCTCTTCAGCCGGTTTCTGCTCAACTGCTTCCGGCTTCTTTTCTTCCGCGGGCTGTGCTGCCGCAGCCGGAGCTTTTTCAGCCTGTTTTTCAATTTTTACAACAGACTTGTCGCTGCTTGAAATGTAAGACATCCAAACAGAGTTGAGCATAAAGAGGATTGCAAGAACAGAAGTGATTTTGGTGAGGATATTTCCGGCACCTCTCGCACCGAAAACAGAACTACTCGAACCACCGAAAATAGCTCCCATTCCTTTTTTACCTTCCTGAAGAAGGATAATGATGACAAGCAGTATGCAGATAACTATCTGAACAACTGCAAAAGCCTCGAACATTGCAAACCTCATAGTCAAAAAAACATCAGCGGCGAGGTTTATAGTCAGAAAAATTTTAAAGTCAACTTTTTTTTGTTTTTTTGACGAAAAATTTTTTGTCTGCGAAATATTGCCTGAAAATCAATATCTTATAAAATAATGTGCTTTTGTTTTTTGATGTGCTGAGGAGGTAAAAATGCTTAACGGAAAGAAAGTTTTAATGATTATCGCGCATGAAAATTTCAGGGACGAAGAATTCAATGTTCCTTTCAAACAGTTTCTTGGAGAAGGGATCGATGTGACGGTCGCAAGTCCGGTCAAAGGAACCGCAAAAGGTATGTTCGGCACGACTTTTGATGTGAAATATTCGCTTGACGAGGTGAACGAGGCAGATTTCGACGGCGTTATTTTTGTAGGCGGAATGGGAACTCCATCCGTCAGGGCAAGCGAGAGGGCGGTGCAGATCGCGAAAAACGCCGCAAACCACAAGGTGCTTTCCGCAATCTGCTGGGCTCCGACTATTCTTGCCAAAGCCGGTGTCGTCGAAGGCAGAAAAGTGACTGTATGGCTGGGTGACGATCCCGAATACGGCATGAAAACAAGCAAAGTTATGGAAAATGCCGGTGCGACTTTTGTGAATAAAGAAGTCGTCGTCGACGGAAATATTATTACTGGCAACGGTCCGAATGCGGCCGAAAAATTTGCCGATGCCGTTATGCAGAAACTTTCCGATTAGGTGTAACTATGCAGCATTATTTTGTTTTTTTGAGTTTTGAAGTTCTTTCTCAGGCTAATTACGACAGAGATTTCATCTACAACGAGATGGAAGAACTCGGTCTTTTTTCCAAAATCAGCGTCGAAGGCGGTCTGCAGCCGCTTCCGGAGGGGACTTTTATCGGCGAATACAAATTTGAGGAGAAGGAAAACCTCAAGAATCTGATTTATACCGAAGTTAAGGAGCTTTTTGACAGCAACGGGATCAGGGCTCGGCTTTTTGTCGCCGTTTCCGAAAACGCGTCGATCGGTCTTGAAGACATAGCTTCGGCCAGAAAATCCGACGAGGTGAATTGAACACTTTTTCAGGAATTTATTTTCATATACCGTTTTGCCCGAAAAAATGCCTTTACTGTGATTTTTTCAGTGTAACAAAGTTTTCCGGATCTGCTCCGGAAGAATACGGCGAAGCCCTTCTGAGCGAGCTGGAATCAAGGTTCGGCGAGCTTTCCGGAACGAAAATCATTTCGGTTTATTTCGGCGGCGGAAGTCCCACAGTGATGAGTGAAAAATTCTTCCGGAAATTTGCAGAATCAGCTTCAAAACTGGGAATAAACCTTAACGAAACCGAGTTCACGGTCGAAGTCAACCCTGCCGACATCGGTGAATCGTGGATAAAAAATCTGAAAAACTGCGGCGTGAACAGGATCAGTATAGGAGTCCAGGCATTCGACGACGCCGTTCTCGCCGGAATGGGACGCAGGACAACGGTCGCCGATATGCGGAAAAACATCCCTCTTTTTGCAAAATATTTTGACAACATTTCGTGCGACCTTATTTACGGTCTTGGCAAAAACCGTGAAATAAATCGGGAACTTGAACAAATTTTTGAATTGGCTCCGTTCAAGCATGTCTCGGCTTACAGCTATTCAAGACCCGGGCGGAAAAACGCGCCTGAGCTTCTGGATGAAGATGAAACTCTGCGGCAGGAAAACACCATCCGTGATTTTCTGCAGGAAAAAGGTTTTTCTAGCTACGAAATAAGCAACTATTCGCTTCCGGGTTTTGAATCACGCCACAATATGCTTTACTGGACTTACAGTTCGTGGCTGGGAATCGGTGCGGGAGCGGCTTCTTTTATCAGAAAGACAGGCGTTTCGTCGCGTTACGCCGACGATATCGACGCTTTTATCAAAGGTGACGGACTCAGCTCGGTGAAACTGAATTTGAGGGAGCGGATCGAAGAGTTCCTGCTTATGGGACTTCGCGTGAAAATCGGAATAAATCTCAATGATTTTAAAGAGTTGTTAGGAGAAAACTTTTTCAGTCTTGTTTCTGAGGAAGCTGTTTCCGATCTTGTTTCCGGCGGTTTTCTTGAAATTGATGAAAAAAAAGGCATTTTAAAGTGCAGTGAGAAGGGAAGCGACTTCCTGAATGCAGTGCTGATTAAACTTTTTGACGCTATAAGGTGCTGAAATGATAGGTGAAATCGATAAAATGTATGCGAATCAGGGTTTTCTTGTGATCGGTGCCGACGAGGCGGGCAGAGGTCCTTTGTGCGGCCCCGTCGTTACTGCGGCAGTTTCGCTTTTCAGTGAAATCCCGGGGGTGAACGATTCAAAAAAACTTTCAGAAAAGAAGAGGCTGGAACTTGTTCCGCAGATAATCCACAACAGTTTCTGGGCTGTTTATTCGGTTCTGCCGGAAGTGATCGACGAAATGAACATTCTTCATGCATCGCTTTACGGAATGAGTGTGTGCGCGGAAAGAATAATAAGAAAAACCGAACAAAACTGCATGGTTATGATCGACGGCAATCACGTTACAGGGCGGTTCGAAAACGAAATCGCGGTCGTTAAAGGCGACGCGAAAAGCATGAATATCGCCGCAGCTTCGATCCTGGCTAAGACTTACCGAGACCGGATCATGGACAAGTGGGACAAAATTTATCCTGAATATCATTTTGCCTCGCACAAGGGATATCCGACCGCGGAACATTACGAAATTCTGAAAAAAATCGGTCCGTGCGAAATTTACAGGAAAAGTTTCAGACTGATAAAAGAAGAAAAAGCTGAGCAGCTTGATTTGTTTTAATGATTTCAGGAGGTTAAAATGTTTAAAACAGTCGTCGGCGTTGAAGGTTTGTCCTGCGGACATTGCGAAAAACATCTCTGTGACGCGGTAAATGAAAAATTCAATGTTCAGAAAGTTACAGCTTCACGCGAAAAGAAAGAGTGCGAAATAATCAGTGAAAACGAGCTTGACGAAACAAAGATCCGGGAAGCTGTAGAATCTTGCGGATTCAAATTTTTGTCAGTTAAATCAGAATCTTATGAAAAAAAAGGATTCCTTTCGTCTTTGTTCGGGAAATAACGTGATAAACGTGGTTATTCCGGCACTACAGCCGAGATGTTTTTGAAATTTGATTTGACAAGGTCGATTTCTTTTTGTGACAGTTCCGCTGTCATCTCTTTAAAAAACGATTCCCCCGCTTTTTTATAAGCCTTTGTCTTTGTTTCGATATCTTTCGGTGCTGTGTCGTTGCGTTTGAGAAGTTCCACCCTCTTCTGCATCGTCTCGTCGCTGATTTCGACAAAAGCAAGGTAAGCCTTTAAAATCTTTTTGGATTTTTTCATAAAAATTTCAGGATTCAGTCCCTTGCTTTCCAGATATTTATTGATCTCGGTTTTGCCTTCTTCAATCAATTTCGGGGCCGAAGCCGGCTCGACTGATGCGATTTTCTTATCATATTCGGCAGTTATCGAATCAATCATTTTTTTGTGTTCGATCAGAAGCATAATGTCTGTCTGGGTTATCGTGAGATCGGACATGATTTCAGAATTTGATCCCTGCTTTGAGCAAGAGGCGACGAAAATAAAAAATGAGAAAAAAACGAAAAAAAACAAGCAGTTGAAAATAAAAGAACTCTTTTTCATTTTTACCTCCTATCTGATTCCGGTGCTGCCGAAGCCGCCTTCAGACCTTTCAGTTTCCGAAATCTCTGAAACTATTGAGAAATCTGCCTGCCGAACCGGCGTTACTACAAGCTGTGCTATGCGGTCGCCTTTTCTTACTTCAAAAACTTTATCCGACATATTGGCTAAAATCACTTTGATTGCTCCGCGGTAGTCGCTGTCGACAGTTCCTGGAGAATTGAGGACGAAAACGCCGTTTTTTGCGGCAAGTCCGCTGCGGCTTCTGACCTGGATCTCGAAATTTTCAGGAATTTCAGGGAAAAGTCCGGTTGAAACCATTTTCCAACTTCCAGGATTTATTGAACAATCTTCGTTTGAAGAGAGATCGGCGCCGGCTGCTCCCGAAGTTTTGTATTCGGGAAGGATGGCGCCTGCAGCCAGTTTGAATTTTATTGAAATTTTATCTGTGGTTTTCTCTGCCACCGCGGTCTCCGCCTCTGCGCTCTCCGTTTCTGGAATCATCTCTCGGTCTTGGCGGTCTAGCCGGTCTTTCTTTCGTCCAGTCTTTGTCGAAGTCGCCGGGCTTCATGCTGAGTTTGAATTTGCCGCTCGCCTCTATTTCGGTGACAATTACTCTGACTTTCTGACCCAAGTGCAAGTAATCATTTACATTTTCAACTCTTTCGTCAGAAATTTTGCTGACGTGAAGAAGACCTGTCGTGCCTCTCCAGATTTCGACGAATGCGCCGTATTCCTCAATTCTCGTAACTTCGCCTTCATAGACTTTGCCGAGTTCGACATCGTCTGTGAATGATTTTACAAGAGCGATCGTAGCATTAAGAACTTCCTGGTTTTTTGCAGCGATCGTAACTGTTCCGTCCTGTTCGACTTCAACATCGGCACCCGTTTCTTCGACGATCGATTTGATGTTTTTGCCGCCTGTTCCGATGAGGTCTTTGATCTTGTCGACATCGATCTTCATCTGGCAGAGTTTCGGAGCGTTCGGGCTGAGTTCAGGTCTCGGAGCAGCGATCGCCTTTTCCATTTCGCCGATGATGTGCATTCTTCCGACTTTCGCCTGAAGCATAGCGCGCTCCATAACTTCTTTCGGTAAACCTTTGATTTTGATATCCATCTGGATCGCCGTGATACCGTCTTTCGAACCTGCGACTTTGAAATCCATATCGCCAAGATGGTCTTCGTCACCCAGAATATCGGAAAGAATGTAGAAATCGTCTCCGTCCTGAATAAGTCCCATTGCGATTCCGGCAACGTGCTTTTTAACTGGAACACCCGCGTCCATAAGTGCGAGCGAGCCGGAGCATACCGTCGCCTGAGACGAAGAACCGTTCGATTCCATGATTTCGGAAACGAGTCTGACAGTGTAGGGGAACTCTTCTTTCGGCGGAATTATTGCGGAAAGAGCTCTTTCTGCAAGGTTTCCGTGACCGAGTTCTCTTCTTCCCGGGGATTTAAGTCTTGCGACTTCGCCGACCGAGAAAGGCGGGAAATTGTAGTGGAGCATGAAGCGCTTGCTTGAACCTTCGGTAACGGTGTCGACTTTCTGCTCGTCTTTGCCGATTCCGAGTGTGAGAACACCAAGAGACTGGGTTTCGCCGCGTGTGAAAACAGCGGAGCCGTGAGTCATCGGAAGAACGCCGAGGTCAATAGTGATCGGTCTGATCGAAGTGAGGTCACGGCCGTCGATCCTTCTGTTTTCGGTGATTATCTGATGTCTCATCGCATATTTGAGGTAATCGTCGAAGAAGGTTTTAGCGCGGTTGATGACGGTCTGAGGCTCGTCAATGTTCATGAAGTCCGCGCCTTCTTCGATTTTTTTGGTTACTCTTTCTACAAGTTCAGCCTTAGCTTCGTCGAGAAGAGCGTATCTTTTGAGTTTTTCGGTCGTCGAAAGAGCTTCCTTAACGATTTCCTCGCAGTTTTCATGAACGAATTTTTCAAGATTTTCATCTTTTACCCTTGCTATTTCCGCTCTTTTTACAGGATTGATCTGTTTTGCAAGTTTGTCCTGCATTTCAAGAAGCGGCTGGATCGCCTGATGACCGAGTTCTATCGCGCGGGTCATATCCTCTTCGCTGACTTCCTTCGATTCGCCTTCGACCATGACGATCGAGTCGTAGTTTCCTGCGACCGTGATGTCTATATCGTAGTCTTCGTCATCGCTTACGGCCGGATTTATCATGAATTCGCCGTTCTTTCTGACGACTCTGCATCCTGCGACCGGACCGTTGAAAGGAATGTCGGAGATCATAAGGGCAGCCGAAGCAGCCGTGATCGACATTACTCTCGGATCGCAGTTAGGGTCGAAGCTGAGAAGGTTTACGAGGATCTGTGTCTCGTTGGTGAACCAGTCGGCAAACATCGGTCTGAGCGGTCTGTCAATAAGACGTGACGTAAGTTTTTCCTGCGTGCTGGGCTGAGATTCTCTCTTCAGGAATCCGCCGGGAAATCTGCCGGCAGCGTAGAATTTTTCGGTGTAGTCGACGGTAAGCGGGAAGAAATCGCTGTCAGCGACCGGATCTCCTTTTGCCGCTACGACAGTCGCAAGAACGACCGTTCCGCCGTAGTTGCACCAGATCGCGCCGTCAGCCTGTTTCGCGTAACGTCCTGTCGTGAGTGATAAATCTTTGCCGTTAAAAACTATAGATTCTTTTACTGGATTCATTTTGCCTCTTTAAAAATTAGATTGTGTTTTGAAAAAAACTGGAAACGCGAAAGAAAACTGATGATTACTTACGCAGACCAAGTTCTTTAATAAGTGCCGTATATCTGTCAAAACTGTTCCCCTTGATGTAGTTGAGAAGTTTCTGTCTTCTGCCAACCATCTTGAGAAGTCCGAGTCTTGAGTGATTGTCTTTCTGGTGTGTTTTAAAATGTTCTGTAAGTTCATTGATTCTTGCGGTTAAAATCGCAACCTGAACCTCAGGCGAACCCGTGTCGCCTTCTTTTGTTGCGAACTGAGCGATAACAGCTGATTTTTTTTCTTTATCAAGCATACCCTAAATCCTCCAATAACAAGGGTCAAAAAAAACGCGGGAATTATACGGAAGTGCGTCAAAAAGTCAAAAAAAATTGTGTCTTCTGGGGATTCTTCTTGAAAAAATCCAATAAAATCAAGATGTTGCTGTTTTTGAGACAAACCGGAAGATTTTTGGAAATTATATTCAGTGGCCTTCGCAGTCGTTGTTAAGTTCGTCGATTGCCCTGTCACAGTCAAGGTCGCCCCAGGTGCCTTCACATTCGTATTTTTTACCGTTGTATTCATACCATCTGCCGCCGTTTTTATCTGTGCAGACTTTGTAGTCGCACGTGCTGCTGCTTTCGTATTCGCAGTTAGTCCGGCCGCAGGCGCTGTAAACTTTCTCGAAAGCATTGTCGCAGCTGATGTTGTCTCCGCGGCCTTCGCATTCGTATTTTTTGCCTTCGATCTCAAACCACATCTTATCACCGCTTTCGGTTGTACAGGCCGTGATTTTTTTATCAGGGCATATCTGATCGTTAAAATATTTATCCATATCCTGGCATTCTGTCTTTTCTTCGCCGCATGCGGCAAATGCGAATGCAGCGCATAGCAGGAAAATAATTGTCAAAAAATTCTTCATAGCGAATCTCCGTCTGAAAATTACGAAAAACGAAGTATTTTAGCGGAAAACGGATCGATATCCATTTTTTTGGCCGTAACGGAAAATGAAAAATGTGCCTGCCGGAAAAGTTGCAAGGCCGGTTTTAAGCCGATTTCTCTTGATTTTGTAAGTTTTTCCTTTAAATTATAATAGGTTTTTTTTAGGAGGCAAAAATGAAAAAATTTTTGTTTGTGTGCTTTTTATTGGGGTCGGTTTTATTTTTCGGATGTGAAAATTCTGTGAATTCGGCAAAAATGGCTTCCGTTGAAGATGAAAACGGTTCAGATAAAGAGGAGCCGAAGAAAGACGAGGCCGACACTTCAGATTCGACAGATCCCGGCGATTCGGCTGCTGACAGCGGTGCTGATCCGGCCGGAGATGAAGAACCGGCTGACGATACCGATAGTGATTCGGGCGATACCGTAGATGACGGAGGCGAAACCGATACAGGCAATGAAACTGTATGCGACCCGACTTACGACCCTGTTTTCTGCTACGGACAATACTATGTGAAAACGACCGAGGTCCTTTCCGGAGACAACGGTGCGCCGAGAAAGTTCAAGATTTTTGAGCCGATAGATGCACAGGGAAACATTCCTGTAATTCATTTCCTGCACGGATATCAGCTTAAATACGATTATTATGACAATCTTTTGATGCAGTTGTGTTCTCACGGCTTCATTGTCGTTGCGAGCCAGTCGAACCATAATGTTATCGGCGGAGACGATTCCTTCGAGGAAGCAGAAAAAATCGCTGAATTCATGGAATGGCTCAAAACCGGTCTTCAGAACTATGTTACGGTTACACCCGATTTCGGCAATGTCGGCGTTGCGGGACATAACCGCGGCGGAAAAGTTACTAATCGTTTCCTCAACAGCAATCCGGCAGCTGCAAAGAGTTTTTTCGGGGTCGACCCGACTGATGTAGACGTGGATTTTGCAACTGCGGACGATCCCAGAAGCCTTAGCGCTCCCGTTCAGTTCATTGGCGAATCAATGTTCCTGGGGGTTGAAAAACGGAAATCTCTGGTTGAATTGAGCAGAGCGGAAAGCCTTTGTGCTTTTGAAGACGACGACAGCGCCAAATTTTATGCAGCATATCCGTCTCCGAGCCATCACATAGTTGCGGCAGGTGTCGGACGTACCGATATGCTTGACATCGGCGAATGCGGCACGACATGCACTCTTGCCTGCTCTACAAGCGGCGACGACGGAATGAACACGATGTTTATCACATATACGGCAGGGCTTATGACGGCATTTTTCAATTCGACCCTCAAAGGTCAGACCGAATACGAGGAACTTCTCAACGATCCGTCCGGCGCCTATCCTTTCACGGCAACGCTTGTTGATCATAAATAACTGATTTTATTTAAATAATCGGAGAGAAAAATGTCAAAGGCACTTGTAATGATTCTTGCGGGAGGTCAGGGCAAAAGGCTTGCTCCTCTCACTCTCGACAGGGCTAAACCGGCGGTTCCGTTCGGCGGTTCCTACCGCATTATCGACTTTGTTCTGAGCAACTTCGTCAATTCGGGTTTTATGCAGATCAAGGTTCTGACGCAGTTCATGAGCGATTCGCTGATCCAGCACATTTCGAGAAACTGGGGTCTTTCGCCGCGTTTCAACCAGTATGTCGATTCAGTTCCTGCTCAGATGCGTACTGGCGACAACTGGTATCTGGGAAGTGCCGACGCGATTTATCAGAATCTGAACCTTGTCAGGGACGAGTCTCCGAAGAATGTTTTCGTTTTCAGCGGCGACCACATCTATAAAATGGATATTTCGCAGATGTATACATATCACAACATCAAAAACGCCGACATGACGATAGCGGCTCTGCCTGTTCCGATAAAGGAGGCGAGTGCTTTCGGCGTTATCGAGATCGACGAGGATTACCGCATGATCGGTTTTGAAGAAAAGCCGAAAAATCCGAAACCTATTCCGGGAAAACCCGATTACGCCCTTGTCAGCATGGGAAACTACCTTTTCTCGCGTGAAGTTCTCGTGAACGCAGTCACGAACGATGCCAAAGATCCGATGAGCGAGCACGATTTCGGCAAAAACGTCATTCCGGCGCTTTATCCCTACAAACGGGTCTACGTCTACGATTTCCTCAAAAACACGATCTATATGCCGGACGAAAACGAGTACGAGAAGCCTTACTGGCGCGATGTCGGAACGATAAAAAGTTACTTCGAGGCGCACATGGATCTTGTTTCGGTCTCACCGGCGATCAACCTTTACAACCGCCACTGGCCGATTTTCGGTTTCCCGGAAGTCAATATGCCGCCGGCGAAGTTCGTTTTTGCCGACAAGGAACACAAAAGGCTGGGGATCGCGACCGATTCGCTTGTTTCTGAAGGGTGCATCGTGAGCGGCGGCAGCGTAAACCGCTCGGTCCTTTCGCCCGGTGTCAGGGTAAACAGCTACAGTCAGCTTGACCAGTGCGTAATTCTCAACAACGTCAAAATCGGACGTTACTGCAAGCTCAAAAACGTCATCGTTGATAAAAACGTCGTCATTCCGCCCGATACGACGATCGGTTACGACCTTAAGAAAGACGCGGAACGCGGTTTCACCGTCACGGAAGAAGGAATCGTAGTCGTTCCAAAGGGTTACAACTTCCAGGAGGACAGATAGTCCATGACCGAACTCGTTTTTTTGTGGCATATGCACCAGCCCTACTACAAGGACTGTATCAGAAATAAATATCTGATGCCGTGGGTCCGTCTCCACGCGCTGAAAGGCTACTACGATCTTCCCCTCGCGATGGAAAAATACGGCGTCCGCGGAGTCGTGAACGTCGTTCCGTCGCTTATCGAGCAGCTCAAAGACTATGCCGAGAACAGCGTTTCCGATGCATGGCTCGAGCATACTCTTCTTGATCCCGCCGAGATGAAAGAGGAGCAGAAGGCGTTTGTCGTAAAAAACTTTTTCATGCTGAACTGGGACAGACTTGTCAGGACTTCGCCGCGTTACAACGAGCTCCTCAACAAAAGGCTTCGTTACGAGAAAAAGCTTGACTGGGTCGAAACGGCGAAACTTTTTTCCGATGACGAAATTCTCGATCTGCAGGTTCTTTTCAATTTGAAATGGTTCGGTTTCATGGCGCGCGAGAAGTTCGAAAAACTTGTCGAACTTGACAGAAAGGACTGCGGATTCACGAAGAACGACAAAGAGGATCTGCTTGAAATCCAGCGGAAAGTTCTGCGCGAGATAATTCCGCTTTACAGGCGTCTTGCCGAAGAAAAAGTGATCGAGATTTCCTTCACGCCTTTCTATCACCCGATTTTTCCGCTCGTTTACGATACCGACATCGCGAAAAGGTGCATGGATTTTCCGCTTCCGGCAAAATATTCCTATCCCGAAGACGCGAAATGGCATCTTGAGGAAGGAAAACGCTTCAGCGAGGAGACCTGGGGAAAAAATATCGACGGAATGTGGCCGGCTGAAGGTTCCGTATCGCCTGAAATAATCGAAGCAGCCGCGAATGCAGGGGTAAAATGGCTCGCGACCGACGAAACGATCCTTATGAAATCGCTCGGAACTTCCGATAAAGCGAAAGTCCTTTATTCTCCGTATGTTTTGAAAAGCGATAAAAATCAGACTGTTACAGCATTTTTCAGGGACAAATACCTTTCCGATCTGCTCGGATTTTCTTTTTCGCAGATGAAGCCGGAACAGGCTGCCGATATTTTTGTAAACTATGTGAAAAACGCGTCGGCGAATTTTCACGGAAACAGAGAAGCTGTCGTTTCGGTAATCATGGACGGCGAGAACGCATGGGAATCATACCCCGATAACGGCGAGCATTTCTTAAAAGAGCTTTTTACAAGGCTGGGAAACGATTCTTCAATAAAGACAACAACTTGTTCTGATGTGATTTCGCGCGGAGCGGACAAATTCCCGGTTATAAACAACCTCTGGTCCGGTTCGTGGATCAACGGAAACTACGAAATCTGGATCGGAAACGAAGAAGACAATTCGGCATGGGGTTATCTCAAGCGTGTCCGCGATTTTTACGCGAAATACAGCAAAAACCACGTCGTAGAGCCGCAGATCCACAGTGAAGTCATGCGATGTCTCTACCGCGCCGAGGGAAGCGACTGGTTCTGGTGGTACGGTCCGCAGTTTTCCACCGAAAACGACTGGCTTTTCGACCGTCTTTTCAGGCGGCATCTGCGCAGAGTCTACAATCTGCTCGGCATGAACTACCCGACATTCCTCGATATTCCGATTTCGTCAACTTCGGGAACGAGCCTTTTTGTCGATCCGACAACCGAGATAAATCCTGTTATTTCCGGCAGGAACAACGGCTACTACGAATGGGCGGGAGCTGGATTTTTCGAAAATTCGCGGAAAGCGGGCGGCGCGATGTACAACTCGATAAAACTTGTCGATAAAATTCTTTACGGCTTCAACCGCGAAAAACTGTTTTTCAGGATCCAGCTCACGAATCCGATGCACTTCTACGAACACAAAAAATACTTTATCAAAGGATTCCTCATGGATCACCAGAACATCGACTTTGCCCTTCCGATGGTCCGTATCGAAAAAACGCCTTTTCTTGTTCACAGCAGCAACGAATCAGGGTATGTCGCCGACATAGTCGGTGCAGGAGAGGCCGCTTTCGACGAAGTGATGGAATTTTCCCTCTATTCCGGAAAAATCGGTCTTAAAGCGGGCGAAAAAGCGAAAGTCTACTTCAAAATCCTTTCAAACGAAGGGATCGAACTCGAAAGGATCCCCGGAAACGGCTCCATTGAAGTTACTGTTCCGGACGATGCCGCCCTTTTCAAACTCTGGGACGTGTAGAAGTCACACTGTCAGGCACACACTTTTTTCAAGAAGTTTCTTTCTCTCACGCCAGTCAGGCATGAAAACCGCGAGCTGACGGTAAAAATCAGGCGAATGGTTAAGATGCAGAAAATGGGTAAATTCGTGCATGACGACATATTCGATGCACGAAACCGGAACCGTGGCGAGAGCGTAACTGAAAGTAAGAGTTTTTCTTCTCGGCGTGCAGCTTCCCCAGCGCGAGACCATGTTTCTGAACTTTATTTCAGGAAAATCTATACCGTATTTACTGAATTTCGGATAAACCGCTTCACATAATTTTGTCACAGTTTCGCGGCAGACAATTGTCAGCCACTTGCGGAAAACCCGCTCTTTCATACCCGTATCAAAAGGATCCTTCACCCGCAAAGTTATGAAAACACCGTCGTTTTTGACCTCGTTTCTTGCTCCGCGGATCACTTTCAGCCTCAGATCATGCCCGAGAACACGGAACGATTCCCCGTCCACATATTTTTTCGGCGATTCCTTTTGAGAAACAACTTCAGAATAATGCTCGACCGCCTTGGAAATAAAGTCAGATTTTGAACGCAGGAAACTTTCGATGTAATCCAGCGGAACCGACTTGTCTGCCGAAACATAGACGCTTCCGTCCCGCCTTATCCTCAGATTCAGGTTTTTCACCTTTTTGCGCTCAAGAGTGTATTCCAGGATTCTGCCGTTTATTTCAAGCCGGTGCTGCATTTATTTCTTACCTTAAACAAAAACCGTCACGCATTTTATTAACAATTTTTAATTTTGCAAATATTTAGAAAATTTTTTAACAATTTATTTTTGATTTATATAAAATCATTTGCTAAGTATTTCCGAAGTCAAAATACGGATCAAAAAAGATTCCAAATGTGAGCCGCAAAAATTTTGTTTCTCCCTTTACTCGCAATTTCCGGAAAATTAAGTATAATAGCGCGCTTTTTGCAGAGCGGAGGTTTGTAAAAATATGGAACTTAAAAACAAACTCGAAAAAAATTTCCTGAAATTCCCTTTCGAGCTTTTTGACGCGATTTTTTCTCAGAAAAGTTTCATCGACATCGAAAGGCTCAATGTCCACGACAGGGAATCGGGGCTTGTTTTCATCAAAAATTACGGTTACGACATAACGGATCCTGAAATTGCGGAGACGGTCTCATCGATTCTGAGCGAGGCGAAAACTTTCATACAGAGCTATCTTTCGGAAGATCCCGAGGGAAAAACCGAAACTTTGATAATTCCGCCTGACATTCTCTGCGACGACGACGTCGTCAGTCTGCTGATAAAGGCTTCGGAAAAGGAGAAAACGCTTGAACAGGCCTGGGCATGCGCAGTTCTCAGGGTCGCCCACACGATAACTCACGTCGAGAACGACCTCGCGAAAAGTTTTATGCCGGGAATCAGAAACCAGATCTACAAGCGCTTCAGTTCACACCTGAACGGCAGCGCTGCGGGAGGATATTTTCTCGGAACGGGCGATGACGCGATACGCCTTAAACTTTTCGAGATAAAAAACGACAAGTCGCGCGACAGTCTGATTCTCAAACTTCTCCACAAAAAGGAGAATGTCACGGCCGATATTTTCGACCGCGTCGGAGTGCGGATCGTGACCTACACAAAACTTGATATTATCCTTGTCCTCAGGTATTTCGCGACGAACCATGTTATTTCGTTTGCAAACATCAAGCCGAGCCGGACGAAAAACAACGTCGTCAACATTCCGCGTTTCATCGAAGGGGTCGAAGAACTCAAATCGCACGACCTTTCGTCGTGGTCGCAGGAAGATGTTGCCGAATTTCTTGAAAAATATCTTGAAATTCCGCCTGAGGAAAAGGCTGAGATCACGAAAAGGAATATTGAAGAGACAAACCTATATTCTTCGACTTCATACTCTTCGATCCAGCTTACGAGCCGTCTTCTGATAACAATGGAAGACCCGATAAATGCGGCAAAGCCGATATACCGTTTTTTCTTCCCGTTCGAGGTGCAGATCCTGGACGAAGAGAGTTTCGCCGAAAGCCGTTCGGGGCGTGCGAACCACGAGGAATACAAGAAAAACCAGACGATTGCGGCAAGAAAACGGGTCCTCACCAACGTTCTGCGCTATCAGAGACAGCACCGCTGGGAAACGGAAATGCCGGAAAAAATCAAAGACTGAGTCTTGTCTTTTTACAAATTCCCTGTAAAATAAAGAGATTTTTGTGTTTAGTGCCGTTACTTTCTCATTATGACGGATATTGTGACAATGTGATGACCAGGTGCTGAAAAACCGGAGGCTGCTATGAAAAAAATCTGTTTGTTCTGCTTGATTTCAGCAATGTTTTTCTTTGCCGCATGCGGCGGCGGTTTGAAAGACGACGTCAAAATAGAGGCAAATGATCCGGAAGAAACCGGTGATACGGATTCGGAAAATCCGGATACGGCTGATTCCGTAGATGACGGCGATACCGATTCGGCAGATTCAAATGCCGATGACGGCGATTCCGGAAACGACACCGGAATTGACACTGATACCAACACTGACACTGATACCGACACCGATACTGATTCCGACACCGGTTCGGTCTGGTCTTTCGGACCGTATCAGGTGAACATCATTGATGTCCCGTCCGGCGAGGGCGGTTCTCCGAGACAGTTCCGGATCTATGAACCGGCAGGCGCTGAAGGAGATATTCCCGTAATTCATTTTCTCCACGGATTCATGTATAAAATCGATTACTACGACGATTTCCTGACTCAGCTTGCCTCCCACGGATTCGTTGTCGTTTCAAGCAAGTCCGACCATGCGATGGTAAACGGCGATACGACGATCGTCGAGGCTGAGAAACTCGCGACTTTCCTCAACTGGCTGAAACAGAACATTCAGTCGAAAGTTTCCGTCTCCGCCGATGTCGGACACTTCGGTGTTTCGGGGCACAGCCGCGGCGGAAAAGTTACGAACAGGGTCCTTAATTCAGATCCGTCGATGGCGACGAGCTTCTTCGGAGTCGATCCTGTCGATTCCGCTCCGCCGTTCAGCGGCTTTATCGGCGGTTCAGACCCCGAAAGCCTTTTTGATATGGTTCAGTTCAAAGGTGAATCGATGTTTTTGGGAACGGAATTCGGTCCCCAGAAAAAATTAGGAACATCCTGCGCTCCGTCAAGGGACAACAGTGTCCACTTCTATGCGAGCTATCCTGCTCCCAGCCGCCACGTCATTGCAGCCGGCGTAGGACATGCCGACATGGTCGACCCGACGGAGGTCAATGCTTGCGGTATGTACTGCTCGACATGCAAAAGCAGCGGCAGCCCGGCGCTCAACCAGCAGTTTATCGCTTATATCGGCGGACTTATGACCGCTTTTTTCAACGTTACGCTCAAAGGCAAAACAGAATACGAGGCGCTTCTTGATGACGTGTCGAAACATCCTTTTGTAACGACTCTCAGCGAACGCAAGATTTATGACGAAGAAATAGAAATCGGCGAGGCGCTGGGCGAAGTCACTGTCTCCGACGACCAGAGCGGATTCGACGGGATATTTTTCGACGGTCCAGGCGAGGACGAGGCGATGATTTTCTATCCCGGCGCAAGCATCGAACCAGCGGCTTACTCTTCGATCATGATCATGCTCGCCGAAAGGGGAATCGACGGATTCATCATCAAAATGCCGGCGAATATGGCTGTCGCGGGGCAGAGCAAAGCCGACAACATCTACAAAAATTATCCTTCCTACAAAAAGTATTACTTGTCAGGACACTCGATGGGCGGCGCGATGATCGCGAACTACGCGGCAAAAACTTCCAACAGGGCGGACGGTCTCTTCATGATGGCTGCATATCCGACGGAAGACCTTACTGCAGCCGGATATCCGATCCTTTTCATCTACGGAAGCGAGGACAACGTCGTCAACAGAAACAATCTTGCAACAGGTCTGACCCTTACTCCGGCAAGCGCTGTGGACTACGAGATCCCGGGCGGAAACCACGCTTATTTCGGCAATTACGGCGAGCAGGACGGCGACGGAAAGGCGACGATTCCGCCGATAACCCAGCAGAAAATAACAGTCCGCGAAATTCTTAAACTTATAAGATAGGAGATCAAAATGAAAAAAATCTTTTTGTTTCTGGCAGTTTTGCTTGTTTCGTCGCTGGTTTTCGCGCAAAATGCGACTATTACGCTGAAAACCGGCAAGAAAATTTCGGGAAAAATCGTAAAGATCGAGGCGGCGCAGCTCAGCAACACCAAGTCGCTTTCCGAAACAACTACGATTTCGGCGGCGCAGGGCGTCAACGAACTCATGCTGAAATTCGCCGACATCAAGGAAATCGATTTCAAAAGCAGCGACGACGTTTCGTGCTTTGAGGACGGCAGATTCGTTCCCGTCAGAAAGTTCTGTTCGATGAAGTCGCTCTATCACATCGTTCCGAAAGTCAAAGGCGAAAGCAAAGAGGCTATCGAGATCGAGGACGACAAGATTTTCTTCTTCCACATCGAGGGAGAAAAAGCTCCGGTCACCGCGTTTTTCTACAAAATCCAGGTAAGCAACGAAGGCAGCGAGAGCAAGAAGGACTATCCTGACCTTGAAAGGGAAGTTCTCTCACTAAGCAAAAACGGCGTCAAAAAAATAGTTTTCAATTAGGAGGAGATATGCTTATCCACGCAAACGAAGAAACTTTTGAAGCGGAAGTCATCAAATTCGACGGAATCGCAGTCGTCGATTTCTGGGCTCAGTGGTGCGGACCCTGCAAAATGCTCGGACCGATTTTTGAAGAACTTTCAAACGATTACGAAGGCAACCCCAGGATCAAATTCGTAAAGGTCGATACGGACGAAAACATGGAACTTTCGTTCAAATACAGGATCCGCGGAATCCCGTGCATCAAAATTTTCAAAAACGGCGAGGAAATCGAAACTTCGGTCGGTCTCATTCCAAAAGACGAACTCGAAGATTTGGTAAAAAAATACCTGTAAATCCGCATAGTTGACATTATAAAAATTTACTTTAAAAAAAAACGGTTTCGTGTATAATCCGACGCTTGTTCTTTGAAGTTTATACACTTTAATATTTTATGGAGTTTGAAATGAAAAAGTTTTCAGTTATGTTTTTTGCATTGATTCTTGCGCTTTTCTGCGTTGCGTGCGGATCGACGACCGCAGACGACAATGAGGATGAGGGTGAGGGCAACAAGACCGACACCGGTGACACGGGCGATACGATCCATGACGGTGATACCGACACCGGTGACACAGAGGAAGATACCGGCGAGGGTGAAATCACCAAGATCCAGAAAGGTATAACTAAAGTAGGAGCAACGGTAACTACCGAATGCGTTGTTACCGGAATCGCCTATAATTCGGATAGCACAACTCACGAAAATACCTCTATCAAAGGACTCTATGTTTCGGAACTTATCGACAAGGCAGAGCCTTATTCCGGCATTTATGTTTTCATCAAAGATACGGCTCTTGTCGACGAATACGAAATCGGCAACAAGCTTAAAGTTACTGGAACTTATAAGGAATATTACGAGAATTCGCAGATCGAATCTTCCGAAATCATAGCGCTCGGCAAGGCAGATGTTCCTGAAGCTGCTGAAATCGAAGATCCTGCAACGATAGCAACTCCTTTCGAAAACCAGAATCCGACTGCAAACCACGGCGATAAAGCGGAAGAATATGAAGGCGTTCTGGTAAAAGTAACAGATGTGGAAATCACCAACGCTGCTTTGGATACGCACGGCACATTCGAAGTTACAGGCAATCTTGCGATCGACAAGGAACTCTTCTACTACCCGAAGGACAAAAGAACGGTCGGCAGAAAATTCAAATCGATCCAGGGCATTCTGATTTATTCCTACAACGCTTTCAGACTTGCTCCGAGATCGATCGACGATTTCGAAGAAGACGAAGACAGCGGTGACACTGACACTTGTGAAGAAGACGACTGTGACACTGTGCCGTCGGATATAATCTTTGAAACTGTTACGATCAAAGATGTTCAGAGCGGTAAAGCAAAGGATAAAAATGTGCAGATAGAAAAAGCTGTTGTTATAAGCCCTGCTGTTGTAAAAGATTTCGATGGCGGCGGAAAGGGTTACTCTTTCTATGTTTCGGACGGAACAACCGGTGATTACAGCGGACTTTACATCTATAATGCCGTAGCCGAATCCGCTCCTGAAAAAGGCGATGAAGTAACAATCAATGGCAAGGTTCTTGTTTTTAAAGACAAGCAGTGGGAAATCGGAAGTCAGGGCAAAGGCGACGAAGCTGTTACATGCACAGCGAAAAAAACAGGATCGGGAAAAACGGTTCCTGCGGCTGTCAAGACGAATTACACAGCTCTTTCCGATAAGGACAAAGGAACTCTTACTGAAATCGAAGAACTTGAAGTAAAATCTGTCGAAACCCCGGAAGGTAAAAACTACACTAAAATAACTTTTGCAGAAAAGGTCGATGGTAAAGAACTCGTTGCTGAAAATTTCGGAAACGTAAAAATACCGACATTGGAGACAGGCGACAAAGTTGCGGTTACCGGCATTTATGATGCAGTTTACGGCGAAATGGGATTTTTTATCATTGACGCAAACGATATTAAAAAGAAATAATTTTTCGGAGATTTTATGAAATCTTTCAGAATTTTCGCTTCCTTTTTTTTTTCGTGCTTTCTTCTGACCTCATGCTTTGACAATAGTTTCGTCGGTGCACCCGTCGATGAGGGGATCCCGCAGAAACTGGTTTTCATCCACACGACTGACACCCACGGAAAGTATCTTCCGTTCTGGATGGAACCGAATATGTTCGACAGAAATATGGGACTAACGTCGAACAATCCGCCATGCTGGGATCTGGATTACAGCGTCGGCAGAGGCTCATACTGCAACGGCGCATACAACGAAGCTACCAAACAATATCAGGTGTGGGAGAAGGATCCGGCAACAGGTAAATACAAATACTTTTACTACGATAAAGAACATCTTCTGGAAAACGGATATTACGGGGGCGATCCCACAAAAGTAATCGAAGACATCAATGAAGACGGCAGATGCGACATTCTTGACTGTCAGCGCTGCTGGGACAAAAACCACAACAATATCTGCGATCCGGAAGAGGATTTGGATTGTAAAGAAGACCCTGAAACGGGCACACGTGAAGGCTGCGGATGCAGTTCCGGCGACTGCTTCGTGTCAGGCACATATCTCACATGCTGGGATAAAAATGGTAACGGCAAGTGCGACAAAAACGAAGATATAAACTTCGACAACAGCTGCGACACCTACGACTGCGAACTTGTTTTTGACCGCAACCACAACGGAAAGTGTGATGATGAAGAGGACATCAACCGCGACGGCAAATGCGATTTCTCCGATTATCGTCCCGGTCTCATCAACACAGGCGGAATTGCGAGAGCGAAAACTATTATCGATGAAATCAAGGCAAAACACGAGCGTAACGGCGTTCCGGTGCTTTACCTAGACAGCGGCGACACTTTTCAGGGCGCACCGGAGTTCAACCTCTACAAAGGTGATGTCGAGATGCTTTCTATGCAGAAACTCGGCGTTGACGCAATGGTTATCGGAAACCACGAGTTCGACAACGGAACCGGCGGACTTGTTTCGGCCTACAAGAAATCGGGCGGATTCCCGCTTCTTGCCTCGAACTATCTTTTCGACAACGACGGGCACAAAGGGCTCATGGATATTTCGTCGCCTTATCTTATTGCTATGGCCGGCGGTTTAACTGTCGGTATTGTCGGTGTCGCGAACGACAGTTCGATCAACTCGGGTTATCAGGTCGGCGGCAGCGTAGGTTTCAACTTCCTTGACCCGATCGAAACGACCCAGACATACGTCAACAGCCTTCGTCCGCTTGTAGATATTGTTGTAATCCTTTCGCATCAGGGACTTGACGGCGATTACAGAATCGCCGAAAAAGTCAAAGGTGTCGACCTCATTCTCGGCGGTCACCACCATGTCGTTCTCGATCCGCCGAAAGTTCTCAAAGGACCTGACGGAAGAGATGTCATCGTTGTTCACAGCGGCGTTAACCTCAAAGTCATCGGCGAGCTCGAAATCGCGGTGCAGGACAAACACATTGTCTGGCACAAATACCGGACGATCCCGCTTACCGAAGAAGTTGCCGAAAACGGCGATTTCGTGAATATGCTGAAACCGTATGTCCAGGGGCTCGATTACTCGCAGTATCTCCAGAAAAAGGTCGGAACAGCGACATCGACGATCGTGAGAAACGACCCGGCCAACGGTGACAGTCCTCTCGGAAACATCGTAACTACCGCGATGATGAACCACGAGCTTGCAAGAGCGCAGTTCTGCGTCACAAACTCGATGGGAATCAGGGCGGATATTCCGACAGGCGATATAACCCTTGAAAAACTTTATGAAGTTTTCCCGTTCGAGAATTCGATAACGACTATGTATCTGAGCGGAAACGAATTAAAAACCCTTTTTGATTTCGTTGCTAGAAGATCGGCTTCGCGCGGCTGCAAAACGCAGGTCCAGGTCGCCGGAATGAGTGTCGAACTCAACTGCAACCCGAGCGAAGAACTTCAGAAAGAGCACAATTCCTACGCTTTGACAAGGTGTCTGAAAATCGGCGACTCCCTCGTTATTGACAACTACAAGGTTCTTCTTCCGAACCTTCTTTTCAAGATGGCTACGAACGATTACATGGGTCGCGGCGGCAGCGGATTCTATATGCTCGAAGCCAATACTACCCGTCTTGACACCTCTGTTTCGCTGCGTGACGCTGTCGTTGATTTCATTGACCAGGAGCTGGACGGCGAAGTCGATCCCACGGCTTTCTCGCATACCGATGCTGGCCCGAATGAATGCGGACGCGGCAAACGTATCCTTATGCTGAATGCAGACGAAGACGAAGACAAAGACAAAGACAAAGACAAAGACAAATAACACCATACAGATGAAAGAAAAAGCATCTCCGATAAACATCATCTGGCTTTCGATAGTTCTGATTTCAATAGTTTCGGCTGCATGGCTCGGCAAAACCGGCGAACTTACGCTGGCACTTTTCGACGAGTCGAAATCGGCTGTCATGCTCGCTATAGGCTTGATAGGTTCGATGGCTTTCTGGCTCGGAATGATGAAAGTTCTGGAAGAAGCCGGAGCATTGAAAATCATTGCCGGAATCGTTCGTCCCGTTATGTCGAAGCTTTTCCCTGAAATCCCGAAGGATCATCCTGCAATAGGCGCGATGGTTATGAATATGTCGGCTAACATGCTCGGAATGGGCAACGCTGCTACTCCTTTCGGGATCAACGCGATGCAGGAACTCGACAAGCTGAATGGCGAGAAAGGGCGCGCGACAAACGCGATGTGCCTTTTCCTTGCGATAAACACTTCAAGCGTGACTCTTCTTCCGCTCGGCGTGATCACGATCCGCGCTTCAGCCGGAGCCGCTGACCCGGCTTCGATACTGATTCCCTCGCTTCTTGCGACAATAGTTTCGACAACGGTTGCAATAATTATGACAAAACTCATGCAGAGGGGAACTCCCGACTGCGCGATGACGGAAACAGCCGGAAAAACCGGGGAAAAACCCGAGGAACAAGAGGAAGTCAGGGCGAGTCTGAAAAAGAAAATCGTTGCCGCGCTGTTTGTTCTGGCTATTCTTTCGGGAATGGTTTACCAGATCGTCACCGCCGACAAAAGCAACCTTGGTTTCACAGGTGTCGTAAAAGCGGTTTCGAACTGGCTTATCCCCGCGATAGTCACGGCGATTCTTCTTTTCGGATATCTCAGAAACGTCAAGATTTACGAAACTTTGTGCAGTGGCGCGAAAGAAGGATTCAACACCGCAGTCAGAATAATTCCGTTTATGGTCGCGATTTTCGCTGCGGTCGGAATGTTCAAGGCGAGCGGTGCGATGGAGATAATGATCCGTATCCTGAATCCTGTAACCAATTTGGTAGGGATGCCTGCGGAAGCTCTTCCGATGGCACTCATGCGGCCTCTTTCGGGCAGCGGGGCATTCGGAATAATGAGCAATATCGTCGAAAACGCCCCTGACTCGTTCCTTTCATTCCTTGTATCGGTAATGCAGGGTTCGACCGAGACGACTTTCTATGTTTTGGCTTTGTATTTCGGCGCAGTCAGCATCAGAAACAGCAGACACGCCCTTCCCGCGGCACTCTGCGCCGATTTCGCCGGAATAATGGCGGCTGTCGCATTCTCACATCTGTTCTGGTAATAAATGGAGAATTTTATGAAAAAGATCGTGCTTTTAGTTATTGTTTTTATGTTCTTGGCTGCCTGCAACGAGGCGAAAAAAGAGGCTCCTGCCGTTGAAAAAGCTGAGCCGGTAAAACCTGCGGAAACGGCGAAAACAGAGGATGAGATCGAAGTCAAAGGGCTTGAAAACGAGATCCTGGGCGAAGATTTCGACAAAGGAAAAAACATCCACGCATTCGAAATGACTTCTATCAAAAGCGGCGAAAAGGTGAAATTCGGCGATTTCAAGGGAAGAAAGATCCTCGTTGACTTCTGGGCGAGCTGGTGCGAACCCTGCATCGCGATGTTCCCTGAAATAAACAAACTGAAAGAGAAGTTCGAAGACGGCGACAAAACGCTGAAGATCCTTTCGGTAAGTGTTGATCCGATGCCGGGAAAGATCAAAAAGATCATCGCCGACAAAAACGCCCAGTTCGATGTCCTTCAGGCGCCGGAATCGCTCGCGGAATCGGGCGTGATCATGCCTTACATGGTCCTTGCCGACGAAAACGGGAAGGTTATCGAGACGATTTCGGGCAAACACACCTACGAAGAGTTCGAAAAAATCATAAACAGCGGAAAATAACTTGTTTTCCGGTCGTTTTTGTGCGATTTATGCAGGCAGTTTGGCTGTTTTAACAATTTCAGATAGGAGAGAGACATGGTAAAAGTCGGTGACAACATCAAAGCTATTTCCCCTTACAAACCCGGTAAACCTATTTCGGAAGTAGAGAGGGAGCTCGGTCTTACTTCAGCGATCAAACTTGCAAGCAACGAAAACCCGACAGGCATCAGCCCGAAAGTGCGCGAGGCTCTCATAAACGCCGTTTCGGAACTTAACTACTACCCGGACGGAAACGCATACTACCTCAAAAACGCGATCGTCGACTACCACAAAACAAAAGGCGAAGAGATAAAATTCGAAGAAGTTTTTGTCGGAAACGGCTCGAACGAAGTCATTGACATCGCGATCAGGACCCTCATCAAAGGCGACGAGGAAGTCGTTCTTTCGGAGCAGGGATTTGTCGCTTATGAACTCATTCTCAAGGCTGCCGACATCAAAATGAAACTCGTTCCGCAGACCAAAGACCACGTTGTCGATATCGACGGACTTATCGCGGCCGTAACGCCGAAAACAAAGATGATCTGCCTCATCAACCCGAACAACCCGACCGGAACATACTACACGAAAGAAAAGTTCGAAAAACTTCTGAAAACTGTTCCTCAGGAAGTCGTTCTCGTTGTCGACGAGGCTTATTTCGATTTCGCAGACGCTCCGGACTATCCGAACGGTTTCAACTACAGAAACGTCCACCCGAACATGATCATCTGCAGAACGCTTTCAAAGGCTTTCGGACTCAGCGGGATCAGGCTGGGTTATGCGATTTCGACTCCCGAGATCGTTGACTATATGAACCGCGTCAGAGAGCCTTTCAACACGAACCTTCTCGCTCAGGTCGCGGGAATCGCCGCTTTCAAGGATACCGATTACCTGAAAAACGCTATCAAAGTCAACAAGGAAGGGAAGGAATATCTCTACAAAGAATTTACGAGACTCGGCATCGAATACCTCCCGACGCAGGGCAACTTCATGCTCTTCAAAGTAGGCGAAGCGCAGACTTCAGGCCGCGACTGCTACGACTACCTGCTTCATAAAGGCGTAATCGTCCGTCCCGTCGCGAACTACGGTTTCCCGAACTGGCTCAGACTTTCGATCGGTCTCAAAGAGCAGAACGAAACTTTCATAAAATATTTCGAAGAATTCCTTAAAACAATCCGTTAATTCCGGCTGAAAAGTCCGGTTCTTTCTTGAAAAACAGTCAGATTATTTTTTCTGTGCCGCTTCGGATGCCGAAAGCGTTTTGATGAATTCCATGCAGATAAGCAGGATCAGCGCGCTGTAGTAGATCCAGAGGATGCTTGTTATGATCCACGCTGCCGAACCGTAGAGAAACGAGAAGTTTGATATTTCGTTGATGTAAAAATTGTATAATAATTTCGCTGCGTTCCATAAAATGCTGCAAAGAAGCGCCCCAAAAAGGACGGCATTTTTCCGCAGTTTTATTCCGTAGACGAAATATGAAATCAGAATGCGGAAAAGCACTATAATTATTAGTGTGGAAATGAGAAAACTATAAGCCTGACCTGTTGAAATCACGTCGATTATTCTTTGCAAAACAGGGATTCTCTGCGCGATGTTCCCTGCAAACGAAAGAAAAATTCCCGAAAAGTACTGGACGAAAAAGAGGATTATCGTGATCGTCAGCAGAAAAACGACTCCCATCAGCCTTGAAAGGATGAAATTTATCGATTTGCCGCCGAAAATCCTGAAAAAAGAGTAGTGAAGAGTCGAAAAAAGGAGCGTCGCCGAAACAAGGAGCGAAATGACGCCGACCGTTGTCAGACCCGCCTTGTAGTTTGCGATGTCTACAACGCCGGAAACGTATTTTTCACTTAAAAACGGGATCGCGATATGGAGCGAATTCATTATGTATGATGTAAGCTCTTCCGAAGTGAAGTTCTGAATATCCTTAATATAATCAACGACATATCCGACTGATGCGCCGAGCAGGATGAGGAACGGAATGAAGCTCAGAAGAAAGTAAAAACTTATCGCCGCCGTGAAAGTAAAGCCGTCGTCAATGTAAAAATTGTAGCCTGTTTCCCAGATGACTTTGAGGATTTTGTTTTTTTCGACTATATTTAAAAATTTTTTCCCGATACCGTTCAAAGCCTTCTCCACAAAAACGAATGATTTTAATGTTGTTGTTTTATTTCTCAACTTTTTGTCGGGACGCCGTCTTCGTCACGTCGTCACGATACAAAATGGCAATAATCCAAAAAGTTGCGGCATAAAACAACAACACTATAATCCCCCGTTTTTGATTTTTGAGGGGCTGAAATGAGCGCAAACGGTTCAAGAATGAAAAAACTTTTGGGAGAAACGGCGGTCTACGGGCTTTCGAGCATCGTCGGACGGTTTCTCAACTGGATGCTGGTTCCGGTCTACACACGTGTTCTCGTGCGGACGAGCGATTACGGCATAGTTACGAATCTTTACGGCTGGACGGCTCTCATGCTCGTTATTCTGACTTACGGAATGGAGACGGGTTTCTTTCGTTTCATCAACAAGGAGCCTGATCCGAAGCGGGTCTACGGCACGATTCTGACTTCTCTCGCGGCGACTTCATCGCTTTTCATCCTTGCGGTCGCACTGTTTTTGAATCCGGTTTCAGCCGCGATGGGCTATGCCGAATACAAGGAATTCGTGATGATGCTTGCCGTTATTGTCGCGGTCGACGCTTTCTGCGCCGTTCCTTTCGCCAACTTGAGGCACAAACAGAAGGCGATGCGCTTCGCCGTGATAAAACTCCTTTCGATCGCGATAAATATCGGGCTCAACCTCTTTTTCCTTATTGCAGCTCCCTGGCTTTCGAAGAACGGTTTTACTGCAGTCGATCTGATTTGGTCGTCCGGCCTTGAAATCCGCTATGTCTTTGTTTCCAACGTGGTTTCGTCGGCCTTCACCTTCTTCGCGCTTTCGCCCGACTTCCTTTTCAAGTGGTCTTTCGACGCAAAACTTATGAAGCGTATATTCGCATATTCTTTCCCGATACTGCTTTTCGGGATCGCCGGAATTTTCAACCAGACTGCCGACAAGATCCTTTTCCCGTATCTTTTTTCCGACCCGGCGGAGGCCAATTCGCAGCTCGGGATCTACGGCGCCTGCTTTAAGATCACAGTTATCATGGTCATGTCGCTTCAGGCGTTCAGATATGCCTATGAACCCTTTGTTTTCCGCTACAAAAAAGGGGACGACACCTCGATTTATGTCGATGTAATGCACTATTTCGTTCTGTTTTCGCTCTTTGTTTTTCTGGGGATCACATTCTATCTCGACATTTTCAAGCACCTTATCGGAAGCGCCTATTTCGCAGGTCTCGCGGTCGTGCCGATAGTCATGCTCGGGGAATTCTTTTTCGGAGTTTATTCCAACCTTTCGATCTGGTACAAACTCACCGACAGAACGAAGTGGGGAAGTTATTTTTCGATAGTCGCCTGCATCATAACGGTGCTCATCATCGTCATTTTCGTGCCGAAATTCGGCTTCATGGCATGCGCATGGGCTTCGTTTGCATCGAATTTCGTCGTAATGGCTGCTTCATATTTCATCGGTCAGAAGTATTTCCCGATCGCATACCGCGTGAAAAGCGGAGTTTTTTATTTCGCGCTTGCCATGATTCTCTGGGGAGTTGCAGCTTTTGCACCGGTTGACGGGAAAATTGTTTCTCTTGCCTTCAAAACCGTGCTTCTTGTCGTTTTCGCTGCGGCCGTTGTCGTCAGGGAACCGCTTCTTCGCAGATTTGTCCGGTCTATTGCCAAAAAACTCTGAAAGTTTGCAAAAAACTTTCGCTTGACTATATTTTCGCGGATTTTTTATTTGTGGAGAAAAAGATGTCCGAAATCAATTACAAAAACGCCGGAGTCGATATTGCCGAAGGCGCGGCAATGGTCGACAAGATCAAACCTCTCGTCAAAAACACGATGCGTCCCGAAGTTCTTGCGGGAATAGGCGGATTTTCGTCGCTTGTTTCGATTCCTGCCGGAATCAAAGAGCCGGTTCTCGTCAGCGGAACCGACGGCGTAGGAACAAAACTCAAATTCGCGTTTCTTGCAAACAAGCATGACACTATCGGTATCGACCTTGTCGCGATGTGCGTTAACGACGTCATTGTCGGCGGCGCGGAACCTCTTTTCTTCCTTGATTACTTCGCTACGGGAAAACTTGACAGCGAAACGGGCGCGAAAGTCGTTGCTGGCATTGCGGAAGGCTGCCGTCAGGCTGGATGCGCTCTCGTCGGAGGCGAAACTGCCGAAATGCCCGGATTCTACGCGGAAGGCGAATACGATCTGGCGGGCTTCAATGTCGGCGTAGTCGACAAAAGCAAAATAATTGACGGTTCTAAAATTAAGGAAGGCGACATCATTGTCGGAATTCCGTCAACGGGCGTCCACTCGAACGGATACTCTCTCGTCAGAAAAATCGTCCTTGAAAAAATGGGACTCAAAGTCAACGATAAAATCGAAGAACTCGGCTGCACGGTCGCAGAGGAATTCCTTAAACCGACAAGGATTTATGTCAAGGAAGTTCTTGATTTGATTAAAAAATTCGATGTCCGCGGCATGGTTCACATCACCGGAGGCGGTTTCTACGAAAACATTCCGAGAGTCATTCCGGAAGGTCTGGGGGCTTTGATTGACGGCGATTTCAAAGTGCTTCCCGTTTTTAAATGGCTCAGAAAATGTGCAGATCTCAGCGAACGCGAAATGTTCACGACTTTCAACTGCGGAACCGGTTTCATGATGATCGTGCCGCAGGAACAGGCAGGCGCGCTGCTTGAAAATTCGGACAGGTATATTGTCGGCAGAATTGTTAAAACTGACAAAAACGAAAGAGTGGAAATCACGAAAGAATATTTTGCCGAATAGTCAATGAAATCAAAAAATTGCTTTTTGAAAATTTTGGACTACAATTCTTCGGTTTTTTTGTTCTAAGGAGAATTTTATGGCAAGAGTCACAGTTGAAGATTGTCTCGAAAAAGTTCCGAACAGGATGGAGCTTATAATTCTGGCGGCAAAAAGAACGCGTCAGCTTCTTGACGGCGCAGAGCCGCTTATCCCGAATTCAAAAGGCAACAAACCGCCGATTATAGCTTTGCGTGAAGTCGGTGCCGGAAAAATAATGCTCGTCGAAGCGAAGGCAAGGCAGAAAAAACCTTTCCGCCGCCGCCGCAAAATTTCGACTTACCGGAATCAGGAAGATTAGTGCATTTCTTTGAGGGTGTTTGGCGCGTGGAAAATGGCTGCGGACATATATTTTTTTTAAAATACAAAAAAAGTTTGACTGTTGGTTTTAAATTTGGTAAAGACCGCCGCTGTTTGTTGTAAATTTGGACAATTTTTTATAGGGTTAAAGACATGAAGTTATTTTCAAAATTCGTTGTTTTGGTTTTGATTGTAAGTTTAGTTGTTCCGGTTTATTCGCAGGAGTTCGATGAAGATCAGGAGCAGGAACAAGCTCAGGAACAAGAACAGGAACAAGCTCAGGAACCGGCTGCTGAACAGCCTTCCGGTGTCAACCTTAAAGTCGGCGACAACTTCTTCTTCGAGGGCAATGTCAATGACAATGCGAACGATGACAAAGAAGAGTCGATGGCTGAAACCCAGTCTACTCCTTTTTACAAACAGACTTGGTTCATCGCAACTGTTGCTGTTGTTGTTATCGCTGGTGCGGCAGTCGGTATTTATTATGGAACGAGAACCGGGGAAGCAAGCGGTAGAACTGTTGAATGGGAAAACGTTAAGTAATGATTTTGGAGGGTTTTATGAAAAGATTATTTTTTCTGCCGTTAGTTTTCGCTCTTGCTTTTATGTTTGCGGCGTGTGACTCCGGCAACACCGGTGATTTTAAAATCACTTTGAAACTGCCCATCGATACATTGGAAGTTTGCGGCGATTTCGAACCCGACGACAACAGCGGTCAAGATTATACCTACTGCATAAATGAAACTGATCAGGTTCAGCTTTCGATTTATTCCAAAGCGGACGCTAAAGATGATTACGCTTACACAGACAGAACGCTCATTCCCGTTACCGATAACAAAGGTGAAAAAGGAAAAGAATTCATAAGATCGCTCAAAAAAGGGGCTTACTACCGCTTTTTTGTTGAAGTTACCAATTCCAACGAAAAACTTAAACTTACCGGCGGCGTAGAAGGCATCTACTACGATGACAGCAAAAATTATAAAGTAGACATATTCCTTGCTCCGGCAGGTGATTTCGCAAGAGTTGTCTCTGACAGATTGGATGAAGGTGCGGATTACGGTTCGCTTGCTTCGTATTTTGATGAAAAAGGTTCTAAAGGTGCGGCTGCAGTTTCACTCAAAGACGGCAGAATTTATATGGCCGGCGGTTTCGATCTTGAACTTGAAGAAGATGAAGAGCCAGTAACAAACAAAGCTGCTATCTTGAATCTGAAATCGATTTCAAATGAAAAAGCAAAAGAACTTCCTGCTCCGCTTTATGATCATATTGCGGCATTGTTGGATGATTACAGCGAATCCGGCAAAGTTATTGTCGGTTTCGGAACGAGTGAAGGTGGATCGCTCAACGATTCGGTTTGGGTTTATGATCCTGAATCAGACAAATACGAAAGTATCAACCTCGGTGCTTCGGCAATGACGAAAGCAAAAGCTATCACGATTGACGGTGATGTTTATATCGTCGGCGGCTGCACAGATTCCGGAGCTTCAAACGCTGTCTACAAAATTTCGGCAAAATCGGGCAAAATTGTTCCCGAAAAGTTCGCAACTTTGCAACAAGGACGCTGCAACCACGCAATTGCAGATGTTTCGACAGTTGTTGAAAACAAAGGTGTCAAAACTGTTACTCCGAGAATTCTGGTTATAGGCGGAACAACCAATAAAACCGAAGGAAAGAAAGGTTCTCCGATTCTCGGTGAGAATTTTGCTGAACTCGTAACGAAAGGTTCTTCCAAATCAATGAGCATAGAAGACAGAGATGGCGGCGATGATGCCGAGCTTATGAAAACCGGTCTTGTTGCTCCGGCGGCAGTCGGCTTGATTATGGATGACAAAGAAGAGGACGAAACTGTTGTGTCGGTTCTTGGCGGATATATTTTTAGCAACAGCAACGATACTGTTACTGCGGTAAACAACCCGAACCTTTTTATTTTCAGTGAAGACGGTGATAAACTTATTTATGATAAAAACTCAACACCGAACGAGTGTGCAAGACCTTCTGCGGCACGCCTTGGCTCGGAAGAAAAGAGTGTTTTCAAATATGTCGCTGTAAACTGCGGAATAAAAAGCATCGACAGAGAAGAAGGGGATGATCAGATTATTTTCGTTGTTCAGGTCAAGAGAGTTAAAGATTCCGACCGCAACATAGAAGTTTTCTCTTCTTCAGTTAAAGATACTTTAATGGAAGGAAACAAAGATAACGTTGAAAGCGGCTTCATAATTGACGGTCCGGTTGCATCCGATGGTCTTGGTCAGGTTTTCATGCTTGGCGGAAAATATGTATATCAGGTAGGAAGTTACGCTATTCCGTAACTGATAGTTTTTTTGATTTTGAAACGGGGGGTTTCCCCCGTTTTTTTTTGCTTTTGGGGGAATCGTGAAGAAGTTTTTCATTCATACTTTCGGTTGCCAGATGAATGTTTACGACAGCGAGCGGGTTGCCGTAATGCTTGTTGAAAACGGCTGGGAATATACCGAAAATGCCGAAGAAGCCGAACTTATCATCATAAACAGCTGCAGCGTCCGCGAGAAGCCGCTTCTCAAGCTTTACAGCTGCGCAGGCCGCTATCTTCCGCAGAAAAAATCGAAAGGGACGAGAATTTTTATAATGGGTTGCGTCGCTCAGCAGCTTGGAGCGGAAATTATCGAGAAAATTCCGTATATTGACGGCGTTTTCGGCCCCGGCGCGGAAGATATGATTCCGAGTGTCGCCGAAAAAGGTGTTTTCCCGTTCGTTTCAAACAAGGCGGATTCGCTTGAACGAGAGGAGATTTTTCCGGCTCGCTCGAAAGGGAGTTTTTTCAGCCCCTATTCTTCGTATGTCACAGTTATGCACGGCTGCAACAACTTCTGCAGTTACTGTATCGTTCCGTTTGTCAGAGGACGTGAAATCAGCAGAAAAAGTGCTGTGATTCTTGACGAAATCAATCAACTTGTCGATTCGGGGATTCAGGAAGTCACTCTGCTCGGGCAGAACGTAAACAGCTACAAAGATCCTGAAAACGGTAAAACTTTTGCTGAACTTCTGCACGAAATTTCTGAAAAAACCGCTTTGAAAAGAATCCGTTTCATAACGAGCCACCCGAAGGATTTCGGTGAGGAACTGGCGAAAGCTTTCGGCGAAATCCCCAATCTTATGCCTTACCTGCATCTTCCGGCGCAGTCTGGGAACAACCGCATTCTGAAACTCATGAACCGAAGATACACTGTCGAAAATTATATCGAAAAGATGGAACTTGCGCGGAAATACTGTCCTGACATCGCTCTTAGTAGCGATTTTATAGTCGGTTTCCCGGGTGAAACGCGTGAGGAATTCGAAGATACGATGAAACTTGTCGATTTAGTCGGCTACGATTCGATCTTTGCCTTCAACTATTCGCCGAGACCGTTCACAAAAGCCGAAAAAATGGCGGACGATGTTCCTGAAGAGGAAAAATTCGCCCGTCTGAACGAACTTCTTGATCTTGAAAAGAAGAGATTAAAGGATGTCAGAAGCCGTTATCTTGGCAGGACAGTCAATGTTCTGGTAGAATCTGCAAGCCCGAAAGGCGACACTTTCATGGGGAGAAGCGAGCACAATCTGATAGTTCACATTTCCGGTTCTACAGCTTCGGATAAAGGGAAAATCATACCTGTTAAAGTCGTCGAAATCCTTGAAAATACGATGCGCGGCGAAAAAATCGTCAGTTGACGGAAATAATTTCCGGTTCAGGAAGCTTTACGCCTAAAATTTTTTCCAGACTGTATTTGTTCTGCCGCAGAATAAACTCGTATTCCTGATTTTTTTCATCCGAAATCTGCGCAAGCGGACGGTATTGATCCAAATCCTTTTCTTCCATTTTCATAAGCGCTAGGCAGTTTTTCATCAAAAATTTCCGCCACTCGTCATCGGTAAAAAATTCACTGACAAACGGCGTGTTTTTGCACTGGAACGGCTTGAAATCGTGAATAGAGCATTTTCTGTTTTCGAGGAAAATACAGGCGTTTTTCTTTTTTTTCATAACAATATAAGGGAGATACGAATAGGAAGAAGAATCGTCGCAGTATTCAAGGATCACGAAATCGGTATATTTGTCGATGAATTCCTGAAGCGTAAGCGAAAAGTTTTCGGCGAGATTTCTGACATCGTCCGGATATAAAAAAACGGAGCCGTCGCCTGAGCAGCAGCCTCCGCATGCAGTGCATTTGAAAAAGTTCATTCTTTTAACCTGTTGATTTTATTTGTAAGATAGGATGCAGCGCGCAATGTGTTCGAAAGTTTTACTGATTTTGAGTTTTCGGAAGCGCGGACGCCGCCATGGATCATCGTTTTGGATTTTGCGTTCCCCCAGTTCGGAAGATCGTCGCTGCTGACAATGAGTTTGTTGATGAAATCACCGGAAGTCATCACGATTTCCGCGGTTTCTCGGCTGATCAGATTGTTTGAAAGTGCTTTCATCAGACCGTCGGAAAGGAGAAACGAAAGTGACGCGTCAGGCGAATTTTTGCTTTTATCGATGACAAAAGAACCGTTTTCGCTTTTGAAGCCGCGGGAATCGAAAACCTTGCTTTTGATAAAACCGTTCTGCGCCTCGAAGAAATCTTTCATCGCTTTATGCGGCTCTGTTCCGTTTTCAGCAGTAAATTCAGCGAGATATGCGATAAAACGCATCTTGTTTTCATCGCTTGCGCCTTCAAAAAGTGAAAACGCCTTTTTCAAGAGCTCCACGATTTTTTCGTCCTTGTCTTTATCCTTTGAAAGGAATGAAAAAGCCTCGATGAAAATGCCGCAGTAGACAAAATTTGAGGAAATCGCCTTTTCCGTATGGTCAAAATCAAAAAAACGGTACTGATAAGCCATATCTTTATTTTGTCTGACGAGGAGAGCTTCAATTTTTGCGGTTGCAGCGTCATCTTTTCCCTCTTTTAAAAAAACATATGAAAGGGCTTTTTCCGCTGTTTCTGAAAATGATGGATCTTCAAGGATTTCAGCACTTTTGAAAAGAATCTCCGCTGCATAAACCTGCATGAGAAGCGATTCTTTGACTTTCTTTTCCGTTGCGTCGGCGGTTTCAAGCTCAGTCGGGAACGAACCGTCGTTTTTCTGGATATTTTTAAGGTGTTTGGCAATCAGACGGAGTGAAAAAAGCGGCGAATAGTCCTGTTTTTTCAAGGATGAACCGTTGAGCCACTTAACTGCCGAGCCGTTGTCTTCGGAAAACTGCGCAGTTCGGTAGAAATAGACGGAAGCGGCGTCTTTTTTGTACTCGTCCTTTTCAAGGCCGTATTGAGCCCCTTTTCTATCGAGGACGGACAGCGGATTTACCGAATATTCCCACGGAAGAAGTCTGATTTTCGCACCGCGGGATTTTAAATAAAGTCCGTCTATTCCGTTTTTAGGCAGTGAAATCAAATAGTTGTCATCTTTATTTTCCAAATATGCGTATTCTGAATGGAAGTAAAGAACGAGGCGGAGCTTACTAATGTCGAGTTGTTTGATTTTAGCGATTTCGTTGAATAGTTTTTTAAGGTTCTTTGCCGTAGCAGAAATCAAATTGTCTTCGTAAGTTACTGAAATTTCTACTTTTCCTTCCGTGTCTAAAGCTGTTGCAGTGATTGTCCGTTTGTTGTCAGGCAAATTTAAAGAACACTGTCCAGAGCGGAAACATCTGATGATGAAATCGGCTTCTTCCAGAGGCGAGCCGCTGTTTTTTTTCAAAAGGATCCCGCTTTTTCCGGCAAAAAGATAGTCAAAGCCGTCGAGTTTCCGGAATTTTGAGAGAGATTCCGCAAATCCGGAATTTCTCGCCTGATTCTCTGGAACAAAAACGCACTCGGCCGCAGCTTTTTCAAGGTCTGACTCGTTTTCAGGCGGTGTTTTAAATTCAAAAAACGAGGCACAGTTCTCTTTTTTTATCCGCTCGAGAACCTCTTTCGGTTTTGTCAGTTCCTGAACGACGACGACGGCAATGAAAATCAGCGTCGCGGCAAGTGTTGAAGCCGAGACAAATTTCAGAACTTTTTCGATAGTGAGCATCCTGCACCAAAAAATCACAAAAAAACGGTTCATTATGGCTTCCGGTGCGGTCGAAATCAAGGAAAAAACTTGATAAAAACGCAAAATTATAAATAAGGATTTCAGTAATGTTTTTTGTGGAGGAGTCCGATGCTTGTCCCTGTCATGCTTTCGATAATTGCCGTTTTGGTTGTGATTTTGATATTAATTTCAATAGTTTTGCTGAAAAAAAGCGGAAATGACGAGAGCGAAGCCGTTGCTGAAAAGCTGGGCGGTTTTGAAAAAAGGATGGTAGATTTCGATTCCCTGCTGAAAGACGAATTCGAGCGCAGCCGCAGGGAAAACCTCACTTCCGACGCCGCGACACGCGAGGAGGCGGGCAAAAATCTTATGACTTTCCAGAATTCGGTGAACGCCAAACTTGATGCATTGACAAAAAGCACGCAGGATTCAGTTGTCGGAAGCATTACGAAACTTATGGGTGAAGTGCGCGAAAATCTTAAAAATATTCAGGACGGCAACGAGAAAAAACTTGAGGAAATGCGCAAGACCGTTGACGAAAAACTGCACGACACTCTTGAAAAACGGCTGACGGGTTCGTTTGAAATCGTAACGAAACAGCTTGAAGCGGTGCAGAAGGGACTCGGCGAAATGCAGAATCTGGCGAGCGATGTCGGCGGATTGAAACGCGCGCTGACGAATGTCAAGACGGCAGGCGGAATGGGTGAAGTCCAGCTCGAGGCGATCCTCGACCAGATGCTTTCGCCCGAACAGTATGTGAAAAATTCTCATCCGAATCCGTCCGATTTGAAAAAAGTGGTTGAATTCGCTGTGAAAATTCCTTCGAAAACGGCGGACGGCGAGTTCCTTCTTCTCCCTGTCGACTCGAAATATCCGGCTGAAGTCTGGAACAAACTGACTCTGGCATACGAAAACGCCGACAAAAAGGAGATCGATGCGCAGCGTAAAGCTTTGGCGGCGGATATAAGAAAAATGGCGAAGGATATTCGCGAAAAGTATATCGAGCCGCCGTTTACGACCGATTTCGGGCTGATGTTTCTTCCGTTTGAGGGGCTTTTTGCCGAAGTTATCTGTATTCCGGCGCTTTTTCAGGATATCCAGCACGAATTCAGGGTCACGATCGTAGGTCCGACCACGCTCGGAGCGTTTCTGAACAGTCTCCAGATGGGGTTCAGAACGCTTGCGATCCAGAAAGAAACTTCAAAAGTCTGGGAACTTCTTGGGGCGGTGAAAACGGAATTCGGCAAATTCGGAGACGTTCTTGCGGCAACAAAGAAAAAACTTGAATCGGCAAGCAGCGAGATCGAAAAGGCCGAAACCAGGACAAGAGTTATCGAAAGAAAGCTGAAAAATGTTGCCGAACTTCCTGCGGGAGAGAGCGGAACTTCAAATCTTCTGGACGAGAACTGAAATTTCAGGATAAAAAAAACCGCCCTTTCGGGCGGCCAACCAAAAAAAGGAGTTAACCTCTTTTTTTCTTCATGTTTTTTCTGCGTCTTCTCTCCGCTTCTTCCTTTTTCAGGCGGTTACGGACTGACGGCGGCTCGTAATGACGACGTTTTTTGATTTCTTTGTAAAGACCTTCGAGAGCCATTTTTTTCTTGAGGATCTTTATCGCCTTTTCGAGATCGTCGGAAACATAAACCTCCAAAGGAGCGATGATTTTCTGTCTACGCATGGTTTTCACCACCTTTCATACTTCTGATTTGTTAATAACAACATGAAGCGCGGGAATTGTAGGCAGGAAAGTCTTTTTGTCAAGAATAAAAAGCAGATACGCACTTTGAAACTATGCAGATCCGCCTGATTTTTGCCGCAAAAACTAAAAAAATATTGATAATAGGGAAACACTGACTACATTTTTTCCCGCTGATTTGACTTTGCGTTCTGCAATAGTAAATGTGGCGGGGCAGGAGGAGAAGTTGAAAAAACATATTTTGATAGCAGTCGGTTTTGTTGCCGTAACATTAGGTACGATAGGGATGTTTCTTCCGCTGATCCCGACTGTTCCGTTCCTTCTTCTTGCCGCATGGTGCTTTGCAGGTTCTTCGGAAAGATTCCACAAATGGCTTCTCAACCACAGACTTTTCGGTGAATATATCCGGAATTACAAGGAAAAGAAGGGGATGCTGCTCCGCCATAAAATACAGAGTCTCACGATATTATGGCTCGGGATCGGCTACTCCTTCTTCTTTGCTATGAAAGATATCGACCCTGACAAACTTTTTTACATACGGATATTCCTCGCTCTGGTTCTTGTCGGTGTTACGACTCATCTGCTGCTGCTGAAAACTGTAAAAAATGATAAATAAGAGACTTCCGGACTTAACCTGTTCTGAATCTGGTCCTCAAATTATCTAAACTGTCCAAGTAACAAACCATTCTCTAGTCCATCTTATCCTTTATATCCTTAAACAGACCGCAAAATCAGCTCTTTACTTCCTCTCCAAATCCTTCATCAAAAGGAAGTCTTTGAGTTTCAAGTGGTCGATATTGCTGGTGGAATAGTCAATGTCGTCGTTCGTGACAATGATTTTCCTGTCCCTTTGCGTCAGGGAATCGAATGCACCGAGTTCACGTTCGTAGGCTTTTTCCTCGGCAATGCTGTATGCAACCTGAATGTAGTATCTTTGATTTTCCTTTTCGGCAATAAAATCGATTTCCTTTCCACCGTTGTCAAAAACTGAGAGAGTGTAGCCCATAAAAACGAGCTCGTTGTAGACGACATTTTCAAGATTGTGCGTCAAGTCGAAGCGGTTGTCCCTGCACCGTATCGAATTGAGAGAAACATCGCAGTTGTAGATTTTTTTGCTTTGTTCAAGCTCTTTTTTCGCCTTTTTGGAATAGCGCGGGATTTCATCGATGATATAAGCGGCAGCAAGATAACTTATCCATTTCTGAACGGTGTTCGAAGTGCAGTCGATGCCGCAGCTTTTCATATAGTTCGAGATCGATTTTGCCGAATAAATCCTGGCATTTGAAATCAGCATAAAGTTCACGAATTTTTTAAATTCGACAGATTTTCTTATGCCGTAGCGGTTGATAATGTCGTTTGAAACTATCGTCTCGTCAAGTTCAGAAATATATCTTCTCGTTTCGCCGCTTCCGTTAAGTTCGAACCTTTTCGGAAAGCCGCCCCAGACAAGGTAGTCAGTAATCGTAAACTCTTTTTTGAGCTCTTCTGCATATTCGGAAAGTTCCTTGTAGACAAACGGACGGATCCTGAACGCGACATATCTTCCGGAAAGTTCGCTTGTGAACTCTTTTGAAAGAAGTTTTGAATTTGAACCTGTGATAAAAACCGAACAGTTTTCGCGTCTCAGAGAGCGGCATGCAAATGCCCAGTCTTCGATTTCCTGAATTTCATCGAGAAAAACATAGCAGAGTCCTGTTTTTTTGTGCGAATTTACATAATCAACGATATCTTTCCAGTTTTCTATTGAAGAAGTTACCGCCCTGTCGTCGAAGTCGAGATAGACCACATTGTCGGAACGGAGCCTTATTTCTTCCATAATTTGTTCCAGAATCACCGACTTTCCGCATCTTCTGACACCAGTGATGATCTTTATAAGGTCGCTGTCATAAAAACCACGGATTTCAGCGAGATATTTCTCTCTTTTTATCATGCTCGACTCCTTCAAAAAAGAACCTGTTGAGAAATTTTACTTATTTTAGAAAAATTCGCAACACTATTGAGAATTTTTTCTTATTTCGGAAATTTTCTAAATGCTATTGAGAATTTTTCCCGAAATCGGAAAAATTTTAAATAGGAGCCAAAAGATGTTTCGCTTTGCTCAACATGTTCAAAAGAAAACTATCGTTGCCTTTTCATGCGACTTTCTTATAATTTTGCGTTTTATTAGGAGGAATGTCATGGCATCGAGCAAAGAATATCTGGATTTTGTCTTGGATCAGCTGTCAGGGCTTGACGAAATCTCGTCGAGAGCGATGATGGGCGAATTCATTATCTACTATCGCGACAAAGTGGTTGGCGGCATTTACGACAACCGTTTTCTTGTAAAACCCGTGGAATCGGCTCTTTCTATGATGCCTGAAGCCGAACTGGAGCTGCCTTACGAGGGCGGCAGCAAAATGCTGCCTGTGGACGATCTGGAAAACAGAGAGTTTCTGCACAGGCTGATAGAATCTGTTTATAATGAACTTCCCGATACAAAAAGGAGGCTTAAATGAAAGAAATACCGGTAACCGAAATCAAAGGGATAAAAATCGGCCAGGTCGAGAACGAAAAAGCGGCGACCGGCTGCACTGTTTTTGTGAGCGAAACAGGGATGCGCGCAGGCATCGACATCCGCGGAGGCGGCCCTGCTGCGCGTGAAAGCCAGCTGCTTAACCCTCTCATGGCGGCTGAGGAGATCCACGCTGTCGTTCTCGGGGGAGGTAGCGCTTTCGGGCTCAGCGCGGCGGACGGAGTTATGAAACTTCTTGAGGAGAGAGGGATCGGTTTCGATGTTTCAGTCACAAAAGTGCCTCTCGTGGTGCAGTCCGATTTGTTCGATCTCACTGTCGGAGACACTTTCACGCGGCCTGATAGCGTAATGGGTTACGAGGCGGCAAAAATCGCGCTTGACGATCCAAACTACCGTGACGGCAACTACGGAGCAGGATGCGGGGCGACTGTCGGAAAGATCCTCGGCATGGACTATTGCATGAAAACGGGCATCGGAAGCTATGCAGTGCAGATAGGAGACCTTCAGATAGGTGCCGTTGTCGCGCTGAACGCTCTGGGCGACATCTTCGATCACAAAACGGGAAAACAGATCGCAGGGCTTCTCACCGAGGATAAAACCGGGCTTCGCAGCACTTCCGAATACATGAAAAAGAGCATAATTCCGAAAGAAAACAAGTTCGCGGGCAATACAACGCTTGGAATCGTCATCACAAACGCCGCTTTTCC
>Ga0310690_10000500_pt1 | contig 82950 bp, 71 predicted proteins | sample AusTroGonzalo_MG_2_FD_207661 | JGI IMG/M metagenome (GOLD analysis project Ga0310690, IMG submission 207661) | Bovine rumen microbial communities from tropical cattle in Woodstock, Queensland, Australia - Gonzalo_04 (v2) (version 2) | ecosystem: Host-associated > Mammals > Digestive system >...
CTTTATCATACTGCCGATTCAGAGGAGGATGGTGCTGAGCCGACATACGGAATGAGTGTCCTCTGTCTTCCGGACTCTTTTGAAGCATGGGGACTTCCAGAAAAGAATTTCACATCTGTAAAGGCAGAAATGAAGAAAGATTATGATGTATTTGGATTTGATGAGTTCTGGTACAAGTCTTTAGCCGGATCGGTAGATGTACAGACTAATTCGACGTATGAATATACGGAGATGAGTGCGATTAAATCGGATCGGGTTATGACGATCTTCACGATGTTGTTATCTATTCTCATTGTTCTTGGAACAGTATCCATTATTATGGGACTATATACCAAGACCAGAAGCAACGCTTTCCGATTTCAGACACTTCGTCGTGTCGGTCTTTCCGTCCGCCAAGCAAGTTTAATGATCTATACGCAGAATATGTTTTATCCCTTGCTTGCAACAGTTGTCGCAATCATTCCGGTCTGCGCGGGACAACAGTATCTAAATGCTTTTCAAGCGAAAATAAAATCAGGGAAAATCAATTTGCAATCTTCTCCATGGTATATCAGAATCCCTGCTTCAGCAAATCTGTTTTCCTATAACTTTATTCCAGCACTGATATGCTGTATGATTCTGGGCTTCATTCTGATATTCATTGGTACGCTTCCACAGATATTGTACCTTCGAAAAATGAAAATGATTGAGACGCGGGAGGAATAATATGAGCATAAAGACAATCGAACTGCATAAAGATTATAAGGTTGGCGACAATGTTATTCATGCAGTAAATGGTGTGAATATGGAAATCAAAGATGGGACTTTTGTTGCAATTATGGGAGCATCTGGTTCTGGTAAGACAACGCTTCTGCATCTCCTCGGTGGACTCGACAGAGTTACCTCAGGTCAGGTTATTGTAAATGAGAGTAATTTATCGAAGATGAAAGATACTGCACTTTCAAGATTCCGCTGCTGTGAAATTGGTTTTGTGTTTCAGAAGTTCAATCTCATAAATGAGATGACAGTTATGGAGAATATAGTTACTCCGGTTCTGATATCCAAAAGAAAAGTAAACGAGGAGTACATAAAGGAACTGACAGAGATTCTGGGCCTTTCAGATCGACTTGATCACACACCACTTCAGCTTTCCGGAGGACAGCAGCAACGAGTAGCTATTGCAAGAGCGTTGGCCAACGATCCTGCACTAATCCTTTGTGATGAACCAACAGGAAACTTGGATAAGAAGAACAGTGAAGAGGTAATCAATCTTCTTGATAAAGTTCATGAGAAATACGGAAAGACAATAATTATGGTCACACACGATCCAGCGATTGCTGAACATGCTGATGTCTTATATCGGATGGAAGATGGGAAGATAGAATCATCTAAATCAGTGAACCAGGCAAGTTCATCATGATATACTGGAAGCATCTGTTACACTACGAATAACAGATTAGGATATCCTTTCCAAGCATATCCTAATCCATTTTGGTCTTTGTTCTTTGATGTGGTCAAGGAGGCAGAAATAGATGAAAAAGTTAATACTTCGAGGAATAGCTGCTTGTTTATGCATGACAATTCTGTTGCCGCTTGCAGGTTGCAACAAGAAGAAAAAAGAGCCGAGAAAGCGCGTCGTGCAAGAGACGGATCCATATTTCAGTTGTGAAGATATCCTGCTCGATTTTGAATCTCCTGAAGGAAAAGTAGTGGAACGCAGAGCTATCGGACAAATAAGAATATTCTCAAATTGTATCGTAGTTGAAACTTTGGAAACGTATGTCATGCCTGTAGAGTTTAAAAAGCAATGGAGTGAATATAGAGAAAACTGGTTGAAGTATTCCGAAGAAGAACGGAAGAAAATGGATGAAGAATATGAGAGTTATCGGCGGGGAGGCCTGACGGTATTTGGCCTGGATGGAAAGATGAAGGGTTTCAGCTATATTCCTTCAGGTAAAGAATTAGTAGGATTAGTTGAAGATCCTTCCGGAAAAGCGAAGGCTTTGTTGTCTTCATACAATGGAAATGGTTACAATAGCACGATGGTTCTCTATGACATATCACCTGAAGGAAGACTGATCGAGAGCATCACTCTTGATAGGGATGAGCACAATCTGGTAACGGACATGCTTTTTATGGAGAATGGAAATTTTCTATGTAACGACGTGTCTACTCTTCTTTTGTTCAGCCCTGAAGGGAAGCTTCTTAATGAGGAACCGATTTTCAACTCAATTTCCAGAATCTTCCAGATTGAAGGAAAATACTATGCTTATGTTTCGATCGATGACGTGTACGATCCATCCAATCCGCCGATTGCATACATGTATGAAATTGATCCGGTTACAGGGAAAAAAGTCGGGGACAAAATTGATGTGACCGGTAGAATAAATGGTGATAAGCTGATACAAGGAAGCGACGCTGTATATGCAACGGTTGGAAATGGGATTCAGAAATATAATCTGCTTTCAAGCGAGGATCCGCAGATGATCCTTTCCTGGAGTGATACAGATAACCGGTATCGCGAAACACACTGGGAACCGCAGATTCGCCTGGCGTCAGATAACGATATCTACATGGCCTGTCACTCGCATGATGGTATAGCACTGAATTTTGAAAACATCTCAGAAGATGTTCATCTTCTTCACATGCATCGTGAGGAGAAGAATCCGCATGCCGGAAAGAATATCCTTTATCTGGCATTTATCGGAGATTTGAGAAGAGATTTTGCCAATACACTTACGGCCTATAATCTTGATCCGGCAAAGAAGACAAGGATAGTAGTTCAGGATTATTCTGGAGAAAGCAGCCTATACACAGGTATGTATCAGCTGGTGGTGTCCAGTACGGAAGAACAATCCCTGATTGCGGATCAGGTATATCTGGAGATTTTGGCCGGTGACGGACCGGATATACTTATGAATTTCGGGTCTTTCTCCCAATTTAATACGGAACGTGCCTTGGTGGATCTAAATACCTTGATCGACGGAAGTGATCCTCTGGATCGAAGTCTGTTCTTTGACAATATCTTCCGTTCGTATGAAAGAAATGGAAAACTTTATCAGCTGCCTCTCAATTTTTCCGTGACCGGCATGGTTGCAAATACGGAATATGTGGGTGAAAGGACTGGTTGGACATACGATGAGTTTGAGGAGATCAGCCGATCGCTGCCTGAAAACATCAGTATCTTGGGTAAGGTTTCCCAAAGTGATCTTATGGAGACCCTTCTAAACGGGACGACCAGTCACTTCTTGGATTATGACAACCGTAAAGTCGTATTCGATGATCCGGAATTCGCGAAGATCCTGGATCTGGTGAAGAACCATGGACTTCCGATGACATCAGGAGAATTACAGAAGAGCTATCTTGAAAGTGAGATTGAGACAGGGAACAATATGCATCCTCAAGTACAGTTTGATGCAGGCATGATCGTTGCATTAAGTCAGTCCATCCATTCACTTAATGATTTCGGACACATGCGTACTTTGTGTGACGGGAAAGTGTGCTTTGTTGGCAATCCCAGTATAAATGGAAGAGGTGCAATGGCGGAGAAGTCTACGTCACTTGCTATTTCCCAGACATCTCCGCTTAAAAGCGAGGCATGGGACATCATCCGGTATTTCCTTGAATATGAACCGCAATTATATTGCGGAAGATATTACTTCAGATTCCCGGTCAATCGCAAGGCTTTTGATATGGAGATGGAACTGTCGTTGAAAGAAAACCGGCTCGGATGGGAAGATCCGGATAAAGAATCGTATATGATATATGAATCTGCACATCTGAGTGAAGATGATGTAACAGAACTCAAGAAAGTGATCGGGAACATCCATGATTCCTGCTCATCTGATCCATCTGCAATGATGATCATCCAGGAAGAGGCACCTGGCTATTTTATCGGTGACAGGACTCTTGATGATGTGGTTAAAAACATTCAGAAACGAAGTAAGGCAGTCGTTCAGGAGCGCGGGTGACACAGGTATAGTATCATGCTTGAATTCCAAAAGTAACGCAATCGGCATTTTGAATATACGTATTACAAAATGAAAGAGCAATTTGTTGGTAATACGTATTATGCGTGCTACAATAAGGGAGGATGTATCGTAAAACAAATGCTGGCTAAGAGAGGCGAACAGATCAAGCCGGCAAGACTGAGAAGAAATCCATACTTGCCAAATTTCAACCAAACTTGCCAAAAACGCAATATACTATATCTATATACTTAGAAAAATGCTAATCTGTTACACTACGACTCGTATCCTGCCACAAGAATAAAACGAGCCGAAACAGCGTGTCGTGCAGGAGCGCGTCTAACAGCTCAAGGAGAAAGATATGTTACTGATAGCGCTATGTGATGACAACAGTTCTTTTCTGGAATATGAAAGTGCAGTAATACAGCGCTATATGGCGGAGAAAGATATCGCTTGCCGATGTGATTCATTTCTTTCCGGGGAAGGACTCTTATCCAAAGGAATTCTGATCAGAAACTATGATCTGTTCATTCTGGATTATGGTATGAATGGACTTACGGGGTTTGAAACAGCACGCAAAATCTATGAAGTATTCCCAGATGCGAAGATAGCCTTTGCCACGAATTATTATGATTTTACTCGAGAAGGATACAAGTATAATGCTGTAAGATATCTTGTGAAGCAAGAGAAGACCTTTGATTCAGAATTGAAGGAGTGCATGGATCTGATCCTCAAAAAGGATCCGAAGAAGACGATCGTTTTGGAACTAAGAGACGGAAAAAAGACGGTAAATGTTGATGATATCGTTTACATAGGTAGCGAAAAGCACTATATCCGGTATTTTATAAAAGACAGGGATTCCGAATACTTTATGCGCAGAAGCAGTCTCGATGATATTCAAAAAGAACTGCCCCAATACTTCACCAGAATTCACCAAAGGTATATTGTAAATATGCAATACGCTTCAAGCATACAGCGTAATAAATTAACAATGATAATGGAGAGCGGGGAAACCAAGGCATTTCCGATTGCCAGAAACAGATACGATGATGTTGAAGGAAAGTATTGCTTGACCAGAGGGGATATCTGATGATCTATACCGTTATAAATTCAGTAGTCTACGTTATTTTGGCGCAACTGTTTTACTCGGCATTTCTCGAGCGCAAAGAGTTTTCTTCACTGGTTAGTGGAGGAACAACAGCGCTATGGGCATTATTTGTAATCGCCGTTTCTGTTGTTTTTGAAGAAGCTCTTATAATTCGGCTCGTTTTGGCGATTGCACTGAATCTGTTGTTCAGTTTGATCCTATATAAGAAAGACAACTTAATGAAATCAATCGCTTTAACAGTTCTTTTTTATGGAACAGTTTTTTCGTGTGAGCTTATGGTTGTTGCGATTCATAAGTATCTTGATCCGGAATTGCGGATCGAAAAACTGATGGACAGTGATATCTCGGTATATATGGGAACAGTCAGTCAGTTTGTTCAGATCATCGTTATCTTAATAATCCGCCGTGTTTTTTGTAAGGTAAGAACTGCAAGGATTGACTCAAAATTGTGGGTGATATACATAATTTTCCCGTTATACTCAATCAGTCTCATGGTTCTATTGGGATATAGTTTTGATGGGCCGATCAATATTGTGCAGGCAAATATATTTACATACATAGCCAGCTCTCTCCTTTTGATCAATCTGTTTGTTTTCTGGTTCATCCGGCAGGAATCGAACCGAATCCTCAAATCGCAGAAAAATGAGTTGGAGAATGCTCATACGGAAGGTCTTAAACAATTATATGAACAGATTACGAAAGAAAGAGATATTCTGGGAAAAAGAGAGCATGAGTTTAAGAATACTATTACTGCACTGCACGGACTTCTGGAAGAGAAACAATACGACAAGATGAAGGAGATCCTTGAGGGTCAGAAGACGGAATGGATAAACAATTCTAATGTGTTTGAAACAGGCAATAAGTTGGTAAACTCGATTCTTAACACAAAGTATGCTGAGGCAAGAGAAAAAGGAATCACGTTCAGATTCGTCATAAACAACTTATCTACGTTGCAAATAGCGAGTAGAGATTGCATCGTTATTCTTTCTAACTTACTTAACAACGCTATTGAGGCAGCAGAAGCTTGTTTTGAAGGAAACAGGATCATATCTGTTAAAGCTGTAATAGAGGGTGGCCAGTTTGTTTTTGCCTGCCGGAATTCTTGTGCAGATGATCCTGAGATGAATATGAAGAGTCAAAAGAAAGATGTTGTTTCCCATGGATACGGGATTGAAAATATTAAAGAAGCTGTAAGCCGAAACAAGGGTAGCTGCACATTTAAAAAGGAAGCCCATGAGTTTATTGCTATTGTCATTATTCCCCAATAGCTATTCTTGCCAAAATTCAACAGAACTTGCCAAAAACAGAATATACTATTTTTTCATGCTAAGAAAAATGCTAATCTGATAAACTACAAGTAGCAGATTAGGATATCCTGCATACAGTTCTCGGCGAAATCAAGGAGTCGGTATTAAATGAAAGAGGTTACACGCCGTATAATGTCAGGTCTTATATGCGTGACGATGTTAGTGGAAGCATCACTGATGACGTCCTGCAATAGCGCGTCTGCCGAAGGATCTTCTGAAAGCAGTACCTTAGTATTTGAAGTGGCGGATAGTACTGTTGATACGGGAGAACTATCCAATACGCCTGAAACGTATGTAAATCCTATAGCCGGAACGGAATTGGCAAAGTATTGTACAGATAATTTTGTCATTCTGGATAACAGTTTTGGAGTAGCAAATGTATATGAAATCGAAGTGGATATTCCACTCCATTTAACGCGTGAATGGAATAATGAACATGTGAGAATGGAATCGAGCATGAGTTTTATGGAGAGCCAAAACTGGTCGTACGAATATGATTTATTCTGGGTCCAAAGATGGTTTTTCGGGATGCCTTTCAACACCTTTTTGCGGGCGGAGGACTATGAGGATACGCCATACCCTAAAGATGTTGATTTGATTACATATAAACCACCCGAGGATACTTTTTCCAATACAATAGCTAGTATGCATGTTGCAACGATCGGAAACATTCAAAACTGGGTGGAGCTCCCATTTCGTACAGCCATGGGAAAGAATACATTGAACAATCGCGTTCTGGTTTTTGATTTGGACGGAAGTACATTTCCGCGCGAAGCAAGTCTTGCTCCCGGTGAACCTCCGTATTTCCCGGAAGAGTATGACACGCTGCATTACATTAGTCTTGCTGACAGGTACATAGATAATATTCCTGTGTACGGAACGATGTATAACATTTCCATGCCTGATGGTGTTTATGATTACGAAGATCTTCTGACTACTGCAAAAGGCTCAAATCTGGTTACCACTTCTACGGGCCATTATCAGTGTGGGGATACGGTTGTACAGATGGTGAGAACGGGTGATTTCACTATAAAATCAATTGTAAAGTCAAATCTGCCGATTAAACCTGTTTCCGAATGCATGGATGGAATTAAGGAGGCTGTGGAGTATTTCTATTTACCGCCGACATATCGTACGATTGATCAGATGAAGTTTTATTGTGCGGAACTTACCTATCTTCCGCTCACCAACTACGATCTTTCGACATATGACTATACAGATGAGAGAACCTTCCTGATACCGGTATGGCAGCTTTACTTTGAGGTTGGTCAATACTATCCTTATTACTGCATCACAGTCGATGCTACTACGGGGAAATGCTTGTATTCCAAAGAGTATTCAACTGTTGATCAAAGACTTGAGAAGCCGGATCCGGAAATGAAAGGCTAATGCGGGAAATAACGAGGAGAAAACATGATCAAGAGAATCTTTCAATTCGTGCTGATAATAATATTTGGAATAGCTGTTTATGGCTGTTCCGGAAAAACTCCTGTCGATCAAACTGTCCCAAGTTCTGATGAGACGGGAACGGTAAAAGTGGAAAGCATGTCTGAAAGCACTGAGCCCAAATCCCAAATGACGGTTTTCCAATTGTCCCCGTCTAAATACAAGGTTCAGGACTTTCTCGATAAACTGACTGAACTGCCGGATTTTTACGAAGATGATGAGTGTTACAATGTAACACCTGAAGAGATATATACGAAGTATGGTTTTCTGGTTTTTAAGTTTGATAAGTCATGTGCCGGCTACTTAATGGTAGGGGATGTAATCTATCCCATACAATGGTGGTTTGGAGGATTCGGACTTACTTCCCTGGCTATTGCAGACATGAATAATGATGGTCAGATAGAGCTTTACTATATTGCATCGTGGGGTTCTGGAATCCATCGTTCGCAAGTAGGATACTTCGATTTTGCAACCAAGAAGATGCTAGCGTTCGTTTTCGAGAATTATGATAACGATATGATGTTTAGTATTGAGGACGATAAGCTTATTCTTTATAATGCTACGATTTCAAGTACGTCGTATGTAGATATCAAAACAGAAAAAACAAATGCGGTAGGAGAAATCGCTTTTGAGAAAGAACAAATCGTCTTAATTGAGTATAGTGAAAACAGCGCTTCTGGGAAGATGGAATCATCATCCATATCAGCAAACGAGACAAGTTCAACATGATATACTGGAAGCATCTGTTACACTACGAATAACAGATTAGGATATCCTTTCCAAGCATATCCTAATCTATTCTGGTCTTTGTTTTTTGATGCAGTCAAGGAGGCAGAAACAGATGAAAAAGTTAATACTTCGAGGAATAGCTGCTTGTTTATGCATGACAGTTCTGTTGCCGCTTGCAGGTTGCAACAAGAAGAAAAAAGAGCCGAGAAAGCGCGTCGTGCAAGAAGCAGATCCATACTATAGTTGTGAAGAGATGCGACTTGATCTTCCAATTGAGGGAATAAGCCCAAGAGAACTGAAAGGCCGCGGAATTCGGATGGCGAAGGTATTCCGTGACTGTGTACTTGTGAATGTATCCGAGTCGTATGTTATTCCCGAGGATTTTCAGAAGGAATGGGATGAATATAGAGAAAACTGGTTGAAGTATTCCGAAGAAGAACGGCAGAAACTGGAGGAAGAATATAGAAGCTATCGTCGGGAAGGTCTGGCAGTATTCAGTCTTGACGGAACAATGAAGGGATTTACCGATATACCTTCTAATTCTGAGATCTGTTTGATGTTGGAGGATCCTGCCGGTATCCCCAAGGTGCTGATCTCTATGGAAGGTTCAAGTGAGTATACTTCCGTGATCTATGAGATTTCTCCGACCGGAGAATTGGTTAATGGTATTACGCTCGAATTTGACAGCATCTTAAGTGATATGATCATTCTGGAGAACGGAAATGTCCTTTGCTGCGAAAATTCTTCAGTTTTCCTGTTTGATGCGGAAGGAAAACTTCTGAATGAGGAATCGATTCTTCTTCCGGTAAAACGATTATTCCGAATTGAGGGAAAGTATTATGCTTATACTGAAGTTAAGGGAGACTTGTATGACAAAACGGCTTTGCCGACATTGTCTATGTTTGAGATCGATCCTGTGTCCGGAAAAAGGATTGGGGAGAAACGGGATGTAACAAGCAAGGTGCACTTTACTAAGTTGGAACAGGGAAAAGATAGTGTATATTCGGTGCAGGGAGATGGAATCAAAGAATATGATCTTCTTAACGGAAAAGAACCTCAAATAAAGCTATCATGGTATGATACGGACTGCAATTATTTTCATACGGGAATTGGTATTTGGAATCCCAATATGTATATGACCTCGGAGAACGATTTGTATTTTGTTCATGAGATGGATGAAAGGTTTTCTCCTGACAACTGGTCATCTCCCTCTTTTGTGGTACTTCAACACTTTCATCGTGAGGAGAAAAATCCACATGTGGGAAAGAACATCATTTATCTGGCTTATCTCTATAGTGTGAAAAATGATATGACACAAGACTTTATAGACTATCTGAACCTTTATAATCTTGATCCGCAAAAAAAGGCGAGGATCGTTATGATGGATTATTCCACAGATAGCAGCCTTTATACCTCAGCTTATTCAACACTGATTTCTTCGACTGACGAGCAATCTATTCTTGCAGATCAGGTCTATCTGGATCTGTTAGCCGGGGACGGACCGGATATCCTTGTGAATTTTGGATCGTTTTCCCAATTTAACACGGAACGGGCATTGGTAGACCTGAATACCTTGATCGATGGAAATTCACCACTGGATCGGTCCGCTCTTTTTGACAATATTCTCCGGTCCTATGAAATAGACGGAAAATTATATCAGATTCCACAGACCTTCGAGGTGACCGGAATGGTGGCAAACAGAAAATATGTGGAGGGAAGGACCGGTTGGACCTACGAAGAATTCAGGGAAATCAGCCAGTCCCTTCCCAAAGATGTGAGCATTATAGGCAAAGTATCAAGAAATGACCTGTTAAAGATACTGATGGACGGGTCAACCAGCCACTTTCTGGATTATAACGGGCAGAAAGTTAATTTCGATGACCCGGAATTCCGTGAGATCCTGGATTTTGTGAAAGAATTCGGCGTATCGAAAACAAGTGGAGAAATCTTGAAGGAGATGGATGAAGATGAAACAGTCGTGCATGATGAAACAAAATTCCAAGAAGGCATGATCGTGGCAAGAAACGAATCCTTTGACAGGTTGGAAAAGTTCGGAAATATCGGCACATGGTGTGACGGTAATGCGCAATTCATCGGAAGTCCGAGTAGGGATGGTTCAAGCGGAATGGCTTATAATGCAAAGACTTTTGCTATTGCCCGGTCATGTCCTTTTGTAGATGAAGCATGGAGTTTTCTCAAAGGACTTTTTGACGAGGATATACAACTTAGCAACGCAAAATTGAAATCCAAATTCCCGGTTAACCGAAAAGCCTTCGATGCATTGATGAAGATGGATGTTGAAGAAAACCAGCAAGATTGGGAAAAAGCAAAGACGGATAAGGGTTTAGCTATATGGTTGATGTATGACTCTGCACATCTGGGAGAAGAACAGGTGACAGAACTTAAGAAAGTGATTGAGAACATCCATGACTCCTGCTCATCTGATCCTTCTGCATTGATGATCATCCAGGAAGAGGCACCCGGATATTTTAATGGGGACAGAACTCTGGATGATGTGGTCAATAATATCCAAAAACGGTGTAAAGCAGTCGTACAGGAGCGTGGCTGACAGGCATGGGAGGAGAAAATAAAGAGCGTATGAAAACGAGTAGAACAACGAAAAAAAGGATACTGTCTCTTCTTATCTGTAGTGCTTTTCTTCTGGGCTCAGTGGCATGCAAGAAAACGTCCCCAAAAGGTGGAGACGAGTCTGGCAGCGATGTTACGATGATCGAAGGCGTGTCTCCGGTCAAGGGTGTGATAACGATCAAGGAAAGCGATCCTTTTTTCAATGTGACCGAAGCGGAATTACAGCTGCCGTTACAAGAGGGGAAAAAGGCAGATACCATAGATATTGATACAGATTCGATCGCCGTTAAAGGAAATACGATCAGTGTATCCTCATGTCATATTAACTATGAGATGCCTTCTGATGTGAGAGACCGGTTACGGAAACTTGACGCTGCCGGAGACTACGACGGAGTCATGGCTATCCGTGCGGAATACGAAGACACCTTTAACGCGGTTTTTGGCCTGAATGGAAATCTGATCCGTTCTTCTTCGTCCATCTCAGGAGAGACGATCGGCGCATCTTTTGAGAATCAGCAGGGAGAAACGCTCGCCCTGGCGCTTTTGGATGAGAAAAGCTATCTGGTAAAGATCCTGGATAATGGAGATCTGGAAAAGGTCATACCTTTAGAGGGTGGTTTTGCACAGGATGCCGTGATGCTTCCGGACGGAAGTCTGGTTTGTGCCGGTTATGATAGTATCTCGATTTTGAGCCCGGAAGGAAAGCTGAGGGGAAGCATCGCGGAGGAGCATTTCCAGGGACAGGTGTTTTACCAGGAGGGGAAATGCTACGGATTATACACATTTATTGACTACAACGATATGGATAACTATTACAACTACCTGATGGAGATCAATGTGCCGGAGTGCAGGCTTTCCGGGGAGAAGATCAAAGTCGGGCATAATGGACGTCTGGTGAAAGCAAAAGACGGTATCTATATCGTTACAGATAACGGGATCTCCAAGGTCGATCTGAAGGATGCCGCAAAGTCGGAAGAGATTTTCAGCTGGAGCGATACAGATTATGATCCGAAATATATATTGGGACGGGAGCTTAAGATCTGCTCGGACAGTGAATTCTATTTTATTTCTATGAACGAAGAGGTGTTTTCGGATGATTCCTATAGTGTGCGGCCACGGATCGTTCATGTCTTGAAGGCGGACAAGAATCCGTATGCAGGAAAAAAACAGCTCTCGGTCGGTATATATATGAATGGTCTCAGTCGTGAAGACGTGATCCGGTACAATACCGATGAGAAATCGGAATGCCGGGTCGTGACCCATGATTATTATGCAGATATGCTGATGGATGGGGATTATATGAACAGGAAAGCAGACCTGGCCGATAAAGTGTTCCTGGATATGATATCGGGAACGGGTCCGGATATGCTGGTCAATTTCTCCCAGTTCTCCCAGTTTTACTCCGAGAAGGTCCTTCTGGATCTCAATACTCTCATTGACGCCAAAGATGGAAGCGGACTGGATAGAAGTGAGTTTTTCGATAATATTCTGCGTGCCCAGGAAACCGGAGGAAAGCTATACCATATTCCGCTGGAGTTCAGACTTGCCGGACTTATGGGAAATCGTGATCTGGTCGGAGACGTGAAGGGACAGACCTATGACCAGTTCATCTCTGCCATGGACAATCTTCCTGCGGATGTACAGCCCTTTTACCATGTCGATGACAAGGAATTTCTGGAAAGGGTCATTTCAGAGTGCGGCGAAGATTTTATTGACTATGAAGGGGGAAAAGTAAACTTTGAAAGTGATGCTTTCAAGAAACTCCTGGAGATCACGAAGAAATACACCGATCACTCTATGAATGGACGAGGTCTTTTCCACGATGATAGTGAGGAATTTAAGAATGGAATGATCGCCTGGTACATGGCGTATGTGTATTCTCTGCGGGATTACGCACGGTATATTGATCAGTACGGGGAATCGATCGTGTTTACCGGATTCCCAGGAAATCATGGAATGACGGCCAATGTGGATATGTCGATAGGTATTTCGGCGAATTCATATTGTAAGAAGGAAGCATGGGGTTTTATCCGCTATCTTATGGAAAACAGCGGATCGAAGAAAGCTACGTCCGGAATCCCGCTTTCCAAGGCGCAACTGGACAGAAGAAATGCCGCGCTGGTTGCCGAGAGTAAAGAACAACAGAATAACTGGGAACAGGATCCGAATAATCCGGGAAATCATCCGATCAAACTGACAGAGGATATGGCAAAGAATATGGTATCCTTGGTAGAGAATGTGGATGCCGTAAATAAGAGCGATCCGGGTGTCATGCTCATATTAATGGAAGAAGTTCCGGCATACCTTCTGGATCAGAGAAGCGTGGATGATGTCTGTAAAAATATCCAGAACCGGGCAACGATCCTGGTTCAGGAAAGAGGATAAGAAGAGGAGAAGCAAATGTCGAAAGTGTATTTTGTCCGGCATGGAGAAACGGTCTGGAATGTGGAGAATAAGATCTGTGGCGCGACGGACAGTCCACTAACAAAGAAGGGACATGAGCAGGCGGTACAAACGGCGGAGAATATAGTCGCGATGGGCGTGAAAGCAGATCTTATCCTGTATTCTCCCTTATCCCGGGCTAAAGATACAGCGATGCATATTTCGGAAATAACCGGTATCCCGGCAAGAGAAGAACCGCGTCTCTTTGAACAACGGTTCGGGAAATATGAATCCACTCCAAGAGACGGACAGGAGTTCTTCGAAGCGAAGAAACAGTTTCTTTACCGCTTTGACGGTGGCGAGTCGATGTTCCGGCTGGCGCAGAGGATCTATAATCTTCTGGATGAGCTGAAAGAACAGACCGATAAGACCTATATCCTGGTAGCGCATAACGGGATCGCACGGGTGATCCATTCCTATTTCTACGAGATGGAAAATGAAGAGTATGCGAAGTTCGGGATCAGGAACTGTGAGGTTAGAGAATACGATTTCGACATGGTATAATCTGCGAAGCAGACATTTATTCATTTACGCATGAGGACAGGATCATGGAATTCGACGGAACGCAGAAAACGATCGGGCATGGGGCACAGGCGGAAGTTCTCCTGTACCACGGATTTGCATATAAAGTATATAGACCTTCTTATCCGGAGGGATGGATCCGCTTTGAGAAGCAGCAGCAACGGGCGGTAAACCGGGCCGGTCTTTGTCCTGTCCGGTACTATGATACAGATGATGCGCACATCATAAAGATGGATCTTGTCGAAGGAGATACGCTGGAAAATAGAGTCCGGGAAGGATATTTGCAAGGATTTGATCTTCTGGCACAGGCGATGAGATTTGTTCATGAGAAGGATATCACCGGGATCGATATGCCCCGGTTTATTCATACGGCTTCCATGGGATTAAGCGAGGAACAGAGCGCAGAGATCATGCCGGTCATCGAGCGGCTGACATCGGAAATGAAAGAGTGTGTCTGTCACCTCGATATGCATTTCCTGAATATCATGACGCCGAAGGACAGTACGGAAATGACGATCATTGATTGGATGAATGCCCGGATCGCCCCGGCGGTTTTTGATTACGCCAGAACCTATGTGATCTTCGACGAGTTTGCAAAGGAAGCTACAGATCTTTATATGAATGCCGTGCTTCCGGATATCCGGAAACTGGGCATCTCTGATTCCGATTTTGAGGACGCTGTCAGAGTCTGCACCATCATCAGACAGCGTGAAAAGATGATATAATAAATCTATCTTCCGAAAGGGTATGACGGCAGACAGTTTGCGGGCATCGGGGTGCGGCGATGGATCTGAATAATATCAAGAAACTTACATTTACCATCAATACGATCATACTGATACTGGTGTTCGGTCTGGCCGGCTTTTTCTTTTTCTGCAAAGCGGAATTCCTGGTCTGGTTCAGTATACCCACAGCGTTGGTCTATATTTTCGGTTATTACCTGATCAGTAAAGACCGTCTGGACATCTATGTCCGTGTGGTATATATCTGGCTGACGATCTACATGAGTGTTACGACGGTCTGTGTCGGATACAAGCTCGGATTCCATCTTTATTGTCTGTCCATGATCCCGGTGATCTTCTATACCGAGTATATGGCAGAACAGCTCGGGAAGAAGCGCGTCAATGCTTTTGCCGTAAGCGGGCTGATCGTCCTTTGTTACCTTGGTTCTACCGGATATGCAGCGTATGTCGGACCGGTCTATGACGTGGACAACCGGATCGCCGGGGTTTTCTGGCTTTTCAATTCTGCCATTGTTCTTTATTTCCTGATCGTGTATTCCGGTATCATGCTGAAGATGGTGGGCGATTCGGAGAAGAAGCTGATCTCGATCGCGCACACGGACAGACTGACGGGTCTTTATAACCGTCATTTCATGATGACCAAACTCGAAGAAGTGGTAAAAGAAGAAGGGGACAAATTCGTTGCCATGGCCGATATCGACTTTTTTAAGAGCATCAATGACCAGTATGGCCATAATGCCGGGGACTATGTTCTCAGTACGATCTCCAAACTGATGCAGGAGACTTGCAGGGACAGTGAGATTGCGAGATGGGGAGGAGAAGAGTTTCTGATCCTTTCCCGGGGTGAAGCCGGGACCCTTGGACGGGAAATGCTTGAGAACCTGAGAAAGACGGTCGAAGGATATGATTTCGTTTTCGAGGGCACGAAGATCCACGTGACGATCACGGCCGGAGTTTCCGCATACATGCCGGGCCGTGCGGCAGACAATTGGGTCGATGATGCGGATGAGAAACTGTACACGGGGAAGAATAACGGAAGAAACCGCGTCGTTCTTTGAGGAGATCCGGACAAAACTGCCATATAATGACCATATTCCCGATGTTTTCGGGCGTATGGTCTTGCTTTTTCCCGGATCCATAATATAATAGTCGTGCAGCGGCTTTCCGCGCCAAGCAGTTCGGGTCCGATATCCTGCTTGTAAAACCTAAAACCAAAGGAGAAAAAATATGTCTGCTATTAAGCGAGTTCGGGAGGACTATAAGGCTCTCCTGCACGGCGTGCCGGCTATGGTGACGGCCGTCTTCATTCTTTCTGTTGTTTTCATGAACCTTATGGCAAGTAAGGAACTGTACCGTTCCGAGTATTTCTGCCTGAATTGCGGTCTGGCGCTGTCCTGGATCTCTTTCCTGTGCATGGATTGTATTTGCAAAAGATTCGGTCCGAAAGCCGCGACGAAGATCTCTATTCTGGCCATGGCCGTGAACGTGATCTGCGTGATTATTTTCAAACTGCTTTCCATGGCACCGGGTTCCTGGGCGGCTTTCTATTCCGCACCGGATGCGGCGACCGGCGAGATGATCTCTGCCGGTATCGACAGCACCTTCGGAAGTTCCTGGTATGTAGTGGTCGGTTCAGCCACAGCCATGTTCCTCTCGACTCTGGTGAACTCCGGATTGAATCATGTCATCGGGAAAAAGACCGACAAAGGTAACTTTACCGGATTTGCCACCCGTTCCCTGATCTCTACCGGTATTGCCCAGTGGGTGGACAACTTCGTGTTCTCTGCCATGGTTTCCCATGTCTTCTTCGGATGGAACTGGACACAGGTGCTGATCTGCTCCACTACATCCATGTTCATTGAGCTTCTTCTGGAAGCGCTCTTCTCACCAATGGGATATCGTATCTCGAAGAGATGGGAGAGGGAGAAGATCGGTCAGAAATATATCGACCGCATGCAGAGCGCAACAGCGTAAAACGAGGATCATATGGAACTGGAAAAACTGTCCGGTGTGGCTCTCGGAAACGAAGTACGAAGCGGTCACATCACGCCGACCGAAGTCATTGATTATTTTGAGGCCCGGATCTCGAAAAGAGACCCGAGCCTTCATGCTTTTACCTATACGAAATTTGACGAGGCCCGTGCCGAGGCTGTAGCACTGGAGCAGAAGCTTGCTGCAGGAGAAGAGCCGGGTCCGCTATGCGGCGTGCCGGTGGGGCTGAAGGATTTTCTTCCGTCGAAGAAGGGCTGGACAAACTCTCATGGCGGAGTGAAGTCTCTGATCCGCGAAGATGAGGCGGATTCCATGTTTTATATAGCCGCCCGTGAAGCGGGTGCTATTGCGGTCGGAAAGACCAATGCTCCGGCCTTTGCTTTTCGGGGGACATGTGATAATAAGATGTATGGTCCGACTAGTAATCCCTTCCATACAGAGTATAATTCCGGCGGTTCATCTGGTGGTTCTGCTGCAGCGGTGGCAGATGGCATGCTTCCGATTGCTGAAGGTTCGGACGGAGGCGGATCGATCCGTATTCCGTCTGCCTGGTGCGGCTGTTTCGGGTTTAAGGCCTCGGTCGGAACGATTCCGAGCATCTGCCGGCCTGATGGGTGGACGGCCACGCATCCATACTGCTTTAACGGTGCGATCACGAGAACCGTGGAGGACAGTGCCCTGATGCTGAACTATATGGCCCGGTATAATCCGAGAGACCCGCTGAGCCTGGATCACGGGAAGAAGGATTTCACCGAGCTCATGAAGAAACCGGTACGTGACTGGAAGATTGCTTTTACCACGGATTTCGATGTGTTTACTGTAGATAAAGAAGTGGCGGAGATCGTGACCTGTGCGGCGGGAAAACTGGAACTTGCCGGTGCGAGAGTGGAACCGGTGCACTTCTCTTTTACACATACCCAGAATGAATTTGCCGAACTCTGGTGCAGAAGTATCAGCATCGATACGGCGATCGATATGGAGCTTTGGAAGAAAGAAGGTCTGGATCTGGTCAGGGATCACAGGGAAGAACTGCCGGAGGAGTTCGTTTACTGGAATGAGATGGCACTTCGTTCCACCGTGATGGATTACCGCTACTTTAACGAACTTCGTACGGAGATCCTTGATGCCCAGCAGGATATCTTTGACCATTACGATATTATTCTTTCACCGGTAACGATATGCCCGCCGGTCAAAAATGCGATGGACGGAAACACTCTTGGTCCGAGGGAGATGAACGGCCGGAAGATCGAACCGATCATCGGTTACTGCGAGACTTTTTTCGAAAACTTTACGGGTAATCCGGCCGCGTCCGTACCGGCAGGACTAACGAAAGACGGTCTTCCTGTCGGACTTCAGATCATCGGTAAAAAGTTCCGGGACGAAGATGTCCTCGCCGTGGCGAGGACATTCGAAGAAATTGCTCCGTGGGATTATGAGATCCCTTTTTCCAGAAAGATCTGAGACCTTTTCCGGGTTCCGGTCAGGACACGGGAACGCCTCTTGACCCGACAGGAATACCAAGTGCGTCACATACAAGTTTCTTGATCTCGTCGATCTCGTCCTGGGGAAGGGAACGGTAGGCCCCCATATGGGAGGCAGTCTGATCCACGTAGATATGTACATTCGGGTTATCCGTCACATCGGGAAGACGTACGGAATACCAGACGTCTGCACCGCCGTAGACCATGATGACCGGCTTTTGTGTAGTGTGGGACCACTTGACCATGTCGTTATATACCGTCGGATCAAAGGTAAAGGTTTTTAACTGTTCTTCGGTAAAGACCATCTTAAAAAGAAGTCCTTTCTCCATATCCTCCGTAACCGTAAGAAGGTTTTCCAATCCTTCTTTTTTCAGCGCTTCCCGCAGGAAAGAGAAATCATATTCATGTTCGCCGTTCTGCTTGGCCGCCTGTACATAGTATGCGAAAAATTCCGTAGTCGTAGACCAGGTATCCGGATCATTCATTAAGACCAGATATTGGAAAACTTCGTCAGCAAATTCATCACTTGTGTGATCGATCTCCATGATCCGGTTCAGCGTGAAGAAGTCCTGATTATACTGCCAGTGGATCGTTGCCATCTCCAGGACTGCCATATCATAAAGGATCTCCGGAGTCGTAAAATCGTTGAATTTGCATCCGTGTTCAGTGCCATAGCTGTAATACTTTGAGGCTAACTTAGACTTGAGTTTCATGGCTTCCACCTGGAACTGAAGGACCATATTACGGTATTTTTCAGCGCGGTCTTTGCCATACTTGTTATCTCCGATCTCGTTATAAATGAAGTCGAAGAAGCCGGGGGCATCCTGGTCACATCCGCCCGGGGCGACATAGGAAATATAGATATCCGCGTCGTCAGGATAGAAATGCGACTGCATATGGGTCAGCTGTCCGCCCTTGCTTCCGCCTGTGAAGATCCACTTTCCCGAGAAGAGCGTCTTGTATTGTCCGATAATGTGATGGAAGTCTGCTGCGGCATTTTCATCGGTCAGGTATTCCCATAGATCCGTGGAGTCATTGGAGAGACCTTCCGGAATGGAAGTTCCGAAGAAACGGTGTTCGCATTCAATGTAATTCGTGTTGTTGTCTTCCGCGGGTTCCGCTCTGTATCCGGAATCGAGTACAAAGTCTGACATCATGTAACCATCGCAGGAAAAGGTATTCGGGGCGTCATCGGAAACATAGACCAACCTTGTACGGAGAGGAAAAGAACCCTTCGACGGATCTTTCCAGTCCAGAGGCATTTCGAAGATGACGTAGTAAGACGTAACGGGGAGCCACATGGAGATCGTATTCCGCTTTTCTGCACCGATCACACGGTCGAGTTTCATGAGTTTCTCTGTGATCTCATCTTGTGTTCCGGATCCGAAATTCAGATTCGGATTCAGAATGGTTTTTCCTGTATCCGAGGGTTCTTGCGAAGAAGCGCTGCTTTCTGATGTGGAGACAGTTGTTGTCTCTTCGGAAGAGGATGGTGCCGTTGTTTCTTCTTCGGTGGCTTTTGTTGTGGCCTCGGCCGTTGTTTCTATAGTCGTAGATATGGAGGTCGCTTTTTCGGGTTCCGTCGTCTTGCTGCAAGCGGTGCAGCCGAGGATCAGGGATCCGGTGACCAAAACGGATAGTAATTTTTTTCTCAGCATAGGAAACTCCTTAGTAGTAATCTATATTCCACTCTATTCCACTCTCAGATGACAAGTATATTTTATTACACAGCAAAAGAACTTAAGTGAGGGTTTGGTAAGATTCCGGATCTTTTCCGGATAACTGAGAGACTCAAAGAACATTGGCCAGGTATACGATTTTATCACAATCGGAATAAATCATGCATTTGTCAAACAGGTATGATTTATTTATTCCTGTTTTGGTCTTATAATGTATGGTACTGACTGAAAAAGGAGAACGGTTTTGAGAAGATTCAGAAAAGCATTGGATTACAGATGGGGTGCCTACTCTGTTGCCGCGGTTACGGGTGTGATCGCCTATCTGGCCCTGACAAATATGCCGGCGGTACTGGCCTGGTTAACGAAAGTGGTACGTCTTCTGGCGCCGATCATCATCGGTATCATCATCGCCTATCTGATCGATCTCATCGTAGTGTTCTTCGAAAACCGGGTATTTAAGAAGATTTCCCGGCCGAAACTGAGATATGCGCTGTCTGTGGTGGTCTCCATTATTCTGGTGCTTGTGTTTATCAGCTGGTTCTTCTGGTTTGTTCTTCCACAGATCATATCCAGTATCACGCACTTTATTTCGAATGCCCAGAACTACAGTTCCATTGTGGAAGATCAATTGAAGGATCTGGACGATTTTGCGGCGAAGTACAATATCCGGCTGGGAGCGACACACTGGATGGATAATATCCATGTTCAATTGGATAAGATGATCGCGGACTTTACGAAGAATCTTTCCCTGGCCATGAATACTGTACTGAGCGTGGGTACGATGCTGGTCAATGCGTTTATCGGCGTGATCCTCGCGGTGTACTTCCTCGCAGGAAAGAAGAAGCTGTATTCCGGTATCGAGAAGTTCCGCCGGGCGCTCCTTACTGACGAACAGTACGAAAGACATACGAAATTTCTGAAGAGAAGCAGCGCCATCTTCGCGAAATATATCAGTTACACGATTGTGGAAGCGATCTGCGTGGCGATCGTAAATGCATTATTCATGCTGATCGTGGGACTGCCGAATGTCATGCTGATCTCGGTCATCGTCGGGGTAACGAACATTCTTCCGACTTTCGGACCGATCATCGGCGGTGCGGCCGGTGCCTTCGTTTTGCTGCTGGAAGATCCGATGTTCGCGCTTATATTCATTATCTTTACTTTGATACTGCAGACGATCGACGGTTATGTGGTCAAGCCGAATCTCTTCGGAGACTCTCTCGGCATGCCGTCTTTTATTTCTCTTATTTCTATTATTCTCGGCGGCAAGCTTTTCGGTGCCATCGGAATCCTGATCTCGATCCCCTTCGCGGCGGTCATGGCGATCCTTTACCGGGAGAGCCTTCTGCCTTATCTGGAGAAGAGAAAGCAGGAACGGATGCATGCTGCAGCGGCCAAGAAGAAAGAATGACGGTGTGAGTTTATATGGATATTCATGGCCTGATGAAGATGACATTGCTGGATTATCCGGGAAAGGTGGCCTGTACGGTCTTTCTCGGAGGCTGCGACATGCGCTGCCCGTTCTGCCATAACGCGGAACTGCTGGATATGCACGCTCCGGCGAAAATGAATGAAGAGGAACTCCTGCGTTTTCTGGATACTAGACATGGCCTTCTGGACGGCGTGGTCTTTACCGGAGGCGAACCGATGCTGAGGAAAGACCTGGCTTCCGTGATGGAAAAAGTCCGGGAGAAGGGTTTCTCTATCAAACTGGATACAAACGGAAATCATCCGGACCGGCTGATCGAGGTGGTCGAGGCAGGTCTTGTGGACTATGTGGCGATGGATATCAAGAACAGCCGGGACAAATACGGGGTCACGATAGGGATCCCTGATTTTGATGTGTCAAAAGTAGAAAAAAGTGTAGGCTTCCTTCTGGAGGGAAAGGTGCCCTACGAGTTCCGTACGACGGTGGTAAAACAGTTCCATGACGAGGATTCTATGCGGAAGATCGGGGAATGGTTAAAGGGTGCCGACCGGTATTACCTGCAAGGGTTTGTGGACAGGGAAACGGTTCCTTTTAAGGGTCTGGAAGCCTGTTCCAAGGAAGAAATGGAATCCTTCCGCAGTATCGTGTCTCCCTTTGTAAAAGAAGCGGAATTAAGAGGGATCTGATCCAAAAATCAAATATGTAATTATACTGTAACATACAATATCTTGTGTTTTGTATTTTTTCACTCACAAGATATTGACTTTTCTGCCCATAATGGTATCTTTGTATATATCAGCCGTTTAGGGTAGAAAACGATGGTTAAGGGTGTCCATCGTGAGAGTAAAGTTTCGGGGAGGAAGGCTTATATGTATCGAGTATCAAAGAGAGACGGGGTTATCGTAGATTTTAACGTATCCAAGATCAGCGCAGCTATTGAGAAGGCATTTGTCGGCTGCAACAAGCAGTATCATCCGAGTGTGATCGATATGCTTGCACTCCGTGTCACAAGTGATTTTGAAGGAAAGATCAAGAACGATGTAATATCGGTGGAAGATATCCAGGACAGTGTTGAGAAGATCCTGTCCGAAGCAGGTTACTCTGATGTAGCCAAGGCTTATATCCTTTATAGAAAACAGCGTGAGAAGATCCGTAATGTCAGAAACACGATGCTGAACTACAGAGACATCGTGGACAATTACCTGAAGATCAATGACTGGCGTGTAAAAGAGAATTCTACAGTCACATACAGCGTAGGCGGACTGATCCTCTCTAACTCCGGTGCGATCACAGCTAACTACTGGCTCTCTGAGATCTATGACGAAGAGATCGCCGAGGCTCACAGAAGTGCAGCGATCCATATCCATGACCTCTCGATGCTGACAGGTTATTGCGCCGGCTGGTCTCTTAAGCAGCTGATCCAGGAAGGTCTCGGCGGTGTAGTCGGTAAGATCACATCTTCTCCGGCAGGCCACCTCTCCACACTCTGCAACCAGATGGTCAACTTCCTCGGCATCATGCAGAACGAGTGGGCCGGTGCCCAGGCTTTCTCCTCTTTCGATACATACCTTGCTCCTTTCGTAAAGATCGACAATCTTTCCCAGAAAGAAGTCAAGCAGTGCATCCAGTCCTTCATCTTCGGTGTAAATACACCTTCCAGATGGGGCACACAGTCTCCGTTTACCAACATTACTCTTGACTGGGTCGTTCCGAGAGATATGCAGAATGAGCAGTGCTGGGTAGGCGGCAAGCAGGTCGACTTTACCTATGGTGAGTGCCAGAAGGAAATGGATATGGTCAACAAGGCCTTCATCGAGATCATGATTGAGGGCGACGCCAACGGCCGTGGTTTCCAGTATCCGATCCCGACCTATTCCATCACCAGAGATTTCAACTGGGAAGAGACAGAGAACAACAAGCTTCTCTTCGAGATGACCGCCAAGTACGGTACACCTTACTTCTCCAACTATATCAACTCCGACATGGAGCCGAGCGATGTAAGATCCATGTGCTGCCGTCTGAGACTTGACCTTCGTGAACTCAGAAAGAAGTCCGGTGGTTTCTTCGGTAGCGGTGAGTCCACAGGTTCTGTCGGTGTAGTTACGATCAACCTGCCGCGTATTGCTTATCTGGCAGCAGATGAGACAGATTTCTTCAAGAGACTCGACAGACTGATGGATCTGGCAGCAAGATCCCTGAAGACAAAGAGAACCGTTATTACGAAGCTTCTTGAGACGGGTCTGTATCCGTACACGAAGAGATATCTCGGAACCTTCGACAATCACTTCTCTACCATCGGTCTGATCGGTATGAACGAAGTCGGCCTGAATGCGAAGTGGCTCAAAAAGGATCTGACTAACAAGGAGACTCAGGAGTTTGCCGCCAAGGTACTGAATCACATGAGAGAGAAACTCAGCGATTACCAGGAAGAGTACGGCGATCTTTACAACCTGGAAGCAACTCCGGCCGAGTCTACCACATACAGATTTGCCAAGCATGACAAGGAGCAGTTCCCGGATATCATCACAGCAAATGAGAACGGTACACCGTATTACACAAACTCTTCCCATCTGCCGGTAGGATACACAGAGGATATCTTTTCTGCTCTCGACGTTCAGGATGAACTGCAGACACTTTATACATCCGGTACAGTATTCCACGCCTTCCTCGGCGAGAAGCTTCCTGACTGGAAGGCAGCAGCTACGCTGGTGCGCAAGATCGCAGAGAACTACAGACTGCCTTACTACACCATGTCTCCGACATACTCGGTATGCAAGAACCACGGTTATATCACCGGTGAAGTATTTGAGTGCCCGGATTGCGGCGGACGTACGGAAGTCTACAGCAGAATCACCGGATATTACCGTCCGATCCAGAACTGGAACGACGGTAAGGCTCAGGAGTACCAGGACAGAAAAGAATACGATATCGGCCGTAGCTGCCTGTGCCATAGTGGCCCGATCATCAGAGAAGACATCAGCAAAGAAGCAGAGCGTAAGGCTTCTTCCGGTATCGATGAAGTGATCACGGTCAAGGAAGAGACGAAGCCACAGGTAACGGCAGATGCGAATACAGTCTTCCCGGTCATGTATGTGAAGGATCACTGCCCGAAGTGTAAGGGCGCCGAGCAGAAATTCAAGCTCGCCAAAGTAGAGTACAGTGTAGTAAACTGCTCGCAGAATATGGATATCGCTAGAGAGATGAATATCCTGCAGACACCGACCATCATTGATGCGGACGGAACGAGATACGTTGGCGACAATGCTGCATCCGAGTGGCTCAAGGCGCATTCGGAGACCGTATCCACAGGAGTGTAACATGTACGATATTATTGTAGTCGGCGGGGGACCTGCAGGTCTCACCGCCGCTATCTATGGACGCCGTAACGGAAAGACCGTCATGGTCATTGAGAAAGCGGTTTTCGGCGGACAGATAGTGAATTCACCGAAGGTTGAAAACATTCCGGGCTTTGATTCCATCAGCGGAGATGAGTTTGGAGACAAGCTTCTGGAGCAGGCTATGGGCCAGGGCGCAGAGGCGACGATCGAAGACGTGACCGGTATAACAAAGACCGGTTCCGGTTTTTCCGTATCCACTGCAGATGGTTCCACATACGAAGGAAAGACGGTTATCCTGGCGACAGGAACGACACACAGGACACTGGGTCTTCCCGGAGAAGAGGAACTCATCGGAAACGGTATCAGTTTCTGTGCTGTCTGTGACGGAGATTTTTACCGGGATAAGACAGTCGTGATGGTCGGCGGTGGAAACTCCGCATTTGTTGAGTCGGCATTGCTGGTGGGTATCGTAAAGAAACTCATCATACTTCAGGATCTTCCGAAGTTTACGGCGGATCAGAAGCTTCAGGATCAGGTCCTGGCGAACCCGAATGTGGAAACACATGCCGGAACGAAAGTATTGGCATATGAGACTTCCGGAGATATGGAAAAGACGATCACCGGTGTTACCTATGAAGAAGCCGGTGAGAAGAAGACGGTTTCCTGTGACGGCGTATTCCTTGCCGTAGGTCTGGTACCGGACAACAGTGCTTTTGCAGAATGGGCAGACCTCGATGAGAGAGGATATTTCCTTCCGGATAATATATGCCATACGAAGACACCGGGTATCTTTGTTGCGGGAGATTGCTGTCAGAAGACATTACGTCAGGTGACGACGGCATGTGCAGACGGCGCTTATGCATCGATCAGTGCCTGCGATTATCTGAATCAGGCGGGAATGTAAATACAGCCCGATCTTCAGTAGACGGAAAATAGAAATGATCAGAAGAGTCAGCTTTATCCTTTGTACGGGATAAGGCTGATTTCGTCTTTCAGACGGGCAACGACGACCGGGTTTCCTTCAAGAAGATCCGGCTTGGGATCGGTTTCAAAATCGATGTCCCCCTGCTCAAGACCACGGATGCGGTATCCCTTTTCCGTGCGGCCTACGACCGTTCCGGTGTAAAAACCGTAATCGCCTTTCGAGATGGCACTGTTAACGGAAAAGATGTTAACGATCGAGTAGATCGGGAAGCAAAGGACCAGAAACAGTCCGATGACGATCCTGATACTGAAGATGATGACATGAGCAACATAGATAAGAAGAAGGGCGATAAGGACCGCAGCAGCCAGGAGTGCGAGAGATCCGAAGAACATGCCGATGGCCGAACGGCGCTTCTTGGAGAAGAATGCCTGCTTGTCTTCTTCGCTTACGGTTACGGGTTTGAGAAGTTCCTGTTCTTCTGCATGCATGATAGCGGCTTTAGCATCTGTGATCATATTTCAGTCCCCCTTTTTCGAAACATTCCCATTATACTGAATGGCACAGTAGAATGGAAGATGAGCCTTTTTGTGAAAACCAACCTGAAATTATAGTATAATGTCGATGGGTTTTGACTGAGGAGGACAAAGAATGAAGCCGGATCTAAGGCGTGTGACTGCGACTCTGCTGGTTCTGGCCATGCTGTTTTCGACGGTTGCATGTAAGAAAACGAAGAAGACGAATTCGGTAGTCGTGAAGGAAAGCGACCCTTATTTTGATGTGCAGGAAATCGAACTGAAACCGGATCTCGGTCCGGATGACCTGTACTGCAGTCTGCAGACGTCCGCCTTTTCAGGAGATTATATTGTTGCTGAATATTACTGGCAGAAGAAATACCCGGCAGAACTTACGGTCCGTTTCCATAATGCGGAAGAGAGCGGCGATGAAGAGGAATACAATGCCGTTTCAGCAGAGCTGAATAAGTACTTCACAAGCGGGATCGGCATCTTCGATATGAACGGAAAACTTATGTCTCGGATCGAATTGCCGGAGGATGAAACGCTGGTCGGAGTCTTTACAGGATATAATAACGAGATCATGCTCGTGATCAACGAATTCAGAGATGAAGTGATTGAAGAGGATTATAATGTAGTTTATTCAACGCTGCATCTTTGTGAATACTCCCCGCAAGGCGAGAAGCTTCGGGACATTCCGCTTCTGGGTGAGAGTACTTCGTTGGAAATGCATAACATAGTCTTCCTTGAAGACGGAACCTTCTTGTTTCTTACCAATGAAAACCTTTTCTGTTTCGATTTGGAAGGCAACCTTCGCTGGATGTTGTTTGGCGAAGAAGAAAGGCATTACGATCTTTACCATCAGGCACATGAGATCTTCTTTTTTAAGGGGGAGTGGTATATCTGTGAATATGATTATTCCGGAGAATTTGAACTCTCGGATGCACACCTTAGAAAACTGGATCTGAAAGAACACAAACTCGGTCAAGAGAAGATCCAGATCAACGTATCCGGATTCGGATTCCAGAACTATGGGGAAATGATCTACAATACGGATCTTTCCGGACTTTACTCAGAAGATCCGATCACCGGAACAAGGGAAGAACTGATCAACTGGAATAGTGTTGACTATAACTACAAGACGTTTGAATCACAAGATTTCCGGATCATATCTGAAAACGAATATCTGACTCTGGTTTCCGGAGTCAGTGAGACGGTTGCGAAGGACGAGCTCGGTTTTTCATCACATTACTTTGTGCAGAAGCTGCTACGTCTGACAAGGGCGCCGAAGAATCCCCATGCAGGAAAACAACTGATCACGATCGGGCTTTGTTCGATCGATGCGGATGCTTTCGTTGACTATATCGTGCGGTATAACACCATGGAGGGGGGATCAGTACGGATCGGCATCAAGTATTACTATGAGACGAAGAGCGGATCGGAGCTGTGGACCTACAAGGCAAAAGAACTTTATGACCGGGTATATCAGGAGATGATCTCCGGAACCGGTCCGGATATCCTGATGGGCTTCTCGGATTATGAGCAGTTCAATTCGGAAAAGTTACTGGTAGATCTGAATACATATATCGACGGAAAGAACGGACTGGACAGAAATGAGTATTTCGATAATGTCTTCCGTGCTTTTGAGGTAAAGGAAAAGATGTATCAGATCCCGGTATGCATCGATATCGCCGGATATGCGGCGAACGGAAAAATGATCGGACAGCGGACGGGCTGGACATGTCCGGAATTTGACCAGGTAGTCAGTAAGATCCCCGATAAGGTCGCTGTTTTGGATAGAACACCCTGTATAGATCTGCTGGATACGATCCTGTCAAATTGTATGAGCAGTTTCATCGACTACGATAAAAAGGAAGTCTATTTTGATAATGAAGAATTCAAGCAGGTTCTGAACATATCGCGTAAATACGGAATCAAGGAACAGACAGAGCCCGATCCGGAAAACGATCCGATCGCAATGGATCCTGTCGACGATTATTACAACATGATAACCGATCCGCTGGAAAAACTGGATCAGGGAAAAGTGGCTATGGTGGAAGTGTACATCTACTCGCTGCAGCAATTTGTGAATACCCGGAATTGCTGTGACGGGCAGGCAGTTTTTGTAGGTTTCCCGTCAACAGACGGTAGCGGTATGTCAGCACGTCCGAGGATGACGCTTGGTATCTCTGCTTCTTCCCAGTACAAAGATCAAGCCTGGGATTTTATCCGGTTCATGTTCAATTACGATGAACAGATCACCTATTCCCAGGAATTCTATTCTGTTCCGCTTTCCAGAAGAGCCTTCCAGAAGATCAATTCAGATGCAATAGAGTCGAGTGACACCGCATATGATTATTTTATGGAAAACTTCGGTGAAACGGATCCGGGCTGGCTGCGGATGACAGAGGAAGATTCGGATGACTTTACAAAACTCATGGAAAATGTCAGTACGATCTATTCGACAGATCTGGAGATCATGGAAGTGATCGATGCCGAGTCCGAAAAATATTTCGAAGGCAAGAAGGATATTGAGCAGGTCGTAGCCGATATTCAGGCGGCGGCGACTAAGATCATTAAAGAACGTTCCTGATCATCTGAAATAAAAAAGAGGACGGTCAATTCGCCCTCTTTTTGGTTTTCTTCTCGATGTACATGATCTTGTCGGCTTTGTTCATACACTCCATAAGGGAATCCCAGCTTGATACATTACAGCTTCCGATGCTGGCATTCAGCGTGTACTCCGTGCGGTGCTCCTGATTTGCTTTCTTGATCGCACTTCGGAAAGAACGGGTAAACTGACCGAGACGTCCCGGTCCGTCCAGGATCAGAACAGCTTCAAACTCATCACCGCCCATTCTGGCCGCGACTTCATTCTCGTTGATCGAGGAACTGAGGCAATATGCGATGCTCTTCAGCGCCTCATCTCCGGCGGAGTGGCCAAAGGTGTCATTGATATACTTGAGACCGTCCATATCGATGCTGACGACGGCAATGGTGTATTTATCCGAGGTGCCGTCCGTAAACATCGTCGAGATCTTCTTTTCAAAACCGCGCCGGTTATAAAGACCGGTCAGCGCATCTTTCAGATACAGATCCAGGATGTTGTTGGCTTCCGTAAGCTTCTCATACAGACGAAGACGATTGATCGTCTGCCCGAAAAGCACCATGATAAATTCCAGTTTCTCATCTATGAAGAAATCGCGCTGATTATCGACAGAGAGCATAACATAGCCATACACTTCGCTCTTATAAAAGATCGGAAGGAAAATACGGATGCCGGGTTCTTGAATATCATATTCTTTCGGAAGGAGCTGGTCGGACGGGAAATGGAAATCTGCCGTCGAGCCTTTCCCGTTACTGTAGTATCCCGAGATCCTCCTGTCGTTCTCACAGTATTTTACGAAACAGAATTCATCGAAGATACCGTATTCCTGAAGATTCAAAAGAGTATACTTCGCGTTGTCTTCGTAGGTCATCATATCCTCATATTCCGATTCCATGAGAACAAAGGCACGGGTCTTGTCATAGTAGTTTCTCTGGGCGGCATCGAGAAGACGGTGCATCTCATCGGCATCCTGTTCCTGCAGTTTTTCCTTAGTGCTCTCACGAAGGATCAGCCGGCCCGGAACCGAGACGGCAATATCTACTGATTCTCCTTTATTTACTCTTTCCAGGCAATCGATCGCAGCGGCGGCCAATGTCGATTCCGGAATGTCCGAAGTAGTCAGAGACGGCACGTGCAGAGCCGAAGCAGAAATATTATCAATACCGGTGATCATCGTATCTTTCGGGATGGAATATCCCCGAAGAGCCAGCTCGTCCATCAGGGCAATGGCCATATAGTCGTTCGAACAGATAATGGCGGCAGGGAGAGAACCGTCTTTACGGGTGAAGAAATCTGCCGTCTGCGGGCCCTGAGTCGTCCAGTAGTTACCATGAAAGATCATATCCTCACGGACCTTATATCCGGCTTCGTGCATGGCATCTTCAAAACCTGCTCTTCGTTCTGCGGAATCCTTCAGTTCATCACGGCCGGTAACAAAACCGATATCATCGGTACCGACTTTCCTGATCACGTATTCGGAAATATCATGCATGATCTGCCGGTTATCCGGCACGATGCTGTAAAAACCAGGCTCATCCACACGGACACTGACGACCGGAGGAAGATCTTCGGTGGAGATCAGACGATCCAGAAGCTCCCGGTCCAGACCGGCATGGCTTAATGTATCCGAGCAAAGGATAATACCGTCATAATAGGAAAGCGGAGGCAGCATAAGGATGCTCCGCAGACCCTGGGCATGCAGGGGGTTCTCACTGGGAACGGAACAGTTACCGAAAAAATCGATCTGATGACCATGTTCCAGTGCAAGCTTCTGCAGATTCAATATGATCAAAGATGAATAGTCCCGGTACATATCGCCGACAAAAGCACATATCTTCATGACAGCTGCCCTCTTTTCAGAAATACTTACTCTGATTATACAACGCACCGGAGTTGACCGCATCGGAAGTGAGGGATTGTTTACGTTTTGTTTTCGAAATATCTATGAACCCTTAGCCAAAAGGACTATACTTGGATAGAACCGCGAGAGTGATAGGAAGCGGTCACGGAGAGCTGTATGCGATTTAGAAAACTGACAAAAGAAGAGATCAGAAAGCGTAATGAACCACCGGTACTGACGACGCTTGAGGAGATCGGCAATGCAATCACCCACGGCGTGGGTGCGGCACTGTCGGTAGCCGGTTTTGTGCTTTTGCTTCTGAAGTCGGATACAGGGCTGAAGATCATGGCTTCCTGCTTTTACGGGATCTGCCTGATCATACTGTTTCTGATGAGCTGTCTTTACCATTCCTGGAAGACCGGGCTGAAAGTGAAGAAACTCTGGAGACGGTTTGATTACTCGTCTATCTATCTTCTGATCGGAGGAACTTTCGCTCCACTGTGCCTCGTTTATAAGGGTGATACGCTGGGACTGGTCATGTTCTGTATCCAATGGGGCCTGATCGTAATGGGGATCACCTTTATAGGAATATTCGGCCCTGCACGGGTCATGTGGCTTCACTTTACCCTTTATTTCCTGATCGGCTGGAGCGGCCTTCTCTTTGTTCCGCACATGATCAGGCACGATCTGTGGCTTTTTATCATGATACTCGGGGGAGGACTCCTCTATACGCTCGGTATGATCCCCTTCAGCAAAGACGACAAAGGCGACCACTTTATCTGGCATATTTTCGTTCTTCTAGGCGCGGCGGCGCACTGGTTCGGTATTTATCTGTTTGTGTACTGAGAAGTACGCATTATGGTACAGCTGATATGATATCCTCTGATTGAAACGACGTAATATCAGGGCTTGACGGGATCGTCATGTCTTGCGCCGTAAAGGAGGATATATGGATATTATCATTCTTGTTATCTCAATCGTTATTCTTCTGGGGATCATGATCCTCGGATTCATTCTTGTCCGGACATATGGCTCCGTGCACCTTCTGGCCGGCAGATCGGCCGAAGATCCTGCGAAAACGCAGGAGACACTCAGCAAAGTCATCGACCAGCGCATCTCTTCGATGGAAGAGACGCTCACCCGTGTGGAGAATGACCAGCAGGCGACCACAAGAAGGCATAACGAGGAACTGAACAACCTGAGTAACCGTCTCTATGCCCAGAAGTTCGATACGATGAGCAACAGTATCGTAGCCGTGCTGAAGACCGATAAAGAGAGTAATACCGCGCTTCTGGAGGGGAATACCAAGATCCTGACGAGCGGACTGGATACGTTGAATAAGACGATGGAGACGCGTCTTTCCAAGCTTACGGAGACCCTGAATGCTGATTTTACGAAGATGCGGCTGGAGAATAACCAGCAGATCGAGAAGATCCGGGAGACAGTCAACGAGAAACTGGATAAGACTTTGAATGACCAGTTTGAGAAGAGTTTCAAGGGTGTGCTGACGCAGATGTCCGAGCTTCAGAAGACCATGGGAGAACTCAAGGGGATCTCCCATCAGGTGGGAAGCCTGGAGAAGACACTGAACGGCGTCAAGACCCGGGGGATCATGGGAGAGGTGCAGCTGAAGCAGATCATCGCGGATGTTCTGACGCCCCAGCAGTACGATACGGAGGTTCCGACCAAGCCGGGATCCGTTGAACACGTCGAGATCGCGATCAGGATGCCGACAAGGGAAGGAACGGGATTCTTCTACCTTCCCATTGACTCCAAATGCCATCTGGACCGCTATGAAACATTGTTACAAGCGTACGATTCCGGGGAGAAAGAGGCGGTTGCCCATGCGAAGAGGGATTTTGCCGTTGCGATACGGGAAGACGCCCGAAACATAGCGGAGAAGTACATCAGCGTACCGGACACGACGCCCTATGCCATCCTTTTTGTTCCGTTTGAAGGGATGTACTCCGAAATCGTGAATCTGAATCTTCTGGAGGAACTCAACCAGCTGCATGTCACGGTCGCAGGCCCATATACCCTTATGGCGATCCTCAGCACGGTTACGAATTACTTCCAGGCTTTAGCCATTGAGAAGAAGTCCCACGAGATCGAGCGGACGCTGGGTCAGGTTAAGACGGAATTCGGAAAGTATGAATCCGCCCTTATTAAGGTCAGAAAGAGTCTTGATGCGGCAACCAATAATCTGGAGGCGCTTCAGACTACCAGAACGAATGCCATGAACCGGGCTTTACGGGGCATTACGGAGATGGATCAGGGCCTTCTTCCGGACGGAAACGCCGAAGAACTCTGAGTTTTCGCCGAATTGAAAAATTATATGGAAATCTTGGTTTTTCTATGGTAGAATATCTCATGTCGCTTCGATAGAAGCATATGACTTCGGCATGGAGAAGTACCCAAGAGGCCGAAGGGGAGGCTTTGCTAAAGCTTTAGGTGGTGTAACAGCCGCGCGAGGGTTCGACTCCCTCCTTCTCCGCCATGACCCGGTAACGCAAGTTATCGGGTTTTTTGTTTCTCGTTTTTGCTTCGCGGACGTTAATTGGTACTTAACGAGGTATATTTCTGTAATTTGATGAAAATTACTGCGTTAACGTTGAAATAACTCTGAATCGATGTTATTATTCTTTCAAAGGAGGTATAAACCATGAAGCTGTATCATAGAGAAAACTATCTTCGCAAGATCCGAGCCTTCTACCACGAAACAGAGCTGATCAAAGTGATCACAGGAATAAGAAGATGTGGTAAATCCTGTCTTATGCAGACCATTGCAGAAGAACTTAGATCTTCAGGCGTCAAGGAAGAAAACATCGTTTATCTGAATCTGGATAAAAGAGGATTCAAAAGCATAAAAACAGCAGATGAACTTGAATCTGCAATCGATAGTCTTTGTACAGCTAAAGGCGTAAAATATCTCTTTATTGATGAAATACAAAATGTGGATGGATTTGAAGAAGTCATCAATGCTTTTCGTGAGGAAGAGGAGTATTCCATATTTATAACCGGCTCAAATTCCTACCTTCTTAGCGGTGAACTTGTTACCAAACTAACGGGACGTTATCTGGAATTTGAGATGTTTCCGCTGACTTTCGATGAATATATTGGAATGAAGCAGTTTCTTAAGATTCCTGTAGATGTCAGTACAGAAGCCGAATTCGATAAGTATATTATCGAAGGAGGATTTCCAAAGGCTTTAAGCTACGATGATCCGGAAGATAAAAGAACCTACATAAATGGAATCATAACCGAGATATTTGAGAAGGATATCAGAAAGCGGGTTAAGATACGTAATGTATCTGTATTCAATATTGTTCAGCGGTATATCATTAACAATTTTGGTGCAACAACCAGTCTCACTAATATCTTGGAGGATCTTCATACGGCCGGAAGTGATATTACACGAGAGACACTGAACAGATATATTCAAGTCCTGATAGATGCAAAGATAATTCATAAATGCGAAAGATTTGATCTTAAGTCGCGCAGGTCAATTTCCGGAGACCAGAAATACTATCTTGCAGATCTTGGTTTCTATTTTGCCACGAATACCGACAACAGAATCAATTTTGGTCCTGTACTGGAGAATATAACATATATCTACGCCAAATCTAAAGGATACGATGTAAGTGTGGGCAGAATCGGAAAACTTGAATGTGATTTCATCGTTCGAAAACAAATGATGCAGTATGCATACATCCAGGTTGCCATGACGATCCTAAGCAGCATCGAGACAGAAAACAGGGAATACAGACCGTTGGAATCCATACGGGACAACTATCCCAAATACGTTATTACTCGCGACAGTCTAATACAAATGAGAAACGGAATAACACATGTGAACATCAGTTCACACATGAAAGAGGGTAAGGAGTTTTGATAAAAGCTTAGCGCGTCTCGTTCGCAAACAATATGCGTAGCGGTTCGAATTGCTCGTGCTTGACAAACCCGATAACTTGCGTTATCGGGTTTTTTGTTGCCTGTAGATCAACTGCTGATATGTAATGGATCGTGGATGTTCGTCAGTATTTATGTTAAGTGACACCGAAAGATCGTCCGAAAAAATGTAATCAGCAATTATGGTGTTTACTCTATAGCTTATATTCCACTCGAAAGCATTTCCTGTTTTGCGGTGTTTATGAAGTGGTGAAAATCTTGAGGTCAAAAAACTTGACCTCAAGTTGGGGCGATTCTCGTTATCTTCCTTTTCTTTCATGAAAATGTAAAGCTGGTGCGACATGATTCCCCTGAAAAGCACGTTCTGATTGGTGTACATGTAAATCTCCGTATGACATAATGAAATCATGGATCAGGAAGATCCGGGTTCACTGTTTCGGCCGACAGAATAATCTATAAAGACGAGGAGATAGCATCATGAGTTTAGGAAAGAATATTCAATATTTGCGTAAGATCAATAAGCTGAAACAGGACCAGTTTGCGGAGAAGATGGGTGTCAGCAGACAGACCGTTTCCCGTTGGGAGTCAGACGAAGTTACTCCGGAACTTTCCAAACTGGTGGAGATGTGTAATCTGTTTTCCTGTAATATGGATGAACTGGTCAGAGGAGATATGACTTCTAAAGGGGAGATCTATTCTGACGTCACGATCCGGAAAGTGCCAGCTTTCCGAATGGCGAAGTATGTCATTATCTCTCAGAATCCGGAAGATGATGCACATACTCACATGAGAATATGGGGCGAAAAGAGCGGCCTTCTTGCTGCTGACCCGAATGCGAAGCTGATCGGATGGGATTTCCCGTTTGTCTCCCAGGAGCAGTCCATGCGTTTTGGAATGCACGGATATGCAGTTGCATATGTTCTTCCTGAAGGATTTCAGACAAATTGTGAGGGTGTGGAATACTGCGATAACAGCGAAGCCAGCTACGCGGTGATCACGGTAAAAGATCCGATGATTCAGCCTTTTGAGCGTATCCCGGTCGGATATAAACATATCATGGAATATCTGGAAGCAAACAACATCAAGGGCAGACAGGATGATAATGTGGTCGGCTGTTTCGAGTATGAATACGAGAAAGACGGCACCGGGTACATGGATATTTATATCTGTGTAGAAGAATGAAACTGAACGCGAGTTCGTTTGACTGTCTTCTCAAAGACCGGTATCTTTTGTGAAAAGCTGATACAAACCCGATAACGCAAGTTATCGGGTTTTTTGTTTCCCGTTTTTTGTTATGCCAATTGCTTTTTAGATTGCGCCGTGTCTATAATGAAATTGGGTATGAACTATATGGTTTTGAAAGGAGAATGGGTGTTACTGTTTTTCTATGGAAAAGATGAGAAAAATCATTGCGTTCGTGCTTGCAACAGTGATGTTATCTGCTGTTTGTCTGACTGCGTCTTCCTGTAAGAAAAAGGGAGCGAAAAAGAAAGCAGTCCTCGAAACAGATCCCTTCTATACCACTAAGAGAATTGAATTAGATCCCCAGCTCAGTTTAGATGACTTTTATTCTGTCACTCCGGTGGGACCGTGGATGTGCGGCGACAAGCTGGCGATGATTTATAATGTGGAGTACAAAGCTACCGCAGAAAACCCGAATCCTGAGGTTTGGGGTTACTTGATGGGTATCTTCGATATGGAAGGAAATCTTCTTCAGATGGTCAATATCTTCGATACTATGTTCAAGGTACGCGGCACCGGTGCGCAGGCACTTGGTCTCAGTGAAGGTGAAAAAGGCATCCGTTTATATTTCGAGAATTTTGCTACGATCCGTGCTGTTGATACCGAACACATAACGCCGGCCAATACAGCGGGGTTCGACGAGACAAGAGAATTCATATACAGTTGTGAGTTTGATTCAAATACCGGAGAGTTGATCAAGGAGCCACAAATGCTCAGGACCGATCCTGACGGCGTCTATTTTTTCAGCTTGAGTTTTATAGAAGGTTATGAAGTCGGTAGCGTCGTATATTATGACGAAGAACGAAATGCGTCTCTGATGATCGTTGTTTCCAGGGATGGGGAACCACTTTATCATGTTGAACTCGAAACGGTATTCGGACCCGGCGTGATCAGATATGTGGATAGTATCTATGGCGCGGGCAATGGTACGGCCATTGTTAATTGCATGGGAAAAACTCCGTTGGTCGCAAAGCTCGATCTAAAAACAGGAAAGATGACCAAAGTCACGGATGCAAAACCGATCAGCGGCAACCAGCAGATCTCCTCGACAAAGGAAGGAAAAGGATACATTACCAAGGCGACAGGTATTTATGAATATGATCCGTCAGGTGCGAACGAAGTCTGTGTGCTGAACTTCGATCACTGTGATATCAACCGCTACGAGAGCCAGACGGCAAATGTACTTTCCATTGAGGAAAATAAAGTGATCCTCGGATGCAGTCCGAGGATAGAAGGTGAGTATCTGTTGCCGGATCCGGTGCCTGTTTATATCCTTGAAAAAGCCGAAAAGAACCCGAATGCAGGAAAGAGCATTCTCACTGTCGCAAGTCTCAGCGATTCGGTTACCTATTTTGAAGGAGCGGCACTGAAGACCTTTAACGAAAAGAACCCGGAATACCATGTACAGCTGGTGCTTTACGATCAGAACGCTTATCAGAAGACCGGTGACGTGACAGATGATATCGACACAAGCGACCGGCAGATGTATAACGCTTTATCCATGGTCAGCGGAAGTCTGTCCATGGATATCCGCTCCGGAGACGGACCGGACGTGATCCTTGGAGCCGCCAGCTCGATCGAGCTTTTGGACAGCCAGTATCTTACTGATCTGACACCCTATCTGGAGGGGCAGAAATACGATGCTTCTAAATACTATTCGAAAATCATCGATGCCTCGAAGATAGATGGGAAGACGTTCTTTATCCCGACGTCATTCACGATCGCGGGCATCGTTATGGATGGATCTAAAATGGATGACGGTCAGGTCGGTTTTACCTACGACCAATACATTTCCTATGTGGAAGGACAGCGCAATGGCACTGAGCCTGTCACAGAATTTGTCAGCCGCATGCATTTCATGAATCTCTGTTTCCAGAGAAACTATGGTCAGTGGGTAAAAGAAAAGAAGATGAACATTGAACAGGAAGACTTCCGTGAGTTGGCTGCTTTCTTCAAGGAAAAGATTCCGAAGGGTGTTTCTGTGACCCCGCTGGACCAGTTCGAGATCATCGATCCTTATGAAGATAAAGAAACGATCTACGATGTAGTATTTATCGAAGATATCGACGGAATCGGGAAACTCGCGCACTACAATTACTTCGATAACAACCTTAAGATCTTCGGCCTCCCGTCGAAAAACGGAACCGGCCCGTCCGCCAACATCGTGAATTCTTTTTCGGTTACGGAAGGGTCAATGGTGAAAGACGGCGCGTACGCGCTTCTGGATATCCTGCTCAGCGAAGAGATCCAGAAAAATTCGATGGACGCGATTCCAATCAACCGGGAGGCAGCTTGTTATCGGGTGGAAAGACAAAAAGAGGATAACCGAAATGGTTATGGCTTCATGACTTCTCCGTTTTCGCTTTATAATCCGGCGGTGATCCGTGCCAATTCTCTTTATTCGCCGGATCTGAAGATTGCGGATATTTTCCTTGAAACGCTGGAAAATGTCGATTCGATCCTCCTGTCCGACAATGCGATCATGATGATCATGGACGAGGAAATTCCCGCGTATCTTCACGGCCAGAAGACTCTTGACAGCGTGATCGCGACGATCAACAACCGCGCGCAGAATGTATTTAAAGAAAGGTAGGATCTGAAAAAGGCTCGTTATCCCATGACCTCGATGATCTTCCGGTTGATCTCCTGCGCCAGTTCATGATTCAGTCCGTGCCCGGCGTCAGGATAGAAGGTGGCGTTCATCTTCAAGTCGAGGAGAAGCTGCTTGCCTCCTAATTTCTCGAAAGGATCTTCATCTCCTACAAGAAAGATGACCTTATCCCGGATGCTGTCGATTTCCTCTGAGCTGAATCCTCCCGACACATGATGCGGATTCATCGCCATATTATTGAATCCTCGTAGCAGGTATTTATAGTGTTCCAGTATCAGCTTATTCTCTGTGAAGACAGCGTAGTTCTTGCCACTCAGTTTCTTAAGCAGCTTGATTACATTTTTGTCCGTCGGGAAAAGCGCTTCCGGCAGGAATATCTTGAGCAATGTCTTGGCTCCGTTTTTCTTTGTTCCTGCATGCACAGCGCCGGAGATACTAATGGCCTTGACGACCTTTTCGGGTCTTTTCAGCGCATATAACTGCACCAGATATCCACCCATCGAAACGCCCACGAACATGGCCTTTTCCAAACCGAGTCCGGAGAGCACTTCATCGATCCACTTGACCTCGTCGTAATTCTTCTTATAGTTCTCGTTTGGCCTGCTCTTTCCGGGACCGCCGAGCAGATCGATTGCATAGAGTTTGTATTTTTCCCCAAGTGCTCGGGCATTAAAGATCCACATCAGTGCCGAGTCATCGCCCACACCGTGGAAAAGCACCATCGGTTCGCCGTCTTTGTTTCCTGCTTCGATCACATGGGTCGTTCCGTATTCCGTCTGAAGGTCTTTCTCGACATACTCGCAACCCCACTCCTTGAGAAGCATGTCGTAGGTTTCGAGTATCTTTTCTCCGGCTTTTTTATTCTTATATACCTTCATGGCAGGACTCCTATTCGAAAACTCTTTTATAGAATGCGCGAAGGGATTTTTCCATCACATCCAGATCGCCGGTGAAATATCCGAGCGCGATGATTCCGTGATACTCAGATGCCAGCCCTTCGGAATCTTTTTCCTTTGTGAGTTTTCTCTTGTAAAGCACATCGAATACTTCTTTTGCATTCTGGATCGGATCAGAAAAGAGCATCTTTTTCCAGGCTGCATCTGCCTTTGTGTCATGGAAGCGTTCGTTCTCCAGCATGTGAAGAACGGTTCCGATCTTCTCGTTATTAAGATATCCGGTAACAAATAGTTTTCCGACTCTGACGAAATCCGCACACTTCACTTTGTCCGAAAGACTCAGTGCTCTGGCAAAGCCTTCTTTCAGGCTCCCGCTTATCTGATCCACCATGTCGATCAGCGCATTGAAGATATCCTGCTTACTCTTGAAATAATAGTAGATCGTACTGGCTCTTATACCGACAGCTCCAGAAATATCCCGCATGGATACTGCCGCGTATCCTTTCTCCGAGAACATCGTCAAAGCCGTGTTCAGGATGGCCTCTTTTGTTGCTTCCGATGACATACCTTATCTCCAATCTATCGAACGTTCGTTAGATAAACTATAGCACGATAGATTTCTGTTTGCAATAGGACAGAATGATGCCGGTAGTGAGATATAAATGGATATCAGGTTCGTGCAAAGGATATCAGCCGTTGTAATTCTCGGTGATCTCTTTACATGCCTCCAGAAAATCGACGGTAAGTCTTCTCAGACGATACGACATATGACGGAGGATCATTGTGATCTTTTCCGGGCAGGATTGGAATGTGGATTCCAGGTCTTCCTGATAGATCTCCTCGACTTTGGTAAGATCGGATTCGGCCACTGCGGTGGCGGATCTGGGAGTTTCATTGATCATACCGAGTTCGCCGAAGAAAGAAACGGCCTGTAATTCGGAAAGTTTCTCTTCATTACCCATACCGTAATTACTGTAGATGCCGACTAGTCCCGTATGGATCACATACATACAAGGAGAGTCATCTCCTTCTCTGCAGATGATGTCGCCCTTTCTATAGGTTTCGGTCTGTTCGGATCCGTAATCGGAGAAACTTCCGATAGACGCGCTGAAAGTTTTTGCCGACTCCGGAATTTTATTCTTATTTGATTGATAGATATCGATATGTTTCTTGATCTTGGAGAACAGGGACTTTTTCTCGGCAGGTGTATCTGCTTTATGCATCTCTTTCAGAAGGACCGTTGCCTCGTTATAGTCATCGGTCATGACCTGGATCCTGCCGGCAAGATGTCTCATAAGCTCGAAGATCATATCGGGATTTTCTTCGAAGAACGAATCCATCTCATTTCCGGGGATCTCCACCACGCGTGTATAGTCCTTCGCCACCACAGTTGCGCTTCTGGGGTATTCTTCAAGTATGGCCATCTCGCCGAAGAATTCACCGGCCTCGATATCGCCGATCTTTAACTGATTGTTTTTTCCGAATCCGCCGTAAACGGAAACGCCTCCTTCAAGAACGAAGAAGAAGCTCTTGCCGGCATCGCCTTCTTTGATGATCACTTCACCTTTTTTGAATTCTTTCTGAACCATACCCATATGCTGACTCCCTCCCCGAAAGCAAATGAAACTCTGCTGAAAAGCACGGAATGGATGCATAACTGCAATCCATATCACTGTTTCATTATAGCAGAAAGAAGCCGTTTATATCAGTCAAAACTGAACTGCTTGGCATAGCCTTCATAGTACTGCTGATAATCTGCAGTCTGCTTCTCCTTGAGATTACCGAGATATTCGTGCGTGTCGAAATCATCGGCTTCGAGTTCGATAATGGCTACGGCGATATTAGAGCAGTGATCCGAAACACGCTCAAAGTTGGTGGACAGATCGTTAAATACGAAACCTTGGGAGATCGTACACTGACCGTGCTGAAGTCTCTCAACATGGCGGAGCTTCATTTTGTCACACAGTTCGTCGATAACTTCTTCCAAGGGTTCGACCTTCTTGGCAAGTTCGGGATCTGATTTTACGAAAGCTTCCGTGGTCAAGCGAAGGATCTCGCGGATGGCCTGGATCATGACATTGAGTTCGTCCATGGCGGCATCCGAGAATTGGATCTGTTTCTGATGACATTCCTGGAAGTTCTGGGCCAGATTTCTCGCATGGTCGGAAATACGTTCGAAATCAGAAAGCGTGTGCAGATAAAGCGATGCGGAACGGCCCTGGGACTCTGTCAATTCCTGACCGGTGAGCTTGACGAGATATGAACCGAGCGCATCTTCGTATTGATCGCCGACTGTCTCCAGATCGAGCACGTGTGAGAATACGGCTTCACTATAGTGGTTCAAAAGCCCTATGGACGTAAGGATCGATTCCTCTGTTTTGGCAGCCATTTCGCAGATCGTTAAACGGATCTGTTCGATGGCCAGAGCAGGGTGGGCAAGGAAGCGCTCTTCCAGACGGAGCGCATGACCTTTTTCCTCCTGCTTTTTCGGGACGACAAGTGTTGCTACTGCTTCCAGTACATCTATGAAAGGAGCCAGAAGGCAAAGTACGGATAAACGAAGGATCGTATTGACCAGTGCCAGAGACATGGGATTCATGATCTTATCCAGGAAGGTGAAACCGACGATCGAATCCGCAATATAAAAGATCGAGGCGCATACCATTACGCCCATGAAGGATGCAGCCAGATAACTGACAGCTGTCCGCTTTCCGTCACGGCTGGCACCCAGGGCGGAAAGAAGGACCGGTACCGATGCACCGATGCAGATACCCATGAGAAGCGGAAGCGATGCGCCGAAGGTCATTACTCCGGTAAAAGAAAGTGCCTGCACAATACCTACTGCGGCGGAAGCAGACTGAAGGAGAGTGGAGAAGAGTAAGCCGGTGAGTATGCCCAGAAACGGGTTGCTCATGGAGGTGAGCATGCTTGTGAACCATTCCTGTTTGCCCAGTCCGTTGACAGCATTACTCATGGTGCTCATGCCGACCATCAGAACGGCAAAGCCCAGCATGATGTCACCGATATAGCGGCGATGCTGGTTTTTATTGAACATACGAAGGATGATCCCTGTCACTGCAATAATGCCCGTAAGCGTTGCCGTGGTGAAAATACTGCTGATCCCCTTGGCTCCGTCAACATAACTTAAGCAGATGACCCAGCCGGTGATACTGGTGCCGAGAATGGCGCCGAGGATAACGGGGATAGCTTGTCTGACCTTCATCATTTTCGAGTTGACAAAGCCGACGACCATGACGGATGTGGCGGAAGAGGACTGGATCACAGCGGTAACTCCTGCGCCCAGCAATATACCTTTGAGAGGTGTTCCTGTAAGCCGGAATAGAAACGGTTCCAGTTTGCTGCCGGATACTCTTTTCAGACCGTCGCCCATAAGCGACATACCGAACAGGAATAACGCGACTCCTGTAAATAAACTTGCAATTTCGGATACTGACATCCATTCACCTTCTTTCTCAATACTAATGTAAGAGGTGAATGTTAAATACATCGCCACGGTAATGTTAAATGTAGGTTAAATCCCGAAATTGCCTTTCGAAAGGCATACCGGTATGTTAAGATTGCTTTGAGGTGAGAGAATTTGATCTATCTTCTGGAGGATGATGAAAGCATTAGAAAACTTGTTATCTACGCGCTGACCAGTCAGGGTTACGAAGCGGAAGGTTTTGAGGCGCACGAACAGTTCTGGAACGCGATGGAAAAGCAGATCCCGGAACTGGTTATTCTGGACATCATGCTTCCCGGCGAGGATGGGATCTCGATCCTGAAACGGATCCGAAGGGGACCACTGACAAAAGATATTCCCGCGATCATGCTTACTGCGAAGAATACCGAGTATGACAGGGTGGTCGGACTGGATGCCGGTGCAGACGATTATATTTCCAAACCGTTTGGTATCATGGAACTTACTGCCCGGGTGCGGGCTGTGCTGAGAAGACATGCGAAGGGACAGTCTGTTTCGGAGTATAAGTTCGGCGAGTTGTTTATCTGTCCGGAAAGACATGAGACGTCCGTTAACGGAGAAAGCATCACGCTTACTTACAAGGAATTCATGCTTCTCTGCCTTCTGGCGGAAAACGCCGGGATCGTGATGACGAGGGAAGTGCTTCTGGACCGGATATGGGGGCTTGGAGCAGAGAGAGAAAACCGCACGCTTGATGTGCATATCCGTACACTCCGATCTAAGCTGGGATCAGCCGGCAGGCTGATCCAGACGGTAAGAGGAGTCGGCTATCGTATAGTGGAGGAATGACGTATGACCAGGACGATTTTCCGTAATACTTTTCTACTTGGCGTTTCCGTACTGATTGTGTGTGCAGTTCTTTTCTTTGGGATCCGGTATACACAGACGAAAGATGAGACCTACGCCGCACTTCAGCAGGAAGCGATCTATGCGGAACAGGGACTGCTTCAGGGAGGCGTTTCGTATCTTGAAACGCTCGGAGATGTGAATCGTATTACCTGGATCGACGCGAATGGTGATGTACTCTTTGACAATACATACTCTCTTCCGATCGAAAATGAGAAAGAGCACGCAGAAGTTTCGGAAGCGATGCGTTCCGGTGAAGGAAAAGGTATCCGTACGTCCGGAAACAGCGGGAAATCCACCATGTACTATGCCAGAAAGTGTGAAGACGGAACCATACTCCGCCTGAGCCGTCCGATTAGCGCCGTGCAGGCTGCTTTTCTGGCGGTAAGACCGATCCTGTGGGTATTGATCCTTGTTCTGGCGATTTCCGGTGTGCTCTCTTTCCGGATCGCCAAGCAGATCGTGAACCCGATCAATGGCCTTGATCTGGAACATCCCGAGATCAATAAATATCCGGAACTGACTCCGCTGATAGAGAAGATCCAGGAGCAGAAGATGACGATCCAGGAAGAGGTGTCATCACGTGAACAGATGCGCCGGGAATTTTCCGCCAATGTTTCCCACGAATTGAAAACACCGCTGACCTCGATCTCCGGTTTTGCGGAACTGATGTCTACGGGTGTCGTCACCGGAGATAAGGTGCAGGAGTTTTCAAAAGATATCTACAAGGAGTCCCAGCGGCTGATCGCGCTTATCGATGATATCATCAAGCTGTCCCGTCTGGATGAAAATGCAGTCGAACCGGAATGGGAGACGGTCGATCTCTATGAGCTTTCCGCAGAAGTTCTGGACGGACTGAGACCGGTAGCGGACAAACAGGGGATAAAACTGAGTCTGGCCGGAAGTTCGACAACGGTAAAAGGTGTGTATGCCTTGCTCAGTGAGATGGTGTACAATCTTTGCGACAATGCGATCAAGTACAACACTCCGGGAGGCCGTGTCGATGTGAAAGTGTTTACGGAGGAAAACGGAGAGATCAGTCTGTCTGTTAAGGATACCGGCATCGGAATTCCGCAGCAGCATCAGAAGCGCGTTTTCGAAAGATTCTACCGCGTTGACAAAAGCCATTCGAAAGAGATCGGCGGAACCGGTCTTGGTCTTTCGATCGTCAAGCATGGTGCACAGCATCACGGTGCGTCCGTAAAGCTGGAAAGCGAACCGGGATCAGGAACGACGATCACACTGGTTTTCCCCGGAAAAGATGAGCAGGAAACCGACAAATAAAAACGGTCATCTGTTGACAAAGTTTTAGGGCTCTGATATATTCACACCAATAACATAAGAAAAGCGACGACGGAAACGAGTAGTCTTTCGGAAGCAGCCAGAGAGAGCAGCATATGGTGGAAGCTGTTTATGTGAAAGATCGATGAAAACCATTCCCGAGCTGTGAGCTGAAATAACAGTAAGTGTCACCGTAGTCCTGCGTTAAAGGATAGGATTTGTTGGAATCTGAAGTGAAAAGTTAAGGTGGAACCGTGCTAATGCACCCTTACGGCAAGCAGTTGTCTTAAGGGTGCTTTTCTTATGTTGTTGATCTAATTTTTGTATGCCGGACGAACCGGCAGGAAGGAGCAACACATGAAAGTTTTGTATCGAAACGGAGAAAAAGAAGAACTGGGTTTTGAAGAAGCGCAGGGAAAACATGCCTTCTGGCATACGAGTGCGCATATCCTCGCGCAGGCGGTCAAGAGATTGTACCCGGAGGCGAAGTGCGGGATCGGTCCGGCGATCGAAAACGGATTCTACTATGACTTCGATTTTCCTTTTGCCTTCTCGGATGATGACTTGAAAAAAGTGGAAGACGAGATGAGAAGGATCGTGAAGGAGTCACTTCCGGTACAGGTGGAGGAGAAGTCGAAGGAAGAAGCGATCGCGTACATGGAGGGCATCGGTGAACCCTATAAGCTCGAGCTGATCCGGGAGATCCCGGAAGGAGAGAAGATCAGTTTCTATAGTCAGGGAGACTATTCGGAATTCTGCGCAGGTCCGCATATTTCCAACACGGGATCGGTGAAAGCGATCAAGCTTCTATCGTTAGCCGGCGCATACTGGAGAGGCAGCGAGAAAAACAAAATGCTGACGAGGATATATGGTATTTCTTTCCCGAAAGCATCGGAACTTGAAGAGTATCTTCACATGCTGGAGGAGGCGAAAGCCAGAGACCACAGAAAACTCGGAAAAGAACTGGAGCTGTTCGCCATCTTGCCGGAGGGACCGGGACTTCCTTTTTATTTTCCAAAAGGACTGATCCTGAAGAACCTTCTGATCGATTACTGGAGAAAGATCCATGTCCGGGAAGGCTATGAGGAGATCTCTACGCCGATCATGCTGATGAGGTCGCTGTGGGAACAATCCGGTCACTGGGATCACTACCGGGAAAACATGTATACGACGAGTGTGGATGATATGGATTATGCCATCAAGCCCATGAACTGTCCGGGCGGGATGCTGGTCTATAAATCCCGATCTCATTCGTACAGAGAATTTCCGATGCGCGTCGGGGAACTCGGTATCGTACATCGTGCGGAAAAATCCGGCACGCTTCACGGCCTGATGAGGGCAAGATGTTTTACGCAGGATGACGCCCATATCTTCATGCGGGAGGATCAGGTGGAATCGGAGATCCAGGGCGTGATCCGTCTGATCGAAGAGGTCTATGCCAAGTTCGGATTCTCTTATGAGATCGAGCTGTCGACGAGACCTGAGAATTCCATCGGCAGCGATGAAGAGTGGGAGCTGGCGATCAACTCACTGAAAGCTGCCGTGGAAGGGATCGGAAAGTCATACGTCATCAACGAAGGCGACGGTGCTTTTTACGGACCGAAACTCGACTTCCATCTGAAGGATTCGATCGGCAGAACGTGGCAGTGCGGCACGATCCAACTGGATTTCCAGCTGCCGCAAAGATTCGATCTGGATTATATCGGTGAGGATGGCGAGAAGCACAGGCCCATCATGCTGCACCGTGTGGTGTTCGGTTCCATCGACCGCTTCATCGGTATCCTGATCGAGCACTATGCAGGGAAATTCCCGGTATGGCTTTCTCCGGTCCAGGCGAAGATACTTCCGGTTTCCGACAAGTATCTTGACTACGCGAGAGAAATTGAAGGAAAATTGAGACAGGCGGGTGTCCGCGTCGAGCTCGACGGCCGCGATGGAAAACTCGGACAGAAGATACGTGATGCGAGACTGGACAAGGTGCCGTACATGCTGATCCTCGGAGAGCAGGAGCAGGGTGCAGGTTCGGTATCTGTGAGAATGCGGGATGCGGAAGAAGGCAAACAGGATCTGGGTGCAATGGATGTAAATGATTTCGTTTCTCTGATCCGAAAAGATGAACAGAAGTGAAGCAGAAAAAATACAGAATGAGAGAAGAGCAGGCAGCTCTTTCGGAGGAGAATATGGCAGAACAGTTTTTAACACTCATGGCGGATCTGGATGAGAAGATCCAGGGAACGATGTCGGAGTGGTATGGGGAACTTCAGAAAGCGGGATATACGGGAAAGCAGACGCAGGATGTGCCATACCATATCAGCCTCGCGACATTTTCTCCGGATAAAGAAGACGAAGTAAAGGACATGATGAAGAAGGTGGCAGAAGAGTTTTCACCGGTACCGGTGACGCTGAGTCATATCGGGATTTTTCCCGGAGGACAGGTGCTCTTCGCTGCGCCGGACCGGAATCCGAAAATGGATCTTCTTCAGGAGACATGTACGATGGGCGTGGAGCAGCCTTATCCGTTTACGCCTCACGCGACGATACTGATCGATGAACCGGAGATCGTACATGCTGCCCTGCCTGTTTTCGTGGAATCTTTCCGGCCGCTGAGCGGAAAGATCACGAGGCTTCATCTCTGTGCATTCTGGCCGACAAGAGAGATCGCGGCTTTTGAACTGAAGGAAAAATAATAGTATAGAAAAGCTTATGAGATTGGAAAAGAAGCGTTTCGGAAGGAACGCTTCTTTATTTTCTATCCCCGGTCTGAAATATCCTGAGATAATCCGCACCGGTCCTGCACATATGAGATCCGGGACATGACGGGTATATCTTTTTCCGTAATTCCGGCACCCGTATAATTATTCTCAAACCACGAGGTAATCACTTGCAAATACTAAGGATATCCTCCGACCGCATGCAACTTTTCCAAAAGGCAATGTGTGATGCCTCGAGGGACAGGTTTTTTAAGGATGAAGCAGTTAGGAGGTAAAGAAAATGACAAAAGAACTTCTCATTCTTATCGGAGCAATTGTAGCAGGAGTCGTATTTTTCATCATCTTGTTGTTCTCGATGATCAAGACGGCAAATGGTAACGAAGCGTTGGTCGTATCCGGCGTGGGTGCGACCGACAAGAAAGGGAATCCGACGATCAAGCGAGCCGGTGGCCGTGTGGTGATCCCCTTCATTCAGAAGGCCAAGTACTTCGATCTTTGTGTAAGAACTGCCAAGGTCGAAGGTGACGTCACCAAGACACAGACCGGTGTTCCGATCCAGATCGACTGGGCGGTCGCTTACAATCCGGATGTTTCTTCCAATGAAAGCCTGCAGAGAGCCGTCTGCAATTTCCTGGACAAGAACGACAAAGAGCTGGAGCGCGTGATCCTGGACGTAGTGTCCGGTGGTGTGCGTGCCGTGATCGCGAAGATGACCCCGGAAGAGGTCATGAACGGTAAAGACAAGCTCGATGATCAGGTGAAGGATTCCATTTCCGCCCAGATGAAGGATCTCGGGTTCAACACGATCCTGTCGATCCATGAAGTCGAGGATGCTGAGGGCAGCACCTATTACAAGGATCTGGCGGCCAGAGACCGTGAGACAAGACGTCGTGATGCGGCAAACATCTCTGCAGAGGCAGATCAGTCCATGCGTGAGAAGAGAGCCGAAACTGACCGTATGGCTCAGGAGAAAGAACTGGATGCCCAGGTTGCGGTGGCCGAGCGTCAGCGCGATACAGACGTAAAGAGAGCGCAGTTCGTGGCAGAGACCGCACGTGAGCAGGCAAAGGCACAAATGGCCGGACAACTCGAGCAGGAAGCCATCAATCAGCAGCTTGCCGAGAAGCAGGGTGCAGTTAAGGTAACGATTGCCGAGCAGGCTAACCGTGCAGCAATGAAGCAGCAGGAGGTGGAGATCACCAGAGCGGAAACCCAGAAGAGGACCACGGTCATCAATGCCGAGGCTGAGGCAGAGCGCAAGAAGGCGGAAGCCGCCGGTGAAGCGGAGGCCAAGAAAGTTTCTGCAGCCGGTAATGCGGAAGCCCAGAAGCTGACCGCTGCCGGTGAGGCCGAAGCCCAGGCGGTAAGAAGAACACGTGAAGCAGCTGCTACAGCAGAAGCGAGAAAGACAGAAGCGGATGGTTCAGCCGTAGCAAGAAAGACGGAAGCCGCTGCCGAAGCCGAGGCCGTAAAGGTCCAGGCAGAAGCGGAAGCTACCGCCACAAAAGCAAAGGGTGAAGCCGAAGCTGCCGCAATCGCAGCGAAAGGTAAAGCAGAAGCCGAAGCGATCGAAGCGAAAGGTAAGGCGGAAGCCGAAGCTGCACGTGCACTGTCTGATGCGCAGGCTGCAAACGACAAGGTCAACTTCGAACTGAAGAAGATCGAGATCGAGCAGAGCACCCGCGTACAGGTGGCCACCAACATCGCCACAGTTATGGCGGAAGTTGGCAAGAACGCCAAGTTCTACGACTTTGGCGGCGGTGCGAAGCAGGAAGGCGGCGGAGATCTCCTGACAGGGATCCTCGGACGTATCCCGCAAGTCTTTGCCCAAGCTGATATGCAGAATCAGGCCATGAACGGAGAAGAACTTACCGATACGGTCAGGAAGCTGGTCGCGGCAGTGGCCGATCCCATCAAGGGAAAGAAGACCGCTTCTTCAGAGGCTGCAGTTGAGAAGCTGATCGATGCTTCCGATAACGAATGATCCTGAAACTTTTCGGATGGAAGGGTTCGCAAATGTAAATATATCCCTCTTCTAAAAGCGAGCACTTCCGGAGGTCCGGGCGGGTAGAAAACGCCCGGACCTTTTTACGTCTTATCTGATGCCGTTATACTAAGTGAATCATAAGAGAGTCTTTGTAAATGCTATAATGAAACCATGAAAAAGACCGGAAAGAGGAAGCAAGGAGCAAATCATGAAAGAACTGGATCTTAAGGGTATATCGTACCTTCGTGCTTTTGAAGGAACATCGGAGTGGTATTATGCGCTGGACTACGCCGGAGGAGATCTCTATGAGGCACAGGAGATCTACGAGACGGGACGGACTCTTCTGGGCAGTCATTTCTTTCTTGTCCATTATCCGGATGGAGAAGTGATCAATCCTCTTCCGCCGAGAGAAAATGTTTCTATTGGTGAGCCGGTCTATTTCGACGGAAAAATATCCTTCCTTGCCGTGGATTTTGCAGCAGGAAAGATCGGTATCTTCCGCTTTGATTGCGCGAGCCGGGAGGTGGAAGAAGTGGATACGATCCGGCTTTCTTCCGTGACGGACTGCTTTAATCTCAAACTGACGGAGCATCCGCTGACACTGACGCGCCAGCCCAATAACGGCACACTGGAACTGATCTGGCCGAAGAAGATAACGATCTCCATAGATGAGAAGGAGAGCTATTTCTTCCGCGAGGAGAACAAACTGTATTTCAGCACATGGTATGAAGATCCGGATTACCGTGTGGAAACTGTGATACGGGATGCGGATACCGGGGAGATACTGGAGAAGGTCTCCGGCGATATGCAGATCATGCCGAATGGCGAGATCTGGCATGTAAAGTGATTTTAGAGAGAAAGTAAAACAAGAGGTAAGAAAAATGAGTATGCTTTTAGAAACAGAAAGATTGAAATTAACAGAACTGACTATGGATATGGCCATGGATGTGCATAAGAATTCCCTGGATGAAGATACGAGAAAATTCGTACCGGATGAAGTATTCGAAACATTGGAAGATGCGGAAGAAACGATCGGATTTCTGATGACGCAGTATGGGTCAACGGAAGGCCCGCTGGTCTATGCTATAATCACAAAGGGAGAAGATCGGAATGTCGGCTATGTGCAGATGGTTCCCATCGAAGACGGAAAGTGGGAGATCGGCTATCACGTTGGAAAAGCATATACCGGAAACGGGTATGCGACGGAAGCGGTGAAGGCGTTTCTCCCGGTTATGGCAGAGCGTATCGGCATAACCGAAGTGTACGGCATCCGTCTTCTTGAAAACAAGGCTTCCGGACGTGTGCTGGATAAGTGTGGATTTCAGACATTTTTCACCGGTGAAGGTCCGTATCACGACGGAGTCTATGAGATCAGTAAAGGCGTGTGGAAGGCATAAAACGGATGGGCGGAATCGCGCCGGTTCCATAAAGAAAACAACGAGTAGAGGAGTAAGAAAATGCGCTTCGGTTATAACGGGAGACCGTTCCATATTTATGAAGATCTTTTGAAGGAGGAACGTCTGAGCAGAGAAAGAAGAGAGCGTATCAAGGATGATCTGCTCCCGCGCAGGACTACACTTGCTCCGATCAAGGATCCCTCGTATATCGAGCTGGTCCGGATCGCGCTCTGCTATTACATTGCCAAGGCGGATCAGGTCTCCGTGGATGAGCAGAAGGTCATCGATGATATGTGTGAGAAGATGCTGGCGGATCCTGAAGCCAGCGCGAATTACAAGACGGAGATCCGCATGGTCCTTGCCGATCGTGGAACGAATTTTTCGAATGTGAGAAGATATCTGAACCGGGTGGATCTTCCGGATCTCGAAAGGTTTCAGGAAGATATGGTCCATATGGCTGAAGTCACGGACGGGATCACGGATAACGAGCGTGCGGCTTTATCGGTCTATAAGAGTTATCTGAATGAGAGAAAGAATCAGCTCCTCAATGAAGGTGGCGCAAGATCCGGTCCGCCGCGTGTGGTGTCGCTGATGTGCAAGAGCTGCAGCGCGGTGCTCGACATCAACTCCGATCTGACCACGGCGTTCTGCCCGTACTGCGGAACGAAGCATGTTATTTATAATCAGGAGGACGTTGATGAATAGGATCCGAGCTGTATTTACCGATCTGGATGGAACAGTACTTCGAAAGGATAAAACGATCTCGGAGCGCACGATGAACGCGATCCGGAAGTTCCGTGAACAAGGCGGGATCTGGGCGGTGGCTTCCGCCAGACCGGAGCGGGCGATCTCGGCGATGTATAAAGAATTCGAAGAAGCCGATGCTTTGATCACATTAAACGGCGCGAGGATCAAACTTGGTGACCGGATCATCAGTAACGGTTTTTCTTCCGATCATGCGCGAAAAGCACTCTCCACGATCCTTTCGTGCAACGACCTGATCGTCGTGCTGGAAACCAGTGAAGGCATCTTCGGAAATATAGAGATCCCGGAGTGGGACACACCGAAGATCCCGGATCTTCTTTCGCTTCTTGATACCTGCGATCTGTATAAGATATTGATCGCGGGAAAAGAACATCAGCTATCTTCTATAGAAATGAATACAGAACATCTTTGTCCATCTTCACAGATCCCGGACCGGATCCGAAACATGATCCGTGAACAAGGGCTTGAAGAGGATGCCTATTTTACCGTAGCCGAAGGGTGGCTCTTCCAGATCATGAGCACCTCCGCCACCAAGTGGAACGGTGTCCGTCTGGCACTGGAAAAAGAAGGCATTTCTGAAAACGAAGCGATCTATTTCGGAGACGATCACGATGATGTGGAAAGCATCCGGAATATCGGAAAAGGCATCGCGATGGGAAATGCCATCGCGGAAGTAAAAGATGTTGCAGACGAGACCACCCTGACCAACGAAGAAGACGGCGTTGCCGTGGTTCTGGAAAGATATCTTTGATAGAAAACGAACAAGGAGAAAAGAGCATGAAACAGGTGATTCACATTTTCGGCGCATCCGGCGCAGGTACGTCCACATTAGGCAGAAAGATCAGTGAGGAACTCGGCTGGTTCTTCATGGACACGGATGATTATTTCTGGGTCCCTACCGATCCGATGTTCACGACGAAAAGAAAAGAGGAAGATCGCCTGGCGCTCATGCAAGAAGATATCGAAAAGCACGAGAATGTTGTCATCTCCGGCTCACTGGTGGACTGGGGCGATGCACTGATCCCGCAATTCACACTGGCGATCCGCCTTGTAACGGATACGAAGGTGCGCATCGAACGCCTGAAGGCAAGAGAAAAAGCCAATTTCGGTGACCGGATCGCACCCGGCGGGGACATGTATGATGAACACCAGGCCTTTCTGGAATGGGCCGGAAATTACGATACGGGAGATGTGAATATGCGCTCGAAGGCCAAGCACGATGAGTGGCAGAAACTTCTTTCCTGCAAGCGTATCGTATTAAGTGGTGAGGAAGATCCGGATATCAATTTCGGTTATGTCCGAAAAGAACTGGAGCGCACCGATGATGCTCCTTCTACGAAGCTTTACCGGGTGCATACGGCGGATATCGCGTACATCACGCAGCAGCCCCGTGGAATCTTTACCACTGTAGGCAAACTTGTTGATAACAAGACCCTTACGGAAGAAGAAGAGAAAGAATACTGGAAAAACAGAGAGTATTTCGAAGAGGTCCTTCCTGTTCCGCCTTTCTATGAGCAGGGAAATCCCGACCATGCCACCACCTGGTTCAAGAACGGAAAAGAAGGCAACGATATCTGGCAGCAGATGACTTTCTACCGGAATATGTGCGCGAAGTACGGCGTCAGACTGTATCTTTCAGAGTGCGACGAGGTCCCGGGAGACATAACCTACGAAGATGCTTTTCAGGTAGCCGTGAAAAACCACAGGGAAGTCTTTCCAACCATCACCCGTGTTTTACAATAAACGGATCAGCGGCGATAAGACGGAGGATATATGGATCTCGATATAGTTACGAAAGAGATTGCGAATGGGAAGGACTGGAGATCGGTCACACCGGTCGATAAAGGATGGTCGGGTGACCGGAAATTCCTGGTCGTTGACGGCGATGGGAAGAAACTTCTTCTTCGCATCTCCGACGGGGCAGAGTACGAAGCCAAAAAGAAAGAGTACGAAATAATCAGTCAGTATTCCGAATTGGGTTTTCCGATGTCCGCTCCGGTGGAATTCGGTACATGCGACGGCGGAAAGTCTGTATACATGCTCCTCTTGTGGGTCGAGGGAAAAGATCTGGAAGAAGTCCTTCCGGGACTTTCGGAAGATGAACAGTACCGGCTGGGGCAGGAGGCCGGAAGGATCCTTCGGAAGATCCATTCGATCCCTCTCAAAAAAGAGGATATTCCCGAGAAGACAAAGCGGGAAAGAAAGCTATGGCAGCTTTCTCTTTACGAAGAATCACCGGATCTCCGTCAGACCGGAGATGAAATACCGATCCGGTTTGTCCGGGAAAATATCGATAAGATCTGGGCCGTGCCGGCAACATATCAGCACGGCGATTTTCATCCCGGAAATCTGGTCTTTATGCCGGACGGGAAGATCGGTGTCATCGATTTTAACCGTTGGGAAGTCGGTGATCCATACGAAGAATTCTATAAACTGGAGAGCTTCGGTGTGGAGATCAGCATCCCCTATTGTATCGGTCAGATCGATGCCTATTTTGACGGAGAAGTCCCCGAATCTTTCTGGGAAGCACTGGCCGTGTACGTGGCGCATGCTTCACTGTTTTCGATCAAGTGGGCGGAGAAGTTCGGACAGAAAGAAATGGACGGCATGATCAGACGGTATAAAAGCGCGATGGAAAACTACGATTCTTTCCAAAAGATCGTGCCGAAGTGGTATGCTAAGAAGGAACGGAAAGGAGAGGCGATATGCTAAGACTCAGACAGTATAAGAATGCGGATGCGGAGAAGATCGCAACGTGGGTCCAGGACGAGGATACTTTTCTGAAATGGGGCGGGAAACTCTTCGGGGATTATCCGATCACAGCAGACATCATTTCCGATATGTATGCCAATAAGAACGGCCATTGTGAGGAGCCGGACAACTTTTATCCCTGGGTTGCTTTTGATGAGGAAAACGGTGTCGTGGGACACTTCATCATGAGATATCTTAATGGGGATAACAAGATCCTGCGTTTCGGATGGGTCGTCGTGGACAGTTCGATCCGCGGCAAGGGATATGGCACGGAAATGCTGAAGCTCGGTCTAAAGTATGCCTTTGAGATCCTGGGTGTGGATGTGATCACGATCGGTGTTTTCGAGAATAACGATCGCGCGCATGCATGCTATAAGAAGATCGGCTTTTCGGACAAAGAAATCGTAGAGAAAGAACCCTGGAACGTTATCGAAATGGAGATCAGAAAAGAGGAGTACGAACATGGCAAAGGCAATCAAGATCAATGAGAACACCTGGCGCATCGAAGACGGGGGAGTACGTTTCCTTCTTCTTCTCGGTGAGAAGAAAGCAGCACTCATCGATACCGGTATGACAACGAAAGACGCAAGGGAGATCGCAGAAGATCTGACGGATCTTCCGATCCTTCTGATCAACACCCATGCTGATCCGGATCATATCGCGGGAAACGGTGCCTGGGATGAATTCTATATGAGCCCGGCGGAAGAAGGAAACTATCGGGACAATAACGGAAAAGGACTGATCCTTCCGATCTTCGAGGGAGATGTGATCGATCTGGGTGACAGACCGCTCCGTATCATCGATATTCCGGGACATACGCCGGGAAGCATCGCGATCCTGGATGAGAACAACCGCATCCTGATCGGCGGAGATACGATCCAGAACGGACATATTTTCATGTTCGGAAAGTACAGAGATCTGGATAAATATATCGGAAGCCTCGAGCACCTGAAGGAATACGAAGGAACCTTTGATGAGGTCTATCCGATGCACGGGGATTTCCCGCAGAAACCGGAACTGATCCCACAGCTCCTTGAAGGCGCAAAACAGATCCGTGACGGCCAGGCGGAAGGAAAGAAGGTCAGTGCTTTTGGCATGGAAGCATTACTGTATCAGTTCCCGTACGCCGGTTTCCTTTGTGAATTAAAACAGGAAGAGCAAGTATGAATAAAAACGAATTCTGTCCCATGCCGCCGAAGGGCTGGAACAGCTACGATTATTACGATACGACGGTGACGGAAGAGGATGTGAAGCGCAATGCGGACTTTCTTTCCGGGAATCTTCTTTCGTACGGATGGGAATATGTGGTCGTGGATATCCAGTGGTATGCCCACGGCGCGGGAACAAGAAGAGACGAATTCCAGTATATCCCTTTTTCAAAAATGGAGATGGATGAGTATTCCCGTTTCCTTCCGGATCCGGAAAGATTTCCGTCTTCGAAAGATGGTTCCGGATTTAAGAAGCTCGCGGATTATGTCCATGCGCGGGGATTAAAGTTCGGTATCCACATCATGCGCGGGATCCCGCGGCTGGCGGCGCATCTTCATGGAGCCGTTCTGGGAACGGACGTGACGGCCGACGAGATCGCTGATCCGTCTTCTATCAGTAAATGGAATCCGGATATGTACGGAGTAAGAAATACCGAAGCCGGACAGGCATACTATGACTCGATCCTGGAGTTATATGCTTCCTGGGGTGTGGACTTTATCAAGTGCGATGATATCTGCAACACGAACATGTACCCCCACGATCCGTACTCGGCGCGTCACGAGGTGGAGATGCTGCATCGGGCGATCGAGAAGACGGGACGGCCGATCGTCCTGTCGCTTTCGCCGGGACCGGCTTTGATCGAAGAGGCGGACCACTACGGAAAATACGCGAATATGTGGCGGATCACGGATGATTTCTGGGATCACTGGGAGTCTCTTCTGGATATGTTCGACCGGTGCCGGATCTGGCAGGAGCATGTTTCAGAAGGCTGTTACCCGGATTGTGATATGCTGCCGGTCGGAATGCTCGGGAAAGGTTTCGGGCAGATCCGCCCGACGAATTTCACCTTTGAAGAGCAGAAAACGATGCTGTCTTTGTGGTGCCTTTTCGGGTCACCCCTCATGATCGGCTCGGAACTTCCCGCTATGGATAAGAAGACCATGAGTCTTCTGACGAACAAGGAAATCCTTGCCATGGAGGATCCGGCATTTGTTCCGCACCAGATCCGGAAAAACGGCGAAGAAGCCGTCTGGACAGCGGTCTCTAAAGAAGCGGACCACTACTATGTAGCTTTGTTCAATCTTTCTGACACACCAAAGTGCATACTCTGGGATGATAAAGCGGGCGGAAGATTTACCGAGCTATGGTCAGGAAAGTGTTTCAATGACCAGGAAGAAATTTCGAAAACTAAGATACCATCACACGGCTGTCTCGTCATCCGGGTGGATCAGAAATAGCGGAGAAAATTATATCAGATGAAGACGTTGGAAATCATTGGTGACAACTATTTCGGAAACTGGACTAGCACCCGGACCGGTTGCCGCGCAGTCATAATCAAAGACGAAAAGATACTCTTATCCTACGAGACGAAGACCGGGCAGTGGATGCTTCCCGGAGGAGGTCTTGAGGAGAACGAAACGGAAGAGGAATGTGTGATCCGGGAAGTGTCCGAAGAATGCGGCGTTGTGATCAAGTCCTCAACCTGTCAGCTGGAGATCGACGAGTATTATGAAGACTGCAAATGGCTCAATCTCTATTTTTTCGGAGAAGTGACAGGAAATACGGAAATAAAGCTGACCGAACGGGAGATCGAAGTCGGGATGGAGCCGAGATGGGTCCCGATCGGAGAGATCGTCGGTATATTTTCTACCCATCAGGAATATGATGGTATAGATGAGATGCGGCGGGGCATGTATCTTCGGGAATATATGGCGCTGCAGGAACTTTTGATCGCCCGTCTTCCGGAAAGTGTCCGCGAAAAGGTGGAAGGTAAAGAGTTTTCTGTCGATGTGACCGGCAAGTCCGGATCGACGGTCATGATCTTTGATGACCGGGTCCTGAAAGTCATGCCGCTTGGTATGGAAGAGGAGGAGACGGTGCAGATGACGCGCTGGCTTTCCGGGAAACTTCCGGTACCGGAGATCCTTGCCTGGGAACAGGACGGGGAGAAACAGTATCTCCTTATGAGTAAAGTTCCGGGCATCATGTCATGTAACCAATACTATTTGGAGCATCCGGATGAGATGGTTTCGATCCTTGCGGATACCTTAAAACTTCTCTGGAGTATCGACATATCGGACTGCCCGCGGGACTGCGGACTGGAAGGCGAACTTCTGAAAGCGGAAAAACGGGTGAAAGAACACCAGATCGATCTGGAGGATGCCGAACCGGAGACATTCGGGGAAGGCGGATTTAAAGATCCGGAAGAGCTCCTGCAATGGCTTTATGACCACAAACCTTCCTATGAGCCGGTGCTTTCACATGGTGATTACTGCCTGCCGAATGTGTTTATTGAAGATGGAAAACTCAGTGGACTCATCGATCTGGGGAACTGTGGCATCGCGGATAAATGGGAAGATATTGCCATGTGTTATCGGAGCCTCAAGCATAACTTTAACGGCACATATGGCGGCAAGGTATATCCGGATTTTCATCCGGAAGTGCTTTTTGAGAAGCTCGGGATCGAACCGGATTGGGAGAAGATCCGCTACTATATTCTGCTGGACGAACTATTCTGATTCAGGTATAAGGAGAGAGCGATGAAACATTGCGGAACAAAAACACTGGAAACCGAAAGACTGATATTACGAAGACTTACTGAGTCCGATGCGGAAGCGGTATTCCGTAACTGGGCCTCGGATCCGGAGGTTACGAAATTCCTGACCTGGCCGACCCATAAGAGTGTGGATGTCAGTAGGTATGTCCTTTCTACATGGCTCCCGCTTTATGAGAAAGAAGATTACTATCAATGGACGATCACACTGAAAGAACGTGGCGACGAGCCGATCGGGACGATCCATGGTCTGGTAAATAACGATACGGAATCCATCACGGTGGGGTACTGCCTCGGAAGAGCATTCTGGCACAAGGGCATCATGTCTGAGGCGCTGGGTGCGGTTTTACGATTCTTCTTTGAAGAAGTGGAAGCGAACAGTATCCGAAGCTACCATGATCCGCATAACCCGCATTCGGGAATGGTCATGACGCACTGCGGCATGAAGTTCGAAGGCACCCTTCGTGCATCGGATAAGAACAATACAGGCATCTGCGATGCCAGCTGGTACAGTATCCTTCGTCCGGAATACGAGGAAATGAAACGGACAAAAAAGGATAACTTCCATAACGGAAAATGAGTTGAAAAAAACTTTAGAAGCGATATAATCTTCGGGTATTTGAAATGAGGTATCTATGGTCGCTTTTAAAGCCGCATTCGTAAGTGTTTTTATTGCCCTGATGTATATGTTTCCGGGATATATTCTCGGAAAAGCAAAGAAGGCTGTTGCCGGACATCTTTCCACGATGTCGGCGGTGCTGATCTATGTCTGCTCGCCGTGCATGATCGTGTCCGCTTTCCTTTCGATGGAGTATTCTTCGGAAGCCATGAAAAATATGGGACTGTTCTTTCTGGTTTCTTTCGCGGTCGAGGTGGGCTTTCTTCTGACACTGTATCTTCTTCTCCGAAAGAAGTTTCACATCAACAAATACAGAATGCTGGCCATCGGATCTGCACTCGGAAACTGCGGCTTCTTCGGTATGCCTTTGGTAAAAGCACTTCTGCCGGATCATCCGGAGGTGGCCTGTTATTCGTCGATCTTCGTGATCTCCATGAATATCCTGGTCTTTACGGCTGCAGTCTACTGCCTTACACAGGATAAAAAATATATCTCGCTGAAATCCGCCATCGTGAATCCGGCGGTGCTCTCACTTCTTGTGGCACTGGTCCTCTATGTTCTGGGTGCCGCGAAATATATTCCGGATACGTGTATCAGTGCCATCGATCTGATGGGAAAAATGACGACGCCGGTGTGCATGCTGATCCTCGGGATCCGGCTTTCGACGATCCGTCTCAAGGATCTGGTATCCGAGCCTTTCGTTTACTTTATCTGCATCGGAAAACTGATCGTCTTTCCTCTTCTTTCTTTTGCCGTGGCCTTCTTCCTTCCGATGCCGTATGCCTTCAAAGCCAGCCTCTTTATTCTGGGCGCGGTTCCCTGTGCATCGGTCATTCTGAATATGGCAGAGATCCATGGAAAAGAACAGAAACTCTCCGCGAACTGCATCCTTCTGAGTACGCTCCTTTGTATCTTTACGATACCCGCGCTTTCCCTTCTGCTTGCTCTGCTGTAACGTTGAGTAAGCGCTTTTCCTTTCGGAAAAAGTGAAATCTTTCCCCGCATATTTATACCGCAGGTAAGTGGTCATTTTACATCCTGTTATGGTACTATTTTTATATTATTTGTGAGATGCGAAAGGATGAGACAGCTATGAAACATGCGTTTCTGACAATAGATGATATTGCTTCGAAAAATACACGTGCATTCGTGGATTACCTCTGTGAGAAGGGGATCACGGCGATCATGTTTGCGTGGGGACAAAGAGTGGAGGAGAACTATGAGAATGCACTCTATTGCCTTAAGAAGGGCATGATCGTGGGCAACCACAGTTATTCCCATCCGTTCTTTTCCAAGCTCACCTTAGAGGAAGCGATCGAAGAGATCGAGAAGAATGAGAAGATCCTGGATAAGCTTTATCAGGATGCCGGAGTCGAGAGAAAATACCGTCCGTTCCGTTTCCCGTATGGCGACAAGGGCGGCGCAAATAAAGACGCGCTTCAGGAGTATTTCCGCGAGCATGGTTTCAACAAAGTCAGAGACGATCAGATCAAGTATGCGATCTGGAAAGAAATGGGTCTGGACAAAGACATCGATACCTTCTGGACATTCGATTTTGCTGAGTATGAAATCAGACCGGGAAGCGGCGTAACGATGGAAAATATCCTGGCGCGTACGACGCAGGTAAATCCGGAACTTGGAAAATCGCTGATGACCGATGAGGACGCAAACCATATTATTATCATTCACGCCCACGATGAGACGGAAGAAATGGTACCGGAATACTATCGCACATTGATCGATCTGCTTCTGGAAAACGGCTTTATCTTCGATAAGCCGGAGTTTTATCCGGCGGGATGGAAATGAGGAAAAGACATGCACGCTAGAGAATACCTGGATATCTTACATGTAGCCGAGAAACTGAAGGACACACCGCGTCACAGTACCACATCGAAAAGACGAACCGAGAGTGTTGCCGAGCACAGCTGGCGGATCTCTCTGATGGCGTTTCTTCTCCGTAAAGAATTCCCGGAACTGAATATCGACAGAGTCGTCGATATGTGCCTGATTCATGACCTGGGTGAATGTTTTACCGGAGATATCCCGGCATTTCTTAAGACTGATGCCGACCGATGCGAAGAAGATTCACTTCTTAATCAGTGGGTGAGATCACTTCCTCCTGAAGTCTCGGAAGAGTTGCTTTCTCTCTATGCAGAGATGGACGCACAGGAAACGAAGGAAGCGAAACTGTATAAAGCACTGGACAAACTCGAGGCGCTGATCCAGCATAACGAAGCGCCTCTTGATACCTGGTCGGAAAACGAGTATGAATTGAATAAAGTCTATGCTTTCGATAAAGTCGGATTCTCCGAATGGCTGACTGCCCTTCGGAAAGAGATCCTTCGTGATACGGAGGAGAAGATCGAAAAGGAGCATGTAAAATGAAGAAAATCGGATTAGTAGGTGGAACAGGATCTCATGATCTATCTTCAGAGTTTCAAGTTAAGCGATAAACGGCTTTCCTGCCCGAATATCTACCCGTATAACGTGTTCTGGAAGAGAGAGGGCGTTCAGTTCTTTTTCGACCGGATCACGGTCCTTTATGGAAGTAACGGATCCGGCAAATCTACGCTTCTGAATATCATTGCGAATACGCTTTCTATTTCCGGCAAGGAATATGCCACGCCGAATACGTATGGGAATGAGGATTATTGCGGGAATTATTCCCGGGAGTGTGTGGCGGCACTGGGTGAAGATGAGTTTGGAAGGCCGCTTCGTTCCCTTCCCTCTGACAGCCGGTATATTAAGAGCGAAGATATCCTCTATGAGATCAAGAAGATCCAGCAGAAACCGATCCTGAACGAAGGGCTGCTGGTCGATTTAATCAAGTCCGGAAAGAGAAAAGAAGAAGCAGAAAGATTTCTGGAATCCGTTAACGGATGGAAGGTCAAAGAAGCGGTTAAGTTTTCCCAGGAGAAGTACTCCAACGGAGAGACGTCGCTGCAGTTCTTCGATGATTTTATCCGGCCGGATGCGCTCTATCTTCTGGACGAGCCGGAGGTGTCGCTTTCGCCGGACAACCAGGTGAATCTGGCTAATAAACTCAATGACATGGCCAGACTTCTCGGTTGTCAGTTCATCATTGCGACGCACTCGCCCTTCATGCTCGGTACCCTGAATGCGAAGATCTACGATCTGGACTCCGGTGATTTTCGCGAGGCGGACTGGACCGAACTGGAGAATGTGCGGTACTTCTATGATTTCTTCAAGAAACACGATAAAGAATTTGAATGAGGGAAGGTGAAAACATGATCATCCGAAAAGCAACAATGCAGGATCTGCCTGCACTTAGGGATCTCTATCTGGCGCTGGAGGAAGACGGCGTAAGGTATCAGCCGGAACACTTCGTGATCGGCGAGAGAACGGACGAATTCTTCCAAAATATATTCGACAGTGATTCCCAGGATATCCTTGTTGCCGACATAGACGGTGAGGCGATCGGATTTGTGCATGTCATGATCATTCCGCAGAAGAAGGTCTCGTGCCTGAAGCCGCAGACCGTGATCTATATGCAGGATCTGTGCGTGCGGGAAGATATGCGGAACGGCGGCATCGGCGCCAAGCTTGTCCGTGCGGCGAAGGACTATGGTAAAGAACATGGCGTGGACTTTATCCGCACCCAGGTTTTCCCCGGCAATGTGGACGGGATGCGTTTTTATGAGAGAAACGGTTTTAGCGAGATGATGAAGACCATTGAGTGCCAGAGCCTGGACTAAGATGGCTCCGATGTACCACATCGGAAGCAGTGAAAGAGGAGATCTGTTTCAATCTTTATTCTTTCTTTAACGCGGATTGACTTTGATTTTACATTATGACAGTAGGATAGAGTCGTCCGGGAAGCACATGAAGCTTCCTAAAGAAGGAGAATGAAACATGATCATGGAATGGAAAGATCTGATAAACCGTGCGAAGAATCTTCTGGCGAAAAACCGGGCGGCACGGCTGATCGTGATCCTGATTATCCTGATGATCCTTTGCTCTGTGAATTTCGGGCTGGGTGTGAGTATCGGGAAATGCATTTATTCGATCATGCACTGACGGATGATGAGGATCTTCAGTGATCCGGCAAACAGAGCAAAAAAAGTCGAGTGAGAAAAGGCAGCTTCACGTTAAGATAGGCTCACAAGGAGATGAGCGAATGGACGAGCAGAGAAAAGCAGTACGGAAAATGCAGGATCATATCAGCAGACATATCGAGGAAGATATCTCGATCGCTGATCTGGCACAAGCGTCTTCTTTCTCTCCATGGTACGCGAGAAAGCTTTTCATAAAGTATCTCGGGATGACTCCGGCAGTATATATCAGGCGCCTGAAACTGTCTAAGTCAGCCTTGAGGCTTCGGGATGAGAAGTGTTCTGTTCTCGATGTGGCCATGGATATGGGATTCGGAAGTGTTGACGGATATCAGCGCGCATTCAGACGTGAATTTGGCTGTAATCCGAAAGAGTATTCCACGAGTCCCGTGCCGGTCTGGCTCTTTACTCCGAGTTTCATTATTGATACAGAAAGGAATGTGAGTGAAATGAGTGAGATCAGAAATGTATTTATCCAGGTAGTGGAGAAGCCGGAAAGAAAAGTGATCATTAAGAGAGGTGTGAAGGCCACCGAATACTGGAGCTACTGTAAGGAAGTCGGCTGTGATGTGTGGGGTCTTCTGACAAGCATCAAGTCTATAAGCGGCGAGCCGGTCTGCCTCTGGCTTCCGGAGCATCTGAGAAAGCCTGTTACCAACGAGTATGTCCAGGGAGTGGAAGTGGAACCGGACTATAACGGTACGATTCCGGAAGGATTCGAAGTGATCGATCTTCCGGCGGCAACCTATCTTCTCTTCCGCGGAGAACCGTTTGCCGAGGAAAACTACGAGAAGGCCATCGGGGAGATCTGGGAGGCCGAGAAGAAGTATGATCCGGCATTTATCGGATATGAGTGGGACGATCAGAACCCACGCATCCAGCTGGCACCGATCGGTGAAAGAGGATATATCGAACTGGTACCGGTGAAGCGGAAATAAGAAAGGAAAAAAACCTTTTTGCCCATACAGTTTTATGCTGTATGGGCTTTTTCTTTTTGTGGTATGATATACACCAACAAGACTTGGGAAAGACCGGTACAGAAGAATGAACGGAAACAGTGCTTTTGAAGCAAAGATCATGGAAATGAAGGAGCAGAAGAAGATCTCTTTGGAGCTCCTGGACTATATTCTGCATTCGGCGACAGAGGAAGAAAGAGAAACGCTTTATCGGATCGCGAGGGAAACTTCTCAAGCGGTATTCGGGAAAAACGTTTATCTTCGTGGCCTGATCGAGTTTACCAATTATTGCAGAAATGACTGTTTCTACTGCGGGATCCGTGCAGGCAACAGGAATGTGAGCCGGTACCGGCTGAGTCCGGAGGAGATCCTTCAATGCTGCGATAAGGGTGCGGAACTGGGCTTTCGGACCTTCGTTCTGCAGGGCGGGGAAGACCCGTACTATAGCGATGACCGTATATGTGAGATCGTCCGTGCCATCAAGAAGAAGCATCCGGATCATGCGATCACACTTTCTATCGGCGAGAAGTCTTATGAGAGCTATAAGAGATATTTCGAGGCGGGTGCGGAACGGTATCTGCTCCGTCACGAGACAGCGAATGAGGAACATTATGCACTTCTTCATCCGGCATCGCTTTCCGGTGCGCACAGGAAGCAGTGCCTGCGTGATCTGAAGAAGATCGGCTATCAGGTTGGCTGCGGCATCATGGTGGGCACACCTCACCAGACTACGGAACATATCTACGAGGATATCCTGTTCATGCAGGACCTTATGCCGCACATGATCGGGATCGGTCCTTTTCTGGCGCATAAGGATACACCTTTCCGTGATGAACCGGATGGATCGGCGGAAGAGACGATATCGCTTCTTGCCATACTCCGTATCCTGTTTCCGAAGGTACTTCTCCCGGCAACGACCGCGCTGGGCACAGCCGATTCTCTGGGCAGAGAGAAAGGGATCCTGGCGGGTGCAAATGTCATCATGCCGAATCTTTCTCCTTCCAATGTCCGGGACAAATATCTGCTTTACGATGGCAAGATCTGTACCGGAGAAGAGGCGGCGGAGTGTAATTCCTGCCTGCGGGCACGTATGGCGAAGATCGGCTATACGGTCGTGGATGTAAGAGGAGATCACCCGGATTTTTCCTCCGCGGAAACGGCGGGGAACAATGTTACAAAACCTACGGAGGAGGGCATTTCATGACGAAGATACTATTCTTGGCCGATCTGCACGGAAACTATACGGCGACACTTGCTATGGAGCAGGAAATCAGGAAAATTGCTCCGGATGAGATATGGTTTTTAGGCGATGCTGTGGGAAAAGGACCGCAGAACGATAAGACCTGTGACTGGGTCCGTTCCCATTGTGACCATTTCCTTCAGGGAAACTGGGATGAGTGGATCTGCCGTGCCTTTCGTGACAGGGATATTCCGGATGATCAGAAGGATCCCTTCGAGCCGGGCTTGCGTTTCTACTGGGAACAGCTGGGAGAGGAAAGGATCTCCTGGCTGGAATCTCTTCCGAAGGAAGATTCGATATGGATCAGCGGCCTGAATTTCCGCCTGATCCATGGACGTACCATCGACAGGCTCTTCATGGCGGACGACAGTAACGAGGTATTGGAATTGGGTCTGACCGGAAGTGATAAGCAAACGAAGTACGATGGGCTGATCTGCGCCGATTGTCACCGTCCTTTCGTACGGGCATTGAATCAGGGATATGCTCTGAATACCGGAAGCATCGGAAATGCGATCTGCCGTCCCCTGGCTGCGGCGCTCCTGATCGAGGGCGAAGTGGGATCAAGAGAACCGGCTCCGATCTATTACACCAGTATTGCCCTTCCTTACGATAACAGGAAAGAAGCAGATATCGCACTTGCCACGACAGGACTTCCGCTGGCGGAAGCCTATGCGAATGAAGTGCTGACCGGTGAGTATTCACGCTGAATAAACGGAGAAAAGACCATGACCATAGATGAGATATTGACCAAGATAAATGATTCCGGAAGTGACAGTATCTTTGCCGGTCTTTACGGCGAAGATCAGGATGTGATTTCGCGGCAGAGGGTCAGATATTCGAAGGCGGTGGAAGCTTTTTCTGTTTTGTTTCCTGAAGATAAAGAAGGCATTTCCATCTTTTCTGCCCCCGGGCGTACGGAGATCTGCGGTAACCATACGGATCACCAGCGGGGACGGGTACTGGCTGCAGCTGTAGATCTGGATACGATCGCTGTAGTGTCTTTTCGGAAAGAACATGTGATCCGGATCTGTTCGGAAGGATATCCTCACATCGAGGTCAATATAGATGCGCTTTCGGCTGTTCCGGAAGAGAAGGGAACGACGGCAGCGCTGGTGCGCGGAATGGTGTCCCGGTTTACGGATCTGGGAATCAATGTCAGTGGTTTTGACGCATACATTACCTCTTCGGTCCTCTCCGGATCCGGGCTTTCTTCTTCGGCGGCCTTTGAGATGCTGATCGGAAAGATCATCGACTGCCACGATAATCACGGCGGGACGGGAGCGGCAGAGATCGCAAAGTTCGGGCAGTACGCCGAAAACGTCTATTTCGGCAAAGCCTGCGGCCTTATGGATCAGATGGTCTCTTCAGTCGGAGGATTTGTGGAGATCGATTTTGCGGATGCCGATTCTTCAAAGATAGATGTCCATCAATGTGATTTGGACAAGCTCGGTTTTTCACTTATCATTACTGATACAAAAGGGAGCCATGCGGACCTGTCGGACGAGTATTCCGCCATTCCGGAAGAGATGCGGAGCGTGGCCCGGTTTTTCGGGAAAGATGTGCTCCGTGAAGTGGATGAAAACGAATTCTTCTCAAGGATAAGCGAACTGAAAAAAGACAGTCAGATCAACGATCGGGCGATACTTAGAAGTGCGCACTTTTTCTCGGAGAATGCACGCGTGAAACGTGCGGCTTCTGCACTGGATAAGGGCAATATCCGTGGATTCCTTGATCAGGTGAATGCGTCCGGAGAATCTTCCGAGAGGCTTCTTCAGAATCTGTTCTGCACATCCCGTCCAAAAGCACAGGAGATCCCTCTGGCATTGATGCTGAGCCGGAAGATCCTCGGGGAAGAAGGGGCCTGCCGTGTTCACGGAGGTGGTTTTGCCGGAACGATCCAGGCGTTCGTTCCGAAAACAAAAGAAGCAGAATACGTACGTACTTTAGAAAGTGTTTACGGGCAAGGTTCCTGTCATATTCTGCATATCCGTCCATGTGGAAGCATAAAGGTATTCTGAAATACTTCTTCGGGAAAGAAGAGTTCTATCGTTTCGAAATATCCTGTACATCAAAGCCCGGCATGCAGACCGGATCCTTATGGTCTTCTCCGTATGTGTTTGACTTTCCGATCAGTTTGGCAAACAGGAGAAGTACTGCACCGATCCCGGCCAGAAGTGAGGCGACGTAGATTATTGAAACAGCGATCTGACCGTGTGTCATTTTACACCTCCCTGTCTCTTCTTCGAGAAGATGAATGTCATCAGGGAACGCGACAGTTTGAGATTCTCCCAGACATGTTTGAATCTTGAGCACGCGCGTATGAGAAATGCGAGTGCTGCAGAAAAGAGGATACAGGCCAGGACCAGCGCGACGAAGCTTCCGCTCAAATTGGAGTAATCATCCGGAAACTCTTCTGCGGCAAACGGTGCCAGGACTTTCAGATAAAGCACGGTGAGAAGAGATACTACAGCAATACAGCTTGCTACGATCATGGAGGTGACAGCGGCTTTGTTCCAGGGTGCGGCGCCGACGATCTTTCCGGTCTGCCCGTTGACCAGATAAGTATAATGTGTCCCGTCATTATCAAGTGTAATGAACCAGGCCGGGAGCAATGCGTAACCGGTCCTGTGAAGATCGTATTCCAAAGTGGATCGGATGACCTTATTCCGCGTGTGAGGTGCCAGTTTCTGCGTGCGGGCATAAATGAAACTTTTGGCTTTTAATTCAGCGGTTCCATGGGCGCCTCTGGGCGAAAGATCCGAAATGTTGGAATAAAAGCCCATGAGATACGACGTGTCAAAATCCACGGCTTCATTCATGTAATAGGGTTCCAGCATGGCGGTGCTCCGGTCATCGAGTGCCTGACAGCTTTCCACCAGAAGATCCCGGAATTCGGCCCGGCAGTCGTACAGGTAAACGGTTTCTCCCGTCAGACGCTGCTGCTGTTGCGTGTCTTTTACGGAGCCGTCGAAGGTATAGTAGGGAATATAAATTCCACGGATACATTCAGGAGGAAGCTTCTTGAATTTTCGTGGCACGAAAAAACTGCTCAGTAAAGTGGAGTTCAGTTTCGTAAGCGCTTCCTCTTTGCTTACGCGGAACGGAATGATATAGTCCGGGCGGTGTTCCTGGCTGATCCGGCTGAATACCACGGAAGTGGATCCGCAGTACACACATCGTGTGGAGATCTCGGTTCCGGAAACGATGACTTCGCCGCCGCACTGGCTGCATGTGTACACATGGCAGTCGTACATCTCGCCGGTCAGTTCCTCAAATTCGGAAAGAGTCTCTTCGATGCTTTTCGGCTCTTCGGAAGGGTCGTTCATGTCATAGTAAAAACTATCGGCATCCGGCAGTGTCTTCGGGTCGATAATGTTCCCGCACGATCCGCAGACCAGTGCGTCAAAACCAGGATCATATTCCATCGAGGCACCACAGCCCGGGCAGTTTTTCGCCATATTTCCCTCCTTATTTTACTTTGCACCGGCGCATGAATTCCGGATCAGATCTTCTTCTGATTCACATCCGAGACCATGAATCTCTTCATGGACGGCGAAGATTCTTTCTTGCTTCCATAGCTGTTCGATCGTTCAAGAAGGACACCGGCCAGAAGAAAACTCAAGCCGAGGGCAACTACGAAAGAAGCGATAAATGCAGCAAGTATAACGATCATTTGGCATCCCCCTGTCTCTTCCTGGAAAAGATAAACGTAACAATGGAACGGGACAGATTCAGATTGTCCAGTACCTTCTTGAATTTGGCAAATCCGGCACCGAGAACGGCCAGTGCGCCCATGCCGATACCTATGACCGAATACAATTGTCCGGTGTCAAAAGTGTCGCTGGTCTTTCTGCTTATATGGCTTCGAAGACTCTTGTCCATTGCGAAGATCTCGGAAAGCAGGCCTGATTTCACGAAAAGCAGGACCGACAGAAGACTCAGTGTAATGAAGGAGGCAGCGATCAGGCCGCCCACCAGGAATCGGTTCCACGGAACCGTACCTACGACTTTGCCTGTCTGGCCGTTGACCAGAAAGGTATAGGGGGTTCCGTTTTTGTCGATCGTGATGAACCATGCAGGAAGAAGCGCATAGGAAGATCTGGCGAATTCATGCTGCGGAACGGATGAGACTCTCTTTGTTTTCCGGAAATAAGAACGTGGGACGCGTGTCCACACTTCCCGGTCAAAAATATCTCTGGCTTTAATGTTGGCAATGCCTTGCGCGGCACGGAGTTCCAGATCCTGGATATTGGAATAGAAGCCCATGAGATACGAGGTATCAAAAGGCACTTTCTCATTCAGGAAGTAGGGTTCCAGCATATCCGTCGTCTTATCCGCCAGGACCTTACAGGCCTCGACGGGCAGGTCCTCGAAATCACATTCACAATCGTAAATGAATGGCGTCTCGCCCATCTGGAACCGCTGAGTATCCTTGTACCAGCCTTCATACAGAAAGTACGGGATGTAGATCCCTCGGACGACCGTCGGTTCCGCTTTCTTGAAAAAGCGTGGAACGAATATACCGGAGAGGAGCTTGTCGCGGACATTCTTCAGCGCCTCTTCTTTCGTGATCTTGAAAGGGACGATATACTCGGGACGGTGTTCTTTCGCGATCCGGTTGAAAACCACTGCGGTGGATCCGCAATAGATACACCTTGTGGATACTTCCGTACCGGAAACGATCACCTCACCGCCACACTGACTGCATGTGTAAATGTGGCAGTCATACATTTCACCTGTCAGTTCATCTTCGCTGACCACCTCACGGATGTCGACCGGTTCTTCTTCTCCCATATTCAGATAGAACTCATTTGCATCCGGAAGCGAATTCGGATCGATAATGTTTCCACAAGACTGACAGACAAGCGAATCAAAACTCGGGTCGTACTCCATGGGAGCGCCACAACCCGGACAATTCTTAGCCATAATCTCCTCCTTAACCGCACATTCCGGCAAGATCCGAAAAAAGTGCGGAGCCTAACACCCCCATTTTATCATCGATAATTGACAAATAACATGGTGTATTCCGCAAATTAGCCTGTTTTCGGCGAGAAAAGCACTGAGGGACAGGCGTGACCGATCCTGTTCAGATCGTAAAAAGGAATTCGGTGTCCCAGCAGAGAAGATGAGGGTGATGGCGCATGTAGACCTTATACTCCGGTACCATTTCCAGAAGAAGGAGCGGAAGCGTAATGAGGTCCTCACTCTTGTGGTAACAGGACACGATGAGGGACGGACGGTCCCGGAGGATCACTTCATGTCCGCCCAGAAGGGCAGAGCGCTCATTTCCCTCCACGTCGAGCTTGATCAGGTCCGCTTTTTGCCCCTGTAACAGAGTTACAATCGTGGCGGTCGTAAGGCTTTCGGCATTTTCCGAAGAAGCGCCGGAATGGACCTCCGAGACGGGATCTTCCCCTGATCCTGCCACGGATTCGTGTACTCCGCGGCCTTTATTCCGGTCGATCAGAGCCGTGCCATCGTGGTCGGACACCAGTGTGCGCACATACGAAAGAGTATAACCGTCACGCTTCGCCAGCGCCCCGGTATTCTCTTTAAGCTTCCGGAAGTTTCTTCCGTCCGGCTCTACCGCAATGATGTTCCGGATCTGTGGGAAGAGAGAAGAATAAAGAAGTACCGTGTCTCCGTTATACGCACCCAGATCCAGAAAAGATGACGGATCCGGAAGAGAAAGCAGTTCGGCCGTTTCCGCAAGCGGCCGCTCCACAGGGCGGAGAAGCTTGTAGTCGCCGGAAAGCTTATACTGCACCGTTGCATCAAACGTGGCCCTGGAAACCTCATCCGCGAGAGAATCCCGCACCTTGGCGAGAGCTCCGGCATTTGCTTCATAATAATTCTGATCAAAAAGCACCTGCCCATAGACCGGTACGTCCGGAGCATAAACTTCGCACTCGGCGGCGATACGGTCAATGTTTTCTAATACCTCGGGACGGGAAGTGCCGAAGCAGATAAGCACGATCAGGTCTTCTTTCAGCCGCGCGCGGATCCCTTCGTAACTCTCCACGGGAAAGCCGCGGAAGGTGCGGTTCCTGACAAAACCGGAACTGGCAAAAATACCTGAGACAGGAATATTCCGGAGCAGGAGCTGATCCAGGATCTTGTCCGCGCCGTTTCCCGTTCCATAAAGAACGACCGGTTTTTGCACGGTCGTTAAATAGTTCCATAGGTCCTGTTTCATGTTGTCTTTCAACGGATTATTTTCCTTCGGAAATGTACTGCTTGTACTCACTGCTGATGATGTTCCAGTCAAGCTCGAAGCGGGCCATATGCTTCTGGAAAGCAGCACGTGCGGCCGCCGGATCCTTCTTCTTGATGGCCTCGAAGATCGCACGGTGATCGGAAACGATCTTGAGATCTTTTACGGAGTGAAGGCTCAGGTTACGCACACGGTCAAAGTGCATGCTCATGAGGCTGACCATATAATGGCACTGCATCTTGTTGCAGATGCGGTAGATGATCTTGTGGAAATCGTTATCGAGTGTCAGGAGCTTCAGCGGATCCTTGGCCAGGTAAAACTCCTGAAGCTGCAGGTTTTCCTCGAGATCCTGAAGATCGGATTCCTTTGCCAGTTCACAGGCATCCTCGACCAGCGCTGTCTCGACAGTAATACGGAGGAAACGCGCTTCGCGGATGAGGTCCGGGTCGATCATGGAAACGAGGCAGCCCTTCTGCGGAAGGATATCGACGATCTTCGATTTCGAAAGCTCCAGAAGTGCTTCATGCACCGGCGTACGCGAAAGCCCGAGCTCCGTGGCCACTTCCTGCTCACCAATCATACTGCCCGGTATGATATCCAGGCTGATGATGTTGTCGCTGATTACGCGAAAAGCATATTCACGGTTGGTCTCACTCGGATTCTTCGGTGTAATGATCATAAGCAGGGGCTCCTTTGCTCTCGACTCTTTTCGTTAAAAAGCACTGTATGCGTACAAATTTGTTCTATAACGCTGAAAACATACTAAATATACATGATATTTTACTTCCATACAAGTGGTATTAGTTGGAAACAAAGATCCCGCGGACAGGTTCTTTTTCCAAACTTATCCGACGTACTTTTTCAGTGTCCTTTTGACGGCTCCGGGTCCGACGAGCATCTCCGAGAGCATGCTCTCGATCTTTGGTGAAAGACCACATGCCACGAGGTCGGCGGCGAACAGGGAAGTATTGGAGAGAAGCCCCTCCAATTGACCATCACAGCTATCCGGGTTCCCGAAGTGCACATTGGCAAGCTGCTCTTTAAGAGAAGACAGAAGCGGATCGGAACTGAGCGGCATATCGTCGCCGTTATCGTCTACGCCGAGGAGGTAACGGAGCCACCCGGCGATCGCCAGCGGGATGTAGGTCAGGGAAGTGACGTTCAGGTTCGGGTCAGCGATATAGGACTTGATGGTCTCACCGAAACGGATCGGCACCTTCAGGCTTGTATCTGTCGCGATACGCTGCGGTGCGTCCGGGATATACGGATTGGGGAGTCTTTCTTCAATGACTTCGCGGATGAACTCCTTCGGATCGAGGATCTTCGGGTTGGTCACGACCGGCAGGCCCTCAAGGTACCCGATATTCTTGATCAGCGAGACCAGGAGCGGATTCTTCATCTCTTCCGAAATACGGGAATAGCCTAAAAGACAGCCGTACACAGCCAGTGCCGTGTGCAGAGGGTTCAGGCAGGTGGTGACCTTCATGCGCTCGGATTTATTTACGGTATCCCGATCCGTCATGTATACACCGGCCTTTTCAAAAGGCGGGCGTCCGTTCGGGAACGTATCTTCCATAACGAGGTACTGCGGGATCTCCGCGTTGACGAAAGGTGCGATAAACGTGCCCTTTCCGGTAGTGATCGGTTCCATTCCGGCGATGCCCAGCTCCTCGATCATCCTCTGAATGGAAGCATCCGGACGAGGCGTGATCTTGTCGATCATGCTCCACGGGAAAGCGACACGCTTCTCGTCCGAGATGTAGTTGATGAAATCAGGAGTGACGAAATTACGGATCTTCCATTCCTTTGCGATCTCGAGGATCGAGGAGCGGAGCTTCTCGCCGTTATGACTGCAGTTATCCATACTCGCCAGCGCGAGTGGAGTGGCATTTGCCTTAAATCTTTCCCAGAGAAGCGCGCAAACGATGCTCATGGCATGCCGGGCTTTTTCCGGACCATTATCGATGTCTTCTTCCACGACAGGAAGAAGAGCACCGTTCATGTTGCGGAGAGCATAGCCCTTCTCGGTGATCGTAAAACTGATGAGCTGAAGGGAAGGAGAAGTGACGATCTCTTTAAGCCGTGCCATCTCTTCAGGAAGAGACGGATCAGCCTTTCTTGCTTCCGTGATGCTGCCGATGATCTCATATCCCACGTCGCCACTGGCCTTTAAGTCGACCATCATGGTCAGATTATCATAGGGTCTGTAGATCCGGTCAATGATTTCATAGTCAAAAGTATCGGCCGCGATCACCCCTTCTTCCACCAGTCCCTGATTGAGAAGATCCTGCTGAAGACGGGCGACGAAACCGCGGAAGATATTGCCGGCACCAAAATGAAGCCATGTCGGTGCGGCTTCGGTTTTCGAAGCGACAGACTGAACGTCAAACTTCGGGATCCTGATACTCCTTTCTGTCCAGAGCGCTTCGTCCTTAAGGGAATCAAGATTCATCGAAATCATAGTCAGTCACCTCTACTGTATTTATGTCATAGGAAAAGCCCCGATGGGGTTCATTTCGCGTTCTTGCTGACCGCTTCCCACAGCCCCTGGATGTACATTGCGCCAAGAGCGCGGTCATAAAGACCATAGCCCGGACGGCTCTGCTCATCCCAGATACGGCGGCCGTGATCCGGACGGATATAACCGTCGAAACCATTGTCGTGCAGTGCTTTTACAATGGCATACATATCCAGGTCACCATCGGTGCTCAGGTGGGAACTCTCATGGAAATCTTTCTCGGTGGTGTGCTTAACGTTACGAAGATGCACAAAAGGCACTCTTCCCATAGCGGCAAATTCTTTCGCCATTGCCGGAACATCGTTGTCCGAATTGGCGCCGAGACTGCCGGTGCAGAGCGTAAGGCCATTTCGCTTGCTGGTATTTAGGTTTAGGTAGGTGCGGATGGATTCCGCGCTGCACACGACCTTCGGCAAATTGAAAAGCGGCCACGGCGGATCGTCCGGATGCACGCCGAAGTCGATGTCGTACTCCTCTGCGTAAGGCATGACGGCATTGAGGAAATACGCGATGTTTTTGAAATATTCTTCCTGGGAAACACCCTGGTAGAACTCGATGTCTTTGGCCATTGCCGGGAAACGTTCCGGCTCCCAGCCCGGAAGGGTCATTTCTTTGGAACCATCCATCATGGAGTTGATGATCTTTTGCAAAGTCAGGTTCGAAGCATACGCATGGTCATAGGCCATCGCGAAACTGCCATCACTGAGAGGCTGATCGAGCTGGCTTCTAAACCAGTCCATGACCGGCATGAAATTATAGCAGATGCACTTCACGCCTGCTTCGTGGAGGTTCTTCATGGTTTCAATATAGTTTTCAATGTAGAGATCTCTTGTCGAAAGACCTTTCTTAATATCCTCGTGGATATTGACGCTCTCGATGACTTCCATTTCCAGACCGGCTTCGTTGACCTCTGCCTTGGTGGAAAGGATCATATCTTTGGTCCAGATCTCTCCGGCCGGAACATTTGAAAACATAGTCGCCACACCCGACACCCCCGGGATCTGGCGGATCTGAGCCAAAGTTACTGTATCATCGCCGTTTGGCCACCAGCGGAAAACCATCTTCATGTTACAATTGCCTCATTCCCACAAATATCATGGTATGCAGATTCGATAAGCGCTGAGCTTTCCGACAAAAGAGATCCCATTGCAAAATCACGTAAAGCATCCCTGCTATAACTAGAATACTAGCAAACTAGCATGATGTCAAGCAGAGAGAATACAGGAAAAAAATCTCTTTTTATTCACCCCGAAAATGCAAAAAACGAGAATGGATCACATCTTGTCCGTGTCGTCGTAGTTAGGCCTGCTGGTGCGGCGCATCAGGTTCAGAAGGAAGGGGATCGCGGCGATCCAGCCATAGCTCTTGAAGACATAGGCCAGGTAGTAAAGTACCAGATCGGAGAAAGTGGTGTTTCCCTCGATCACGTCGCTGTATTTGCTGGCGATCAGAGAGATCATCATAAGGAGAAGTGCACCGATCACGAGCAGTGTGGACTTCACGAGTGTCTCCTTCGGTACCGGTTCGGAACGGTCGTGCTTCTTGATGAAACGGATCGTCATACCGAAGCCAAGAAACAGCAGAACGACTGAGCCGATCATACCACCGATTGCCAATACGGAACGGATAATCAATGAAATATTCATCCTAGTCTCCTCACATTTTATGCATACAGCATTACTCTATATCGGACAAATTGCACCGTCAACCTGAGAAAATCAAGGATTTTCAGCTTCCAGTCCGTCTTTGTCGGTATTCACGTCATCCTCTTCAAGGTCTTCCTCTTCAGGATCTTCTTCGTCGTCATCCTCAAGATCTTCCTCGTCAGATCCGTCTTCATCCTCATCCTCAAAGTCATCCTCATCGTCAGTCTCTGAATCTTCCTTCTCTTCATCAGCATATCTTTCAGGATGCTCACGCTTGTCTCTCATGAGGAGTGCGTAGGAGAAGTCCTTCTGGGTGACACGCCAGCAAAGGTAGGCGCAGGTGAAGGGAAGGAACAGGAGTGACGGGAAGAAAACGATCATCAGCGCCAGCGAAACAAGGATATAGATCCACATCAGGAAGGTATGACCCGGATACATAGTGGAAAAAGTGAAACTGTGAAACAGTGTATTTTTGAAAGTATTCTTGAAGCGGGCAAGATACGGGAACGTGTACGGCAGCGTGCAAAGGAAAGGCAGAGATAGGATACCTGCGATGGGCGCATACCAGGAAGGAAGGGTGATGCCGTTCCAGCCTTTTATGGCCACATAGATATTAAAGCCGGCAATCAGTCCGTAGAGAAGAAGGGCCAGCCACAGAAGAATGCCCAGACCGAGATTCTGCTTAAAAGAACGCCAGAAATCACGGGCGGGGGTCTCCGACTTATCATAGAAACGTTTATGTACTGCAAAATAAAGTGCACTGGATGAGGCACCTATGGTAATGACCGGGAGAGAACAGACGAGCCACAGTAAACTCAGGATGATGATATCTCCGAGTTTATCGCCAAGAATATAGAACCTGTTTTTCTGTACCCGTTCGAACTTATCGTCGCTCATATTTTCCTCTCCTTTTCCCAAATATATTAGTCGGAAGCGGAAGAAAAAACAAGTGAAATCAGAAAATCTTGCATACTAGTGTGAATGCGATGGATATTTGTTGCACAGTGTGTTACTCTAAAAGCAGAAAGACGTGCTCATCAGAAGGGATACGCACATGCGTGTTTCGGGCAGTAAGAGTGATTTAGAGGTGGATGACATGACAGAGCCGGCAGGTATTTTCAGTAGCGGAATGATCCTTCAGCGTGACTGCGGATACGCGATCTGGGGAAAAGAAACGACGAAAGACAAGGTTCTTGTCCTGTTTGAAGAGAAGACCTATGAGGCAGAGGTAAGAGACGGGAGATTTCGTGTTGAGCTTCCGGCCCATGAAGCCTCCACCGGCTGCCGGATCGTGATCTCGGGAAGTTCGACCGTTGTCCTGGAAGATGTATGCTTCGGTGACTGTTTCTTTCTTTCCGGACAGTCGAATATGGAGCTTCCGGTCTACCGGACACGTGATGTATCCGCCGCAGAGATCGATGCTTCGGACTATCCCTTTATCCGCCAGTACCGTGTAACACCGCAATTCCAGCTTTCTTCGGAGAACCCGCCGGAGCTTCCGGCACTGCCCTGGACGAAAGCTTCCGGAAAAGAACTGGAAGAAATGAGCGCACTTGGTTTTTTCTGTGCGAAGAGATTATACGATGAGTTCAAGGTTCCGATCGGACTTATCCTTGCCGCGCAGGGCGGTTCGACCATCGAATCCTGGATGCCGGCGGATCTTCTCTCCGGTTTCGGGGATTTTGAGAAGGTCTATTCCCGGTTTACAGGGGACGGCGTGCTTCGGAACTATCTCTCGAAGCAGGAAGCGTCAAATGCTTCCTGGAGAGAGCAGCTGGAGTCGGAGGACGATCAGACACTTCCGTTCCTGTCGGATGTTCCGGCTGATGCCGTGGATTTTCCGGTTCCGGGCATGCTTCTTGCGGACGGAAGAGAAGAATATGAAGGGGTCATGTGGTTCTATAAAGAATTTGAACTGGAGGAAGAAACGGAGGAGGAAGCATTCCTTTACCTGGGTGATCTGATCGATGCGGATCAGACTTTCGTAAACGGCACGCTTGTGGGACGTACGGAATACCGGTATCCGCCGAGAAAATATCCTTTCGACGGACGGATATTGAATAAAGGCAAGAACATTATATGTGTGAGACTGATCATTGAAGCGGGAAACGGCGGATTTGTGGCTGAGCATCCCTATTTCATTAAATGTGGCCGGGAGAAGCTCGAGCTTTCCGGAACATGGAAAAGGCTTGAGGGGAAGAGAAGCCCGACGCATCTTGATCCGGGTCTTCGCGGACAGGTCATTCCGACAGCGCTTTTCGAGACGTCGGTGCGGACTTTGAAGGATTTTGTCATGAAGGGGATCTGGTGGTATCAGGGTGAGTCGAACAGTGACGATCCGGAAAGATATGACGAGAAGTTCCGCGCCATGATCGCTTGCTGGCGGGATCTTTTCAGGAAGGAACTGCCGGTAGTGTGTGTGGAGATGCCGGATTACCAGGATCCGATTTCCGGGAAGCAGCCGGAGGGCTGGGCATCGATCCAGGCGCAGCAGCGAAAAGCACCGGAGGATGTCCCGCTTTGTGCCGTGACAATGGGTCACGATCTGGGAACTCCGCTGGAGCTGCATCCGCAGAGAAAGAGCGAGCTGGGTGAACGCCTGGCGGTGACGGTGAAAGAGCTTTTCTATCCGTCATAAAAAAAGAAATATGAGAAACCACTCTCAGCCGGGTGATTTCTTCATTATATAACCACCGGAGAGAAGGACGAAAAAGAAGTCCTTCTCTTTTTTGTGCCCTGAGCGAGGAAACGTCCTTGTATAGCGTGGCTTCTGTAAACGTCTGTTCCTTTTGGACAGGGTGTTTCGATTTTCATCTTTTGTGCAAGGTGCTGAAGAAATGACACAAGATCTCTTGATTAGCATTGACATGTGACTAGTATGGTGGTATTCTGTCCTCGTAGACAACTAGCATACAAGTGTGCAAGCAGACACAAAGAGGATCGTGAGGGTTCCTCGAGAAAACTTGCAACACGGCAACAAAAGCCAACACAAGCTATGTTGGTATGAAAGTTTAACGGTTAAGGGGAGTTGTTTTCTATGAGTTCGAAAAGCAAAGAATGGCAACCGTCAAAGAAATCGAATTTCAAGCGTCATATCGGCCAGTATTGGCAGATCTACCTGATGCTTCTTATTCCGGTTGTTTACTATGTGATCTTCCGTTACATTCCAATGTTTGGTAACATCATCGCTTTCAGACGATACAGAGCCGGCGCCAGCATCTTCGGTTCTGAATGGAGCGGACTGAAGTACTTCAAGCAGTTTATCGGTGATAAGTCTTTCTGGAGAGCTTTCAAAAATACGCTGACCCTGAATATCACTTATTTGCTGTTCCGTTTCCCGCTGACTCTGATATTCGCTCTTCTGATCAACGAAATCAGAAATATCCACTGGAAAAAATTCGTGCAGACTGTTTCTTACCTGCCGCACTTTATCTCCATGGTTATCGTCTGCGGTATGATCAAGGAAATGGTTTCTTCCGCAGGTCCGATCAACTCTCTTCTTGCATCTTTCGGTGCTTCGAAGGTTACCTTCCTTTCCATTCCGAAATGGTTCCCGGCGATTTTCACGATCTCCGGTGTATGGCAGAGCATGGGCTGGGGCACGATCCTTTACCTTGCTGCCATGGCAAACATCAACCCGTCACTTTATGAAGCGGCGGCCGTTGACGGTGCCGGTCATTTCCAGAGAGTCTGGCATATCACGATCCCGTCCATTCTTCCTACGATCACTACATTGCTGATCCTGGATATCGGTGGTCTCGTCGGATCCGGCGGTGCTTTTGAAAAGGTATTCCTCCTTTACAATCCGATGATCTATGATACCGCAGATATCGTATCGACATACGTATACAGAATGGGTATCGGTTCAGGTAACTACAGTTACGCGACAGCCGTTGGTCTGTTCGAAGGTTTGATCAATCTCACACTTCTGACGATTGCGAACTTCGCTTCGAAGCGACTAACTGACAGCAGCTTGTTCTAAGGGGGGTGAAGAAATGAAAAAGCAGAGTTTTATTTCACGTCTCAGAGAACGCCGCGGAGCGATCGGCGGATCCAAAGCGGTCACGCTGAAGGTAAAAGAGAATACAGGGTATAAGGTATTCCTGGTGTTCAACACGATCATCATGGTACTGGTATCGGTGGCAACACTTTATCCTTTCCTTTATCTTGTTGCCCAGTCATTCTCATCGGACAAGGCATTGACAGCCGGTTACAGCGGAATCATTCCGAAAGGCTTCAATATCGATACTTATAAGGCAGTATTAACCCAGGGCGACTTCCTGAATTACTACAAGAACACCATCATTTATGCAATAGTAGGTACAGTCTCCTCCCTGATTACCTCATCACTTTTGGCTTACCCCCTTAGCAAGTCAAATCTGAAGGTCACACGGATCCTGACACCTTTCATCATCTTCACGATGTATTTCGGTGGCGGCTTGATCCCAAACTACGTACTGGTAATTCGTCTGGGCCTGAAAAATACGATGGGCGCATTTATTCTCCCGATGATGATCAGTACTTACTACGTACTATTGATGAAGTCCTTCTTCGCAGGTACCCCTAAAGATCTCGAAGAAGCCGGTGAGCTTGACGGACTGAGTAAGTTCGGTGTGTTCTGGAGGATCGCCCTTCCTCTTTCAAAACCGATCATGGCAACCATGACACTCTTTTACGCCGTTATGTATTGGAACAACTGGTATCAGGCTTTCCTGTACCTGAGAAAAGAGAAGTGGCCGGTAGCTTATTACCTGCAGACGATCATCCGTGGCTCTACGGCAACAGGTGATCAGGATGCACAGAAGGTTTCTTCCAACATCCGTTCCTGCAGCATGGTGCTTACCGTACTCCCGATCATCCTTGTCTATCCTTTCATTCAGAAATATTACGTACAGGGCATGATGCTCGGTGGTGTTAAGGAGTGATCCTTCCGCCGGGAAGATTTTCCTGACAGGGATCGGTCAGATCCCTGCCAATCCAATTGAATGTTCCCATTCGGTCGTTATTTGGACGGTCGGGTGGAGCAGAAATAAACATCCACTTTAAATGAGGAGGAAAACTATGAAAACAAGAAGAATTTTAAGTCTTTCTTTGGTTGCTTCCATGATTGTCAGCGTAGCTGCCTGCTCTAGCTCAGAGACAACTACAGGCACGACAAAAGAAGCCGTTCCGGATAAGATCGAAACGACAACAACAGCAGCAACTTCGGCAGATGCGTCTCAGGAAACAGAAAAGAAGGAAGACTATCAGTATGGTCTGAACACGACATTCCATTCTGACGAGAAGGTAACGTATACCATGTTCTTCAGCGATGCTTCCTGGTATGCTATGCAGGATACATGGAAGACAGAAGGTATCTTCAAGAAACTCGAAGATCTGACGAATGTTCATCTGGATATCATTTCCTATGACTCCAATGACTACATGAACAACGTTACTCTCGACATCAACGCAGGTGAGTCCGCTTACATCATCCCGAAGATCTACGATGACAGTGCTTTTGTAGACGGCGGCGCTATCGTTCCGATTTCTGACTATGTTCAGTACATGCCGAACTATGTTGACTTCTACAACAAGTACAACATGGCTCCGGACGTAAAGACGATCACCAGAGCAAATGGTAAGTACTATAAGCTCCCTGGCATGAAGGAAGACGTACTTCTTAACTACACATTCGTTATCCGTGAAGATATCTTTAAGGCTGCCGGTGTGGATGTTGCATCTCAGGAAGCAACATGGACATGGGAAGATCTCCTTGAAGATCTGAAGACCGTTAAGGCTTACATGGTTAAGAACGGCATGTGCAAAGAATCCGACTACATCTGGTCTGACCTGTGGTGCGGTGGTACATCCGGTCATGGTAACGGTGGTAACCTCCTGAACGTTATCGCAACAACATATGACTGCAGCGCCGGTTGGGGCTTCGAGAACAACTACGGTCTCCGCTATGACCAGGCTAAGGATGAATTCTATTTCAACCCGATCACAGATAACTACAAAGAGTATCTGAAGATGGCCAATGCATTTGTTGAAGCTGGTATCCTCGATCCGGAAACATTTACTCAGGAAGATGATACAGCTCAGGATAAGTTCTACAGAGGTGAGACAGTTATCATGAGTGTTAACCAGGGTACTGTTGCAGGTACAGAGAGCAAGATGCTCGAGAACCTGGGCGAAGGCAAGTACGAACTGTACTACACCATCCCGCCGAGAAGCAAACTGTACAACTACTCCACAGCCGGTAATGCCCGTCTTGAGAACGGCGTCATGATCTCCAAGAAGGCTCTCGATGAGCTCGGTGAGGAGAACTTCATTAAGATGCTCCGTTTCGTTGACTGGCTCTGGTATTCCGAGGAAGGTTATACTTTCCATAAGTGGGGTATCGAAGGTGAGACATACGAGATCAAAGACGGCAAGAAGGTCCTCAAGGACGGTTACTGCAACGGTGGTCTCGGCTATGGTAACAATGCAGAAGGTACACTTACTGACGTACGTCTCCAGTGGGGTTACGGCGGAGGAAACTTCTTCTATGGTCATACTGTAGCAGAAATGTCCGATAGCTTTACTCCTCAAGTAGCCGGTTTCACAAGCTCCAATGCTAAGAACCGTGAAACTCCGCCGCTGGCTCCTGGTGTTTCCCCGACGGAAGATCAGAACGAGCAGATCAACCTCCTGGCTACACCTCTTCTCGACGAAGTTAACTCCTGGTCTTTGTCTTTCGTAATCGGCCAGAAGAAGATCGACGACGAGTGGGACAACTTTGTTAAGGCTTGCGAAGGTAAGGATTGCGCAAAACTTGTAGAGCTCTACAATAAGGCTTACAAGGGTAATTAATTACACTCGTGGATGTTTAAAAATGCGGAAAATGCCGCTTCCCGGAACTCTTTAAGAGGGCCGGGGGGCGGCTTTTCTTTTACCCCGCGGGAGGCGGGCAACTGCGAGAGATCCTTCGTCGCTGGGTCCTCGGGCTCCGCCCTGCGGAATCGCGACCACAGGATCTCATCGCAGTTGATTCGGTTAGACCGTGAGCCGAGGCGTTAGCATCGGCATCCGGTTGTGATCTGCTGCCATACAGGATCGGGGCGCATCCGATCGGGACAGCTGTGATCCGCCGCAGTTCAAGATGGGGCGCGTCCGATCAAAGAGGAAAGCTTCGGATAAGCCGAAAATGGGATTTTGCTTCGAAACGCATGAAAAAATAGTGCTTTTCGGGCAGGATTTCATGCGGAACCCGGGAAAGCCCTGATTTCGGCTTATTTTGTCAAGAAAAGAATGCCAAATCGGGCGAAAAAGTGGTTCTTCACGGAAATCGTGGGAATAAGTAATTGAAAAAGGAGCATAACTATCCTAGAGTTTAGTTGCTAGACAAAAACGAAAGGATAAAGAATATGCTCCTCGACCATAATA
>Ga0310690_10000502_pt1 | contig 82588 bp, 77 predicted proteins | sample AusTroGonzalo_MG_2_FD_207661 | JGI IMG/M metagenome (GOLD analysis project Ga0310690, IMG submission 207661) | Bovine rumen microbial communities from tropical cattle in Woodstock, Queensland, Australia - Gonzalo_04 (v2) (version 2) | ecosystem: Host-associated > Mammals > Digestive system >...
TGGATGTTGGCGCGTTCGGAACCAGTGTACGAGCTGCCCGAATAGGAACCCAAATCGTAAGGATTGGGATCATAGCTGTCGCTGTGGAACGACAACACCTTGTCAGAGGCAGAGGTGTAGTAGAAGTAACGAGTTGAATAGCCCGAGGTGTACTCGTGGAAGGCTATCAACAGGTTGCTTGTACCATCATACGCGAAAGGCGTATCCAGCGTTAGCGTGTTCCAGCCAGCGCTGACGGTCCATGTGCCGCTGAACACCATGTCAGCAGCAGTCACGACTTCATAGTCGGAAGTGGCTGAGAAGGTGCTTCTCGACACATTCTTCATGAACACCTGATACGTGTTGGTCTGCGTATCGGTGCTCGACATGTTGAAACTGATGGCATTGATGGTGCCAGCGGTTCCAATTTCGTCGGCAGTGTAAATCTGCTCGACGAACGAGTAGCCCCAAAGGGAGTTGTACGGGACACGTGAAGTCGTGCTCGTACCATCACCGATGGCAACTACATCCGCCTTCGCCACGCCCATAAAGGCGAGCAAAAGCGTCATCATCAAAGAAAAAACTTTCTTTTTCATAATGAATTGGATTGGTTAGTAATTAAGTGAATTGTGATTAGGTTGCATATACCTTATTTATTATAAACTAAAGACGTATATATTAGGCCCTTACCCTTAGGCATTTTTTAGACTTGTAGGACTTGATTTTTAGACTTTTAGGACACTTTTGGAAGCCAACAATAAAAACGAAAAAAGTGCCGCAGCCAGAGGTTGCGGCACACACGAAAAACCATTTAATTTATTTATTAACCAAATCAAAATCAAACAGGTTTTTCATCAAAACAGTCACGCAAAAAATTATGACCAAGCACCTCAGAAATCTTCATCAGTTGCTCCAAATCAATACTTTTTCTGCGGAACAACTTGTATATATTCGATTTCTCACAATAAATCTGGGCAGCCAGCCAATTCACTGTGCGCCCTTGGTTGCGAAGCTCGTCTTGAATCATCTTGCCCACATGGACATCTTTCATGATAAAATTCATAGCCTTTGTCTTGATGGTTGTTGCAAAAATAGGCTCTCCCCTGCATATAGAGCAAAAATGCAAAGAGGATAATAATCAAAACTAATAAAAATAATCGTTTATACTAAGTTGATACTCAGTTTAAAGAGAAAATAATAAACCATTATCAACGCTCTGGGTCAAAAAAAATCAACCTTGATAGAAATAAAGACAATTCGCTTATTTCCAGTCTTTTAGAATACTATGCAGAAAAAACATTAAATCTGAATTGTTGCCAAAGATATCATGCAATTTGGTTGAACGTTTCCAAACAGCCTGATACGTCTTTCCCGTGAGAGCAGCCGCTTGTATCTCATTGATGCCCAAAATATAAAGACAGCAATAAATCACATCGGAGCGATTAAGACGCGGATATTGCTCAATCATTCTGACTGAGAATTTGGGAAACACCGAATCGACAGCGTTGACCAATTGGCTAAGATGATGGTCCGTCAGTGCCAACTCGGGATAAGCGACACCCGCCTTCACATTACAGTCCAGTACCTTGCATGCCCTCAAGCTTATCGGCATCTTCTTCAAAACTTCCATTTTCTTGTTGAAGGGTTGATGCTGGAAGTCGGGGCTGCCAACGGTATTTTCCAACTCGGCCTCCAACTCACTGATTTTCTTTTCTCTATGTCTTGCCTCCTCAAGGGCTCCCTCCAATTGCTGCTCCAATTGGCTCTTGATGCGGCGGTGTTGCTCCTTGTCTTCCTGATGTCTACGCCTGCGCTTTTCAAGCCAAATCGTATCAATAACCAGCACCAACAGCAGCAATACCACAATAGAGGTAATAAACAAAAAGATGCTTTTGTTGTGCGCCTCGCGTTTGTCGGCCATATATTGCGTATACATGGAAATCATCTTGGTCTTGTCAGTCAACATGTCGTGTTGCTCCATCTCATTATCAGCCAAGCGTGCGCCATATACAACCACCTTTTCAGCATCTCCCAAATCATTGGCAATCTGAACAATACGACACAACGCCTTGGTGGTCTGACGTGGAAGCAGCGGGATACTCCGTTCATAGTTGGCCAAAGCCGAATCCAGCGTCTGGTCCTCGTAATAAAAATGCCCTAGAGCGAAACAAATCTTTCGGGTGTTATAGTCGTTCTCAGTCAACTCCAAGGCACGATGCAGCATGCGGTAGGCCGAATCACTCATGCCATGATCGAAAAGCTGTATGGACTCATGGATCAAAGTGCTGTAATTCCGATAAACATTGTCATCTTTCAGTTGCTCATGGATGCTGTCGGAGGCTCGGTAAAACTGCAAAGCAGCAGTGCGGTCAGACTGTGCAATCATAATGTCGCCCATAAGCTCAAGGTTATCAGCAACGCCCAAAGCATTATGTTCTTTCTCAAAACTCGCATTGGCCTTCTCAAGCACTTCCAAAGCCGCATTCCATGCATCGTAACGATACAGAAAAGAGGCTAACCTTGTATAAGTCAATGCCGTAAAATGCACATAATCAAAATTTTTACGATAGCGTCCAAACACTCGTTGTGCGCCCGTCAGCTCGTCCATCACCTCAAGGCATCGCATGAAATCAGCATAACTTGCCATCGTCTGGCCCCGCTGCGACTCAACAGCCGCTTTATAGTATAAGGAACGCGCGAACTGATACAGTATGAATTCATCATTCGACGCCGCCTTTGATTGTCCAAGAAGATTCTCATAAAAGGCACAAGCCTGTTCGGTCAAACTGTCGTTCCTAACAGGGATATAGTTTTTGTACTTCAGTTCGGTCTTAAGCACCTGATATTCATTGAAAAGGAACGGGGATTCCGACTTCAGACGGTTTTCATCCAAAGTATCGGCAACCTGTTGGGCCCAATGCAAAGCATTGTCGGGCAAAGTATCTTTCAAGGCATAAACCTCAGCAAAAACAGGCCAACGGCCCGACAAGGTCTCGTATTCGATGGTTTTGCTGCAAGCGGAGCAAAGTATGATGAGCAAACAAAAGAAAAAGGCAGTTTTTCGCATAGTAGAAAGGGCATTGTCCGTGGCAAAAATAAAAAAATGAGGCAACCTTGTGGACAATAAGGACAAAAAAACACGGATTTTGGACTCAAAGTCCAAAATCCGCGCCATAGGATTGTAGAGACGCGCCATGGCACGTCTCTACAGGATTCGGTACAATTATTTCGCGAACATATCCTTGATACCGCCAAGCGAGCCAAGCATGTTGGAGGCCTCGTAGGGCAAATACACGGTCTTGTTGTCTTGACCGCCAGCGATTTCCTTCAAGGTCTCGATGTATTTCACTGCCAGCAGGTAGTTGACCGGATCGGCGCCACGGTCGGAGACTGCATCGGCGATGTTGCGGATGGCAGTGGCTTCAGCCTCGGCTTGCAGCACCTTGGCACGGGCTTCACCTTCAGCTTTCAAGATGTTGGCCTGTTTGTCAGCCTCAGCGGCATTGATTTCGGCCTGCTTCTCACCTTCCGAATTCAAGATCTGAGCCTGCTTCTCACCTTCGGCCTTCAGGATCTCGGCACGACGGTTACGCTCGGCCTGCATCTGGAGTTCCATGGTGCGGCGGATGCTCTCGGGCGGCGTGATATCCTGCAACTCGACGCGATTCACCTTCACGCCCCATTTGTTGGTGGCATCATCGAGCACATTACGGAGTTTCGAGTTGATAGTGTCGCGCGAGGTCAACGTCTCGTCGAGTTCCATCTCACCCACTACGTTACGCAAGGTGGTCTGCGTCAGCTTCTCGATAGCCACAGGCAGGTTCTGGATTTCGTAGACGGCCTTCATCGGGTCGACAATCTGGAAATACAGCAAGGCGTTGATTTCTGTCATCACATTATCTTTAGTGATAACGCTCTGTTTGTCAAAGTCATATACCTGCTCACGCATATCGATGCGTGAAGAGCGCGACAAAGCGCCATTCTGACGGCGCACGATGGTTTCCTTGGCCTGTTCGATGATAGGCAGGATGACATTGATGCCCGCGTTGAGGGTGCGGTTGTACTTGCCGAGGCGTTCGACAATCATCGTTTCCGACTGGGAGACGATCTTGATTCCTCGCAGGATATAAATCACCACGAGAACCAATAATACAATAAGGACATACTTCATAGTGTTGGTATTAGTTTAAAGATTTGACTGACAAGATGATACTATCACGATTGATAATTTCGACTTCCGCGCCTTTCTCAATGACGGAGCCATCGGCCGAAACCGCCTTCCAATCGTCGCCGTCGACGGCCACGCGACCCGTGTGCTGCGAGCCATCGATGCGTTCGGAGACAACAGCCTTACGGCCGATGAGCGCGTCGGCATTGGTCTTCACGTCTTTTGACTTCTTTTCCAGAAACCGTATCACGACGGGACGCAAGAAGATGAAGGTCAACATAGAAACCACAGCGAACACGACGATCTGCCAGGTAGCATTGAGACCCAGACCCGCCCCAAGTGCGGCCAGACCTGCACCGATGGCGAAACAGATGGAACCGAAACCTGCCGTGCAGATTTCCACAATCACCAAAACGATGGCGGCAATAAGCCAGAGTTGATACATTTCCATAGTGTTATGTTTTGATTCTGCAAATATACTACTTTTTCTGCAAACAAAAAAAGGTTGCAACATAGCAACCTTTTCTTTGTCCATCAGATCCACTTGACCAAGGGGAAGTCCTGACGGTGAGGCAACATCTTGTTGATGGGGAACACACGGAATGTGAAGTCGTACACTCCGGCGCGCGTAATCGGCACCTTAATATAATACTTCACCCAGCCGTCGCCTGAGTCGACAAGCTTCATCTTCTCCACCGCCTTGATTTCCACCTCCATATTGTTGTTCTTCCTGCCGACGAGCAGCTCGATGGCCAAATCGCCAGGCTCGAGGTCGGGCGTAAGCAAAGTGATTTCTGCGATGAACTGTTCGCCAAAGGTCAGCGGACGTACGTTGGTGTCAGGCAGGATGAGTGACTTCACCTCCACCTTATCCCAGTTGTTACGCACGCGCGTCTTCCATGCATTGATTTCGAAGGCCTTCTGGTAACGGTTGGCCCGCATCCAGTTGGTGCGCTCAATGAGCTTATTGTAATACTGCTCAAAGTAGTCATCCATCATGCGTTTCATGGTGAAGCGCGGCGAAATCTCATTGAGGCACTTCTTCATGGAAGCCACCCAACCCGTAGGAATCTCATGCACATTGCGGGCATAGTAGAGCGGGACAATCTCGTTTTCGAGCGTGTTGTAGATCGTCTCGGCATCCATCTCGTCCTGATAACGCTGGTCTTGGTAGGTGCGTTTCTCCTGGATGGCCCAGCCTGCATCGGGACGGTAGCCCTCTGCCCACCAGCCGTCAAGCACGGAGAAGTTCAAGACACCGTTCATCACCGCCTTCTCGCCACTGGTACCTGAGGCTTCGAGCGGACGCGTCGGAGTGTTGAGCCACACATCCACGCCACTGGTCAGACGGCTACCGAGTTCCATATCGTAGTTACTGATAAACAAAATCTTACCGATAAACTCAGGCTTGCGTGAGATGTCGATAATCATCTTGATAAGGTCTTGACCTGCCTTGTCATTGGGGTGTGCCTTACCAGCAAAGAGGAAGATGACGGGACGCTTTGGGTCGTTGACCAGTTGCGACAGACGCTCCAAGTTGCCAAACAGCAGATGGGCGCGCTTGTAGGTAGCAAAACGACGGGCGAAGCCGACAATCAAGGCGTTTTCATCCAGGTTATTGACGGTCTGCAAAATCAGTTTCGGGCTTTCCTGACGTTGGCGCATGTCTTCCTTGATCTTCTCCGAGAGGTAGGATATCAACTCATGCTTCAGCTGCTTGCGGATGGTCCAGATGGCATCGTCAGGCACCTCTTTGATCTTCTCCCACATCTTCACATCCGACTGATGGTCAAGGTAATCGGGACCAAAAGTGAATTTGTAAAGACGTTGCCAGAGGCGGTTGCTCCATGTGGGCAGATGCACGCCGTTGGTGACGTAGCCGATGTGGTTCTCTTCGGCGAAATAGCCGGGCCACAGCGACTGGAACATCTCCCTCGACACGCGGCCGTGAATCTTGCTCACACCGTTCACCTCTTGGCTGAGGTTGGTGGCCAACACACTCATCGAGAACTTCTCGTTCGGGTCATTGGGGTTGAAACGGCCCAAGCCCATGAAGCGCTCCCAGCTGATATTCATGCGGTTGGCATAGTGCGGCATATAGGTACGAATGAGGTGCTCCTCAAAGGCATCGTGACCCGCAGGCACGGGCGTGTGCGTAGTAAACAAGGTGGAAGCCCTCACCAACTCGAGCGCGACGTCGAAATCAAGGTTGTGCTTGTTGATGTAAACGCGCAGACGCTCCAGCCCACTGAAGGCCGCGTGACCTTCGTTGCAGTGGTAAACTGTGGGTTTCAAGCCGATGGCCTCGAGCAGACGGATACCGCCCACGCCGAGAAACATCTCCTGCTTAATGCGCATCTCGCTGTCGCCACCATAGAGTCGACTGGTGATGCCACGGTCTTCGGCCGAGTTCTCGTCGATGTCGGTGTCGAGCAGATAGAGTCCTACCCTACCCACATTGACGCGCCATGCCTTGGCAAAGACCGAACGGCCCGGGAAGGCAATGCTCACCTTGACCCATTCACCTTGTTCGTTGTACACCGGTTGAAGCGGCAGTTGCGAGAACTTCTGCGGGATGTATTCCGCACGCTGTTCGCCCGAGACGGTGATTTCCTGGGCAAAATAGCCAAAACGATACAGCAAGCCGATGCCCACCATGTTGGCGTTGGAGTCAGAGGCCTGCTTCATGTAGTCGCCAGCCAAAATGCCGAGGCCGCCCGAATAAATCTTCAGACTCTTCATCAAGCCGTACTCCATGCTGAAATAGGCGATGAGGTCTTTCTGCTTCGTCGGCTGAGCCATGTATTGCTTGAACTGGTCGTAGACCTTGTTGAGGCGCTCGATGAAGTCCTTATCGTTTTCCAAGGCCTTGATTTGCTCCACCGAGAGGTTGCCCATCAGCGCGACAGGGTTCTGCTCCGTGGCTTTCCATGCCTCAGGGTCGATGCTCTCAAACAATTCGACGGCATCCACATTCCAGCACCACCAGATGTTACGCGACAGCTCTTCAAGTTTCTGCATCTCAGGCGAATAGACAGGCTTCACCAGCACCTTCTTCCAACTCGGGGCATCGTTCTTTTGGTAGACCACCTCGTGCATCATGTCCGCATACGGCACCGGTTCCATCATGTAATGGCGGCCGCCCGACTTCTCGAGGGCCACATCCCATGCCTTCTGATAGCTGACAATCAAGTCTTTCCAAAGCAACTTGTTAGCGACTTTCAGAGCGGCCTCTGAGACTTTGGCCATGCCTTTGTCGGTCAAATCGAGGAAGCGGCGCAAAGCGGCAACAATTTCGTCAATCACCTTGTCATTGTCACCCACCTGACGCGACACCACGGTCACGGCTTCGTTGCCCTGGCATTCCTGCTGTACGAACTTACCGAAGCCAGAGACATCGGAAGTCAAAGTCGGGATGCCCAAGGCCACGCTCTCAAGCGGCGTGTAGCCCCAAGGTTCGTAATACGACGGGAACACCGAGAAATCGAACGCGGAGAGGAACTCGGAATAGGTGAGGTTGAAAATGCCGTCGCTACCGTTGAGGTAAGCAGGCACAAACATCACCTTCACCTTGTCGTTGGCATCATTCTGCAAGCCCGAGTTGCGCAGCGTGTTCAGGATGGCATCGTTCTCATATTCAAAGATATGGTGCGTGGCAGGGAAGTCGGTGTGCCCCATGATGGCGTTGGTGCCGTCTAGGCGGTGCTGCAAATCCTTGGAAGGACCGGCGATGTTGCCCGGCACGGCAATCACAGCGAGTACCGTGCGTTTCAGGTTCTTGTCCTCGTTCAAGCGGCGCAAGGCCTCAATGAAGAGGTCAATGCCTTTATTCTTAAACTCATAACGACCACTGTTAATCACCAGGAGGCTGTTGGGGTCGAGTGTTTCACCACACAGCGTACCGGCAATCTTCAGGATCTGCGCCCTGACGGCCTTTCGTTTCTCTTCAAAGGCAGCCTCGTCTTCCCTAAAGGTATGGTCGATGCCGTTCTTGGTCACCACATCAGGCTTGCGATAGAGGAACTGCTCACACTCCTGTGCCGTGATGTCGCTCACCGTCGTGAAGGAATCGGCATTCTTAGCGGCCTTCTGCTCCATCGACTGCTGCGAGACGATATTGAACTGCATAGCCATTACCGAAGGCAGGTAAGACTTCAGGTTGTCGTAGAGAGACAGTCCATTACCCGAAATGGCACGACCGAGATAAGTGGCGTGCGTGGTGAACACGGTGGCAATTTGCGGGCAATGCTCCTTCAGATACAACACGCCTGAGCCAGTCATCCACTCGTGGAAATGCGCCACAATGTTGCTGGTCTGTGGCAGGTAGAAGTTGCAGAAGCTCTCAATCACCTGTCCGGCGGCATAGCCAAACAAGACAGGCTCAATGTAGTCCCACTGACCGCGGATGCTGTCGAGTTCATACTGTTCCCAAAGATGGGTGAGGATATCATTCTTCGATTGGTAAAGCGTGGTGTAATCGACTAAAATGGCGATGGGGTTGCTTTCGATTTTCCAGCGACCGATGCGGAACTTCATGCCTTGGGCCAAGGCTCTTTCACGCCACTCGGGGAAGAGTTCGTTGTCCTCGACAAAATACAGCGTCTCATGCGCTTCCTTAACCACATCGGGACCTACCGTGATATAATGGTCGTCAAGCAGTTGACGCATCACATTTGACTTCGTGGAGAGCACCGTATAGATGCCGCCCACCATGTTACACACTTCCCAAGAGGTTTCAAAAAGGTATTCAGGGGTTTTCATTTTAGAATTTCAATATTTCAAGATTTGTTATTTCAAAATTATGGAAGGGGATTCCCTTCGGGAATGGAGTTTGTCACTTTTTTTATTTGCGGCGGCTTAAGGCAACTATCGTTTCACAAGAACCTAAAGCCGCCGCATGACAAACCATGTTCTACTCCATTCCCCGCAGGGGAATCTTTCTTCATTCAGCTTTTACTTTCCGTTTCGACAGCTTCATCACACGGTCAGCAAAATCGGTAAGGACGTTCATGTAATTGACATAAGCATCATAGGGCGAGGCATAATGGTTGAAATACTTATGCACCACGCCGTCGGAGAGCCACTTCGTGCACATGTAGTAGAAATGGTCGGAGGTCTGGAGCATCGTCCAGTCCTGCAGCAGTTCCTCGTCCTTGATGCGGTGCACCTTAGCGTTCAGGTCGTACAAAGCGCGGAAGGCGTCGTCCTGCAAGGGGTTGCCGAGCCATGCCGTGAGGTCGCGTTCCTCATCGCTCCACGACAGCACATTGGGCACGTTGACGGCACTCACCGGCTGTAGTTTCTTGGCTAACTCCTGCGGTGTGGCAAACTTGAACTTGCTGCCTTTCAAGATAGCTTCGGGCAGACGCTCCATGAAGTCGAAGATGCCCGTCTCGGCGCTTTGATGCTCGCCGAAGGTCTCGTAGTCCATGAAGATGTTGACCACTTCTTCCTCTTCCGGCAGGGCGTTGAGCCAGTTGACGAAGTCCTCGGCGCGGAAGCCGTCCTGCACAAAGCGGAAGGCAATCTCATCGCTGAATTTGAAGTTGCGCAGCAGCACCTTAAGCTTCGGGTTGATGGCGTTGGCATACATGTAGTTGGGGCTCTTCCAACCCAAGATATGCTTGGCACCTTCAGTAAGCATGAGGTTGTAGCCCATGTCGGCCACCGTGGCACCAATTTCGTCACTATAAATTAATTCGGTGTTGCGGAAGGTCTTGGGCGTCACGCCGAACACTTCCTTCATCTTGTGCTTGTGCGCCGTCACCTGACGCTTGAACTCATCGGGATTCGACAGCGAAGCCAGCGAGTGGGCATAGGTCTCGGAGAGCACCTCCACCTTGCCCGTGGCGACCAGCTTCTGGAAACTCTCTAGCACCTCAGGCGCAAATTGCTCCATCTGCTCGATGACCACACCCGAGAACGAGAAGGCGAACTTGACCTTGTCGCCAAACTTCTCGATTTGGCGCATCAGTAACTCGTTCATGGGCAGGTAGCACTTCTCGGCCACGCGCCGCATAATCATACGGTTGCTGTAGTCGTCATAGTAATAATGTTTCTTGCCGATTTCGAAGAAACGATAGGTGCGGAGCCTGTAAGGCTGATGCACTTGGAAATAGAAACAGATTGATTTGCTCATATTATTAAGTATTTATTATTCAATTCAATAGACACGTTTCTGTCCTGCAATCGAAATGCCAATGCCAACCAGAAAGCAATGGCATCCTCCCGACAATTCGGGGCCAATCCTTCCCATGGACGGCATATCGTACCAATATCTCAGACGAACAAATAAAGGCAGAGGTCCTTCCGTCCTGGATCCAGAGAACCTGAAATCAAAGTCGGCGCCCACCTCATAATTCATTCTCCATTTCGTCAGCGGAACCAGCTCGGGAATTGAACCCAGGATCTTGGAAGACACCTGTCCCACACCGACTGCGGCAAATGGCGTTAGGCTAATACGGCGTGTGCCTACCAAATCATAGCCCACAGAAACATTGAAAGCAATTATGCTCCCATCGCCTTTTTCCGAGGGGTTTTCCCTTAGTTTTATATCCATACCATCCATATAAGCGGCGAACCTTACGCGCTTATAGCTAGCTTCGATTGCCGCACATCCTCCAATCGCCCCCCTCATCCATTCATTGAGGTCCTGTGTAAAGACTCCACTACCAAGACCAATATTAAATCCCCAAACCCACTTCTTCGTTTCCATCTTCACTCGGATGAGATGTCTCACAAACCATTCATAATCACTATTGGGAAACTCTTCCAAAAACTTATCGGACTTCTCGTTCCATTGTTTTTGATTTTCAGGACTGTATGGTTTCAAATCCCAATCCAAAAAGAGCGACAGGAAATCAAAGTCCTCGGCAGGCAGTTGGGCTTCTTGAAGGTTGAAGCGAAGCAAATGTTCGTCCTCGATACTGCGTCGCGACACTTGCTCACTTAATTGGTCTCTTTGCGGCTTCACCTTGTTTTTATAAGCCACAAATTGTGTTGAATCAAACGCCCGCATACTGCTCGTCAACTCGTCAAACTCTTTTGTCCAAAGCAAGACATGCCAATACTCCGCAGGCGCAAACACGGCATAATTATCATCTTCCAAGGTCAACAAATAGTCCTTGGCTTCCATCACCTTGTCATAGTCGCGGTCGAGGAACTTCTCAAGGAGATAGGCGCGGCCTTTGGCAATCCGCTCCGTCTTCGACTGCTGGATTTCCTCCTCAACCTGCGCGAAAGCCGAAAAAGCGGTCGCAAACAAGAGGGCTATTATTAGGATGCTCCGTTTCATAACACAAAAGACATATCAAACTACGGACTCATACACAGCCTTAATCTTCTTCGCGGCAGCTTCCCATTTGAGGCTGTCCACCTCGTCCTTGCCCTCGTCCTTGAAGCAGTTAGCCAACACTGGATAATGGCAGAGCGCATAGATAGAGTCGGCCAGGCCGTTGATGTCCCAGAAGTCGACTTTCAAGGCGTGTTTCACCACCTCGGAGACGCCCGACTGCTTGCTAATGACCACCGGCACGTTGAGGCGCATGGCCTCCAACGGCACGATGCCGAACGGCTCGGAAATGGACGGCATGACGAACACGTCGGTCATGGCGAACATCTGGTCAACGGCCTCGCCCTTCAAGAAACCCGTGAAGTGGAAGTGGCTGCCCATACCGAGCTGTGCCACACGACGGATCATGCGTTCAAGCATGTCGCCCGTGCCCGCCATCACGAAATGGATGCTCCGGTCGACCTGGTGAATCTTGTAGGCCGCCTCGATGAAGTATTCGGGGCCTTTCTGGTAGGTGATTCTTCCGAGGAAGGTCACCACTTTGGCATCCAAGCCACTACGTTCGTACTCCGACTTAGGTTTGTCGTTGGGTTCCACGGCGTTGTGCACCGTGACGACCTTGGCAGGGTCGATGCCGTATTTGTTGATGACGATATTTCTGGTCAGGTTACTCACCGTGATGACACGGTCAGCGGCTTCCATGCCCCTGCGCTCGATGGCGTAGACATCCGTGTTGATATTCTCGCCTGAGCGGTCAAACTCAGTGGCGTGCATGTGGACCACAAGCGGTTTGCCCGTGGTCTCTTTTGCTGCGATGCCAGCAGAATAAGTCAGCCAGTCGTGGGCGTGGATGACATCGAAGTCGTATTTAGTGGCCAATGAGGAGCCTATCAAGGCATAGCGGGCCACCTCCTCCATAAGGTTCATGCCGTATTTGCCCGAGAACTGGTAGTTGCGGGCAAACACCGAGCCTGTGCGGTTGAAATTCTCCACCACGTGACGATCCGATTCCAGCACGTGGGCGAAATCCTCCGGCCCGACATACGGGATGATGTTGGAGCCAATCTCCATATATTGCACGCGTTCCCAATAGCTGCGGTCTTTCTCATGGTCGATGTCGATGGTCACGTCGCTGGCGTTGAGCAGACGGACGTTGGTTTCGTCCTCATCGCCGTAGGCGCGCGGCACCACGAAAAGCACATCCACATCGTTCTTGGCCAAGCCTTTGGTCATACCAAAGCAAGCCGTTCCAAGGCCGCCGGTAATATGGGGCGGAAACTCCCACCCAAACATCAGGACTCTCATTTTGAGCCTCCTTTCTTATTTAATTCTTCAATCAGGTAATGCAGGTAGAGCAAGGCACCCACACTCGTCGACTGCGAGATGCAGCCTCTTGCCTCGAAGGGCGGGTTGCCGTCGTAGATCTCCGACACCGTGCCGATGCCGTTGTCCTTGATAGCCTCCTCGAAGCCGTTATACAGGTCTTCAAGATAAGGTAACGAAGTCTTACCGAACAATTTCACCGACAGGTCGGCATAGAACATGATCAGCCACGGGAAAGTCGAGCCGTTGTGGTAGGCACGTTCGCGCTCGTTGTGGCTGCCGATGGTAGAGCCTTTGTAGTTCTCGTCATTGGGCGACAGCGAGCGTATGCCGCGTGTCGTCAGCAGCTCGGAGTGGGCGATGTCGAAAGCACGTTTCTGCATCTCGTCGCTCATCGGCGTGTATGGCAATGCCGCCGCAATCATCATGTTGGGACGCACTTGCGTATTCTTTTCGTTGCTGTTCACGAAGTCGTAGAAGCCTTTAGTCTCCTTATTATAGAAGGTGTCGACAAACGAGGCCTTCACCTTTTCGGCCAAACCCTGCCATTGCTTCAGCAGTGCGCTCTTCGGCTCGGCAGCTTTCAGCAGTTCCACGGCATAGCATAAGGCATTATACCAAAGTGCATTCACCTCGATGGCCAAACCTGTGCGCGGTGTCCAAGGTCTGCCTTGGGCGAAGACATTCATCCACGTAAGAGCCAAGTCGCGGTTACCGGCATAGAGCAAACCGTTTTCGAGAGTATGTACATTGAAGTCCGTGCCTGCGATAAAGCTTTCCAAGATGGTCGTCATCGGCTTCTTGTATTTCTTCCAAATGTCTTTCTTGTCTTTGCTGAGCATCTTCTCGTAGAGTTGCAAGACATAGAAGAACCACAGCGGTGAATCGACCGCCGTGAAATAGAGGCTCTTCTGATAATAACGGTGCGGGAAGAACGGTCCCTGCATCCTTGAAATCAAGAAATCCAACGCGTCCTTGAAGGTCTTTTCGTCGCCTTGCGCGAGGGTGATACCCGGCAAGGCAAGGAAAGAGTCACGACTGCATGAGCCGAACCACGGGAAGCCCGCCCAGAGGCGCGTGCCTTTGTCGTCACGGATGATGAACTGATCGGCTGCCTTCACTAGGCAGTCTTCGTAGCTCGTCTGGGGCAACAGACGCTTCACTTCAGCCTCGCACTGTCGTTTGATGGCAGCTGGATTTTGTTCCTCAAGGCTGACGGAGAGTATCACCGTATCGCCTTGTTTCATTTGTAACTCAAAGAAACCCGGGACAAATTGATCCTCTGTAGCATCGTAGCCGCGTTCCTGCTCGCGGATATAGAACATGTTGTAGTACCAATGGGGCACATGCGTGTATTCCGCCGCCTTCGAGAACTGCAAGTAGAGCCTCGAGTAATCCTTATAGAGCTGCCACGACGCGCCATTCTTCACCAGCTCCACCTTACGGCTGGCTTCGTGGTTCTCATGCGTCAGCATGTGGACATTGCGGAAAGCCAGGAAAGGCAACACTCGCAGGGTGATGGGCACCACCGACTCACGCAGCGTATAGCGCACAAAGAGTCGTGCCTCGGTGGAGGAGAAAATCAGCTCCTTGTCCAAAACCACATTGCCGATACGGTAGGTCATCTTCGGCATGGGGTCGGCGGTGAAGTCGCGGAGGTATTTGTGCCCGCGTGGAGCAAAGATGCCATCAGGATACATGTGTACACCAAGATGGAACTCCTCCTTATTCTCAATGATAGTCTCATCAAGGCTCGACAGCAGCACATGGTTGTTGTTGTCAAGCTGTGGCTGTGGCACCACCAAGAGACCATGGTATTTTCGCGTGTTGCAGCCAATCATCGTGGTGGCGAGGAATGCGCCCAGAGCATTGGAACGCAGCACTTCACGATTGAGTGTAAACTCCAGATTGATTACTTTTTTCTTGTCCCAGGAAATGTAACTCATATAGTGTGTTTCAAAAATTGCATAAAAAACCGACTACAAAGATAATGTTTTTACTTTTTCGCAGCGAAAAATACAACATTTTTTATCTTTGCAGCCTAGAATTCCAATTAAATAACAATACCATGACCAAAAAACTCATCAACATGATTGCTTTAAGCGTCATCGTCCTGGCTTCGTGCAATTCCAAGCCAGAGCAGAAAACCGAGGCCGAAGCCCCGAATCCCTTCCTAAGCGAATACACGACACCTTTCCAAGTGCCGCCGTTCGACCAAATCAAGATTGAGCACTATCTGCCCGCCTTTGAAGCCGGCATCGCCGAGCAACAGGCTGAGATTGATGCGATTGTCAACAATCCTGAGCCTGCCACCTTCGAGAACACCATCCTGCCTTTCGACAAGTCGGGACAAACGCTCGACCGCGTCAGCAATGTGTTCTTCAACCTCAATGAATGCCTCACCAACGACGAGATGATTGCCATCGCCGAGCAGGTGCTGCCCATGCTCTCGAAGCATGGCGATGCCATTTCGATGAACCCGAAACTCTTCGAGCGCATCAACTATGTGTATCAACACCGCAACGAGATGGGCCTTGACAACCAGCAAATTCGCGTGGTGGAGAAGTACCACCAGGACTTCATCCGCAGCGGTGCCGGCCTGAATGCCGAGCAACAAGCCGAACTGAGCCAAATCAATGAACAACTCTCCACTTTGAGCCTGCAATTCGGCAACAATCTACTGAAAGAAAACGCCAATTTCAAACTCGTCATCGAAGATGAGAAAGACCTTGCCGGACTGCCCCAAACCAGCATTGATGCCGCCGCTGAGCAAGCCAAAGCCGAGGGCATGGAAGGCAAGTGGGTGTTCACCCTGAGCAAGCCCAGCCTCATCCCCTTCCTTCAGTTTGCGAACAACCGCGACCTGCGCGAACAGATGTACAAGGCCTACTACAACCGTGGCGACAACAACAACGAGTACGACAACAAGAAGCTCGTCAATGAGATGGTGAACCTCCGCGTGAAGAAAGCCAAACTCTTTGGTTTCGACAATTATGCCGACTATGTGCTGGCTGTCAACATGGCCCAAGACTCGAAGACCGTCGACGAGTTCCTCATCAACATCTTCAACCCCGCACAGCAACTTGCCAAGAAAGAACTTGCTGAGATGCAGGCCATCGCCGACAAAGAAGGTGCTGGCATCAAGCTGGAAGGCTGGGACTGGTGGTACTATGCCGAGAAACTCCGCAAGGCCAAGTACGACTTCGACGAGAATTACATAAAACCCTACCTCACCGTGGATAATGTACGCAACGGCATGTTTGAGGCTGCCAACAAGCTATACGGCGTCACCTTTACTAAGAACGAGACCCTGCCTGTGTATTTCCCTGGTGTGGAGACCTACGAAGTGAAGGAAGCTAACGGCGATTTCCTCGGCATCCTTTATATGGACTACTATCCGCGCGAGTCGAAGAGCGGCGGTGCCTGGTGCACCAGCTTCCGCGAGAGCGGCTACGACATCGAAGGTAACAAGATCTATCCCGTCATCTCGTTGGTGATGAACTTCACCCCTGCCTCGGGTGACACTCCTGCCCTGCTCACCTGGGATGAGACCGAGACTATGTGGCATGAGTTCGGACACTCGCTGCACGCCTTCTTCAGCGACGGCCTCTACGACCGCACCTGCGGCAGCGTACCTCACGACTATGTGGAGTTGCCTTCGCAGATTATGGAAAACTGGGTGGCCGAGCCTGAGGTCATCCGCATGTATGCCAAGCACTACCAGACCGGCGAAGTTATGCCCGACAGCCTTATTGCAAAAATCGAGAACAGTGCCCTGTTCAACCAAGGCTTCATGACCACCGAGCTCATCGCCGCCTCCATCCTCGACATGAAATATCACGAGCTGACCGAGCCCCAAGACCTCGACGTGGATGCCTTCGAGAAGCAGCAGATGGATGCCATCGGCCTGATGCCCGAAATCCTGCCCCGCTACCGCAGCACCAACTTCAGCCATATATTCAGCGGCGGCTACAGCGCTGGCTACTATGCCTACACCTGGGCCGAGGTGCTCGACAAGGACGCCTTCAACTACTTCAAAACCTCCGGCGACCTCTTCAATCCCGAGCTGGCTGCATCGTTCCGCCTGAACTGCTTACAAGAATGCGGCAACGACGAAGGCATGGTGCAATACCGCAAGTTCCGCGGCCAAGACCCCGACTACGAACCCTATCTCAAGGCCCGTGGCCTGAAATAATGCCTTTAGGGCTGTCATGTTATGACAGCCCTAAAGACCATAAACAAACAATCCCGGTGAGAGGACTCATCGGGATTGTTGTTTTCGTAAATGACAATACTATCAGCCTAACAGTTTCTTGTTGTTCTCAATCAGTTGTTCCAAACGTTCGATGTCTTTGCTGCTCAACCGAATCTCGGGAAGGAAACGACGGAAATTGTCCAAGCTGTGCATATCAGAGCCAACAAAATCGTACATACCCTCCTTCAAGAGATAATGAGCCTTGGCTTTTGCGGCGTTCCCATAAGCCCCACCCAAGGAAAGCAGGTTGAGTTGGAACTTGTACCGTTTGTCCTTCCACCTGAGATAATTGTCTCTCACTGCATATTCATACCGCTCAGGATGCGCAATAACAGGCTGAAACTCAGCACACATCACATCATAAAGCATTTGAGAGATATTTTGCTCATACATCAGATAGGAAGTCTCGCACAGCACATGCTCCCCCTTCTTGTCCAAGGTCAGGAATCCTACTTTGAAATGATCAGGAAAACAGGAGTCCAACATATACTCGGCACCAAGGTGCAGTTCAATGCCGCACACTTTGGTTGCCTCAGTCTTGTAGGCTTCAAATTTCTCTGTAATGCTTGCGCGGTTGTTCTCTGGATAGTCCCTCATGAAATGCGGAGTGAGCACCAAATGCTCCACACCGTGCTCTTCCATCTTCTTCAGGGCTTGCAACGACTTCTCCAGAGTGGAGAAGCCGTCATCCACGCCAGGCAGCAGATGGCTATGCATATCCGTTGCGCCTCGGAATATACTATCTGGCAGACTTTTTTTAAACTCAAACATAGCTTATTCCTTACCGCCGTCATGCATTTTAGCCACACCATGTTTGCTTGAATGGTGGTGATGATGGTGATGGTGACGGCGCAGACCCGGGAACAGGCGTTCGTACCATTTCTTCTTCTTTTTCTTCTTCTCCTCTTCATTACCGTAGCCATAACCATAGCCATATCCGTAGCCATAACCATAACCATAACCATAACCGTAGCCATAACCGTAGCCATAACCGTAGCCATAGCCATAATAGCCATATCCGCGCTTCTTCTTATTCACACCGTTAAGCACGACACAAAGGTTGGGGAACTTCTTGTCCTTGTAGAACTTATCCACGTCGAAGAGCAAGCGCTTGTCGGTCTTACCGGCTCTCAGCACCATGATGGTGGTGTCGGCGACACGCTTCACGATGTCGGAGTCGGCCACCATGCCCACAGGTACATTATCAAGGAAGACATACTCGTAACGCTTGCGCAACTCAGCGACCAAGTCATCAAGGCGCGTACTCATAAGCAACTCAGCAGGGTTGGGCGGGACGGGACCAGAGAAGATGATATCCAAACCTGGTGTTGAGGTATCCGAATGGATAATATCATCCACCGAGTCGGTCTTGCCTGAAAGGTAATTTGACACACCTGCTTTGGTAGTCACATTATACACTTTGAACAGCGTACCTTTGCGGATATCCAAGTCGACCAGTACCGTCTTACGTTTTGCCAAGGCAAAACTGGTGGCAAGGTTGGTAGAGACAAAGGTCTTACCTGACGACACCATGAACGAAGTGAACAACACCACATGTGCTCCATCGCGTCTGTCCTTCATGTACTCAAGACTAGATCGAATCAAACGGAAGGACTCGGACAGTGAGTCACGTCCGTTCTCACGGACCATGATGACATGACCCTCCACATCGCTTTCAAACGGCACATCACCCAAGAAAGGAATATTGGAGGTCTTCTGAACATCTACACGGTCATGAATAGTGGTGTCAAGCATATTCTTGAACACCAAGAACGCCACAGGAATCGCAAGGCCAATCAAAGCGCCAATCATAATGCTCTTTTTCTCGTTGGGCGCAATAGGATTGCGGTTGGCGTAGGCATAGTCAACCACTTTACCCGTAGCCTCCAGCTGAGGGCTGGTCATTATCAGTTCCTCGCGCTTGGTAAGAAGCTGAAGATAAAGCTTTTCCTTAATACCCTGCATACGCTCCACTTCGTTAAGTTGCAGCTGCGCAACAGGCACACTTTGGATCTGTGAGTTGGCGATGTTGCGTTCTCGATTGGCCGAGGCGATACGATCCTCCAAACCAACCAAGTTGGTTTGCAATACCGTCACGATGCTGGCATGAAGGCTAATCTGTTCTTCCATCAAGTCTTGGGCCACAGGATTGTTGATGGTACCATCCGCCTTGTATTTCTCGATTTTCACCAGATTGTCATTATACTTTCTGATAATCGTCGATGCCTCACCTGACACATTGACTACACCCACAGGAATCATCTGTTCCGTATTGTTTCCCACAAAATCAAGCAGATAACGCACCATATCAGCCTGAGCTTCAAGCTGTTTTACTTCTTCGGCCAAAGCCGTACTGGACGCCACATAGGCTTGACCATAACTTCTAGTATCAATAATGTTATGACTACGCTTAAAGTCAACAGAGACCTGTTCATAGTCTTGGATATCACTCATCAGATATTCGATGCGGTCGTTGATGAACTTCTCCGTATAGTCGAGCACGCGCTGCTGGTCGTCGATGGACTCTTGGTTATATACCTCCATCAAGGTATTCAGCACGTCTGCAGCACGCTGTGGAGAGGTATCGGTCAATGAGAGTCTCAAGATAGCGTTCTTTTCACTGTCACGGCCTATGCTAATTCTTCCCCGATAGGACGATGCCACGTGAGACAGGGGACGATGACGCACTCTAATGGGAGTGTTTGTGAAATCAGAATATCGCCAAGTGGGTTTCACAACCAGCTTGCCGACGGGCGAAATCACAGTATCGTTGAGTTTGACCTTCATGGCAGGAATATTACCACCAAAATCGTCAAGCAAAACATATTCAGCATCCAAAGGCTTCACACTAAACGAAGCGCCCGCTTGCTCGTCCATTTCAGGAAAGGCCACCTCAACAGGGGCTTCCTTATACAAATCCATATTTCGGCGTGAAACCTTGGTCGTATAGGAATACATTGTATTCAGATTCAATTTGCGGACCATGCTTTCCATGTTGGACTGCGACCTCATCACCATAATCTCATTGTTGATGGTGCTGACAAACAAGCCGGGACCTTGGATGGCATTCAAGGTGGAAGAGCCTCGGAAGGATTCGGAGCCTGCACTCGCCTGGGTCTTAATCAGCAAAGTAGACGAGCTGGCATAAATCCGTTCCTCACCTCTCACCCGATAGAATGCAATTAAGCCACCAATCAAAGAGAAAATGAGGAACCACGGCAAGTTTCGCAATATGAGAAACACCAAGTCCTTAAACTTAAAGCCACTAGTGGCATCATCGTCGAAAAACGAATTGATGTCCTCCGGCCTTTTGTTCTCCGTTTGGCCAATATTCTGTGCATTTACTTTTATTTCATCAAACTCAGAAGCCATATTTCTATCCTTTTATTTATTATTCAATCAATATTATCTTACTGCTGTCCTTTAACGAAACTCGATATCAAAGTGTAGATAGACAACACAGAAAGTAATGTCGAAACCAGTCCCAACACCGTACTCAGATTGTTGCTGAAGAACTTGTATGACATTTCCTCGGTAAAGATAATGTCGTTTTGCTGCAACAAGAAGAACTCGTCGTTGAAGATTTCCGTGGATCGGGGATCGAGATAGTGAATCACACGCCTGCCATTTACCTCGCGCATCACACCGATGCGGTCGCGACGCGTGTACCAGTCCAGACCGCCCGACATGGCCAAAGCCTCAAGGAAAGTGCACCGCTCGTTTGTAACGTTAAGTACCTTACCTCCAGAGCTACTTAAGAAAAACACCCTGAAATTCAAGAAGCGCGCCACTACCATAGGATCTTTGAGATGGCCGTTCTTGGTAAGATGAACCGCAATAGTATCCTGCAACTGCAAACGGGTCAACCCCGCCACATGAAGCTTGCCCAACACGGGAAACTCGATATTTCCATCACCGTCAACCAAATAACCCATCTGTCCACTTCCACCATAGCCACCAACAGCGCCACCAACAGCAACGCTCAAGGCATTGAAGGGCCTCAGTAGCTCATCGTCCTTACCCGAGTTGCTCAACACATTGATACGCAACTCATCATATGGCGCCACCGTAGCCTCCAAGGATTCGTTAATCGGCATGCCTTCCTTGGGCATGTCCTGCAAATAGCGCACCTTCTTGGAAGTAACGCAGGAACTGGACAACACTGCCAGTCCGACCAAAAAGAATAACAATACTAACTTATTCGTTTTCATAGGATATTACTTTTATCAAGTTAAGCGTGCAAAAATACAAAAAAAATCGAAAAGGAAACGAAGAAATTACACTTTAATAGGCATAAACTTCAACTTCGCTTTACCATCGCGCCTTTCACCATGTTTTTGACCGATTGAATCACCAGTTCCTGACACCAAGGCAGGCAACGGTCGGTCCAGCGTTGGGGGTGGGTGGTTATCATCAATTGAAGGGGAAGAGTCCCGTCAGACAATGCCTCAATCAAGTCATCGGTGCGATGATAAACCCAGCCATTACGTATCCATTCATCTTGAAACACGGGAATCTTGTCGCGCAAGCTCACATGAAAGCCATCCCAGCGACGGCCCGTGTCAGTCAAATAAAACACCTTGGAGAAATCCATGTCGAAATAAGGCTCGCCTACAATTCCAAATTCATGGTAATCAAATTGTTTCCATAGGTCGCGACTATCGTATGGACTACGCGGCGACCCATGCATACAGATAGTCGTGATCGGATAGAATTGGCGGAAATAGTCCAAATGTTTCTTGAAATGCACAATGGCATTTTCCAAATCACCATCGCAAGTCGTCAAGTCTTCATAATGGTACCCTATCTCGTGACCCAAATCCACAATGGCTTGAATCACTTCCGGTTTGTTGCTCTGCTCCACCACCCGGAAGTAATAAGAAGCTCTAATCCCAAATGATTTCTCGATTTTTGCTATAGCAAGCGAGTTCTCGGCCTTTATATCCACGTCATGGCGCAGGATAGCGAACCGCGTTTCCAAAAGAGCCTCCTTATTCAGGCAATACTGCTCAAACGTCATGAATTGGTAGCCAGAGCCTTTCAGCGCTTGAAGCAGTTCGGTGTATTTCTTCAGGGTAAAGTCCATCACTGTTGACTCTCTGTTCTATATCGAATGACTTTGGCGGGATTCCCTCCAACGATGGCATAATCTGGCACGTCTTTGGTAACAACCGCACCAGCGCCAACAATAGCACCATGACCTATACGTTTACAACCTGGCAAGATCACAGCTCTTGCACCAATCCAAACATCACCAGCGATGTGAAGTTCCGTTTTCTCTTTCGCACCTTGCTTGCCCATCGGCGCATTCAGGTCATCGAAACAATGCCCTCCCCCAATTATCATGACATCCTCACCCATCATCAGATAGTCATCGACTGTCAAGATACAATTATGTATCGTGAAATCCTTGCCAAGTCCAACTAAAGATCCGACACGGATATCTTTACCGCTACCAAAATAAGCCCCTTGTTCCACATTCAGTTTGTCACCACAAGCGGCAAACATTTTCTTGCAGCACAACCTTCGAAGTCCCGACGACATCTTCCCAATAACTGGAACTGTCGACTTGGGCAAATGCCTTGCAACGGCATAATAGAATATTCGGCAAAGTGCTTTCATCTCATCTACTTGAATCTGAGTTGATAATCTGGGGCTTTCCTCATAGTCTTCAAGCTTTCAGGATAATTCTCGATAAACCAAGTCAAAAACTTCGCATAATCAATTTTATCGGCAAGCATCTTTTGGCGACGGGTTTGCCATTCTTCTTTAAGGTTAGGCATAGAGAGAAGCTCCTCTATCTTCTTAAACATCTCTTCCGATTGTTCGGGGCGGAAGCCATAGGTAAGGCCATATTTATGTTCTTCCTCTTCCAGATAATGGATTCGACCCACGAAAGTGTTGCATCGGATGGCAGGTGTGCCCAACACTGCCGCCTCGGAAGTCATGGTTTGGCTGTCACCTACAAGCATAGTGGCGTAATACATCAATGAATGCGCCTTTTCAGGAGAAACCGTCAATTGGTAGGGTTTGAACTCATCATCAATACTCCTTTCGGTGGTAATAAACACTTTGCCTTTGGTTTTCAGATAGTCGACCAAACGCCGTTTGTTCTCAATAGTCAGCCCCACCACACCCACATCATGATGCGCCTTGAAAGCGTTAAACCTAAGAATGAAATAAGGTTCTCCCTCCTCAACGCCAGCATCTTTCAACACGCTCACGTCGGGTTTGAATCGGTTGGGGTGTAAATAAGACAACTCATGGTAGGCGTTGACATAAATCGTTTTTTTCGATTTTCGCAGTGTATCGACCGGACTAAGGATGGTATCAGCAAAAGGATGCCCAAACTTAACGAAAAGCGGTTCCACTTCGTCGTCGTCATCGTCCAGGATGATACTTTTCATTTTGCTTAATTTGCTGACATGCGGAATGTTGATGGAGGATCCAATACCCAAATCTATATGATGCTCACGAACGAGTTTCAACAGTCTCCTGTCATAAACCAGCTGATCCAATCCCTTTTTCATAACCGCATCATCCTTCTTACCAATATTGACATAAGGAATCGCGTATAACTCGAGCAATCTTATGGCCGAAGGAATCTCCTTCACCGTAACAACAACCTTGTGTCCATTAGCTGTCAATAAAGCGTAGACATTGCGCAACAGATGCACATGTGCCGAATGATTGATGTCTATAAGAATATTCATTACCACAACATGTTTTTAATCAACAATTTACGAGATCTGTAATACAATCTCTTCGCTAAATTCTTCGCATCATACAGCCAAGAGTATTTGGAAAAAACCAATCGAGGCACATAGGCATAAATAGTCCCGAACTTGAGTTTATAATCGGCCATGCCACAAAAATTCAAATCACCTGCGCCTTTTTCGCTCAACATACGCATGGCTTCCCATACCATCAATTCATTCGGGCAGTATTTCTGATATCGTTTATAACTAGCTCCTGTCCAATAGCTACACTCACCTTTATCAATACAGAAAATTCCGGATGACATATTTTGAATCACGCCCTCTTCATCCGGACCAACGACTTTTATCATCAGAACCCTATCTGGAAAAAGCGACTCACACAAAGCCAGCATTCGTTTTCTCTCTTGTGCGGCTTTTGGCTTCACCCCTTTTCTCCGACAAACTTCAAGCAATTGGCTATAATGTACATCCACAAACTTCGGAATACCTTCGGCCTTGTCTATCACAATGACCTTCAGTCCTAACTTCTTGGCTTTATTTATACAGTATTTACACGATTTATAATGCAACCCCGACCATAGTTCTTCAACGGATTTGTTTAAAGACACGAACAATGTTGGACGGATAGCATATTGTATCCCTGCCTCTGACAGTCTCTGATTACAATGTGCCTTATCAGCATCCCACCCAATACTCTCTTCTCGTATCTGCCAATCATCCACTTGGAAGTAACTAGCGATACGATTATCAAGCAACCACTGAGCCAATGACTTATAAATACAAACACGTTCATCCAAAGATATTTTTTTCATCATGGAAAGGCCCTGTGTATATGTACCTATACCTTCATAGGGTGCTGTCACCAAAAAAACTCCTCGCCATATCCTTTCCCCTAAAAAATAGCCGATTATTTTACCATTCTCCAATACTGCAAAAACAATTGGGTTATATCCTATCTTCTTCAAATAATCATACCACTGCCTCGTTTGGAAACAACTGCTATCATAAGCAGCTTCTATCGAATTCCAATCATCCTCTACAGGTGAGATACGGCGGAAACCATATTTGCTTATTTCATTCATTTTACAAATTTCCAAAGATTAACACCAATTTTACCAATCAAATATAAGGACAGATGGTTGACCATCAAAAGTCTGCCATTCTCTACCAAATCTCCCCCAAACTCTGCCTTAAAATCTCTCACCCCATATTCCTCATTTGGCTTACCTGCTCCCATCATGTCAAATACTTTACAGCCATTATCGTGAGCGAAACGAATTCCTTCGTATTTGGTCAGCGAAGAAGGATAAATGTTTTTATACGCACCATCCTTGCCGCACGCAAACCATTCATAAACAGTTCTGTTTGCTAAAACCACACAAACGGAGCCACCAATAATACTACCTTCATATTCAATCAAAATGAATCTGCATGAACCACATTCATACAAAGCTTCAAAATAGGACAACGGAAACAAAGGTCTTTTGATCTTCGTTCTATATAACTCATACAAAACCGAATAATAACTCCGCACCTGTTCAATGGAAGGGCTTTCCACTAATTTGGCCCCATTTTTCACCGATAGTCGGATGTATCTTCGCCTATGTTTGCCTATTTTACTCTCAACCATACCCCAATCCTCACAATTTAGATGAAAATTGAGGTGAGGCTCATACTTAAATCCACATTCTTCAAAGACAAGGCACCACTGGCTATAGTCTTCGAAATTTCGCATCTCAATGTAGATTGCTTTGCGTTTTAATTTCGTTTTTAACGCTTTTAGCAAAACCCTCAATTCTTCGTCAGTGATGTCCACAGCCAAAAGCGCGCCCCCATTGACGATAGCGCGCCTCGAAAAGAATTGTTTCACCTTGCCACCATCTTTCTGGACATACCCTACGACGACACCTTTCAAAACGCCATCGTTCTCAACCCCAATAGCAAAGGCTTCCATAAATGAAGCTCTATCAAAAAAGCAAAATGCTTCATGCGTTTGGAACCAACTGGCGACAGGCGAGGATGCCACCAAACCATCCCATGATACGCTGTCGATTCTATCGCCCTCCACTACTTTTAACATATCCTCCTATAAATCTCAATTAGTTTTCCAGCAATTTCCCGGTTGTCAAGTCCGTCCGCAATGATTTTATCACGACCCTTTGTCTTTTTTTCAAAGGACAAAGCCTGTTGCAACAATACCGCAAGCTCGCTTGGTTTTCTCGACCTTGAAACATAACAGCCATCCACATCCATAACGCGTTCCTTCACATCGCCTACATCAACACTCACAATAGCGCATCCACAAGCCATAGCCTCCTTAATCACTTGCGGCGAGCCTTCGTTAAACGAGGTCATCAAAAGCACATCGGCTGCACACATCATCAGCACCACTTCATCACGAAAATAGCCCTTCAACTCCAGAATCTCGACATTTGCATCATGCAATATCTCAACTGACTTTAAAGCTAATGCAGCGTTTTTCACTGCATTATCGAAAGCTCCGGCAAAAAGGACGTATTTCTTGTTTTCTTGCAAATGCATCCGTCGACGCGCTTCGGCTTTGTCAGTCAGCTGCAGGTCCATAAGGTCGATACCACAAGGCAACAAGGTATAGTTTTTCGTTGGTTTACCAATTTCCAGAATCCTTTGCGAAACGAAAATATTCCATGCCGAAAGACGCATGGCTATTTTGGAGAAACGTAGTACATCCTTCTCGTTGATATCGGATCCATGGTATGTGATAACGACAGGAACACTTCTCTGCAGGCATGCCAAAAGTCCGCTTAATCCATAATGAGCATGAACGACATCAGGGCGAAACTTATCAATTTTCATCTTCAAACCGCTAAGATTTTTCAAATAGCCCCTTGCCCCTTTTCCTTGCAAACCAAAAAAATCAATTTCACAGCCTTGCTGTCCTACAGCTTCTGCTTGCTCAAGAATGAACGGAGCAAAACACTCCTTGTTTTTCGATGCAACAATTAGTACCCTCATATCACGCGAAGCCTCTACCTCTCAACTTAATCATGGCCCATGCGAAATTTGCGATGCAAACCACAGCGAGCCAAATAACATACCATCTCTTATGTTTGTTTGTCATCTGTGACACACCATAGGCAGCAAATAGTAACTCGAAGCCCAATATGGGAAAATGGAAACGCTCAGAATGAGCAAAATTGCTAAACACCAGCACGAACAAATAACCGCACATCACTGCAAGCGGCAGCACATGCTGCCGCCATTCTCGTCGGAACAACATAACGAAAATGGAAAAAATAACGAAGCCCGATAGAACATTCTTAATGAAATTACCTCCGTTCAGCATCATTTGATTCTCTTGGCCTGGAATGGAAACCATCGATGAAAAAGGCAACGTGAAAATCAACGGCGCGAAGATGGACGCGGAAGCATATTTGGCAAAGGTATTGCCATTATCAGCAACGGCACGATATTGGTATCCTGACTCTTGAGTCTCCATCCTGCCCTCCCACATCATCTGGGCCTCCTGAACCAGTTCAACGCCAACTGTAGCAAGCATCCAAACGGCAAAAATACCAGAAAGAAGAACCTTTTTCCATGTCTGCATCTGTTTTTTTGAACTAAGAATCATAGCAGCAGCCAACGCAGCAGCCAATACAGCAGCCATTGCCGTGCGGAAAGTAAACATTACTATAATGGTCAACAGAGGGGCAAGCAAATCCTTTAAGACAATTTTAGGTGCACGCATCGCCATATCAGCTCGTTCCACAAAAAGTATCGTCAGAAATGCCATTTCTGTTTCTTTTAAGGTAACACCACAATAATACCATGTATTTGGCATCAACATATAAAATATTGCAGCAATTCTCGCCGTCCGCTCTCCAAAATTCCGTTCGGCAAGACTATAAATCAAAACACATGAGAATGCATCAATTAAACATTTTATCAAACGAGGGGGGAGCACACCTGTACCCAAAACACAATACTCTATGGCCAACCACCAAATATAACCTACATCATCTAACCCAACACCAGACAACCAGAATTCGAACTCCTCATACCCTTCTTCCCGCCATCTTGATGCCATAAACTGATACCACATTGAATCTGCAGCATGGTACATATGAGGTTCACCTGTCATTACAATATAATAAAAATAAATAAACACCACATATAACAACCTTATCACCACAGCTGTAGTAAACAGTTTCTTAGCAAACTGACTTGGCCCAAATTTCTGCCATCCTACCGTAAGTTTGTTGGAATAATTGAAAAACACGACAACCGCCACCAATCCAAATACCATAAATTGGAATGGCATGGCATAATTAAAAAAGACAGCACTCACTAAGCCCAGAGTAACCGCATAGCATATCATGGCCTTGGAAGAACAAAACTTTGGCAAAAAGGGCAATTCAGTATGCAACACTTTGCTCCTTAATATGACCTTCTTCAACTTCTCCTTATTCTGCAAAATGCCCATAATCACTGTTATGGTCACCACATTGAAGAATATCGCTACAAATAAAAAGAATGTTTTATTATAGATAATTTGCATAGGTATGTCTTGTTGTGGAGTGCAAAAATAAACAAAATAGAATTAGCCAAAAAGTTTTCGTTTCAACTTTATCAAACGGGAAGCAATTGTGGGCCGAAGCCATGTCAGCAACTTGGTTTTCCAATCTTTAGCGTCTTCTCCCCACGACCCTAACCCGAGATGATTTGCATAAGTATGTTCGGTCAGGATATATTCACCCAATGTATTTCGCGGCGAAAAGAAATCCACTGGAAACACATGCAAGTCCTTGTAATCCTGTTCTATGCCGTTTTGGACGAAACCATTTTCGCGCATTATGGATGTGATGAATTGAACGTTCGTGGTCAAATCAAAGGTTCCATCAGGTTTCAAAAAGTGCCTATTCTCATAAGCTTTGAGTTGCTCGGTCGCCCACTCTCCATGAGCCACAGAAGCCATAACACAGGTACCTATCGGCAAATGTTTACTTCCTTCGAAGCCCGCAAAGGCTTTATAGCCCAACAAATCATCAAAGGACTTGAACACTTCCACATCGGTATCCAGATAAATTCCCCCTTCGTGTTCCAAGGCCCATAGACGCACATAATCGCTCACGAATGCATACTTGCGAGCCTCGTATGCTTCCTTCGCATACTCATTATGGCTAATAATGAAATTGTCCTCATTCCATAGCTTATAGTCATAGTCCGGCATAAACCGATGCCATGAGTCAATGCATCTTTTTGCTTTTTCTGGCATTTCGCCACGTCCGAACCAACAATAATGGATAGTCTTTGGGATCATACTGATAAAAACAATTATATTAAACTTCTATTCCCAACAACCTCAACGAAGCGATTGGAGACCCGTATCTCTCCCAGTACTCTTTTGCCCCTTTCTCCAGAATCATCCTGTAATCAGGATGATTCGCCAAGTATACAACCGAATCTTTCATGGCTTCTTCCGAACATTCCACAAAATGTATGTTTTCCCCATGTACTAACGGTGCAGGCAGATCGTTGGACAATTCCGTTGAAATAATAGCTTTGCCCATAGCCAAATACTCACCCAACTTCCATCCATGACAATTCCAGAATGCCGGAGTATTGAACACCATGGCAGATTCCTTGGTTTTAGACACCCATACTTTTGAAGACACTCCTTGGCTCAAACAATCTGAAAAAAGCTGTTCCGAGCTTCTCTCCATACCTTGAGACACCATACCGCCTTCAAAATCAACACCAGCCTCTCGACAAGCTCTTACAAACATGGCCCGTCTTAGATTCACTTGCGCGTCATTCTTATTCCACTCATCGCTATACCATAGTGTTGACAGCATAAACACATATCTATCATCCTTTACTTCAGAAAAGGAGATGTATTCTTCATAATCGGGACGTTGAAGTAGACGCTTATACTTTCCAAAGAATTTACGAGCACTTCTCTCGTCACGGGAATAATTACATATAGCATGAGAAATGGTTTGCGGGAAGCCCCAACAACGAACACTAAACGATGGACATAATGAAACAAGTTTCTCATGAAACTCGGATGGGGTTTTGGCGAAATTGGCATTCACGCTACCATAGCAATCACACCAATCATATAGTTCCTGAATGACATCATAAGTATCGTTACAAGCCACAACATATCGACGCATGGTATGTTCTTTCACTATTACAAAGCGTAACGACTTAGTATTCCTCGATGTCCAAGACAATTCCTCGAATGGCTTGCTGGAAAAACTCACATTCCTTTCCCCGAAGAGTTTACCTAATCCATAAATATAGAAACTTTTATACAGAATATCATCTGCCGGATCAACAATAACTTTCATTTCTAGTTTATTATTTCGCTTTAATTCGTCCTGTTTTTCAATTTATGCCCCATATCAACAACAATTCTTCCAATTCTTAGGAAAGGAGCGGGAAGATAATACTTTATTCTGTATTTTAATGGTTGTTTCCGCCAATCCACCTTGGCCAGTTCCTGTAGAGCCAACTCTCGGTATTCTCTTTCAAGCAAATATGGATACATGTGAAACAGACGAAGCTTATCTATCAAAGCCTTAAAGTCCGCATCTGTTTTCTCTACATCTTCCAACTCCCTTAAATTCCACAACATGTGATACTTTGGGACATTCAAGATTCCTACACCTCTATGATGCAAATCCGCATCTTGATTATAATACGATAAAGACTCGTTTAAAAAAACAACCTTATATTTCAACGCTATTCTAACCCAAAGCATAAAGTCCTCCCCTAACTTAATTCCTTTCGGAAAGCCTCTCATTTCCTCAAAAACAACTCTTGGGATGCACACCGCACCCGTCCATAGCGGCATATACATTGTTTTAGCATATACCTGACAATAATTGATATAACCTTTCTCAAACCCCTTATCCACACCCACTGAAGCCACACGAGTTTTGTGCCTCGTCTCGTTCATAATGGTATAATTACTACCGTATATGCCTGCCTCAGGAAATCCTTCTATCAGACTTGACATCTTTTCAAGAAAGGTAGGTGCCCACCAATCGTCAGCATCGAGAAAACACAGGTAACGCCCTTGTGAAATTGCAACGGCATTGTTGCGAGCCATACTCACGCCAGAATTCTTTTGGCGATAAACATGACATTTTCCACACCCTTGTATAGCGTTTACAGCTATTTCAAAAGAATCGTCTTGGCTCCCGTCATCCATAATCACCAACTCATAGTCGGTGAACGACTGTGCCAACACGCTTTTTATGGCCTTGGCCACATAAGGTGCCTTATTATAGAGTGGTATGATAACAGAGAATTTCATTCCTACTTTGAAACCATATTTCTCTTTCGTTTCACTTTTTCAAACTTAAACAAGAAACGTTCCAAAAGCCACACCATTTTGTATGCCCAAGGATACCGTTGCAAGCGTATTATCTGGTCTATTGGAAAAGCAAACTTCTCATAATCAGCCAAAATGGTTGTTGGAAACAATTGCTCAAGCACTTGTTTTCGTTCTGCCTTATCCAACGACTTGTTTGTTTCACTAATGCCAGTCATGTCAAACAGGGTCACATTGAGGTCGATATACCGAGGCTTTTCGCCTCCTATGATGATAGCTTTCAAGAACCATTTCCAATCGGAGACAATCTTCAAACCTTCATCATAATAGCCATATTTTTCAAAGAGGTCGCGGCGAATATAAGTGGGGTCGTGGTTCAATGTACCCGCGTACATGCCCAACATGGTTATTTCTTGTCCAGCGAAGCATTTATCGACCATCTGATGGCCATCGGGGAAGCACTTCACCATGTTACCATAAAGAATGCTGGGGTTGCCCTCTTTTTCAAGCGTTGCTAACATCCTTTCAGTCACATCATCCGCTGCAAGGCAATCACCAGAATTAAGGATTTGGATATAATTGCCCGAAGCCATACGGATGCCCTTGTTCATAGCGTTGTAGATGCCTGAATCAGGTTCGGAGACCCATCTAAGATGGGCGAACTCCAGCTCCATATTCTTTATCACCTTGACACTGCCATCAGTGGATGCTCCATCAATGACAATGTACTCAAACTCCTTGAACGTTTGATTGGCCACGCTGCACATAGTCTTTTCGAGACCTATGGCGTTGTTGCGATTGATGGTGACAATAGAGAGATTCATGTTAATTTATACCGTCTTATCCAACAACTTTTTCCACAAAATAACGCGGTCGGCGTTTTACTTCCTTATATATCTTACCAATATATTCTCCAAGCACTCCCACGCATAGCAATTGTATTCCTCCCAAAAACCAAACCGACAACAATAATGATGTCCACCCTTTAATTGCAGAACCGCAGAAATAGGCAACCGAAGCATATATTCCAGCAAAAAAAGACACTATTAACATAACCAATCCAAGTGTGGTAATTAAACGCAGAGGCTTCACTGAGAAAGAAGTGATACCATCAACAGCAAAATTCATCATTTTGCTCAATGGATACTTGCTCTCTCCCGCAAACCGTTCAGCCCTGTCATAGTATACATTCGCACTTTTGAAACCAATCATAGGCACCATGCCTCGCAAAAACACGTTCCTTTCAGGATAGCGCATTAAAGACTCGATGACGCGACGACTCATCAAACGAAAATCGGCATGATTATACACCACATCAACACCCATCCCAAGCATAAGCTTATAAAACGCCAAAGCCGTGGAACGTTTGAAAAACGTGTCGGTTTTTCGCTCTTTCCTAACTCCATACACTACTTCGCATTGCTCATTGTTGAACTTGTCTACCATCTCGACAATGGCATTCACGTCGTCTTGCAAATCGGCATCGATTGAGATTGCCGCATCACACTTGTCGGCCGCATACTCCAGCCCTGCCCATACTGCATTTTGGTGGCCTGAGTTATGCGCTAACTTGATGCCATGAATATAATGATTGTTGCATTGCAAAGTTTCAATCAATTGCCAAGTCTTATCTTGGCTTCCATCATCTACATAATATACGCTTCCTTCCGTAATGCGTCCCTCATCAATCATAGCATCTAGTAGGAGCGTCATGCGGCGTGTGGTTTCTTCTATAACTTCCTGCTCGTTATAGCAGGGAACAACAATAGCTAATTTCATAGATTATTTCAGTTTTTTGAACACAAATCTAACCAACAGAAAATTAACGGGCACTACGATACAATAAACTGGTATCGGGGCCCATTGCTCCGGTATCCCAACCCATAGGAAAAGATTGAGGAACGACAAATGCAGTCCATAGTTCACAACATTGCTCAGCGTGAAACCTATGCCCTTCTTGACAGTGATTTTCTCCTTGAATGTAAAATGTGCCGATAGCCAGAGATTGCATATGAAACCTATCAGATAGCCAATAGAATAGGCCACATTAGTCCACCAATCTCGCTCAATCTTGACAACATGGATTAGGAGCAAATAAATACCATAGTGCACCCCTGTTGCCACTACACCAACAACGCAAAATCGCAGGAATTCTAGAAACTTTGAAGAATGCGACAACCGTCTTATTATCTTATCATTCCTGTTTTTCATTAGAGCCTAAAACAAAATCAAAATCCAAATTCAAGACCCGCTTCATATGGTATTCATATTCGTTAGGGATAGTATCGGTTTCAGAAATATAATACAACACGGGCTGAGGGCTATTTTTTCCCATAAGATGAAATACAAGATGTTTCGGGTCCTCGGTATAAGGAACTGGCAACGGAGACACTACCACCATATTCTTTTGTCCTTCGTCTCTTAATGAACACAAATAACCAATTCTTTCATCAACAGCCGTTCCATAAGCTCTAGCTGACGGGGCATCGTTGAAGATATTCATGCTCATGATGACAACCAACACTGCTATACCACCAACAGCACACCAGCCTGACTTTGTAAACTTTTTTCCATCGCCCATAATGAAACCTATGGCCACAACTGTGAGCATCAATGCAAACACAACATGAGTATATAACCTTTGCACGCCGAAGCCCCCATAAAGATAAACATCGGGCAGGGATGAAATAATCAGATATACAACAAACGCAATGGCAAATCCTATAGCCATTTTGCTTTTTGTCTTAGGCAACAAAATATTTGCCTTTGCTCCGACATAATATGCCAAAACAAACACAACCAAATAATACGGGAGATAAAATGCCATGAAATAGAAAAACATCACAACTGCGTTAGCAACAGCTTTTAACCAACCAATTGCTCCACTGGGATGAACAATTTCTGGTGATTCATTCATTCTTACATAGTTGCCTGGAGCAGCCACCACAACTATCAATAAAACCAACAAAACAAGAGCTGTCCACACTATTCGCTTCACCTGCGGCATAGACCATGTGGCACAAACATTCCAATTCTTTTCATGCCAATAATGCATACCCATAAAAAACATGGCCAACAGTACTATGGGAGTGAATGTTTCAAATGCCCCCCCCAAAAATAGAATCGAAAGCATAAAAACAACCCATTGTTTCCAACTCAGCGAAGGCTTAGACAGATACTTCAACACAACAAGTGCAGCTGGCAGCGAAAGATAATACATCATTGCGCAGAGGTAATAAAAAACCGGAAAATCAATATTTGTCAACACATACAGATTGTAAAAGAATATCGTACACATCAACAGGCCAAATTTGCTCAAGCCCACCTTCTCTTCCTTAACTACCAACCAGCATAGCCCAACACCCAACACATAATACAGAATGGACCATAACTGATGGAATCCAAGTTTATCGGTAATCACGGAAACGATGGCATCAATACCATACACAACAAATCTTCCAGATCTAGAATAATAAAACGATTTCACAAATTCAAACACTGACATTTCTCGCATTTTCCACAGGAAATGCAGGTCGTCATAATGCAATTGGGAATAATAGGCCAACATGCCCCAATACACTAGAAAAACAGTATTTAGTACTATCAAACTGACAAGAATCACCTTGTCAAGTACACTCTTATTCTTTTTTATTTCCATTATAATATGAGGAGTTTTCATCATTTTCAGTTACTCAATAAAAGATTCTACATTCCAAAAACCGTCTACCACCTTTTTCAGTTCTTCCTCCGTCCCATTCCACCATTGTTTTTGCAGTAACGCTTCAATAGTTTTAGTATCAAAACGGTATTTCACGACCTTGGCAGGGACTCCAACTGCTATAGCATACGGAGGAATGTCGTCAACCACCACTGCACCCGCGCCAATCACAGCACCATCGGAAATTCTCACACCATCAAGCGCTGTGACATTGGCACCAATAAATACATCATTACCTATAACAGTTTGCCTAGACTCATCAATCTTGTTCTCTTTGCTCAATGATAGGCCATTTTGTTTCGCAGTGGAATAAAACATAGGTGCTGTAGAAATCCCATTAGTTGGATGAAGCCCTAAACCACAACAAAAATTCGGTCCTATCGAACAAAACTTTCCAATCAAGCAGTTGCTTATGTTGCAATTCTTGGCAATATATGAATAATCGCCCATTTGCACATTATGCAAATAGAAAGGAGGATAAACTTTTGTGAATTGCCCAAAATCGACATTAACCTTCTCTGATCGAACCAATGAATAGCCGAGGGTTTTATCATCCGGAACTATAGGTTTGTCAAGCCATCGCCCAAATAACTTTTGTATGTAGTATTTCAGTCTCATCGTCTTTGTTTTATCCACGGTCCTTTATGTCCAACCCAGCGTTTCAAAGTCCTATTTATGATATTATAGCACAATTTCCCTTTCCCCCATGTTTTCTTTGTGGGTTCAAAATATGCAAAATGGAATTGCCAATCTGCATCATGCTGCACCTCAGATGATGAAGGATGAACAAGAGGAAGGATTGATTCTGTTGGCAAATTCTCAATAATATTCCCTTCCCCTAATGTATGTGTGGACTCACCAACGGTCCCAATATTACACGACAGATTCACATTTGGGACAATCCCCTTGCCTTGATTCAGCCAAATAGACATAAAGAACTGCAAGTCCCAGCTCTTGCCTCCACATAGGTTTTCATGAACCTCATCAAGGCGGTCGCACCAATACATTCTCTCAAGCATGCCACAACCATATTGTTTTAAGGCCCGATTCAGCTCTTTACGTGACACTGTCTCCAAACTGATGTCAAAACTCCGCCATGCTCTTTCCCAAGTAGCCCATGCACACAAATTCCGATTCATCATAGAAAAATAATACGAACCGTCACCATACTTTTTCTCTTGTGCAATCTTCATACTGCCTATGGCTCTGACCAATGCGTCATCTTTATATCGCAGCAGCAACTCCTCACAATACTGGAAAAAATCGGGATGCGGAACCGCATCATCTTCCAAAATAATTCCCATTTCATTTTCCGAGAAAAACCAATTTAGCGCCGTCATAGGTCCTGGTCCGCAGCCCAAGTTTTTTTCTGAATACAAGGTATGCAACTGAATCCCGGTATTCTTCGTCAAATCCACAACCTGCCTCACCTCAGCACATTTCTTCACATCATTCTCGTTTCCTTCACGCGCACCATCCTGAAACACATACAAGTCTTTCGGTTGGGCAGCCATGATGACTTCCAACACCTGCCTTGTGTGGTCGGGACGATTGAAAGTAATGAGGAGGATGGGGGTATGAAAATCCATCTTTCCCATTTTTTACCAATATCTTGAGTTTTCCACCTTTTCGACACCTCTAGGCGTTTCCGCTTGGCTTGGGCGAACCCAATATCCATTAATCATGTCAACTATATCTTTATTGTTCTCTGATGCATTGGATTGTATCCCGAACAAATACTGCACTGCCCCGCCCATATGCACCGCTTTCTTCCCTATCTGTTTCACATGGGCGGCAAGTGGAAATCCGTAAGCTCCACAACCGATGATAGCAATATCAAAATCACGCTTGTCAATTTCAGATTTCATCCACTCCAAAGCTTGAAACCAATCGTCAAATTCAGCAGGCTTGTTGCCTGCAATGGATTGTACCGCTTTTAGCGTCTGCAATTCGTAGTTCGGGGTTATACGTTTATCGGCAAACAGATGCTTGTATCGTCCTTCTGCATGTTGTTTTCTAATTGAGTCTTCAAACGGATGCACCACCAACACTTTCTTGCCTTCCAAGGCAGGTGTCCATGGATTGTCGAAATAATAGGGCTCCAAAGCATGCAAAGGAACACGAATTGCATCTGGCACATATGACATCACCAAAGATTCTTCAGGCCTCCAGCTGCCCAGCAAATCTACCAAAGGCACACAACTCAGCATTACTTTCCCAAATCTGTCAAGCATGGCTCTCTTGGCGGGGAAAAAGCCAGCGTTGAAGCGCATCGTCCGCATTGTACTAGGTGCATAGCCCCACGAGGGGATCTCTCCTTTAACATACCTCACCGCATTTTTTATCGTAGGCGGGAACAGATAATCCACCACTGATTGCAACTCAACAGAACCAAAACGGGCAATCATGCAGGGTGCTTCCGAAGACAACAGTTGCTGAATACGCTCCTGAACAGCACGGCCGTCATCCATTGACATAGTCGCCCTCGGATAACTATACTGTTTATTTCCTTTGAGTGCAATCAATACCTTTCTCGTCACGCCCATTTAACGTTTCCTCCCTTGGTTAAGCCATCGCACATAATCAAATTTGAATTCCCATTTCCAGAATGGAAGTTTATCATATCTCTCCAGCATAAAAGTAGACACACAATCATCTTCGGGATCTTTGGGCAGATGATAGATATAATCCAGACCTTCATAGTCCTTCACTGCAAATACGCACTTACCCTTCGCCACAACAGCGGCAAGAGACCTAATGTCCTCTTCTGTTGGCTGCAAGGATTTGCTCGACGACCATCTGTCAGAACAAATAAAGAATAAGTTATTATAATTCACTCTTTTACACCTATCATACCATTTTTTTGCAGCCTCTTCCTCGCTATGATAATGGTTGAAATGAATCAAAACATCGTCACACCATGCCGTAGGGGTTGGATCAATCCCTGAAACAAACCGCAATTCCTGAGACAAATAATGCTTCAAATCGGCCGCAAAACGATAGAAATCCTTTTCCTCCATCCAAAGGTTGATAGTAGGGCTAAGAAACGGCAATCCGAGATTATGGTATATCACTCCCCCGATGCAATTCTGGCAAATGATGGAGAAATCTCTATTATTCAGCCTCAATCTCTGCAATCGGCACAACACATGACGCAAAACTTTATAAATCAAATCCTTCACCTTCATAACCAATTTGGGCAAGTTTTCTTGTTTTGTTCCCTTGACAGCTCAATCCTAGCCTTGTTTTTCCGCAAATAGCAGTAGGCAGCCCAGTTCTCTTTGAATGTCGCCTTATGAAAAGTTAACAGTTTCACTATCGCAGTCTGGCGATAATGCCGCATCATTTCACCAATATGGTTGTCAGGATACAACACATCGGCGGCGCGCTGCAAAAGCCATTTGTTGAAGTCCATCATATAACCTTCGGGTCTATCCACATGCTCTTTACAATCGTGGACTACTTTTATATGTGGCGTTATCCCAACTTTCAATTTATGATATAGCACACGACTCAAATAGTTCCAATCCTCTCCATAATGCAGGAAAATAGGGTCAAAACCGCCTATGGTTTCCAATGTTTTTCTCGGTAACAGCCAAGCGGCCGCGTTTACTTCACCCACAGCATAAATCTCTTCTTCCTTCCCAAGGAGCAGATCGCTAATCATCTGATGATTCATCTTACCTGGATAGGTCAAAAAATCAACCAAGCCATACAGCACCTTAGTCTTCTCCTTATCAACCTGAAGAGGAGCCACAATACCATAGTCAAGGTGTCTCTCTGCAATATCAACAAGTTTCTCAAAGGTATCTGGCTCTACCCAAGCATCTTGATTCAACAAGAATACATAATCACAACCGTTGTCCAACGCATAACGCATAGCTATATTATTGGCGCGGCCAAAGCCCAAATTCTCTTTCGATTCAATCAGATGAATCTCGGGATAGTTTTCCTTAATAAATTCAACCGTGCCATCGTTGGAGGCATTGTCGACCACAATGGTCTGCACACGCAACGTGGATTGGCGCAATGAGTTAAAGCACTGGTCGTACCAACGATGACCTTTGTATGTAACTATGATGACAAACAATCGTGTTTCCATATCGGCAAAGCATTGAAAATGGAGATCTTTTTGATGAAATCATTTTATTGCTCCTACACCCATCTTCAGTAAATCATTGGCCAATTGGACAGAAATAGTTTCTGCCCCTAATTTGTTCAAATGAGTGGAGTTGCAAAAATAAGAACTATCGTAAACGATAGGATGGCTCCAATAATCCACCAATTCCACATCTGCTGCACGAGCTATACTATCATACAATTGGCACATTTCGTCTCGATTAGTGAACCGCTGCTGCAATTCATAATAAATTGGGGTCTTAATTAATACCACCTGCTGATTTTCTGATTTTCGTTGTGCTATAAAATGGAGCAGGGAATCCACTACAACACTTTCATGTGGAATTGTGATGGAATCCATTGTTTTTAGGCTTGCTCTATCCCATTGGGATGTGTTTCCACGATGTCCTTTGTATACCCCATCGTCTTCAAAGCTAGACTTGCCCAAAAAACTGGCGACACCAGTTTCTATCAAGTTTCGGTAGCCGATGTATCTCCATAAAGGGCAATAGTGATCCATAAATGATATCTCTTTACACTCACGGATCTCCGAAACCAAGGAATCGTCCAACCAAAAATAAGGGAAAAACTGTTCTCTCTCGTAAGGGTCTGTTTTTTCTTCTAATGTTCCCATGTCAATATTGACAATGACATACTTGGGAGACTTCGTAAAACGGACATATGTATTATAACGGAGCGGTTGACATGGATACCACGGATGCCCGTCTATTCCCAAATTGTATGTGCTAATATGCAATATCGAATCCAATATGCGAGGACTATAATGTGCCCAGCACGATGACGCCCCAATCAACACCAAATCATTGTCAAGATTATGACGGTTATAGATGTCGTTCCATACGGCAAACTTTCGAACTGTGGTTTTCCGCAAGCCACGAGAAACCATAAAATCGCCAACGCTTGCAATGCCAAGTGCCATCACAAGGAAGAGAAAAATATCTATCAAAAAACGTTTCATAGCTCAAAATTGAAAGTATATGTATGTTTCGGCTTGTCCTCCTACCCATATTATCATCACCAATAAAGCAGCATATATGCAATACCTCAACCATTTATACCTAACGGCCTTTAGATCTAACGCAAATTCTTCCTTGCGTTGCACCCATTCTGTTATCATCATTATAGAAATAAACAACATTTGAGGGATGTAATATATACGATTAATCAGCCACGGCACAGAGAACAAGCTAATATCACATATTCCACAGATATATGTCAATGCCTGTCCGATGCTCTCTGCTCTAAAGACAATCAAACCTATTGTAACCAAAAACATTGTCAACATCATTTTTCCAAAATCCATCAATACGGGAAGACCTAGCCGATTAGTCTTCATTTTGGCTTTCTTGAAGAATGCACCTGATAGAATCAAGGGAATGTATAATAAGCCATGGTAAACGCCAAAAACGGCAAAAGTCCAATTTGCACCATGCCACAATCCAATGAGAACGAATGTGATGACGATGGACAATATCATGCCCGCATTCCCCAAATTCCGGAAACGAATATTTAACGGCATAAACACATAATCTGTCAGCCATTGGGTAAGTGTGATGTGCCACCGTCTCCAATAATCTGCAATATTGAGTGAGAATAACGGAAATTTGAAATTGTCAGCAATCTTCAGTCCCAATAGTTTGCCAACACCAATGGCCATATCACTATAACCAGAAAAGTCAGCATAAATTTGAAACAGATAGAATATCGCTGCAAGTACTAGTGTACTACCAGATTGTGAGTCAAAACTGGTCCAAACTTGATCTACGTAAGTGGCACAGTTGTCTGCCACAACAACTTTCTTGAACAGGCCCCACAATATCTGTCTGCATCCATCGACAGCGGTATTATAGTCAAAAGAGCGTGTCGCTTTCAATTGCTTGATAAAAACAGGCCTGTCAATTGGACCAGACAAAATACACGGGAAAAAAGCTATGTATGTGGCAAACGTCACAACATCATCCGTTGGCTCACTCTTGCCGCGATAGATGTCTATCACGTAACTTAATAGCCTAAAGGTGAAGAAACTGATTCCAAGCGGCATTATGACATTGAAGGTGTGTAGATTGGCCTGCAAACCACACAAGGCAAAAAGCGATGCAAACGATTCTATAAAGAAATTGAAGTACTTGAAATACAGCAGAGCTCCAACTCCCAACGCCACCCCAAGGAAAGTAAGCCAATAGGCTTGCTTCTCTGTCTTTGCCTTGACTATGCCCTTGCCCAAATAATAGAATATCAGTGTCGCGACAATTAACAGCGGCAACATGCGCCAATCGGCATAGCCATAGAAGAAATAACTAGATATGAGCAAAAAGACATTTTGCCCTCTTGTCGTATTCTTAAGAGGAAACCAATAGACTAAGAATACAACAATAAAAAACACCCAAAAAGGAAGTGAATTAAATATCATATGACTAACTTTCTACTAATTCTACTAGTCCATAAGGCAGATGCAAGAAAGCGACTTTTTTCCCCCCGAATAGCACCGCTGGTTTCGGCTCAGAAATCATCATTGCACCGCGTGACAAATACTCATCAATTGTTACATTCAAATTGTCCACCTCATAACAAACATGATAATAATTGATACCTTTCTTTACCATCCGTGCCACCTGCTCACCAGCAATAAACTCAATATCCATCCCCGTGCCTGTATTCACAAGGCACAATGAGGCGTGTTGATTCTCATCATAAACAATTTCTGACCGTTGGATTATCGTGTGGAATCTCTCAAGTTCAGAAATGGCTTCTTGGATATCTTGGCATGCTATTCCTATATGATGTATTTTCATCCTAATCTTTTTGCAATACTATCTATCATTTGGCCCACATTCTGCCATGAAAGGATTTCCATGCTGGTAAACTTGATCTTGAAGTGCTTCTCTATTGCCACAATCAATTGGATATGGGTCAGCGAGTCCCATTCTTCAATATCATCAGCGGTTGTCGCATCAGTGAGTTTGATCTCTTCGTTGTCGAGCGTGTCGCGGAATATTTCCTCGACTTCCGCCATAATCTGTTCTCTTTCCATAATATTATGTTTTTGGATTATTTCCTTGTTATATAACATTCACGAGGCTGGTATGAATGGACATCCAATTCGTATGTGTTTTCGCTTATTTTTTGAAATCCCAAGCTCGGATAGTGCTCTTTTACCATTCCGTTTTTCTGTGTGGGGATGTACTCTCCCACGAGTCTTTTGAAGCCATTTTGGGCCGCCCACTCCACTATGGTATTAAGCGTATAGTTCTCCATGCCCCGCTTTAATACACGGCACGACATAAACCAAGTATTGATGAAGAGCGTCTCCGCATCCCGTTTCTCCAATATGACCACACAGATAAGTCCGTTGTCACCGAACTTATCCTCCAATGTGAAAGAAAAACATGCGTGGCAGTCGCTTCTACCTAAATCAGCGATTTCGTTGTCGGTATAGCGTATCGTCCGCAGGTTAAACTGGTTGCTGCGTTGCGAAAGTTGCGCCACACGAGGCGTGTTGAAAGCAGTGAACCCCTCAACCACCGACACCATGTTCAGCGACTTGAGGAAGTCGGCCTCGTTGGTGAAATGCTGGGCGGCTTGAACCCTTTTGGCCTCGGTTTGGTACTGCTTTGTGCGGTCCTTGTCAAGACTGCTATAGGCTGCCGTCTCGAAAAGATTCAGCGAGTAAAGATATTCCAGATAGTCACCTGGATCCACGGGCAGTTCCGGCACACAGATTTCAGGGATGTTCTCTCTAACCATGTTGCGCTCGAAAGGATTGTCGTCCAAAAACACCATTGAGTCGAAACCTATATTGAGAATTTGTTGGATGAGACGGATGTTGTCAGCCTTGTTCTCCCAGTTGGCGACAAACACCGCGATGTCGTCCAATTTCAGGACCATTTCTGGGTTCTTCTCGAAAGGCTCTTTCGCCTTGTCCTCGTCGTTTTTGCTGCACACAGCGATGATGACTCCTCTGTTTTTCAGCTTACGTATCCATTGCTGGAACTCCGTAAAAGCCTTGCCAATGCCCAAACCGTGACCCACTTGGATGCCTTCCCATCCGTCGTCGCCGACCACTCCGCCCCACACTGTGTTGTCCAAGTCGAGAATCAGACATTTCTTGAATCGGCCCTCTATGGAACAGACGATGTCCAGTACCCGTGATGCCACATAAGGCAACGCATCGATTGACAACACCATCTCTGTGCTGACGTAGACGGAACTGTCAAACATCCAGTCGCGGCCATATTTGTTTTGCAAGGAAGCGATATCGCAAATGTACAGATTGGGGTATTCCTGTGTCAGGCGCATCAATTCATAATTGAGTTGACGAAGCTGCCATGAGAAGGAAAGGTCGGTACGGTTGGCGTATTGGCCAAACACGGTGTCGTCTATCTCAGGATAGTTGAAATAGACGATTTTGCCACGACTGGTTTCGCACAGTGCCCGAACGAAGGCAATCCTCCGCTCACATAATTGATTCCATTCGGGAACAGGAGAGAGGCTATAGGTTTCCAAGAGTTTGTGTGAGGACTGGAAGACAACCGTGTATTTCGCACCGAATCGGTGTAAATCGGAAGTCGGGTCAAGCACTTGGCGTTCCACTTGGTTGTAGTCTGACTCAAACAGGTCAATATTGTAGCCTCGTTCCACGCCCGTACCACGAATGGCCATGGCAAGCAGTTGAGTGGCGGTGTCGCCAAGAAGAGCCACTTTCAACTCTGTCAGCTTACTACTGTCTGATTTCAACAGTTGCTTTAAGGTTTTTAGGTTAGAGATGGACATATTTATGTTCTGTGAAAAAGGGTCTATTCTGAAGGGGAGCCACTATACCATAATCAGGATGTCTCTCGGCAATATCGACAAGTTTCTCAAAGGTATCTGGCTCTACCCAAGCATCTTGATTCAACAAGAATACATAATCACAACCGTTGTCCAACGCATAACGCATGGCAATGTTGTTGGCACGGCCAAAACCCAAGTTCTCTTTTGATTCAATGAGATGTATCTCCGGAAAGTATTCCTTGATATATTCCACTGTACCGTCGTTGGAAGCGTTATCAACAACGATAGTCTGAACAGGGAGGGTTGAATGGCGCAACGAATCAAAGCATCGTTCGTACCAACGTTGGCCTTTGTAGGTGACTATGACAACAAATAATTTGCTCATCTCATATGATTCCAATACCACTCACATGCTTCCTCAAAACCCTTGATGGCTGAATATTCTGGTTCATAGCCAAGTATTCGTTGTGCTTTGATGATTGAAGCCTGGCTATGAGGAATATCACCTGCCCTATTTTCACGATAAACTGGTTTGACCAGCATGATTTCAGCATCAAATTCAGCCAAATTATTCCTCAAACACTCAAACAACTCGTTCAAGGTTGTATTGCCCCCGTAAGCCACATTAAAGACCAAGTCAAGCGGTGCATTTTGAGGCAGGTTCATATTGTACAACTCAGCTCGCTTCACTATTTCATCATGCGACACCGTTGCCGCCAACTCATTGGCCTGAATGACATTGTCTATATAGGTAAAGTCACGAGAATACGAACCATCTCCATTGATATAAGGAGACTCATGGTTAATCAATGCTTTGACCCACAAAGGGATAACTGCCGCATACGCCCCATTGGGGTCTTGCCGGCGACCAAACACATTGAAATAGCGAAGGCCGATGGTCTCTATGCCATAAAGAGAGGAAAACACATTAGCGTAAAGCTCGTTAACGAACTTGGTAATCGCATAAGGCGACAAGGGGCGCCCTATATTGTGCTCTATTTTTGGCAATTCTTTGCTGTCGCCATAGGTGGAAGATGAGGCTGCATAGACAAAACGTCTCACTCCCTCGTCACGCGCTGCAACCAACATGTTGAGAAATCCACTGATGTTTGTAGAATTGGTGGTAATCGGATCGTTGATGCTACGAGGCACAGAGCCCAAAGCGGCCTCTTGGAGCACCACTTCACATCCTTGCACCGCTTCCCTACATGTATCCAAATCACGGATGTCACCTTTGATGAAACTAAAATTTGGTTTTCCCATCAGAGGCTCAATATTGTGCATAAATCCCGTGCTTAGGTTATCCAAGCAAACTACATTGTGACCTTTACCAACAAAATATTCACATAAGTTGCTCCCAATAAAACCAGCGCCACCTGTAATTAGCAATTTCATACTTTTTTATGACTTTGTATTCTATTAAACTGATTATGCCACACACTACCATCCATCACAACAAACTCTTCAAAATGCATACAATTGATGCACGGCAATAATGATAGCTGATCTCGACGAATGCCATTCTTGAACTCTTCAAACCAAACTTGCATCAATCGTTGAAGTTTTTGGTCTTTATGCCTTCTGACCAACAAACCGCATTCCAACAAAGGCTGGTCATCCTGAAAGCCATCCTGCATATACTTCTCATATTGCTTTTCTGCCTCCTTTTTATCTACACCTCTCAACCTCACGCAAGCTTCTATTTCTTCTTTCACAGATTCCCTTTCCCAATGCCTACTTACTGCGAAGGTTTTTTCTCCCGTCAAATATTTCGTCAGGTTTGATAATTCACCATATATCACCGCATTGGCATCTATATAAATGCTCATGTCATAAGCATCACCCAGATATTTGTATGGTAACATCTTGATTTCACGGCTCAATAACACATCGTCCAACTCACTTTCTACAATAACTACTTGCCATGTCTTGCTTTTCAAAGATGGATTGTTAGTGAACAACAAATAATCAACGCCTTCTTCCTTGTACAAAAGCTCATGAACATCATCATAATCGCCCGTCAAGGCGGAATAGATTGCAAGCCGTCCTTGGGGTTTCTCAACCTCTGGCAAATGATAAGGTCTTACCGGCGAATGCGATTCCTCAAACCAAAACTCTACACCATTCCCGAAATAAGACTGCATTCCTAACTCACGCATCAGTTTATGACCTTTTTCGTTTTTCAACAGCCCTATTTTGATGCATTTTCTAAGGAATGAAATCTTCCAGCCCTGACAACGCGCTTTACCTTGAGCATCCTTCTTTTCACCGAAAACGACAGAGGGGTGGTTGTAAACCGCAGGATGGAAGTTCTTGGCTTTTAACACCAGTTTCAACTCTTCATCCTCTGCAATGAACAAAGGCTTTAGTCTTTGAACCATTGGCTTTAGCCAAACAAATAAAACTGGTTTTAATATTCCTAATACCAACTTTTTCATACAAAACTCATCAGTCAAACAAATCATTCAAAGCCAACTTCACACCATCTTCATCATTTGTTTTGGCAGCCACTATGGAATACTGTTTCAACTCCATTGGAGCATTACCCATCACCACGCTATCGAAACTTTCGAAACAATCCTTATCATTGAATTCGTCTCCAAAATACAACAAAGCCTCAGATGGGAATCCCAGATCTTCCAACAGCCAGTGCAATGCTTTACTCTTATTGGACAACCTCACATCAACCGACGGACCCGTATCCAACAAAATAAAACCGGCAGCATCCAAAAGACGCCTTTTCTTTTCTGAGACAGAATATACAACAGCTTTTTCCATAGCCGTCTTCCTATGAAACATTCGAAATATCGGGTAACACCTGACTTCATAGTCACGGTCCTCATTGATGAGAACAAATCGCTCATGGCCAATCACATCAATAATCTTGTCAACATCACACATCTTCAGTAACGAGGTATAAATGTTTTTCCCACTACGACAATCATATACGCAGCAGCCATCCGCATAGATGATATAGCTGACATAAGTGTCCAATTCATATTGTCCAAGAATAGCCTTGGTCTCCGCCAAATGCCTTCCCGTCGCAATGATCAATTTCCGTCCACTGGCATACAGCTTGACGATGGCATCTCGATTGGCCGCACTGATTTGCTTTGCCGAATTCAGCAAAGTACCATCAAGATCCATACAAACACAGCTATACATTGATGCAATCTGCCAACTCTTGGGCATATTCTTGATTATAAATATTAATAAATCCCCCGTTGCTATAGAATGTGAATTCACCGATCAGGATTTTTCCGGCAACATTATACATATCAATCCTCACATGTTTAAAGCCTTTCCCGAGACGTCTGGAGAGATCTATCATTTCATCTATGTTTTCAGGGAACGTAACCTCCTCTTCTTTCATGACTGGAGTCTTTTTGAACAGGAAATCTATGTTTTTCTTTTCCGGTGAAAACTTCAGATTCGTTCCGGCATGTTCAGTCTCTCCCACAGAATACATCCAATACTTTAACTCCCCGCCATAGATGTAAAACTTATAATCCACCAAAGGGGAGCCGTCGTCATTCGACAACAATGGCTCGACAATAATCCGAGGTTTGATATGCTTGTATGACCATTCCCTAGCTTCGAAATAAAAATTCCGTTTCATCGCTTCCGTTAATTTGCGAGAAGCCTGGCTATGGTCAAACGAAGATTTTTCTTTACAAAAAATAGCGCTACCGCTGTCATGCGTGCATTTGATGACAAAACTATACGGCAACTTTTCCCATTCGACATCCTCCACTCGTTCGTATAAAGCAATAGTTGGAATAGTGTGAACATCGTCTCCATACAATTCCGACATCACACTTTTCATTTCATATTTGTCAGCCAACCGAGTATAAAGCGGATTATGATCATAGAGTTTCAGCCATTGCATCTTCTCATTTAAGGTTTTCGGATGACGCAAATCCAGTTCAGAACCCATTTTCATCTTCCAGAGCACCGAAAGATAAAACTTATCCGACATCAAATGAGGACATTTCTCTATCATGGCATAGCCCAAAGCATAGTATGGGTCTCGAGCGTAACGCTTCAACTTATTGAACATGGCTTAGAGTTTGTTTAAATTTCAATTCGATAATTTGTTAAGCATGATTTTTGAGAAGGCGATTTGGATCATGGCCTCGGAGGATTCGGAGTAGAACTCGTAATCCAAGGCGACCCTCCTGAAGTTGTACAGCCAAGCGAAAGACCCTTCGACAATCCATCTCAAAGGGATGACATTGAACTTTTTAGGGTTTTGTCGGGTCGGAGCACGACTTCAAGTTGGCATCCTAGCGTCTTGCGGGCTATCTCCTTCAGCTCGTCACCCCTGTAGCCGCCGTCGGCAAGTATCTTCTTCAGCCTCGGGAACTTGTGGGCAAGTTTCTCTATTGCCAATTCTGCACCCTTGCTGTCATGTATGTTCGCTTCGTGGACGTAAACAGCCATCGGGAGTCCCTGCGTGTCAACCACGACCTGGTCTTTCCTCCCTTTTATCTTCTTGTTGCCGTCAATGCCGCGCTCATCGTCAACATGCTGGGTGGTCTTGGCGGTCCTTGAGTCGATGATGCCGAGGCTCGGGCTTTCCTCCCTGCCGAGCGCGACGCGAAGCTTCTCTCGCAGCGTGTCCATGATGTCCTCGAAGACACCCTCGCGCTTCCACTTCGTAAAATAGTAGAACACAAGGTTGTAGGGCGGGAAGTCCTTGGGCACCATCCGCCATTGGCAGCCCGTCTTGTTGATGTAGAGTATGCAGTCCATGATGTCCCTGAGCGAATATTTTCTCTTTCTTGGTGTCGGTTCCAGAATTTTTTGCAATATTTGCCACTGATTATCGGTAAGGTTAGTTGGGTATCCTTTATTCATATCTAAATGATTGGAAACCAAAAAGATACGAATAAATATCCAATTAACCTACTGATTATCAATTATTTATATATTTTTTTAATCGTCCATACAATTCTTTTTTATCCATTTTTAAACAGCTTCTTAGCGTTTCTTCTTTTTCTTTATTGACAATAACAACTTCACAATTGGTCCAAATTTTCCATTCTTGAGATTCTCGTATTCTCTCTTAACCCTTTTCAATTCCTCATTCTCTCTGTCCAAACTCAAATATGCATCATAAACAGACTCTGGCATAATGTTCAAAAAGCACTTTCGAGATCCTTCCTGTTGTTCAATATCATTTCTGGAACTGATACCATCCACAGGAAAACAAGCCACAATCCGTCTAAAATGAGCATAGGTAGCACCATGAAGAACCACTGACTTCATAAAAAACTCCCAGTCGGAAATAATCCTAAACTCTTCATTATAATAACCACATTTATCAAATAGAGACTTTTTAATGAAAGCACAAGGATGCCATATAGCGCCACCATGGAGAAAAAAGCCAGCGTCAACCCTATCGGGCGAAAACCCATCCTCTTCTCTGTCACCATAAATCAAACGGATGTCACCCACCACTAAGTCTGTTGAAAACTTAGAATTAGCGAAATCCATCAACACGCTCTCATCCCTCAACCAATCGCCGCTGTTCAAAAACTGTAAATAATCGCCTTTTGCCACCTTAACACCTTTGTTCATGGCATGATAGATACCCTTATCAGGCTCGCTAACCCAATAAGCAAAATAATCGGAATACTGCTCAATCAGTTCCTTGCTACCATCTGTAGAGCCTCCATCTATGACAATCCACTCAAAATCACGGAATGTCTGTGAAACGACACTGTCGATGGTCTTTTTGAGGCCTTCGCAGTTGTTATAGTTTATGGTAATGATAGAAAGACGCATGTCAATTTGAATTTGCTGTCGTTTTAAAAACTCTTCGTTTTATCCGTTTTATCCACAAAATGACATCTATGACAAAACCCATCTTCCCGTTTTTTATGGTCATATATTCATAGTATGAATGAAGGCGGGACAGATAGGTGTTCTCCAATTCATCATAATACTCAAGTGCATCGACTACATACTCCGGCATCAGAGAGAGATAGGCGTCTCGCTTTTCTTTTGCGAAGAAATCCCGTAACGCCCCACTCGAGCTTACGCCAGTGATGTCGAAATGCGAAACGGTCAAATCCACATATCTATAACTCGCTCCACCGACCACGATACTCCGCAACGAATGTTCCCAGTCACCTCTGATTCTGTCCATTTCATTATACATTCCATACCTATCAAAAGCAGTCCTCTTAATGAATGAGGCTTGATGCAGCAATGTACCCCTATTCAAACAAACAAAATCGACCTTTTTCGGATTCGTCCTAAGCTCATATTTGCCGTTCAAGCAAACCCTAATATTTCCACATACATAATCCTCCGTCGCTCCATATTGAACAAAAGATGACAGGACGGTAGGCGCGACTAAATAATCTCCAGAATTCAAAAACAACAAATACTCGCCACAAGATTTTAGGATGCCTTTATTCATCGCATTAAAAATGCCTTTGTCTGGCTTTGACTCCGATTGAAAAGCAATCCTTGCACCCGCTTCAAATAAAGACCGATACTCATTTATCACCTCAACACTCCCATCGGTACTGGCACCATCAACAACAATGTATTCAAAGTCGTTAAAATCCTGCTCATAAACAGATTGCATTGTTCTTCGCAATCCTTCTTTATTGTTCTTATTGATTGTGATTATTGAAACCTTCATTATTTCCAGTCCCCTTATCAACTGAATTAAGGCAAACAGTCACTTGTTTTGCTCCAAAGCAATAAACTGTTCAACATCAAAAAAATACTTTTCAACTTGTTTTAGTCTTTCCGCGTCAAAATTCCACCACTCAATCTTTTGCAAAGCTTCAATCTGTTCTTGCTCAAATCTATATCTGATGATTCGAGCCGGACAACCAACCGCAATAGCATAAGGAGGGATGTCTTTCGAGACAATCGCACCTGCTCCAATAACGGCACCATCACCTATGGTCACGCCATCAAGTACAGTCACATTGGCACCAATAAAAACATCATTACCTATCTTTATTTGTTTCCTCTCAACAACCTTATCTTCATTAGACAAAGTCATACCGTTTTGCCTTAGAGTCGAATAAAACATCGGAGCTGTACTGATACCATTAGTAGGATGGATACCATACCCACAAAGAAAATTTGGACCAATAGAACAAAAGCGTCCTATGATAGTCTTTGAAATGACCGAGTTATCTGCAATATAGGTATAGTTTCCTATTTCCGTTTCATACATTGAATAAGGAGCGGCTATTCGTATATGCTTTTCAGCGTCAATGTAGGTCCTATCAGTTCGTAGTTGGGAAAAGTCATAATTCTTGTCCCTAAGCATACGCAACTCCGGAAGAATCCAATACAATATCTCTCTTAACTGTGGCCTCATCTCCAATCTATAGGCATATTAAAATAGCCCAAACTCTTGTTTGAAGTATACTTCGTATGGTCGCTTCCTGTATCAGTTATTGTCAAAGGCAAAAAAACATCGCAAACATCAAGCCAATTCTTATTTGGCACGTGCAATATAGGCTTGATAAAGTAAGTGCCAGGCAACAACAGGTTGCCAGGAATAACAGCACTAACGGCAAGCTTATCTGAAGCCAAAGCACAATGTGCTGTAAACAATGGGGATTGGTGATAATCGAGAAGAGTAAAACTGACAGTCGCATCTTCAACGTAATGGTTGCATCCGATTTCAAAACGGATACTCACATCCCTATCAAACGCGACATCTGAGATAGCATCACCTTTATCATCGGCCACCATCACCTTTTGAAAATACATGTCATTATTTATGTTTTTACTTGTGAAAACGACCTCCGAAGTGCCTTCTGAAATATAGTATGAGATACACTCTCGAACTCCCCCGATAAAAGAGACTTGGCCATTGGTCAACAAAATGCCAGTATTGCAAAGCTGCGCAATTGATCCCATATTATGACTCACAAACAACACGGTTCTACCTTCGCCCCTACTCACATCTTGCATCTTGCCTATAGCCTTCTTTTGGAACTCTGCATCACCAACAGCCAACACCTCGTCAACCACAAGAATCTCAGGGTCAAGATGGGCAGCTACAGCGAAACCAAGGCGCACAGTCATACCAGAACTATAGCGCTTTACTGGAGTGTCGATATAACGCTCACAACCAGAAAAGTCCACAATCTCATCCAACTTGCCATCAATCTCTTTCTTGGTCATGCCAAGTATGGTGCCATTCATGTAAATATTTTCACGGCCCGTCAATTCAGGATGGAAACCTGTGCCTACCTCAAGCAGGCTGGCGATACGGCCTTTGGCTTTAATTGTTCCCGTAGTAGGTGCCGTTACTTTCGACAGCAATTTCAACAGAGTGCTCTTCCCTGCACCATTCTTGCCAATGATGCCTACCACATCGCCTTGTTCCACCTTGAAGTCAATGTCTTTCAAAGCCCAAACATATTCGCTATCAGCTGCTTTCGATCGATCATTCACCGAACCCACCTGTAGGAAAGGATCCTCTTTACCCAAGACGGACATCTGCCACCATCGCTTGAGGTCGTTGCTCAAAGTACCACTAGAAACCAACCCCAAACGGTATAATTTACTAACATTGTTGAATTCTATTGCTGTTGACATCGGTATAATTCATTTTAATATATAAAGATCCAATTTGATTCCTTTCTACCAAATATCACATACCTTTCCATCATGCATCATAGTTTGATGCAACGCGGTCAGATACTGTTCACCAATACCTCACTAAACGCACCCATTTCTTAAAAAAGTGGATAAAATAGTGCCATTTTGATTGAAAATTACGTGCCTCCCGATATATTTTCATGTTTTCATCATAAAACTCATATCCAGAACCCACAAACTCAAAATGTTCATCGTGCGAAGTTGGAATTGAGTCATACAACTTTTGCATCTCCTCATTATTATCAGGCATTGAAAGTCCGCTTCCATCAAGGCCAATATTTTTTACCAAAGCCTTCACCGGAATTATTTGATGTTTCCCTGTCAAGGTCATATAAATTGCATAGTGCTGGTCTATAGGAACGGAATGTCTTTTGTCCGAATTGGATAGTTCTATGAACATATTCATAAAAGCCGGGCCGTTATTCTTATATACTTTCACTAAATTCTTTATCGTCAATTGTCTTCTGAACCACTGATAATCCAACTTCGGTTGCTTTTCCTGCTTCTTCGTCCACTCTCCCATTCCCCACGGTGTACTACTAACACTTGACCTAAAATAAGTATTTCCATCATTTTTAATGGGAAACCACCATCGAAACGCGCAAATACTGGCCACACTATCGTCATCCTCAAACTTTTCAAAGCCCTTGTTCATATATTCAAGGAAATTGGGCGAAAACACGTTGTCGTCTTCCGTGAAAATGTACCGATCATAATGCTTCTTAATCTCCTCGCATAAACAGGTGAGATTACCTCTATCGCCCGGATTCCATGTTCCATAGTTTTCTTCTCTCTCTATGAGATGCAGCTTCTTGAAGCCCATATCGCCGCAGTTCTCGAGGAATTCCTTGTTCTTTTTCCACCCTTCCACATATTTTTCCGAAGGAGGATAATCGAGCGCAACATAGACCTCGGTTTGGTCGGCCCACGTGCAGCGAGAAAGTGAGTTTAAACACTCTTGAAGATGCTTGTATCTGTTCAGTGTCGGAATCAAGACCGGAGCGAATGACACCATATTATCAACTACTATGTATGATTGATTTTACTTTATACCAATTCTTTCTTAATATAACCCGTACACAAAACGCATAATTGTTTAATATGTATGAGGCAAACTGCCAAATTGGGAATCCTCCCAAGTCAATTCCCTTGGCAAAACTCTTAAGATTATTGCCTCAGTACAAAAAAAACGGCCCGTGTCTAGGGTCAATTCGATTCACACAAACCGATTTATGAGAATCTATAAGATGTACGTGAAGGTCTCTCATTTCATTGATTGGATATTGGTACGCATTGATGTAATAAGCTTTCCTAATCACAACCAATTCTGAGCCCCTGTCTAAAAAGACTGCATTATGTGCGACACTTCCTTCTGTTGTTGCCAAACATTTGCAATAACGAATTGTATATAGTTGTTCCTCAAAAGACATCTGCTCTGGGTAGAGAATGTTATAACCCATTTTTTTAAATGCATCCTCTAGATGATGTTCCCCTACCTCTTTATTCTTATTCCATTGCATCCTTGAGAAGAAAACCTTATCATAGGTAGGCAGATCCAATGACGGAGAGGGAAGATTGTTTTTATCAAAAAACCATGCAAACTCTTTACTATAATACAAACCATCCACACGATGCTTAAAACAAGCGCTTGGATAATAAACCTTTTTGAACCGAGTATTCTTATCAACTCTATACAGATCCTCCAAATCCACACCATAGTTTTTCAGCAATGACCGAAATGATTCTGGAAGGTCATTCCCCCATATCAATGTATAAACCCATTTTTTCTCCTTTAGATATTGATACTTTTCATCAAATAAAAACCACAGATGCGTTAAATTGTCTGTAATACAATGCCCCCATGGGGCACCCCACATACCAACATAAACCACCTCTTCATCACATGTTAAAACATCCTCACCAATACGTTTTGGATCTATTTGTTGACATATAAGTGAGCTATCAGGAACCATCGCGCCACATGATTTGTATAACCCGCCATTAATCCCTGAACCCACGATAGCATCATCAAAAACGCCAATCGTCATTTCTGCATCAGACAGGTACGTTTTATTGATAGCATTAAGAGTCGCTTTCTTGAGATTCTTATCAATATATAACGAATACTCTGCCATAGTCACATAAATTATTTTATTACAATCACTCTCTCTCCCCTTTGAGCCGACAAATACGCGGCATACATCACCTTGGTGGTTTCCTTTGCCACTGCGTAGTCCGACAAGGGTTTACGGCCATAAGCAACTGCCTCCATGAAGTCTTGCATCTCACCAGTGTAACCACGGATAATCTCGTCAGAGATGAAAGGATTGTTCCAACCCAACTTGGTGCGCAGCATTTCCGAAATCTCCACATCCTGCATTCCATCCTCATCCAACAAATAGGTACTCATGGCATTATGCATCGTGAGTTTGCATTCCAAAGTGGTATCGTTACAATACAAATCCACATAGTTCAAGCTTCCGCCTAAACGGGTGTCACAAGCAACAACCACGGCCTTGGTGTTGTCGGAAAAAGTCAAGCACACCGTTGCAGTGTCCTCCACATCAACAGGCTGTGATTGGATATGGCGGTGCTCATACTCTGTCAATATGGGTGTAACGGAAGAAATGTCAGAAAGCACACTTTTAACATATGAGCCATTCAGATAGGCCTTCAACCAAATAATCGCACCCAATGGATGACTACCCACACGCATCAGAGTACCGCCTCCGTTCTTTTCCCAAGACCCTGCAACGGGTGAAGAAGAACCCGCTAGACTCTCCTCTCCTTTGGCATATAGTATTTTACTCCCTTTGGCTTTAATAATCTCTGCAGCTTTTTTGATTGATGGTGCATAAATGAAATTCTCTGCATACATGAAAAACTTGCCCGACTTGTTAATAGCCTCATCCAAGTCCTCCAAATCTTTCAATACAGACCCATACATCACTTGCTTATCAGTAGCACCTCTCCCAAAGAATCCACACAAAGGTTTTTCACAAATCACATGCTTTCCATGAGCGAGTGCCTGAATGATCATCTCCTTATGGGTATAGGGCGGTGTGCAGATATCCACGACATCTATCTCTGGATCATTAAGCAATTCCTCAAAGGTAGCATACACGCATTCAATGCCATAAGCTTCTTTCGCATTCCTCGCATGTTCGATGGTCTTACTATAGATTCCTTTCAAACACACCAAAATGCCAGACACTTTGGAATAAGCCATGCAATGCAACTGCGTTGCTCTTCCCGCACCCACAATACCAATGGAGACTTTATTCATATTCAAACAATTATTTGTCTAATCCGGAATATTACTTGTAAGATTGGAAACGGAACTGCTCCAAATAATGGGTGTCGTGATTCTTGGTAGCAGCTATGGCATCACGAGGATGTGCATTTGTCAAGCCTGTAATCAGATAAGAGGTGTTATAACCCCATGTGGGTTCCTGCGATTTCAGCGCCAACATCTCGCTTTCCACGATTTCCAGTACCGGCTCCACATGATACTTCGCTCCATTAAGATAACCCAGCAATGCTTCCGAATGGCAATTGCCAGCACCACGCCCCATGCCGAACAAGGTGACATCCAACATTTTTGCGCCCACGCCTTTTGATTCAATGGTGTTGGCAAAAGCGCACTGCTGGTTGTTATGGGCATGGACACCCGTCAGTTTGTCATATGGAGACAGTTTCTCATGGAACAGTCTGGTCAGTTTACGCATCTCTTTGGGATAAAGCGCACCATAACTATCCACGATATATACACCCATAGCAGGAGATTGTGCCAAGATATCCAATGCATCCGAGAGTTGCTTCATGGTACATTTCGAGATGGCCATGATATTGCATGTGGTCTCATAACCTTGACTCGCTGCATACTCAATCATCTCAACGGCTTCTGGTATTGTCTCAATGTATGTGGCCACACGCACCAAATCCACCGGACTTTCTGATTTTTTATGAATGTCGTTGCGAAAATCACAACGTCCAACATCAGCCATGACCGAAATTTTCATGCTTGTGGGATTGTCGCCGACTATACTATATATATCTTCATCCGACGCGAATTTCCACTTGCCGAACTTGCAGGGGTCAAACATTTTCTTGTCCGCCCGATAGCCGAACTCCATGTAGTCCAAACCTGCCGCAACATTGGTTAGGTAAACCTTCTTCACAAAATCGTCCGTAAAGAAGAAATCATTCACCAAACCACCATCGCGTATGGTGGCATCCAAAATCCTAAGGCCTTCTATATTACTCATAAAGGCAAGGCATTTACGTTATGCGTTCAGTTTATCCTTAATGATTTCGATGAGTTTGCCAACGATTCTCATATCGGGGTTCTCAATATCTTCCACCTCGAACTCAATGCCAAACTCATCCTCAATCGTGGAAATGAACTGAATAAAGCCCATTGAATCAATATAACCTTCCTCAATATAATTGAGGATCATAATATCCTTGTCTTCAGGCACGGTATATTCCCTTTGAATATACTCGGTCACAAACTCTTTAACATCTTGCATGTTTGTCATTATTAATCTAATCCCGACAATCTGATTTGTTCCAATATGCTGTTGCGCATCAGTTTTCCCATGGCATTTTTCGGCAGGGCATCCACAAAGAAAACCTTGTGAGGCTGCTGGAAATCTGCCAAATTGCGTGCGCAGTATGTCTTTATCGTACGCTCAGTAAGTTCACAATCATCTTTGCGGACAATGGCCAGAGCCACCACTTCGCCCAACCTATCATCAGGATAGGAAAATGCGGCACACTCTTCAACTTCAGGAATCTGTCTCACCACCATGTCAATGTCGTTTGGATAAACATTGATGGCACCAGTAATGATGAGTTCCTTCTTGCGACCAGCAAAATAGAGATAGCCATCTTCGTCCACATAGCCCAAGTCGCCCGTGCGGAAATAGCCATCAACCATAGCCAGTTGCATCATATTGTCCATCTTGTAATAGCCCTTGCAGGTCAATTTGGATTTACAAGCGATTTCACCGACTTCACCGACAACACAATCGCGTTCCTCGTCATCAAACAGGATTCTGACTTTCGCCTCATCAAAGGGATAGCCGACCGACTTCTGCTTGTTGGGAGCAGCTTGGAAACAAATGTCGGTAATAGTGGAGGTTTCCGATGTACCATACATCTCATGGAACTCACAATGAAGTCTGTCTATCAGCTCCATTTTCACTTTCTCCTCAAGCAAGGCGGATGAGGAAACAATGGAACGAAAACTATCGATGCCCTCGGTATTGTTCTGCTTCAACAACTCAAGTATCTGTGCCAGCTGGGCTGAAACCGCAATGGTAAATGTAGGTTTTTGTTCTGCTGCGCACTTCAGCCACAAGGCCGGAGTGAAACGGGGCAACAAAATAGATGTTGCTCCGAGTATCAGTGGCAGGATAACCAAACGCTCAGCCAATGAATGATACAGAGGTGTGGCCGCTAAAATTCTATCTTCTTTGGTCAAACCATAAACGCGGATATGCGCCAGTGAGCGGTCCACCTTGTTCTGCTGACTGATGTCGATGGGTTTGGGCGTGCCGGTAGAGCCCGAGGTCATGGTCAATATCAGACTTTCATCACCGTTGACATGCTTGCAAGCAGGGCGCGTGGTCGGCATCGTTGCCACCTCACTGAAAGAATATGCCCCCTCAAAATCGCCATCCAAGCATACCGTAACACCAAGAACTTCAACACCGCCTTTCTTCTCGCAGTCAGAGAGGAAAGACTTGCGGGCAATCAAGTGTTTCATATCACCTGATTGCATCGCGACCTTAATGGATTCCAAGGGCAGTGTCGGATTCAGTGGAACCAAACACACACCCAAATCTGCCGCCGTAAAGAACAACGCAACCGACTCAATGCTGTTGTTCATAGGTATCGCTAAATGGTCGCCATACTGCACACCTTTTGACACAAGGAAGTTGGAGTAACGACTCACGAGGTCTGCCATCTCCTTGTAGGTGGCCGTCTTCCCATCGCACCAGATGGCCTGCTTTTCAGGCATATCCGATGCGTTTTGGTAAAACATATCTGCCAGTTGACTTCTCATGACATACTTTTTATTAGTTAATCATACATTTGCAGTTCAGGAATGACCAAATCTTCAGTCTCATAATAAAGGCTGGCCCACGACAGGCCAATGCCAAATGAGCAGCCCACGCACTTCGATTTGCCATGACGAAGTTGCTCAGCCTTTTCAGTAACCATGGTGAAAGGTATGCTGCACGCACCAGTATTTCCGAAATTCAGCAAAGAGAATGGGGCTTTCTCTGGATCGATTTTCAGCTTCTTGATAATCTTCTTCACCATATAATAATTGGCCTGATGGAAAAAGAAATAATCCACATCATCCTTTTGTTTTCCAACGAAGTCAAGAAGGGCATTCACGCTCTTGGGAGCCGTTTTAAGAGCAAACGAGAACACCTCCATGCCTTTCATGAAGGTATGCAGGCGCGTCCTCTTCACATTTTTGTCGTATTCCTTCAATTCAAGGCTCTCGACCGTAACAGGATTTCTGCGTCCTCCATCTGGAACAATGATGGCCTCATAGTCTTTTCCAATAGTACCTAGTTCGCACCAAATTGGAGCAGCACTAGGGTCGTATTCCAATGCGGTGGCCGTACCCACATCGCTGAAAAGAGGATAACCTGTCTTGTCATAGTAGCAACTCTCGGCTGAACCCTGAATGCCATTCAGAAGCAACGCCCTTTTGATGCAACCGCTCTGAAGAAGAGAACCTGCTGTAGTCATACCATAGGTCCAACCAGTGCAACCCAACGTCATATCGAATGCCATCGTTGATTCGGGCAAATCCAATTTACCTTGCAACACACAGGCAGTATCAGGTTGAATGTAGTCTTTGGAGGGACTGCCGAAAATCAAAAGGTCAATCGATTCCTTTTCCCAGCCTAATTCTTCCATCAGTTTTTCTGCCGCCCGTTGGGCAAAGTCAGCACAAGTCTGTCCCGGCTTAGCCACATGCCTTCTTTCAATGCCGATACTGGGAATGATGGTCTCAAATTCGTTCTCGTCAAAATAAGGGTACTCGCTGTTTTCCTCCACTTTTGACGGAGCACAGGCGGACATGCCTTTTATTCTTATGTTGTTTAGTTTGATTTGTGCCATTCTTGTTTGATTATTGGCCAATATGGACGATTGAAGAACCTCCGTCCACTACCATGTTCGTACCTGTCACCCAACTTGAAGCATCTGACAATAGGTAAACCATGGCCCAAGCTATATCCTCTGGTTCACCGAACCTCTTCAATGGATACATGTTTTCCATTGCTTTAAGGTTATCCTCGTCATTTTCACCATTATGAACCATCGGCGTATTAATCATCGCAGGGCAAACAGCATTCACTCTAATCTTTTGAGTGGCCAACTCCAGTGCTGCATTTGGCACGAAAGAACTAATCGCACCCTTACATGCGACATACATTGAGTTGCCGTTTGTTACGCAACCAAGGGCAGCCATGGAACTAGTGAATACCACAGAGCCTCCTTTGTTTATCTTTTTCTTCTTGACCATTTTTTGGAGAAGTAAAATGGGAGCCATTGTGTCCGTCGTTAACATTGTTGTAAAGTCAGTTTCATTGATAAACTTCAATGGCTTAACTATTCCTATTCCAGCATTATTAACAAGGCCGTCAATGGATGGAATTTCCGACACCATTTTGTCTACACTAACTGAGTCTGTAATGTCACACACATAGTATGAACTATTACCAGGCTCCATCATGTCCATTGTCTCTTTTAAACGTTGTTCGTTACGGGCAACAGCAATCACTGTAGCACCCATCTTGGAACATTCAACCGCCACGGCTCTTCCAATTCCAGAAGATGCGCCAGTTACCAAAATTGTTTTTCCTTCCAAGGAAAATGGATTATACATGGTCTTCTTTATTATAAATTACAACATCTGGGATTACTAAATTCTCGGTTTCAAAATACACAACGCCCCACGACAGGCCTGTCCCAAAACCGCAGGCCAATGTCTTTTGCCTCTTGGTTCTATAATCATCAGCGCACTCTGATACAATAGTCAGTGGTATGCTAGCGCTGGTAGTATTGCCATAATTCTGCAAACTCATTGGAACTTTTTCCAAAGGAGTCTTCAAGCGTTTTGCAATAGCCTCTATTATCAATTTGTTGGCCTGATGCAACACCAATTTATCTATGTTCTCAATATCAATCTCATACTCAGAACACAGTTTCTTAATGGCTTTGGGAACTTTTGTTATGGCAAAAGAGAACACATCCATTGAATCCATATGATCACTGTTAGCACCAGGAGCCACAGCGCCTGACAGCAAATCAAGTTGGGTTTTTAAAGTCTCCATCGTATACGGATTTCTATAACCACCTTGTGTTCTGGCAAGAGTCATACCGTCTTCGCTTTTTGTCCCCCAATTAAAGCACATGTCCGGTGCATCTTCTTGATATTCCACTGCCATCGCAATTGCCGCATCGCCAAACAACGGCCTTGACTCTCTGTCCAAAGCATATTGTCCTTTTGTAGCAGTATCACCATCGAGCAACAAAGCCCGCTTGATTCTACCACTTGACAGCATTGAAGCAACAGCCGACAATGATGCGACCCAAGCCGGACAGCCGTGGAAAAAGTCCAAACACATGGTATTCTCGGATAGTCCCAACAAATCATGCACAACAAAAGATGTGGGATGATTGTGATAATCCGAATTTTGGGTCGCTAAAGTCAGCAAGTCGATGCTATCCTTCTCCCACCCCAATTCATCAATCAGTTTTTGAGCAGCTTTATAACAAATGTCACTGACAGCGATATCAGGTGTGGCAACATGCCTTCGTTCAATACCTGTTGCCGCCATCACTTGTTCCGCCTCACCTGGGCCATAAAAAGGAAGGTCTTTATTCTCTTCCACCTTGGGAGGTACACAGGCTGCTATTCCACAAATGGCAACATGATCTATTTTGAAAAATGCCATTATGCTTTAGCCTTTACAGCGTTAAACAATTCCTCTACCGTCTCGGAATTGCGAATCTCATCACCTTTGATGGTGATGTCATACTCCTCGTCCACCATGGCAATGATGCTCAACGCGATAAGCGACGACCATTCATCCAAGTCCTTGAAAACGGTGTCGGCCTTGATTTCACTGGGATCAGTGTCATCAAACTGTTCTGCGAAATGCTCAATAAATTCATTCAGTTCCATAATTGTATGTTTTTATCAATTAATACTTTAATACTTTTGCGGGATTCCCATAAACGGTATCCCCATCTTTCACTTTTTTAATAACCACGGCACCAGCTCCAACCATACAATCATTGCCTACAACAACGTGAGGCAAAATGATTGAGTTGGTTTGTATTGTTGTTGTATTCCCAAGAACGGAGCCTCCTCCCATGAAAGCTCCCGCACCCAAATGGCAATAGTCTCCAACTTTTACATCATGGCCCAGAGTCACATAACCCAAAATCGTCACGAAATCCCCAATCCTAATGTCGCACGAGATACCAGCGTTTTTACAAATAACACATCCCGTCCCTATTACTGTATTCTTTCCATTTTCAGCAGTATTGTGAATGATATTGATAAACTTTCCTCCTTTTTCCAAGACGATTTCCACATAATGCTTTTTCCAATGCGCATCGCCCATAGCGCAGATAAAGACATCATCTTCTTGAGGCTCATATTGTTCCACGGGGCCAATAATCGAAGGATATCCAGGCATATTGTCAAGTGCATCGGCCTTGTCATCGAGAAACCCTTTCATGACGAAGTCCGTTCCATATCCGATGCACTCGGGCAGCATATTGTATATCTCGCGCCCCCAACCTCTGGCTCCGATAATTAGTAATTGTTTCATTTACTTACTTAACTATTGTTCCAATAATCCTATCAATGTCCGCATCATTCAATCCATGATGCATTGGCAAACAAATCACCTCATTGGCGATTCTCGTCGCCACAGGCAAATTTTCAGGTGCAGCACTCGGCAAACCGCTATAAGTGCTAAACGAACTTATCAAAGGATAGAAATATCTGCGGCCATAGACACCTTGCTCCTGCATTTTGAAATACAATTCATCACGTGTCATGCCGTATTCCTCCGCATTGACAAAGATGGGGAAATAACTATAGTTATGCTTCACGCCTACCATATCTTCGAAGAAACGAATGCCTTTCACATCCCTCAAAGCCTCGCGATATTGTATAGCCACTTGATGACGTTTCTCAATAGCTTCATCTACTTGCTTGAGATTCAGCAAGCCCAATGCCGCACGAATCTCATCCATTTTACTATTGATGCCCGGGGCTACCACTTCAGTCTCTCCTGCGAAACCAAAATTCTTCAAATAATCTACCCTTTTCTTTGTCTCGGCATCTTTCACTATCAAAGCACCACCTTCTGCGGTATTGTAAACCTTTGTAGCATGAAAACTAAGCGTTGACATGTCGCCTTGCTTCAGAATGGATTCGCCATTCACTTCCACCCCAAAAGCATGGGCTGCATCATATATGACCTTCAAGCCATACTTGTCAGCAACGGCTTGGATACGCTCCGTATCACAAGGCTTGCCATAGCAATGCACGGGCATAATGGCGGTGGTCCTTGGAGTAATGGCCGACTCTATTTTGTCTGGGTTAATGCCACAATTTGAAGGGTCTATATCCACAAACACCGGCTTGATGCCGTTCCACCACAAGGCATGGGTGGTCGCCACAAAACTATAAGGTGTTGTGATCACCTCTCCAGTGATGTGAAGGGCCTGCAAAGCGGTAATCAATGGCAAGGTACCGTTAGTGAAAAGGCTCAAATACTCTACGCCCAAATACTCACACAAAGCCTTTTCCAACTGCTGATGAAACTGGCCGTTGTTGGTAATCCATTTGCTGTCCCAAATTTCCTTCAAAAGTTCATGGAACTCATCAAGATTGGGGAGCAAAGGGGATGTGACGGTGATTGAATCCACGTTTTTATTCATCGCATTCGTCATCTTACCATATTAAACATCAAATTGTTGTTTCATAAAGCGACCATATACCCCATACGCTTTTTCAATGCCTGTTTACTCTTCTTTAAAACCTTTCGTATTACACTTCTATGGATTTTATCAATCACAAAGCACCAATGGGAATAAACCTGGTTTTTCTTACAAAGTAGATAAACCAATCTGTAATACCTAATCTTCAAACATGACATCTTGGGTATTACGTCAAGGAACCCCTTTGTCTGTTCATCCGCAATACAAAGCAGTGTGTCGTCCAAATCAATCTTGGAAATCAATTCAAATATTCTCTTCAAAAAGAACATATACAAATCATAAACCCCATCCTTTTCCTCATATTTTCTTAATTTCCCCATTTTTATACTTTGTATCACCCCAACATACCCCGCCAACTGTTTGAATTGATCTTTGTCGGTGACAATCGAATTTTCCCTTATCCGATAAAAATAAGTAACCGATTCAACCACATAAAAAGACTTCTCAACGCACGACAATTCAAACGCCAAAATTTCATCCTCATGAATCTTTCCTTCCTCAAACATCAACCGATTTTTTAAAAAGAACTCTTTATAATACAATTTATTCCACGCCATAACATAAACCCCATGATAAAAAAAAGTATTAGTGATTCCCTGCTCATGATACAATCCTTCCGATAAAGATAATTCTGGATAAGACCGATCTTCCCCAATAACCTTGACATCACCGACAACAATATCAAACTTCTCATGTTGAAGAGGTTGCGTCAACTTTTCGATACAGTCATCCGAAATCCAATCATCACTGTCCAAAAAATAGAAATAATCGCCCTTTGCAGCAATCATTCCCGTATTTCTTGCGGCTGAAAGCCCTTTGTTATGCTCATGATGCAAAATGCGGAACTTAATTGGCCCATTATACTCATCAATCAACTTTTCAGCAACTTCCATGCTTCTGTCCGTGCCACAGTCGTCTACCAAGATGCACTCCAATGGTCCGTTATAGGTTTGCCGCATCACCGATTGTAGACAATCTTCGATGTAAGGTTCCACATTATAGACAGGGATGATGATGGAAATCATAATAGATTGATCGGACATTATCACAACTATTTTACTTATTAACTTATTTTTTAAAATGTCTATAAAAGGATTGAGCCCAATAAAAATGGCTGTATACTAAAGTACCCTCTTGCCACAGCGTATCTTTTCCCCTCGTAAAAAGAATGCGAAACCATGATTCTTTCTTAACATATGGAATCCATTCTGTTCCCATGCGCTTACCATGTAGGCATTGTAATGCGCTCAAGTATGGCATCGTTGGCATCGTAATAAACCTACATATTGTATTATTCGATAATCGGAACACCTCGTCGGAGTATTGAAAGAGCCCAGATTGCACATAATAATCTGCAAAAAGCGTCATCAATCTACTATGAATGTCAGCCCATCTTTGCTTATCCTCAACATATACCTGATCAACATCAATATCTTCATTAATTGTTTCAAACACAGGCTCTACCCCTTCTGTTGTTTTTTTATATCCTATAGTTTTAGGAAGTACATTAAGAGGAAAAAGCACCTCAAAAACCCTACTGAAATCTCCATAAAGACGTTCTTTAACAATATCATAACGATCGGACAATTCCGTGTAATAATCAGTGGGATAGTATTCTTGGGAAACATCTACAGCTCGACAAAACAATTCATAATAATATCCACGCACCACATTGCACCCCTTACTTTCAAGGTATTCATTTAAATAGACCAACGTTCGACCTGTTGAACGAATATCAATAATTCCAACATGGTCTTCCTTCGTCGCGAGTCCAATTGATTTAAAATATGCTATTTTTGCCTCATCATCTCCCTTATATAACGCGGCACGGGATATATAAAGAAAAACACATTCGATTGACGGGAACAAATGCTTATACTTTTCAGCAATGAGAAACATCATATAAGCATCACGAGCACAAAAATATAGGCGTTTGATACCATGTCGTTCGGCATCCTTCATCATTCGAAAAACAAGTGAACAATAGAATGGAGCGATGACATCCAAAACAAAGTCGGTATGGGTAGTCCATTCTGTACTATAATGCAACGCACGGCCAATGCCTGCAAGAACACTAGGATACTTAAAGCCAAGCGAAAAATCATTATCCACCCACTGTTGCTGATAGGGAGTATATGCATGATTAATCAGGGTTGTCTTTATGCCAAGTTTTCGCGGAGCCTTGTAATCACTTTGTTTATTATCACCATAATGATGCCAACGACGATACGATTTCAGGCCTTCTTTATCTTTGACATATCGAAACAAAGCACCATCATATTTCGCTGCCTTACATTCACAACTAACATAGAGGGAATCACCATCTTGATAAAAACCATGTCGTCGCATTACATCCACCAGGAACTCTGACGGAAGATACATGTCAGAAATAAAAACAATCTTATCACCTTTCTTACGACATTCGTTCACTTTATCGAGCATCGTCAATACCGGCACAAGCATCTCGCGCTCCATTTCTTGTTCCAACCGGCATAGTTCTTCTTTAGGCTTGAGTAAAGGATGGTTCCAAATAAATGCTTCCCAAATATCCTGTAATGTATAATATGAATTATCCCATAAAGATTGTTCCGTCAAACGACGAGCGGCAACAAACTCCTGTCTCACCCACTCCTCAATCTCTCCATTAAAGGCACGCAAAGAGAAAACATCAAAAAAGCACTCCGGCGTTCCGCATTTGCGAATCAAACACGTGTCGAATATGTCAAAAGAGGAGATTTTCATAAATAAAGTAGTTTTTTACGACGAAGATAATTAAGGACACCAAATATTTTCCTCTCTAATAATGAATATTTTTTATCCATGTTCCAAATTTCATATACGGATTCTCTAATTCTTTCAGATTCATATTCCGTAGAGCGCAACCATCTATTTGAAAAGCGGATATAATCCATTCTTATTTGAGAGATATGGTACTTTGATGAGATATAATCAATTAACGCTTTGAAACCCAGCGCATTCTCTCCAGATTGTGTTCGTTTTGATGTTACTACGCCCTCATGCCTTCTAAAGTAACTTAAATGCTTGTTTACAATGGCTACGTCCCCTTTTTCTGCTAAAAGAGTCCAGAACCACCAATCTCCTACTCCGACATAATTAATGTACCTATTATTTATTGACAAAGCCGTATTCCTATCAAACAATGCACAACTCGCGTTATGTATAACATTATCTAAAGCCAAATAATGAATAATGAAGTTTTTACCGCCCATAATCTGTGTACGCCATTCCTTAGAATAATAGCCAGTGATACTTCCGCTATCGTCTACAAAAACAACAGGTGCATACGCTATGACTATATTACGGTTTGTTCTAAATGCAACCACCAGTTCCTCTAACAAACTAAGTTCGCAGTAGTCATCACTCTCCGCAATCCAAATAATATCACCTTTAGCGAGGTGAATGCCTTTATCCCATTGCTTAAACGTTGAGCCAGAATTAGTTTCGTTTACCACTATCTGCGCGAGATGCGAATTATCTTTATAGCGATTGATGACTTCAAGGCTATTATCCGTAGAACAATCGTCCAGAATAATCACCTCGAAATTTGAATAGGTCTGGTTAAAAACACTATCTAAACGCTGCTCCAGATAGCGAGCGTGATTATAGTTGGGAATGATGACAGAAACCAGAGGCAGCTTTTCCATAACTCAATTATTACGTCTTATCACTTTTGCCGGATTACCTCCCACAATGGAATATGGAGCCACATCTTTTGTCACTACTGCATTTGCCGCAATCACAGATCCATCACCAATGGTTACGCCTGGTAATATCGTTGCTTTGTCACCAATCCACACATTATCACCGATAGTCACATCTCCTTTTGAAAACAAAGGTCTTTGCAAAGGATTGCCATGTAAAGTTTCCAACTCAGTATCACCATGTCCATTATCTGTTATCGTAACCCATCGTCCTGTCAAAAGGTTTTTGCCTATACGCATGTGTCCCATAGCAGTAATATGCGTATACTCGCCTATATCAGCTCCTTCACCGATACACAAATCCGCATCATGATAACCCGTAAAATGGTTTTGCCATGCGGTAACAATCACATGATGATGGAGTCGACTCCCCGCTCCAATAGATATGCATTGCGGGTCATTTGTGATGATATCTGATTCAAAAAACACCCCATCGGCCTTTTTGAATTGCCGACGCATGGACTCTTGGTATATGTATTCTCTATTTCTTTTAAGATGTTTACATAACCAAGATTTGCCATACCAATTCTTTATACGGATAAAACCATCCATTATTTTTCTGCGAAACGGATTCATCGTATTAGTCTCTTTATTTTACGTTTGATTACTCCGAATGAGTATTCGCACAGCGTCCTCCAAAAATACCACTCTTTGCCATAATACTTGAAAAGTATACTCCAACCTTTTTCCGTCTTGAAATTGCCAACATCCTTACGGATTAGCAAACGCTTTGTATAGTCCCAAACAAACGGCCAAATATCTTTTTTCAAGAATGCAACAATCTCGCAATCAACATTCTTGTTTCCACCAAGATATTCTTCCATAATATCCATGTACCAATGGATAAACACATCGAAGAAATTATATCCACCATTTGAATTAGAAGCCGCGCCTGCTTGCAATACCTTTCCAGAGAGAACTGCATTACAATCGAAGCGAAGTGTTGATTGTAAATAAAATGGCATTTGAAGCAAATGAGATGGCTTGTATCTGATTGGATCTTCAATTTCTTTTACCACGCTTTTCCTGAATATACATCCGCTCATGAATGTATAATAATAACTCACTCTTTTAACAAACTCAGTCTTATCCGAATACTCCTTAACCAAATTGGTATTCCCGTTCCCTTCGCACTCAATATATAAAAGTCCAAATTCTTTTCCCCTCAATGTATTCAGCAATAATGAAATAGTACCTGGAAGCAAATAATCGTCATCACCAAGAAGATATATATATTTCCCTGATGCCCAATTCATGCAATGCAAAAAATTCCCTGCCGCCAGAAGGTTCTCCTTATTTCTGTTATATGTAATCGGAAAACCTTGTTGGATAAAACTCTCCACAACTTCCCGTGTATTGTCAGAAGAACAATTGTCCGACACATAAATTTCCAATTCTGACAAACAAATATCTTTCAATTGCTTGGTAACACATTCCAACGATCCTTTTAATATATCGGCCCTATTATATGTCGGAATGCAAATTGACAATAAAGGTTGAATCATAAGCATTAATGCATTTTATCAATTAATAACTTACACATTTCCTCGTCATAAGTAATTCCTACCTCTTGTTCTTTCATCATTCGAAAAACCTTTCCCATTTGCGGTATCGTCAATCCTCGTTTTTGCATATACCCCACATAACTTGGATTGCGACCATTTATTGCAGACAGCAGATAGGGCATTGAATATCCCCAAGGCGATTTCTCATATATCGGTTTAAGGTATTTATCCATAACCTCAACTAATGGTTGTAAATCGTATCTTGTGCCCTTTATTTCATTTATATACTGCAACAATAATTCTAAGCATAAATTACCTGCACCTCGTCCTATTCCGAACACACTAGCATCAAGCATAATACTATGAATCCAAGGGTGTTCCATAAAAGCAATCGCATTAGAAAATGCTTGCTGCATATTGTTGTGAGCATGGTATCCCAATCTTATTCCAGATGCCAAATGCTTGTCCGCAACCAATGCATACTCCAAAAGTGTCTCTTTGATAAGCAAGCCAAAAGTATCCACTATATACAATGCATCTGGATTAATCTCACTGAACATTCTACAAACATCAGCAAATTCATCAAGCGAATACTGTTCTGTTCGTGTCGCTTGAACACTGACCTCATATCCTTTTTCTTTTAATTGTCGGCAGTATTCCAGTCCTTCCTTCAGCATCCTTTTCCACATAATTACACGCACCAAATCAACCGTGTCCTCAGAATGTTCCGGGAAAGCCGAAACCGGATAGCCATAACCGACCTCAACAATAAGTGACAATTTCTGCTTCGTTGGCTTAAACATATCCGCCACTTGCGACATATTGTTGAACTGTATTTTATCTTTTACATAGTCACATAACTTAATAAAGCCAACTTCAAAATAGTCAATACCAGTCTTACCGATTAGATTTGCGATTTCCTTTGCGTTTGCATCACCAAACCGCCAATCATTGACATATCCGCCATCTCGAAGTGTGCAATCCAATATCCGAATGCTCTCTGTCATATTCCCGCCTTTCTTCTTCTTGAATTTGTGTATGCGATAATAGGAGAAACAACAAAGCCCACGATAATGAAAGAAGCCACTTGATGTTCGATTGGGTTGTTTGCATATAGGGCCATTTTTAACCCCATAATATTGTTGATGATTAAGATATATAGCCTAATAAATATTGATTGGAAAGCAAATATTATCAAACTATTCCTTCCGTAAAAAGATAAGAATCTGGAAACACCTTTATAACCCGAATCCGAAATCAGTTTGCTCAAGCCCAATGTCCATGCTATCCCCAAAAACGCGATAGGATAAAAAAGCATTTTATACCGCCCAAACACTAAAGCATTCAAGTTAGTCCATCCGTTAAATAAGGCGAGTGCCAACCATAAAGCAAATAGTGCAATAAGACACAAAACATTGCATTTATCTAAAAGCCTGTTTATGTATGGCTTACCCCAACTTCCGACAGCAATAAACACAACGGCACACAATGCTGTGTCAATCTTAAACGGCAATCGGTTTCCTATAATTGGTATTACATGTGATATACGGTCTAATATCGGCACTTGCCAAAGAACAAAAATGGAAAGTAGCAAAAATAGAGCATAGAACACATATGGATGGGAACTCTTCTTGAATTGCTCAACCAACCAAAAAACAATTTCCGCAAAAAACAAGCAAACCAAAAACCACAAAGACGAGTTTTGTACCACATTGGTGTTTGAAGAATACAAATCCTTGATAAGAGTTTTCATGGAAATTTGCCCCCTCCATTCTGGGATACACAAACAAACAGACAAACTTACCACAAACACAATTAACCATATTGACAGGATGGATTTTGTTTTCTTAACAAAGAAAGAACCAAATGGAACATCCGTTTTTATAAACAAACCCGAAAGAAAGAAAAACAACGGCATGTGGAAAGTATATATTGGAGCCGAATATTCCAAAGCAATGGTATGACCTGCAATAACCAAGATCATGCCAATGCCTTTTGCAATATCAATCCATTCTATCCTGTTATCAATAACCATTCACCAAATCCACTCTGTTTGGAAGTTCTTTCTGGTTTTTATATGCCAAATAATTCTCAACAAAATACTGTATGGCTTCGTCCATAAAATTCTCCAAGCGTCCTGATGAATGAGGGGACAGCCAAAGATTGGGGATGTCCCACAACGGGCTGTCAGGTGTCAATGGCTCGTTCCCAAAAACATCCAATACTGCTCTGCGAATTTTTGACTTTTTCAGAGCATCCATTAAATCATGCTCGTTCACACATGCTCCGCGAGAAACATTAATAAACATCGATGATGACTTCATTTTTTCGAAAGCAACGACATCAAATATTTTGCGCGTTTTTGGGGTCAATGGAAGGCAACAAACAACATAGTCTGCCATCGGAAGCATATCACACATACTCTCAAGCGATGTAACCTTCTGAAAATGAGCCACAGGCATAACATCTCTCTTGATTCCGATACTTCTCATTCCAAAACATTCAGCTTTTTTAGCGATTAATGTTCCCACTCTTCCCGCACCTGCTATCAGAATTGTCTTATCCAATAATCCATCTACACACTGATATCTCTTCCAATGATGAATGGATTGATTTCTCAAATTCTCTTCAATCCTTGCGGAGTCAGCCAGAATATATGCCATGACATAATTTGACATTATTTCACTATTGACACCACCTGTATTGGCAACAAGTATCCGTCTTTCTCGTAACTGTTCAAACGGCAACCTCTCGACTCCTGTACTTACAATGAATAGAAATTTCAAATTAGGGCATACATTTACTATTTGAGAAATAGCATCTCTATCTCTCGCAATTAAGACTTCTATTTGAGGCATCAATTCCCAAAAACTCCAAAAATCTCGCGATAGTATGGTTACTATACCATTCGTGTGAAATTCAATCTGCTGAATCTGTTCGGGCGAAAGTGGTTCTATGGAAAACACTTCACAATTCAAAGCAACAAATACCTCCCTACTTTTGTCTTTAAACTATAATGAGTTAATACGATGCTCAAAAACAATACAATTATCACAAAAACAATCGGGACTATCACAAAATGGGTAGCCACAACACCTCGCATAAACAATTTAGATTCCGGGATATGATACACATTCCATATTATCCATTGATGAAAAACAAAAATGCCAAAACTATACTTATCCAACATTGTAACGGGTTTACTCTCTACGAATCGTCTTCCCCATTTGCCGAATATAAAATATACAATTGCAAACAACAGCAATACATAACTTATTGAACGCAAAGGTATAACACTAAAATATGGAATCTGTACTGCGCAGAACAGCACATAGACCAATAAATAAATAAATAACCTCTTCCAATCATTAAACAACTGGTCCCTATGTTTGAAAACCAGGTAGCCTAAATAGAAATAGCCATAATAAAATGCCAGAAACTCCCAACCTCCGGGAATTGAGGTATGCCAAAGCCGCCAACAACTCCCATAATAAAAAGCGACACAAAAACTTGCGCACATTAGTACATAATTAACCCATCTTCCACATTTCTTTTCTACAACCCAACATAGGACATAACAATAGAACAACATTAAACAATACCATAGATGATTAGGGCCACCATATAACATATCAGTTATATTCTTACCATATTCGAGTAGATTAATAACAAGTCCAAGTACTAAAAAAGGGATAAATAGTCTATGGAACTTGTTCATAAAGAATTCCTTAAAATCTTGATATTTGCCGCTATCCAATTGATAACAAAACAAAAAACCAGCAAGGAAAGTAAAAAGAGGCATATTTGCATCTGGAATAATTCGAGTAAAAACCCACTCATATTCTCCGCTAATCACCGTTGGCCAACAGTCTCTGAACATAATTGGGCAATAAGAATGCCATATTACTAAAGACAATACGGCGAAACACCTTAAAATAGATACATCATCTAACCGACCTAATATTTTAGTGTCTGTACTCAATCCTTACAATACTTATTGATTTCCTCAACACATAACTCGTAAACATTTTCCGAGTTATAGCGTTTGTACCAGTCAGCTGTTAGCGCAACAGCCTCACCCGTATTCAATCGTGGCTGCCATCCGAGTCGCGTCTGCGCTTTGGTAATATCCAACATCAACAGGTTTGCTTCATGCGGCGCATTCGGATCCGTCTGGTCCACCAATTCACCTTGTCCCATCTCCTTCGTCAACATCGACGCCACATCCCAAACTGGTACAACAGCATCCATCTTCGGGCCGAAGTTCCAACCCTCGCAATACTCCGTTGGATGGTCCCACATTTTTTGAGCAAGCAACAGATACCCGCTCAATGATTCCAAAACATGCTGCCACGGGCGAACAGCATGGCGATTGCGAATACGAATAGGCTCGTTGGCTTCAATAGCACGAATACAATCGGGTATGATACGGTCTTTTGCCCAGTCGCCACCACCTATTACATTTCCTGCGCGAGCACTTGCAATAGACTTGCCATGCTTCTCGTATTCTGTAGGGTTCATAAACGAACGGCGCCAACTACTGATAGCAATTTCACATGCGCCCTTGCTGCTTGAATACGGGTCATAACCGCCCATCGGTTCGTCCTCGGTGTACGCATGATTCGTTTCGCGGTTCTCGTAGCATTTATCCGTGGTTATCATCACAGCAACCTTGGCCGACGGGCAATGGCGAAACGCTTCCATCACATTAATGGCTCCCATTACATTAGTCTGCCAAGTATCCACTGGCTCGTCGTAACTCAATCGCACAAGCGGTTGGGCTGCAAAGTGGAAGACGATTTCAGGCTGGTACTCATCAAAAACACGCTGTATGGGCTTTGCATCGCGAATATCTGAACGGAGGTCCGCTTTGATTTTGCCTCCATTGCCAGACAGCACATAATTATCCTTGTCCGACTGCGGATCAAGAGCTACACCAACAACCTCCGCTCCCAACTCATGCAGCCAAATACTGAGCCATGAGCCTTTGAAGCCTGTGTGACCTGTTACCAAGACTCGCTTGCCATAATAGAAACCATTAAAAATATCATTCATATTAAAATTTCCCAATAATGAACCGAATGTATTTCAAATTCAATACAAACGAAATCATGCTACATATTAAAACCGTTAGCAAATAAATGAAAACAATTTTGATACATTCTCCATCAACAGCAAAATGTCGTATCAAAATGGTTAATACAAATGCATGAACACAATAAATAATTAAAGAATTTCTCCCGAGATACTCAAGAATACGGTTTGCAGATATCCATTTGCTTAATCCTAATATCATCAAAGAACCTGTCACCGATAGCAAAATAAGCGAAATAAACATGGATGGATTTAGGTTGATAAGCATTTGCGTAATCGCTGGGACATGATAAAAATAGCCTATATTTAGAATATTAATATGAGATAGCACAATTGTTATAATAAATGAAATTGTAAAAAGCAAAGATGCTTTTACATAATTTATTTCGTGCTTTTTCAATAACATTCCAATGCTAATGTATGGAGTCAAAAGTAATGCATGAATAAACCACCATGGTTCGAAACCATGATAAAACATACCAAAGATGAATCCTATTACAAATAACAATATGTTAACTATAATCTTACTTCGAATGTTATCAACCCAATTTGTTACAATCCAGACAATAATCCTTGCAAGGAAAAGTGATGATAAAAACCAATAATATCCACCATAAAATAGTACATTTTTCGCAAAACTATAAAACGATTCATAATTGATGTCTCTAATCAGCAGCAACAACGATAATGTAATCCCAGGAAAAACAATAGCCTTGAATGATTGACATACAAACTGGAAAAACGGTTGCTTGAAATTGCTACACCATCCAGTTATCACGAAAAAACACGGCATATAAAAAGAAATAAAAAGATTGCATGATTGATGAAGATAATCAGCGAAAGTATTGTCAATTCCGTTTGCGTGCATAACCCCATAGACATGACCGTAAACGACCATCAAAATAAGTATTCCTTTCGCAACATCAATATAATGTATTCTTTTCTCTCTTGCTTGTTCCATTGAAAAACCCTAACAAAGAAAAACCAACCATCTGCTAATTTTTCTCTATAACATAATAGGTGGAAGATTCTAATTTCACTCCTTCATGTTTAGAACCGTCCATTTACCATTTCTTCCACGGAGCCTGTCCTGTCGCCCATAGTTTTTCAAGCATTTCTTTCTCCCGAACGTTATCCATGCACTGCCAAAAACCTTCATGAACAAAAGACATCAGTTCGCCTTGTTCCACGAGACTTTCCAAAGGATCACGTTCAAACACAGTGCCATCTCCTTCTATCAAATCAAAGATGGACGGCTCCAAAACCATATATCCTGCATTGATGGGTGCTCCATCGCCGATATTCTTTTCACGGAATGACTTGACTGCATTGTCACCACCGATATTCAATATACCTTTGTCCTGTTTGAGTTTAACGGCAGTGAGTGTAGCTTTCTTGCCATGAGACCGGTGGAAGGCAAGCAGTTTGTTGATATCCACATCGCACACGCCATCACCATAGGTCATAAAGAAAGTTTCATCGCCCACAAATTTCTGAATACGCTTTATGCGCCCACCAGTCATCGTATTGAAGCCCGTGTCAACTACTGTCACGCGCCACGGCTCGACGTGGTTTTGATGGATAGTGACTTCTTCCTTTCCATGCGTATAATCAAACGTTACATCACTGGTCTGCAAAAAATAGTTGGCAAACCATTGCTTGATATACTCCTGTTTGTATCCAGCACAAATGATGAAATCCATATGCCCATAAAAGGCATACTCTTTCATGATGTGCCACAAGATAGGCATCCCACCTATCTCAATCATCGGCTTCGGACGGAAGATGCTTTCTTCGCTAATCCTCGAACCGAAACCTCCTGCCAAAAGTACTACTTTCATTTCTTACAATAACGCCGATTACTACAAATATTTTTTGGGTCTCTTCACCTCACCCGCCAGTCATCAATGAGTTCTTTCTCCGTCGAGTTGTTCTTGTCTACAACAACCATACTATTCAACTATCAACTTCCAACTGCCTCACACTGTATCCATAAAACTCTTCTGCACCTTGTTGAAAATCAGAATACCGAGAGCCAAGACAACGAGCATGAAAACAAAGCTATAAGCCAGCCAGCCCCAGCCAATGAACTGCCCTGCGCTCAAGGCGCCGTGTTTGAAGGTCTCGATAATGGGGGTCACAGGGTTGAGACACATCAGCGTCATCAGGTCGAAGCCCTTAAATGTCTTGCCAGCCACCTGGCTCAAGGGATAGACGATAGGCGTGGCGTACATCCATAGCGACATGAAGAAGGAGAACAGAATCTGCAAGTCGCGATACTTGGTCGTCATCGAGGAAATGATGATGCCAAAGCCCAAGGCTAAACCAGCCAACATCACCACCAAAAGCGGGAACAGAAACAGATACCAGTTAGGACTCGGTGCCTGCCCGATGATGGCGTAATAGATATACACCAGCACAAACAATCCCAGCTGTATACCAAACCGCACCAAGTTGCTGATGACATTTGACAAAGGCATAATCAATCGTGGAAAATAAACTTTGCCAAAGATACCAGCATTGGCAACAAATGTGCTCGAGGTCTTGCCAAGGCAATCGGCAAAATATTGCCACATGGCAACACCGCCCAAATAGAACAAAGGCTGAGGAATACCGTCGGTAGGGATACCAGCGATGCCCCCAAATACCACCATGTACATGATAACCGTGAAGGTGGGTTGGATGATCCACCACAACGGCCCCAAAACGGTCTGCTTGTATTGTACCGTGATGGTTCGCTTCACAAAAAGCGTCAACAGGTCACGATAGTCCCATATTTCTTTTAGGTTCACCTCAAAAAGCTTGTTCTTAGGCTTGATGACGGTGGTCCAGTTTTCGTTTTCAGTCACTGTTTGCGTCATAATCGTCTTTGAAAAAAATACACAGCTCCGCTATTCTGACTCCCATCAAACCGCGTTAACTTTCTCATTTTTCGCTATTTACGGAAGTCTCCGAAAGAAATGCCGTCCACATTTGCACGCGCCAATGCAGACCACACTTTTACAGATTGCAAAAGTAAACATTTATTTAATACAAAATGAAAAAAATGTGTTAAATTTAGTCCCACTACTTGGAACGCTTACCTTTAAAAACGATATTACCCACAATCTTCCAAAAATACTTCCAATCGGTGCGGAAAGGATGCTCCAAATAGGCCTCCAAATAGCGGCGCTCACTGTCTTGGATTTCCTCCAAAGTTTCGGGCATGTCAACATAAAACGGAGGAAGGAGACCAGGCTTTGTTTTTATTCTAAGTTCCTGAATCTCTTTTGTATAGAGATCAAAATACTGTTGGCTTAAAGGCCTGACTCCCACCAATTTCATCTGCCCCTTCAATATGTTGATGATCATGGGCAACTCGTCGAGCCAGGTCTTGCGCAAGAAACGCCCCCACTCCGTCACGCGGTAGTCATTACTGAACTTGCCACCTACATCGAGGTCGTTGTTCTCGTAGACATAGGTCTGAAGATATTCGGAATACGCAAACATCGTCCTGAACTTGAACACATTGAACTTCTTACCGTCTTTGCCGATTCTGCGCAACCTAATAAGAGGGCCATAAGTATGAGGCTCTTTGTGAGGCGGACGTTTCTTTTGGCTGATAACACAATAACGATCGTGGATGTACTGCTCACTAACCACCTCAAAGCCACAATAGTACAACCTACCAAGCACTTCCGGTCTGGGGAACACTTTCCTGACTTTCTTGGTACACCAATAGTAGAAACGGCGCGTCAAGCCCAACTTGGGACACACCCTATGCCACAGAAAGTCAAAGAAATAAAGGAAATAGGCAAGAAATTTGGGATAGTCGCAAAAGAATTGGGCGCGACGTTTCTGAGATGTGTCGAAAGCACACAAAAGATAGCCGTCCTGCTTCAACTTCGCATTGGCGCTGCGCAAATACCTGTTCAAATGACGGATGGCGTTCAGATGGTCAACGGCAAGCAGCACCTCGGCCTCTCCATCAGGCACTGCCCATGACTTCTCGGCATAGTCGTTGAGCCATTTTGACCTTTCGGGCCCTCGGGGAGTTTCCGCCACCTCAATCAGCTCGCGCAGTTGTTCGGGGGCATTATCGAACTCAAACTTCGGGGCATGTTGCGTCTCTGTGACGGCCAAATACTCCATCACCTCGTCGTAATTGTCGCGAGAAGCCATATCGTTGAAAAAAGCCCTAACGCCCATACCTGACAATGGTTTATTTCTTCAAAAACGCCTTGACCACATCACATATCCTATCCTGATCCGTTTCGGAGAGATAAGGATGAATAGGCAAGGAGATAACCGTATCGGCCAACTGGTCGGAGACTGGACAAAGATTATCTTTGATATTCAAATAGTTGAATGCTGTCTGACGGTGCATCGGGATAGGATAATAGATGGCCGTGGGGATGTCGAGCGCCTTCAAGGCTGCCTGTAATCCTGCCCTAACCTCCTTGTTTTCCACCTGCAAGGTGTATTGTGCCCAGCTGGAATAGAAGCCTTCGGGGACAATAGGCGTCTTCACCACGTCTTTCAGCTTTTCGGTATAGCGTGCCGCAACCTTATTCACATCAACCAACTCATACTCCTTAAAAGCCTTCAGCTTGACAATGAGAATGGCCGCCTGGATGCTGTCCATACGTGAGTTCATACCGATGCGAATGTTGTCGTAGCGGTCGCTACCTTTGCCGTGGATGTGATAAGAGTCGACAAGTTGAGCCCATTCGTCGTTGTTGGTGAACACTGCGCCGCCGTCGCCATAGCAGCCGACTGGTTTGGCAGGGAAGAACGAGGTGGTGGCAATGTCACCAAAGGTGCAAGCTTTCTGTTCGCCGATGCAGCCTCCAAAGCCTTGGGCACCATCTTCGAGGACATACAGACCGTGTTTGTCAGCCACTTTGCGGATGGCCTTGAAGTCGGCTGGAAGTCCAAACAAATCAACGGCAATGACGACGCGAGGCGTCAGTTTGCCGGCTTTCAAGGTCTGCTCGATTTTACGCTCAAGGTCGACGACATCCATGTTGAAAGTATCCTTGTCGACATCGACGAAGACAGGCGTCGCGCCTTGCATGGCTATAACCTCTGCAGACGCGAAGAAGGTGAAACTAGGCACAAACACAGCATCACCGGGTTTGACATCCCATGCCTTCAAGGCCAACAGCAAGGCATCGGTGCCGCTATTGCAGGCGATGCAGTGCTTCACGCCGACATATTCGGCGAACGCCGTCTCCATCTCCATGATTTTCGGGCCCATCACGTAGGCCGACGATGCGACCACGTCGAGGATGGCCTTGTCCATTTCGTCCTTCAGGACGGTATATTGGGTTTTGAGGTCTCTGAATTGCATCTTAATCAGTTGTTCAGTTAGCAGTTGTTCAGTTGTTTAGTTAAATTGCCATCGTGTTCTGCATAGCGACGACCACATTCGCAACGCAAGGAAGCGTCGAGGCGTTTACCACATTCGCATACCCACCCGATTTGTCGGGCAGGCACGCCGGCCATCAGGGCATAGGGTTTCACGTCTTTGGTCACCACAGCACCAGCAGCGATAAGGGCACTCTTGCCTACCGTGTGACCGCAGACCACTGTGCAGTTGGCACCCAACGAGGCACCTTCACAGATTCGGGTCTTGGCATACATGCCATGCACAGGGAAATGGGCACGCGGCGTGACCACATTGGTGAACACGCAGCTCGGGCCACAGAACACATTGTCCTCAATCTCAACGCCTTCGTAGATGGAGACATTGTTTTGCACACGGACATTGTTGCCAATCTTCACATTGTTGCCCACATTGACATTCTGGCCAAAAGAGCAGTTCTCGCCAATCACGGCACCCTTCTGGATGTGGCAAAAATGCCAAATCTTAGTGCCTTTACCGATGCTCACATTATCGTCAACGTAGCTGCTTTCGTGTATGTAGTAGTCGTTCATTTTTTTCTGTTTAATCCCATCCCGAGGCCAGCACATCAGCGATATGGATCACCTTGATGGGCAAACCTTCCTTCTCAATATAGGCTTTCTGGTGCATCAAGCAGGTCATATCAGTCGAGACGATGTATTCGGCACCCGTGTTCATTGCGTTTTTCACCTTATGGCTCGCCATGCCCATCGCTAAGGTCTCATGGTTGACTTCGAGCGAGAAATCAGCGCCACAGCACAGATCGGGCTGCTTCATCTCCACCAATTCCAAGCCCCTCACTTTCGACAGAAGTTGGCGTGCTTCCTTACCCAAGCCCAAGCCCCGCAAGGCGCTACAACTGTCATGGAACGTCACCTTATGAGGGAACTCCGCGCCAAAGTCGTCGAACTTCAATTGGTTGACCAAAAAATCGGTCAGCTCATAAACATTGGCCACCATCCGCTTGAAATTCAAGTGGTTGGCAGTGTTGAAGAACAACTCTGGATAGCGTTTCTTGATGTAATGCACGCAAGCCGCAGAGGGTGCCACCACAGGACCGTCGTAGGTGAAATCGTTGAGGAACTTGTCGCCCAACTCCTTTGCATCCTCCAAGAAACCAGCATTATAGGCAAAACGCCCGCAGCAAGTCTGCTCAGGATTATAATCCACTTCAACCCCTGTGCGCTGCAACACTTTCATCGTGTGGGCAGCCACCTCGGGGAAGAATTGGTCGATGATACAGGGCACAAACAGCTCAACTTTCATGGCATAATACACAAAAATCGGGCAAAATTACGGATTTTTTTTTAAATGATAATAATTATTCCAAAAAGCTTGCCTTTTACCTCTTTACAGGTAAGAAAGCTGCATCTTCCCAGAACCCAGGATAGGATTTCTCCACCACTTCAGGATGGTCGAAAGCAACGGCTCCGACGAGCATGGAAAGCGGTGCCAAAGCCATCACGATGCGGTGGTCATTGTGAGCGCAAAAACGCAAAGGATGATTGCCCAATTTCGCTAGTTCGGTTTGCATCGCTTCCACCCTATCCGACTCCTTGATAGAGAGGTTGTCAAGTCCCGTGAATTGCGCGTCCATCTTCAATCCAAAGCAGGTGGCAGCCATAGTCGGATAAAGGTCGGGATGGGCTGAAAAATCAAAATTCAAAAGGCGTTTCTCGAAAGGGATTTTCCTCAAGACAATGGCATCGTTTTCAACAAAAGTGCCCACGCCCAACTGTCGCATCCATTCGGCAATGATAGTATCACCCTGTAGCGAAAATGGCGACAGACCTCGCAACCGAATCTCACATTCTTCACTCAAAGCCGCCATTTCATACCAATACGAGGCCGCGCTCCAATCCGCCTCAATCGCAAAATCATTGGGTTGATAGGGTCTTGGCTTGACCAAAATTCTCCTGCCTTCTTGTTCAACTTTTGCACCGAAATGCCGCATTATGGTCAGTGTCATTTCAAGATACGGCAGAGAACTCAGTTCGCCAAGCAGCTCCATTTCAAGGCCTTGCGACCATGTCGGAGCTGCCATGAGCAACGAAGAAGCAAACTGGCTGCTTTGGCTCATTTCAATCTGGACTTTCCCGCCTGAAATGGGCTTTCCAATGATTTGCAATGGCAAGCAGTCCTCTTTTTCAATACACTGAATATCAGAACCTAACTTTCTCAAGCAATTTACCAGTGGTGCAATAGGACGCTGTTTCATCCGTTCTGATCCTGTAAGAATCCAATTGCCTTCACGACAGGCCAAAAAAGTGGCCAGGAAACGCGCTGCCGTGCCACAATCGGCAATGTCGATGAGGCGAGGATCACCTCCTATGTCATTCCGTGTGTAGGGTTGTGGGTTGGCAATGGAATCTATAGGAGGAAATCCTCGCAATGCCTTCAACAAGACTCGGGTATCCTTAGACTCCGAAAGATTCTGAAAATCAGGCATAAATCCACCATACGCCGCTATCATCAAGGCGCGGTTGCTCTCGCTCTTGCTGGCAGGCAGGGTGATGTCGCAGCGCAAATTCATCTTTTCGACACCTTATTTATAATAAAGGTTATGGCTTGCCTGACCAGCTCCGTTTCCACATCCACATCCCAAACGGGTTTACCGACAGCCTCAAGCAGAACAAACTGCAGCTTTCCGTCGCGGTTTTTCTTGTCGTGAGCAAGAAAAGCCATGATAGGCTCAATATCAGTTGCACTCAAACGGATTTCCGTTTCGGAAAGCAGCATGGGCATGCGTTTTTCGTATTCATGAAGCACAGCTTCATCCAGGCCGCATCGTTTCACGGAGAGCCACAAGGCACCCAGCATGCCCAAGGCCACTGCTTCGCCGTGCAACAGCGGACAATCCGTCGTCAAACAATAGCTTTCAATGGCGTGGCCGATGGTGTGACCGAAATTCAATATCTTACGCAGTCCCGACTCACGAAGGTCTTTTGCCACAATTTCCCGCTTAATGTCGCCAGCCTGTTGTATGTAGTCTTGAAAATCATCCGAGGTGATTGTCAAAAAAACAGGATCCGCGATGAAGCCGTATTTCACCATCTCCGACATGCCAGAGCAGATTTCCCGTTGAGGTAAAGTCGACAGAAACATAGGGGCGACCAGCACTTTCTCCGCCTCAGCGAAAGTACCGATTTGATTTTTGGCACCACCGAAGTCGATACCCGTCTTCCCTCCTATCGCCGCATCCACCATAGCGAGCAAGGTAGTCGGCACATTGATGAAACGAATGCCACGCTTGTAGGTGGAAGCCGCGAAGCCGCCCAAATCCGTAATGACACCGCCTCCAAGATTGATCAGCAAGGCATTACGGTCGGCATGGTGCTTCATCAAGGTTTTCCAAATACGTTGGACGGTTTGCAGGTTCTTGTGCTGTTCTCCCGCCTTGATGATGATATCGGTTGCCGAATCGCAATGCAGCCAATGGGTCACTTCAGGCAGCCAAAATGGGGCCACGTTCTCATCGGTCAGGATGAAGACT
>Ga0310690_10000504_pt1 | contig 82312 bp, 93 predicted proteins | sample AusTroGonzalo_MG_2_FD_207661 | JGI IMG/M metagenome (GOLD analysis project Ga0310690, IMG submission 207661) | Bovine rumen microbial communities from tropical cattle in Woodstock, Queensland, Australia - Gonzalo_04 (v2) (version 2) | ecosystem: Host-associated > Mammals > Digestive system >...
AACAAAGATTTTTCAAAAGGTTTATATTTGTCGGACAAAAGAAACAGGACGGGAAAAACATATTTTCAAGCCGCAATATATGCGGAATTTGCAAGGTTGTATAAAAAGCAAAAAGTTTTTTCCGATATTCAACTTGAGAAGTATCTTAGCCAACAGTATTTTGACAATTGCTGGGATGAGGTGAAAGAACTTGTCGAGAAAACAGATATTTTCCATTTTAAAGATTTTGGAAAGATAGCGGAAAGCAAAGATTTTGCCATGCCGTTATTGTTTGATTTTTTTGATATTTTAGTATCGAATCAAAAGACGATGATTTTTTGTAGCAATTATAAACCTGTTGAAATTGCAAAATTTGAAAACAAAAATTGGACAAGCATAGCCGCAAGAATCCACGAAAATGTTTTTTATTTATAAAAAAGTTGACAAATTTTTAAATTTAGTTTATAATGCAAAATGTAAAAATAATATTTAATAATTTCGCGGACAGGATTTAATGTTTGTGCATTATATCTTGTCCGTATTTTTATTTACGGGAAAACTAAAAACATAAGGGATAAAAATTCGGACAGAATTTTATCTCTTTTTTTTTATGGGTAAAAAAGCATGAAAAATAGCGAAATAAAACAAGATTCTCGTAATTATAGATCGCACAATGAGAAGAACAAAGAATTAATGAAAAAGAGTCTTCAAGAGTGCGGGACAGGGCGATCAATAGTAATTGATAGCCAAAACGAAATAATTGCGGGAAACGGAATTTTTGAGCAGGCAAAGAAATTAAATATACCTATAAAAGTTATTGAATCGGACGGAAAAGAGCTTGTTGTTATAAAAAGGACAGACTTAAAAACAAAAGACAAGAAAAGGAAAAAGTTGGCTATTTATGACAATTCAACATCCGATACATCGTTTTTTAATTTAGATCTTTTAGGACAAGATTTCAGCAAAGAAAATTTAATGTCTTTAGGTATAGATTTGCCGGAAATAAATACGGAAGGACTTTTAGAAGAAGATTCTTTTACACACAAGTTCGAAGAAGAAATCGGAGACGGTTTTACGGTTACATTCGTTTTTGACAAAAAAGTTCAAGAATTGATTCTAAAGAAAATTAAAGATTTAGGCAAAGAAAAGGTTACGAAAATTGTTCAGGAGGCAATTTTAGATGCCTGATTGCGGAAGTCAAATTATTTTATGCGATGTTCCTATAAGGTTTGATACTTATAAGGGCTGTTCTCATGGATGTAAATATTGCTTTGTTTATAGAAAATATAACATTTCAAAAATCAAAAAATTTGAAGGCAAAGAAGCATTATTATCATTCATTAAAGGGAACAGGTCGCAAGAAACAAGCTGGTGCGATTGGCCAATTCCTTTGCATTGGGGCGGTGTATCAGATCCGTTCCAGCATATTGAAAGGAAAGTAAAAAACAGTTTGGAATGCTTAAAAGTGTTTGCACAAACGAAATATCCGTTTATTGTAAGCACAAAAAGCATTTTACCGCAAGAAGAACCGTATTATTCTTTGTTTAAGAAATGTAATTGTGTTTTTCAAGTATCTTTAGTTTGTAAAACTTTGCAGGAAAAATTCGAAATAAATACTCCGACCTTTGATGAGCGGTTGAAATTTATAAAAAAGATGTCAAAAGCCGTAAAAAGATTGGTAGTAAGATGTCAACCATATATCATTGATTATCACAAAGAAATCCGGGAAAACATTAAAAAGTATGCGGAAGCAGGTGTTTATGGAGTAGTTTTTGAAGCTATAAAGTTTCAAAAAAGTAATAAAAACCTTGTTCAAATAGGAGCGGATTTTTGTTATCCGAACGAAATCTTAAAAAATAAGTTTTTAGATTTAAAAGAAGAATGCCACAAATACGGTTTAAAGTTTTTGTCCGGAGAAAACAGGTTTCGTAACATGGGAGATAGTTTAAGTTGTTGCGGTTTTGAAGGTCTGGAAGGATTCGAAGGTAACAAATACAACTTGAATTACAAAATATATAAGCAAGAAGATTTAAAAGTAACAGAAAGCATGGAAAACAAAGGCAGTGCATATTGTTTCAAAGCAATGCATCAAAAAGCTGGCAGTCATAAACTTTGGAAAAGTTTAAGTTTTAAAGAAGTTATGGATAGTGTGTTTTGTAACAAATCTTGTGTTCATAGTTATTTAGGTGTAGAAAATGGCAAACGAAAAAAATTTAAAACCATTTAAAAAAGGGCAGGTTAGCAGAGAGCAAGCTGTGAAAAATGGCAGAAAAGGCGGCATTAGGTCAGCACAAGTAAAAAAAGAGATTAAAACCTGCCGAGAAATACTTTTGATGGTTAGCAATTTTACTCCGAACAAAGAAACAGTTACAAGTTTAAAAGAGATATTTCCGGAACTTGAAGATAAGTATTTGACTTATAAAACAGTTATGACTTTAAAGCAATTAGGAAAAGCATTAAAAGGGGATACAGAAGCTTTTAGGGTTTGCAGGGATACAATGGGAGAAAAGCCTACTGATAAAGTAGAACAAAGAACAGAGGTTGAGGTAAAAAGTGGATTATCAGACAAGGAACTTAAAGAGATTGCAAAATCTCTCTTACGATCAAAAGTTAGAGATCGCAAGTAAATACTTCCCTTATTTTATGGAAGAGTTTGCACACACTGAAACCAGCCATAAGTTTTCTTTTGTTGGTAGAGAATATTTGTTGCAGCCTTATGCTGATGAACATCCTTATCAAGTTCATAAGAAATGCACACAGGTAGGAATCACCACAAAAGCTATTTTTTCCGCTTTGTTTAATTGTATAAACTTGTATCCTAAAGGTGTTTTATATCTCTTTCCTACAGAAAAAGATGTAAGAGATTTTTCGAGAACAAGAGTAAACACAATAATAAGCTATAATCCGGAAATTTCAAAATATATAACAGATGCAGACACTATGGGCTTAAAACAAATAAGAAAAGCTTTTTTGTATTTAAGAGGAACAAGGTCAAGAAGTGGGGCAAAATCAATTCCGGCTGATAAATTGATAGCAGACGAGTTGGATGAAATGGATCTATCAATATATGAACTTGCACTTGAAAGATTAGCGGATTCTACTTTTAAACATATTGAATTATTAAGTAATCCGACAATTCCGGATTTTGCGATAGATAAAGAGTTTCAAAACTCGGACCAGCAACACTACTTACTAAAATGTCCGCATTGTGGTCAGTGGAATAATTTGAATGATACTTTTCCTAATTGTTTATACGAAAGAGCAAAAGACGATGTCATTTTAGCTTGTTTTAAATGTAGCAGAGAGCTTGACAAGTCGCAAGGTGAATGGGTTGCTAAGTGCCCTGATGTTAAAGATGTAAGAGGATATCAATATACACAACTATTTGCAAAAAATGTAACTCCACTTGAAATATTAAAAAAATTTAGAAAAGCCAAGCTAAATGGAAAATTGCAGAATTTTTATAACCTTACTTTAGGTTTAGCATATGTATCAGCAAAAGACAGATTGTCAAAAGAACAAGTTTTAAATTTAAGAGATGAAGAGTTTCCGGAAGATTTTTTTCAATTATCCGGAAATTGCTATATGGGTGTGGATCAAGGCAGAGATTTGCACATTGTTTTTAAGAAAAGAGTAAGAGAAAAGATTTTAACTTATCCGGTAGTTGAAGTAGAGTTCGAAGAACTCAACAAATATATGAAGTATGTAACAAGATGTGTGATTGATGCTTTACCGGAAACAAGAAATGCCAAAAGATTTGCCGGAAAGTTTCCGGGAAAAGTTTATCTTAACTATTACAACGATAATCAGAAAGAATCTTATAAATGGGACGATGAGAAAATGACAGTTCAAGAGAACAGAACAGAATCTATGGATGCATCACATTCTTTTATTGCTGATGGTGATGTTGTGTTACCATTTACGGATTCGGCAGAAGAGTATGCCGATCATTGCCATAACACAGCAAAGAAATTATATGAGGACGATGAAACGGGCAGTAAAAGATATGTTTGGGTAAAGTTAGGACCTGATCATTACAGACATGCGGACAATTATGCAATGATAGCAATGTCTGAAGAGATGTCAGATGCAAACAACCATAGTGAAGATATAGGCGAAGATTTGAACGAAAAATTTGCAAAAGAGGAAGAATAGTATGCAAAACAACAAAGAAAAAGAACAAGTCAAAATAAAAACGGATCATGATGCAGCAATAGGAACGGCTTCACCGGTAGATATTTATGAGAACACTAACGAATACTTATTTAAATTGAAAGGTGCAAGAGGTGTGAGAGAGTATAACCTTATGCGATCTGATGATACAATTGCAAGTATTCTAAGAGTTATTTCCGCACCAATTAAAGGATCTAATTGGGTAATAAGAACACAATCTACAGATGAAAAAGATGTTGAAATAGCAAAATTCTTTTATGATTATTTTTGGGAACAAGCACCGAAAGTTTTTTCAAGTATTCTAAATAATGTCTTATTAATGTTGTGTTTTGGTTTTACCGTATTTGAAAAGGTTTGGCAGGAAACATTTATTAATGGCAAACAATATTTAATGATGGATCTACAATACAGGCATCAGTTGACCATTGAGAGAATAGATTTAGACAAAAAGCAAATAGTTCAATATTCTGATGGTAAATATTTAAACATACCTTTTGATGATTTGTTGTTTTTCGTTAATGAGCAGGAAGGCGAAGACTATTGGGGAAGACCTATAATAAGACCTTGTTATGCGAAGTGGTTAAGAAAGAAACAAAATAGCGGACAGTGGACTATTGCAGGATTAAAGAATGCAACAGGTTTTATACATGTAACCACGCCTAAAACAATCAAAAAGACCGATCAGGAATATGACGATTTAAAAAAATCTTTAAGTAAAGTTCAAGAAGGTAAAGCATCCATACTTATAACTTCCGAAGGATACGAAAGTAAGATATTCAATCCTAATGTAAATGCAAGTTTTTATGATACTACGGAAAAATCTGTCGATATCGGAATGAGAAATGCGGCACTTGCCAACTTTTTAGGTTTAGGAACAACCGGAACAGGAACTTACAATGTTGGAGAAATTCAATACAAAATGTTTCTTAAATCATTAAAAGAAATAATTTCTTACATTGAACAAACCTTTACAAAGCAAGTATTAAAACCAATGACAATAGTTAATTTCGGAGTTCAAGAGACATATCCGGAATTATCTTGTCAAGACATCAATAACGATGTTAATGTTGAACTTATAAAAGAAGCTTTGAATTTCTTTAGAGAAGGAGTAATTAAAGCAACAAAAAAAGATGAAGATGATATCAGAAGTAAATTGAGTTTACCGGAAAGATTGGCAGATGATGAAGTTATTGAATTAAAATCATCAATACAAACACCTGCTAACAATTTACAAAACAAATCAAAAGTAAACATTGTAAACAGTAAACAGACTCCTAAAAGCTATGTCGAAAAAAGAAAAAAAGAAATTGATTCTTATGTTGAAGAAATGAGAAGGGCAATGCAATCGAATTTAGGCTTGATAGCAGATAAAGCAATAGCAGATATAAGAAAACTTTTGAAAAAGAACGGGGTAAAAGGAATAAGTGAATTAGAACTTAAAAGCAGAGATTATTTAACTGTTTTAAATAAAAAGATTGCATTTTTAGCTATGAAAGGTTGGAGCAATGCCGAGAAATTGTTGAACGAAGCAAAAAACGACAAAAAAAAGAAAACAACTTCAACTTTAGACGATGAAGAAATAAACGAGTTACCTGTAGTTTTAAGAAGCTTTGTCAAAATCAAAGCAGAAAACATTGTCAACGAACAAATCACAGCATTAAGAAGTATTGTTGTTAATAATGCAAATATGCCTGCAAACGAACTTGATATTGATGAAGTTGTTGGGCAAATAGGTTTAAAAGTTGATGAGTATCTTGCAAGTTCAAAAATATATGGCCAAGCAGATATGGCTGTAGTTGATTCTATTAACAAAAGTGAAGAAAGTTACTATTTGAATGCGGAAGATGGAACAACAATAAAATATTTTGCTTATGTTGCTGTTATAGATAAAAATACAACGGATTATTGTAGGCAATTGAACGGAAGAACATTTACACCTTACGGTCCGGAATACAACTTAATATCTATACCAAGACATTACGGTTGTAGGAGTGTAATGATTCCACATTTTGAAGAAATTCCGGATAAAAGTAAACACGATAATTTAGATGGTGTAGATTTGAGTTTTCAACAATTTTAAGGAGATAAAAAAATGGTAACAGTAATTTCTAATTGTAAAGAATGCGGTAAGAAGTTTGAAATTAATGACAGTGAAAAAGAATTTTTTGTTTCAAAAAACTTAGCTCTTCCAAAAAGGTGTAAAGAGTGTAGAAAGAAGAGAAAAGAAAATAAACAGAAGGAGGAAAATAAAAACAATGGGTAAAAGAGAGCTATTTATCACAAACGAAATAACGAGAGAAATAACACCATACATTCAAACCTTTTTAAAAGAGTGTGAAGAAGAAAGTCAAATGGAACCGATAAAAATATACATCAATTGTTTTGGCGGTTCGCTTAATGCACTTTTTTCAATTTTAGATATGATAAAAAACTGTAAATGCCCTATTTATACGGTTGATATCGGCGAGGCTGATAGTGCAGCCGCACTAATTTTAGCAGCAGGAACAAAAAGATTTATTACACAAAACAGCAGAGTTATGTTGCACGAGGTGCAAATCTCTATGTTTATAGATCTTCAACCTGCAAGTGCTGTTCAAGCTCAAATGAAAGAGTTTGAAATATTTAATGATAGGTTTTTTACGGAATTATCAAGACTAACAAAAAAGGAAAGGTCGGTATTAGAAAAAGACATAATCGGGAAAGACTTATATCTATCAGCAGAAGAAGCCATAGAGTATGGTGTTGTTGATGAAATAGTAACTCCCGAAATAATTGAGCAATATCAGTTGAACAAAAAAGTACAAATAAAAAAGGAGAACAAAAAAATGTCAATGACAAAAGAAGAAATGCTTAGTGCATTAAAAAAGGATTTCGATGTAGATGTAGAAAAAATCCAAGCTGAATTATCTAATGAAAAGAAAAAAAATGAAGTTCTTGAAAAAGTAGGTACAGAGCAAAAAGCATTGCTTGATGCTGCAAATGCTAAATTGGCAAACATTGAAGCCGATTTAGAAAACAAAAAGAAAGATGAAATTATAACAAAGGCAATTTCAGAAATGAAGATTTATCCTTCTGAAAAAGAAACCTATTTGTCTAATTTCAAAACAGCAGAAGACCTTGAAAAATTTGTTAGCAAATTGGAACCGAAATTGAACAATAAGGCAAAAGGAACAACCGATAATGACGATGGCGGTCCTCAATTTGATGCAGCAACACAAAGAGCAATAGAAAAAGGTGCTATCTCAAAAGAAGATGCTGAAAAATTCATACTTAACAAAAAAGAGGAGGAATAAATAAAATGTCAGAAAAAACAATTACACAATTAGTTGAAGAGTTTAACAGAGTAGTAGAAGTAGCTTTTGGAAAGAAAACACTTGAATATCAACCTAAATTACATGAATTGGTTGCATCGTATCCTGTTCCTTATGCACCAACATCTGAATTGATATGGGAACAATTTTTAGGCGGTTTGTCAGCTGTAACCGATGGAGAACCTATAGATGCTATGACATTACCGAGCAACTATAAAATAACTATATCAAACGGGAAATATGGCCAAAAGGTTCAGGTAACAGAATCTGAGTTTGAAAGAGCAGGAAGATTATCAAACTTAGCTCTTTACACATCTAAAATCGAAGCAATGGCTGTAAATGCTAAAGACGATCCTATTGTAAGAGGTTTGGCTATGCTTGAAGCAGGTCATACAAATACATATGGAACGGCTTTTGATGGAAAAAATTTCTTTGCAACAGATCATTTGTTTGGCGATGCAACAAGTCAATCAAATATCGTTACCGGACATGGAAACACACTTCAGCAAGTAGCATTCGATATGGATGCAGCTTATGCAGCATTGAAAGGTTTCTATGGTTATGCAGGTGGCGGAAAGAAATTGTTGAATAAAAACGAACTTAAAATAATGGTTTTCTGCTCAACAAAAATGGTATCTGTTTTCAAAGCATTGAGAGATAAAGACTTTATTTCCGGAACATCAAACAGCTGGAAAGGTGCTTTTGATTTCGAAGTTGCTCCTTTTTCAGATCCGTATACATTCTATATGGTTAATTTGGAAAATGATGGTTATGCTCAAAACAAACCTATCTTAAATCCTATAGAAAAAGAAGCAAGATTGAAAAATAATCTCAATCAAGAATCTGCCACTATGGATGGTTTATATAAATGGCAAGTTGATTTGAGACAAGGCATTGGTTATGGTGCATGGTATAAAGCTGTTAAGGTTGATAATTCTGCAGCTCCTGTAACTACTTATTATACAGTAGCAGCATCGGCAGGTAGCAACGGAACAATCTCTCCGGCTGGTTTTACAAATGCAGCAGGCGGATCTAATGTTGTTCTTACAATAACTCCTGCAGAAGGATATGTTGTTGATAAGTTATTGGTTAACGGATCTGATGTAACTGCAAGTATTGTAACAGGTACTTACACTATATCAAGTATATCCGAAAATAAAGTTGTAACCGTAACTTTCAAAGAAAGCTAAAAAATAATTTTAGGGGCGGAGCTTCAAAGCTCTGCTCCTAAAAATAGGAGAAATTTAAAATGATAGAAATAAAATCTGATGCAAAATTACCTTTTATATTTAAAGATTGCAAAAGCGGTTTTTTAATAGAAGAAGGAAAACTTTTTATAAATGGTGAATATAAGCAAAGTTTAACCGATTATCAGTTTGAATCTTTAAAAAGATTTAGCACTTTAGAGAAAGCAAAAGCGGTAGCAATGCCGAAAAAAGAAACTGTTATCGAAGAAAACAAAGAAGAAGAAGAGAAAGAGAAGAAAGAAGAAGAAATAAAAGTTAAAACAAATATTCCGAAAAAGAATAAAAAGGGTAAAAAATAATGAATTATTGCACTGTTTCAGATATTCAAAATTATTTCCAAAATACAGAATTTACGGATAATAGTCAAATAACTGCTACGAAAGTATCTTCTTTAATTGAGATGAGATCGAATTATATAGATTCGGTTTTGACAAGGAAATATGAATTGCCACTATCTAAAGAATCAGATTTAGTAATCGTTAAATCTATTTGCACAAAACTTGTTGCCGGAGATTTAGACGAGATGCTTAATTTTGTTGTTTTGAAAGACGGGCAAAGAAAAGGAAGAAATTTAAAACAGGAAGCAATTGACGACCTAAATAAAATTTTGGAAGGAAGTATTACTCTTTCAGCTCCTTTATCAAGAATAGATACTGTTGATATTGAGAAGCACGAAGAACAGGAGCACGAAGAACACGAAACAGAAGAAGGAATATGAACATAAATTTCACTATTTCTACTTCAAATTTAGAGAAGTTAAAAGAATGGAAAATTACGAATTTCAGAGAAGTATTTAAGCAATGGAATGTTAATTTTTCAAGAGGTATGGCAGGTCTTTTCAATAACAAAGGCAGATTAACGGCAAAAGAAGGTCCGTCATGGGCACCGTTGGAACCGAAATATAAAGAAAGAAAAAAGAAGTTCACAAGTGGCGGAACACTTGTTTTTACCGGAAAATTAGCTGATTCCTTTAGACAAGAAAAGGGATCAGAACATATTTATAACGAATATGATTTTTTTGCTGAATTTGGCTCACGAAACAGGTTGGCCAGATATCACCAAGAAGGAACAAGAAATATTCCGGCAAGACCGATAATATTTAATTCTGTTAGTCGCAATAAAGCATTTAAAAGAATTTTAGCAGAATACATTTATATGAGATTAAGAATGATAGGTGTAAATCTAAAAGAAGAAAAAATAAGTGTAAAGGAAGAAACATATGAATTATAGCTATGATGAAAAGCTACAAGAGTTAGAAGGATATTTAAAAGCTAATTTAAACAACAGTATTACCGAAATTAATACAAAAAAAACGGATTTGATATTAGATACTGTTGATAGCAATAATTACTTTTATAACCTAACTGAAGCAGTCAATCAAAAAACATTTGTGTTTCTTGAAATAGAAAGAGTTGAAAGTCGTTCGGCATCTCATAAAACAGGTGACATTATCTACATAAATATTTTTATCGGTTTTACGGGGAAGGGAAGAAAATCAAAAGATAATACTTTTATAGCTTATAGATATGAAAGTGCTATCAGAGAAGCAATATCAAGAAGTCGTGATCCAAGATGGCAATATGAAGGTGGCGAAGTTGGCAGTGTTACCATCGATAATAGGGCTTTATACGGTGCAATGTGTAGTTATTCGGTATCTATTTTATAAAAAGGCGGTATTGAAATGGGAAATAAAAAAACAACAATCGAAGATGTAAATGTTGCTTTAAATGCAAAGGAAGTAAATTCAAAAATTGCAGTTGATGATAAGGGAACTATCGAAATTGTAAAAAATAGGATAGTTACTCCTTTCGGTAAAGAAATATTTATGTTTTCCGGGAAAAAACTGAACAGGCAAATTTCTGTTGTGCATAACGGGAAAAATATTGTTTTTGAAAAAGGAACAAAGTGGGAAGATATAGACAGTATATATAAGACAGAAAATTCAGTTATTAATTGGCAAAAAGAATTTTTTGAATAAAACAAAATAAGGAGGAAAAGAGAAAATGAAAATTCAAGCATTATTCGGTGGTGAAGCATTATTAGTTATCGATAAAACAACAAAGAAAATTGATGCTTTATTTACCGTATTGGGTGAAGGTGGACTTGAAAGAAGCATTGAAATGATAGAGTTGACAGGTGGAAATTATCAAGGAGCAGTAAAAGCAGAGCCCGGATTGCCAAGCAATTCTTTTTCTGCCGTTGTAAGACAAATCAGCAATGGTATGTTTAAGGTTTTGGAAAATGCAACAATTACAGAGACGGCTGCAGATTCTTCCGGATATGTTTCTTCTGCAAGTAATGTTGTAGGAACAACTTTAGCGGCAAAAATAACACCAAGTATTATTTCCGATAAAAAGGCAAATTTGCCGTATGGTAGAGTTATTCTTGAAATCACATCCTCAACAAAATGTAAAATCATCGTTCAAGGTTCTATGGTTAGCGGTCCTGTAGGTTGGAAGGACGAAGACGGAACCGTTGTAGATGATATTGCAATTTCTGTAGGTGGAACAGTAACCGTAAATGATTTAGGACTTAGTTTTGCGGTTGCATCCGGAGCAGTTTTAACACAAGGTGATTCCATTGCTGTTGATGTAAGACCAGTAAATACAAATGGTTCTTCTTCAATAAAAGTTGGTGGATCTTCCGGAATACAAGAAAAAGGAATAATGATTGTATATCCGAGACAATCCGACGGATCTATTTACAGGGCTTGGATTCCGAGAGTTGCGATGCAAGGTGTTGGATTACCTTTTGCGGAAAGAGCATTTGCAGAAACAACAATTAATGGTAAACCTTTGATAGATTCTACAGAACAATGTTTATATACATTGGACTACATCAAAGCGACCGCTTAATTGACAAAATATTATTGCCCGGAATGATAAAAAGTTCCGGGCATAAAGGGAAATATAAAAATGGAAATATTCAACAAAATTTTTGAAGTTTGCGAAATCAAGATTAAAGGAAAAACTTATAAATTAAAGTTTACTTTATCTGCTGTTTTATGGCTTGAACAAAAAGGAATAAAATTTGAAACTTTGTCTGTAAATTTAACCAAGTATCCTAAAACAACAATATTTATGTTGGCTTATGCAGGATTACCTACGGAAGAATTTAGAGATAAACTGTCTTTTGAAGAGTTTATAAGAAGCTTAAACGATAACGAGCAACTAAATATTGTTAAAAAATTAGATTTGTTATTAACGGCTTATTATAAAGATTTGGCTATAAAAATAGAAAAAGCAAGAAAGCAAATGCCTGTAGAAAACAAACAAGATCCTTCTGTAATAAAAAAAAACTATTTGAATTAATTCGGTATGTTTGTTGCAAATATAACAAAACAATTACAGAGATAGGAAACTTAACAATTTTAGAAATAACAGAGTTGGCCAAAATAAAACAAGCACAAGAAAGAAAAGATTTAGGAACATTAAATTTAATGATGTTAAGCAACATTAGAAACGGAGCAATTTTAAGTATTACAACCAAACGAGCACAACGAGAAGCAAAAAGGAATGCAAAAGAATTGATTGAAGAATATAAAAAAATGATAGACATAAACAACGATGAAGAGAACAATATAGATCCCGGAGGATTTTTAAAGTGAGTGATAACGAAATTAAAATTAAAGCTACAGTTGAAGATGATGCAAGCAAAGAATTACAGAAAGTTGGGAAATCTGTAACAGATTTGTCTAAAAAAGTAGAAGCAACTACAAAACCAACCAAAAATTTGTCGGCAAGCAAAAAAGATTTAATTGAAAAATTAAAAAGTGTTACGACGAATTGCACAGCTATGGGAGTTGCTTTAGGTAATATTGCATTCAATCTTGCTACTACCGCAGTTAAAAATTTAGGTAAGGCAATAGTAAATGCTTTTAATAGTTTTGCGGAAAGCGAAAAGGTTACAAATAGATTAACTGCTGCACTTAAAAATCAAGGGATATATTCTCAATATTTGTTAAAAGATTATGAAAACTTTGCAAAGGAAATGAGAAACTATTCCGGAGTAGCGGACGATGTTATAAAAGAGAATATGACTCTTTTAACGAATTACGGTTTGATGGGCGATGAATTAAAAAGGGCTACAAATGCGGCTATGAATTTATCTGTAGGATTAGGAACAGATTTAAAAAGTGCAACAATGATGTTGGCCAAAGCAACGGAAGGAAATATAACTGCATTTTCAAAATACGGTATTACTATTCAAGATACAGGTGATAAAGCTAAAAACATGCAACTGATTTTAAAAGGCATAGAAGAAAAATTCGGAGATTTAGCAAAAGCAAATACAGATAATTTGGCCACACAAGTTGCTGTTTTAAAAGAAAATTGGGAAGAATTAAAAAAAGAACTTATTTCCGGTGTTGTTCCTGCTGTAAACACAATAATAAAAAAATTTAATGAATTATTTGTAGCAAGAGATGTAAAAAAAGAAAACCAATATATTTCAGATTTGGTTGATAGACAAAGATCCTACTATGAAACAATATCATATTATGAAGATATTATTGCGAAAAAGAAAGAAACCAATTGGCTTAAAGAGTTGCTTGGATATAAAGCAAATACTGCAGTAGAAGAAGCTCAAATTGATAACTATAAAGAAGAAATTGAAAAAATAAATATTTTAATTAAACAACACAACGAATTAAAAAGTATAAACAAAAAAAGAGCAGAAGAAGACCTTGCTAATAGACAAAAAGAATTAAAAGCGATAAAGGCAAAAGCTGAAGCAGAACAAAAAGCAGATGAAGAAAAAAGAAAAAGAGAAGAAGCAGAACTTAAATGGAAAGAAGAACTTGAAAAAAAGAAAATGGATTTACAAATTTCTTCTCAGCAGAATGTTCTTAACAATATTGCAGATTTAAACAAGTCGGCAAGTGATTATGAATTAGCGGAAAAGGTTAATTATTATGAAAAAGAGTATCAAGCAAAAATTGAATCTTTAGATAGGCAAATTCAAGCAATGCAAAATGCCGGACAAGAAGAAACAAATAATTATGCTTTATTACTTGAACAGAAAAAAGCACTTGATGAAGAATATCAAGTTTTTAAAGATGAAGAAGATAAATTGATTAAAGAGAAAGGAACGGCTTTACATGATTTCAATGTTTGGCTTACACAAGATGAAGTTCAAAAGAAAATAAAATCTATTACAGCATTATCTGCTTTGCAAAACTCAAAAATAAAAGAAGTTGCTGCATTAGGAAAAGCGGCAGCGATAGCTGATACAACAATAAGTACTTATCATATGGCAGTTGAAGCATATGAAGCATTAGCGGGTATTCCGGGAGTAGGTCCTGCATTAGGTATAGCCGCAGCTGCAGCCGCAACTGCTTACGGCTTAGAACAAGTTGCAAATATTGCCGGAGTTCAATTTGCATCCGGAACAGATTATGTTACAAATGATATGATTGCACAAGTTCATCAGGGAGAAATTATTATTCCGAGAACTTTTTCCGATGCAATAAGAAGCGGTGATCTTGCATTAACAAATTCTAATTTTGAAACAGAAACAATAAATAACACAGAAAGAAACAATAATAATCAAACAATAGTTATAAATTTACATGTAGAAAATAACGGAAATTCAATTGATGAATTATCTGAAACAATAAGAGATACTATAGCTAAAAATATAGCTATAGGTACGATGAAGCCATTTCCAACAAGGGAGAAAATGTAATGACTGCTTTTAGTGGAATAAAGTTTTTTAATGATGATGTTTTAAATAAGAATTTTGGCGGATCTTTCTCTGCAAGTTCTGCAAGCGGTAATGCTATAAATGCTTTTAATGGTGATTCTGATAACGGATGGCAGAGCGAAAACGAAAACAATGATTCGACAACATCATATATAGAAAGAATATTAGAAAATAGTGTTTCCGGAGATACAATTATAATTTCTAATCATAATTTAAAAAATTTCTCAATTTATCTAAATGATACATTAGTTAGCAATTATACAGCAAAAACAGAAAACGGATTTTCTGTTATAACTTTTAATTCGATACAAAATAATATTTTAAAAATAAAAATTTCCGCAAGTCAAACAGTAGTTGCAAATTCTGAAAAGCAAGTAGGTAATATTTTGTTTTTAAACACCATAGGACAGTTTATACAACCGCAAGAAATGACGAATAAGCTTAATTTTGAACAAAGTGAACTAACTTTGCAAGGTGGTAAAAAATTTGTTTTAGATAGCGGAAAATGTTGGGAATTTGAAATATCTATTTTTAGTTTAAACCAAGCAGATATCAATTTAATTAGTTATTTAAGGAATTTAAAGAAATCTTTTTATATTTGGCCATGCGGTGGTAATATAGAACAGTTTGATTATAGTTTTGAACCATTTAAATTCGATAACTTAATTAAAGTTTCAGTTATAAATGGTATTCAGCCAAATTTAAAAGACAATAAATATTGGTCCGGACTTCGAGACAAAATAAAACTTGTGGAGGTAGAATAAAATGCCTACTGCAAAAGATATTTATTTTTCTAAAAGCGAAATAAATTTAAAGAAAAAAGTTTATTTGCAACGAAAATATGAAGTTCCGGGAGATTCTGGAGTTGTATATCAAGAATATTCATCTATTGTGGCCAGTAGATGGGCAATATACAACTCTGCGACAGGAGTAACAATATCAAACGGAAATATTGTATTTCAAAATACATCCGCAGGCGGAGGAATAGTAGGTAGCTTCAATACAACCATTAACACAAATATAAAATTACTTAAGGTTGAAATTGAAATAGATTCTTATGTATCCGGAACATTGTTAATTAAATTTTATGATGCATTAGATACTGCACCTGTAAGGTTTTCAAGGGATCTAAATCAAAATAACAAATGGTATGCAATAATTGCTTGTCCATCTGTGATATCGGATGGAAGATTCGTTATTTATTCAAATGATGCTTTTACCGGAACAATAACATCCGGAGGTGCTAAAGGTGCAAAATTATATGAGGATAATTGGGTTGATATCTCACAATATTTAATTGATAAAAGTTTTTCAACTTCTCAAGTTCTTGATACTGAAAGTTGGGAATTTGGCGAAGTTCAGCAAGACAATATGAAATTATCTTTTGTCAATACAAATGGCAAATTATCTGATGAGTCAAATGTAAATAGCTTGTTTTCTAATGGCTATATGAAACATCAAAGCAAAATAAAAGTTGAAGTAATTTTAGATTCTTATGCAAATACTATTTTTGAAGGATTAATTGATGAAAGAGCTTGCTCTGCAGATACGGAAGGAACGGCACTTATAAAAGAAAAAATAACAATTTTTTCTTATATGAAACTTTTCTCGGATTTAACTATTGGGGCTCTTGGAAGTTCTACAACAAGTTTGATGACGACAATTCAAACTGCAATACAATATATAGTTAATTATGGCTTTTTTAAATACTTTGTCCCGGAATCCATAATATCTGTAGCAAATGATGCTTATATTGATATTACACAATATACTGTTGATACAAAATTATCTGAGATTCTACAAGATTTAGCAAAAGGACAAAATGCTTATTGGATAGATTCTTCGAATGTATTTCATTTTTCGCCTGTTTTGTCTTCAAGTGATAATGTATATGATTTTGGCTTATTTCCGGAAAGAAAAATAAAAATTTATGATTATTCAGTAGGTGCAGACAGGGTTATAGAAAATTTTTATTGGAAAGATTCAAATACAATAAAATTTATTTCTGAAAAACAAAAGTATGCAACATCTGAAACAATAGATATTCCTTGTATAACAAGCCCTGTAACACGACAAAGTATTGTAAATACTTGCGGAGAAAACTTTGCACAGAAAAGAATAACTTGTAAATTAGATATCCCTTTATGCCCTTTTATAGGAATTTTTGACGAAATAAAAGTTTCCAATGTTAGAAATTTGAAAGCAGAAAATTCCGGAGTAGCAAAATTTATTGATAAGTCATTTATAGTTTGCGGAATAAAACATTCTAATAATATGACAACTTTACATCTTATAGAGAAATTTTGGGATTTAAAAGTTTTTGAAAATTTATCAACGGAAAAAGAAGATTCTCCTTTAGAAACGATTTTTGACGAATATCCGCAACATCAAGGTAAATATATAATAACATTATCTGCAGAACAAGGCTGTTCAAACAACTCTTATATAAATCAAGCTACAGGTGCACAAATAACAGTAAAATGTATTTTATCATCTACAGACAAAATTAAAATCGTAAAAATAAAAGGTGGTGCTTTGGATAATTCTCATGGCGGATGCGGTCTTGCTTTATATATAAACGGAATATTATTAGCTGTTGCAGGAGGTGGAAGTTGCAATGAAAATAATAATATTGGTTTAGGTGGAGGCGGTTATTATGCAGGTAAAGGATATACTGTAGATGGTTATGATTACACCGGAGCAAGAACATATATAAACACTTCTTCATCTGGAATAGCTGTAGGCGGGAAAAACACAGGAAATAATCTGTCTTATGGTGGTTTAGGTTACGAGAATACAAATGAGGAATGGGGAAAAATATCTTATACATATGTTAATGGAACTGATTATGGAGAACAAACACCTGCAGGAAATATGGGTTCGGGTTCTGTCAGATTAGAATATTTAGGTATAGAAACCTTTATAGCAATGGAATATGAATTGTTGAACGGCAACACAGGTGTTGTAACTTTTGATAGTTATGTTGAAATGAAAACATATATAGATTCTCATTTTTTAAGCAATGCGGGAACTTCGCTTAAAACGGTTACGGTGTCAGGTGCTCCGGCAGATTTAACAGTACCAGATTCTTGTGCAAGATTATTCCAAGAACACCATACAATCGTTACTGTTGGAGATACAGGAACACCTTTAACGGTAAATTGGATTGCAGACGTTTCAACTGTTACTGATATGAGTTATATGTTCACAGGCGGAGTTAAATTTGTTAATTTATCAAAATTTAATTCTATATCTTGTACTAATATGGAAGCAACATTTATGCAGGGTGGGACGGCTCATAACGGCAATATTACCGGACTAAATCTTATTAATACTTCTAAAGTAACTAATATGAGAAGAATGTTTATGTATTATCATGGTAGTTCTCTTGATTTAAGTAGTTTTGATACATCAAAAGTTGAAACAATGGAAAGTATGTTTGAAGATTGTTATGCAACATCATTAGATTTAAGTTCGTTTAATACTGCTAATGTAACAAATATGTATGGTATGTTTAATAATATGTCGAAAATAACATCTTATACCTTTGGTTCAGGATGGGATGTAAGAAAAGTAACCGATATGAGAAGAATGTTCCAAAGTAATACTGCATTGACAATATTAAATTTAAAAGGTTGGGATACAGCAGGATTAATACAATGTTCTGTAATGTTCTTGTCGTGTAGTGCTTTAAGAACTGTTTATGTTAGTCAAAATCAATTTAATATTACACATGTTACAAATTCAAGTAATATGTTTAATGGATGCACAAATATTAGAGGTGCAATATCTTACAACTCTAATAAATTAGATGCAAATTATGCAAATTATACTACAGGTTATTTTACTTTAGCAGCATAACAAAATAAATATAAGGAGGGAACAGAATGTCAGAAGTTTTATTTGATGGAGCAAATAACATTAACAAAGTTATTGAAGTGAACAAAATGAACAATAAGCAGGGAGTGATGATTGCCGGAACATTTGAAGGAGCTATTAAATTTAAAGTTTCTACAGATAACGGTAAGCATTGGGTTCCGGAAATGCAGAATGATGAAGACGAATTGAGAGTAACTTCACCAAGATATTTAACTTTAAATCAAAGACATTGTTGGTTAAGCATTGATTTGAGTGAATGCACAGACTACAGCAATTTATATGTGGAGGTAGAATAAATGGAAGGAATTTTTAAAAGAGATTCTTCTGAAGGCGGTGGAGGTTCTTCAAAGAATCCGTTATTGATTGTAGATGTTTCGTATAACAATGACAGCATAAAAGGTGCGGCTGTAAAAGTTGATACTACAACGAAAACAACAAAGTCTAACGGTCTTGCTATTTTTGCCGATACAGGTAAAGGCGAAAAACAAATAGATGTTCAAGGTAGCGGTTTTCAAGAATATACTACCACCAAACAAGTTAAGACTACTACCGTTGTTGAGGTAGAGTTGCAACCGTTAGTAATAACATTTACGGTTAGAGATGATGAAGAAAACTTGTTGCAGGGTGCAAGTATAACTTTTAACAGTGAAACAAAAACTACAGATGCAAACGGACAAGCAAGTTTTGCACAAGTAGGAGTAGGTTCAAAAGCATATTCTATTACGAAAGATAACTATTCTACAACTACAGGAACAATAAATGTAGCTTACGAAAACGAGCAGTTATCCGTAACAATAGCTAATTCCTTGAATGTAGGTAAATCTACCGGAACTTATTCTGTAGGTGATACCGTAAAACTTAATGCAGGTATGGGAATGAACAATTACGAGTATACGGCTTATCCTTCAGGAACAACAAGCACAAATGATTTAACTATAGAAGGTGAAGTTGCCGAAGTTAAAGACAATGTAATAAAACTTACGACAAAGCCAAGCCCTTCCGAAGGAGAAATAACCATTGTAGCAGATGAAGACGATTGTGATATATCTTTTAATAATGAAAAGGATATAAAAGAAATTACAATAAATGCTTCTGCACAAAGGAATGTTGTTTATAACTGTTTTAAGAACGGAGCGGAAACAATATATTTCTTGAACGGATGTCCGTTTGTTCCGAGATTGAACACTGACGGAACACCGTATTCATATAACGGTTTATCATTTACTTATTACACTAAAGAAAATAATGAGATGGTAAGCCATAGCTTTACTACAGACAGTAGCGGAGATAATATCTGCGGTTATAGTGAGAACGGTGAAGTTAAATTTAGTGCTTACAGTAGCGGAGCAGACCTTGAAAATATGGTAAGAAGTGCTGACGATGATGTTATTGTTGATGACGGTATATTGCCGACAATAACATCCGAAAGCTATTTAAATACGATTGACGGACACATTCCTACAGACGGATTTTATCGTGTAACATTAACCAAACTTAATGACGGAAATTGGGAAAGCGAGTTGCTTGTTAATAACGGTAAAGTAAATTTTGTGCAAGGACAACAAATTTATCTTAAAACCGCAAATAACAAGTTAGATTTTCTATTAAAGAAAGTTGGCGGAAGTGATGTTTATACGAAAACCGTAACCGTAAGTGCTACAAACTATACAGTAAGAAAACAGACTGTAAAAGTGGCAATAGCAAACGAATTTACTACGGAACAGCCGACAATAAAGTTGACTGTTGGCGGTATTTCGTTTGTTGCTACAGGTGTAGGGGCAATAAGCAAAACTTTGCAAGCTTATCAGGGTGATGTTTTGTCCTATGAAGTAAGCTGTGAAGGATACACAAAACAAACCGGAACTTGGACTATACCGAGTGATAAGAGTGCAGAAACTCAAAAAGATATAAGTATTACATTAGTAGCTACAGAATAAAAATTTTTATTATAGGAGAATAAAAAAATGTCAACGACAAAAAAAGTAAAAATACAAAACAACAAAATTTTAACTTATTCAGTTTCGAAATCAGGTTTTAAACAAATAACAAAAAGTGTGTTGGTTAATGATGATGCAACAATAAACGAAGAAATGATATCACAAACAAGCGAAGATGCTCCTTTAGAATCAAGTGATGTTTTGTTAGGTATAGCAAAGTTTGTTGATTATTTTACACCTACAGGAACACAAGAATTTACAAAAGACGGTGTAACGGTAAGCAATACCGATTTTGGTTTGAAGAAAGCCGGAATAAAAAGTGCTTCTGCAAATTTAGGTGTAGTTAGCTTTTTAGAGTTTGGTGAGTATATCTTTATAAATAAAGCCGGAACAACAAAAGACGGTATAAAACACGATTACACATTAACCTATAACGGAACAGCTTGGGTATTAACCGAAGGAGCAACAACAATTGCTACAGATACATTAGAAAGCTTTGGTTTGGCTGTTACGGGCACTCCGGCACAAGGTGATACAATAACACTTAAAGGAGCATATTACAATAAATTTGCCGTATTTGCTATAACAGATAGCAACTTTAAAACAAATTTACAGTGGGGCAATTACGGGACCGATACAGAGTTGCCTAACGGCTTGAATTTAGGTTTTAGTTCTACATGGGCTAATACCTTGTTAAAGAAAAAATATACTTTTTCTACGAGCACGATTTTCGGATATTGTGATAACAAAGGTATTTTTGTTCTTCCGGACAATATGCAGATACAAGCTGTTGTTCCGAATGATGTTGAATTAAAAGCTATATGGGATATTAGAGAAGCATTAGGAATTGATTGGACAAGCTATTCAAACTCTTATGTATGGAGTTGTGCTGAGCTCTATAGTGGTAGTTCCTATTTTCTGAATAGTAATGGTAATTTCAACGACTACAATAAGAGTAGTTCTAACGGCTTAGTAGCCGTCTTTGAGGTTCCCGTATTCTAAAAACTAAGTTTCGAATTTTTGAGTTTTAGCGAAGCTTAGCTGAGCGGTTAAAACTCAAAATTTGAAACGAGAGGTAAAAAGAAATGTCAGACAAACTAAATGATGAAAATGTTTTATCTTGTGAGAAAAAGCCGATTTATAAGTTGGCAAGAGAGAACTTAAATTTAGCGGTGCAAATTTCCGCTAACTTTCCGAAAACTTATAAATATTCGTTGGGTAAGTATATTATGGATGGTGCAATAAAGTTGTGCCGACAAATATTCCTAATATACAACGAAACCGAAAACGAAGCTAAATTGAAAAGAATAAAAGATTTAGAGGTTTTTATTCATGATATGTTGGTATTGGTAAGATTATCAACAGAATTAAATCATCCGAAGATAGTTTTGTGTAGACAACAAGTAGCAACGATCTTTAAAATTTTGGAACAAACTAAGAAGTGGTATAACTATATTAAAACGGGGCAAGTTAAGCAGATTATGCAAAACAGCAAAGGTAATGCATAGAGAATTAACTTGCTATTTTATGATAAGAAAAATTCATAAGATAACCTTTCCTTGCCACCTGTTATGGTAAAAGCGATGAGCTGGCTAAGAAGTTTTTAGTTTGAAAGATGCAAGGGCAAATGGAGTTGTGCTGAGAACAATAGTAATAATTCCTATTATCTGAATAGTAATGGTAATTTCAACAACAACAATAAGAATAATTCTAACGGCTTAGTAGCCGTCTTTGAGTGTATTTTATGAAAATAAACATAAATAAATTTTCCTACGAAGATGTTGTAAGTGCTTATTATGATTGCAGAAAACATAAAAGTAATAAGTATGATTGTATTCGTTATGAAGTTAAATTTAATCGTAACCTTTATAATTTATACAACGAACTTAATTCCGGGAAATATAAAGTATCGAAGTTTAGTTATATCTATATTACACAGCCAAAACCACGAGAAATTTGGATGAGTGATTTTAAAGATAGAGTAGTTCATCATTTAGTTTGCGGTTTCTTGGAACCGTTTATAGTGCCAAAGCTTATTTCAACAACTTATGCTTGTTTAAAAGGCAGAGGCACATTAAAGGCAATTACAGATGTAAAAGATAGTATTGACAAAGAAACGAATAAATTCAGCAAATATGAAGCTTTAAATACATATTATTTAAAGATAGATATTCATAATTATTTTTGTTCGATTAACAAAGAAAAGCTGTGGGGTTTGTTGAAAGAGTATGTTGAAGAAAATTCGTTGTTAGGACAGGTTGTAAAAGAGATAGTTTTAGTTAATGTAACAAACGGTGTTGATAAGCCGAATACTATTCCTATAAACATTGAAAAATCGTTGTGGAATGTTTCTGATAAAGGATTGCCGATAGGAAACTTAACAAGTCAATTTTTCTCTAATGTTTATTTGAACGGATTAGATCATTTTATTAAAGATGAATTAGGGTTTAAAAACTATTTCCGTTATGTTGACGATATTCTTGTTATAGATAAAGACAAAGAAAAATTAAAAGAGTTGGAATTGATTATTGACAACTATTTAAGAGCAAATTTAGGGCTTTATTTGAACAGAAACAAAACGAAAATAAACAGAGTTTATAACGGAGTGGATTTTGTAGGTTATGTTGTTAAGCCGTATGGTATTTTGTTAAGGAAAAGATTGAAATGTAAAATTGCACAAGCAATTAACAGGTTTAGAAGAAGGTGCGATAACATTTCTTCTTTAAATAGTTATTTAGGAAAAATGAAAGGCACCAAAAGCCATAAACTTAAAATGAGAATATTTAATAAGTGCACAATTCCTTTTATAACTAAAGGCGAAGGAAACAAAATAAGTTGTGCAAAGGGGATATTAGCATGAGTGTTTCAGCAGAAGTTTTAGTAATGTTGATAGTTTATCTTATTTCGATTGGTATTTGGGTAGGGCAGATGATAAGTTTTAAGAAACATATCAATTATAGGTTAGACAAAATTGAACTAAAACAAGATAAGCACAACAATTTAATTGAAAGAATGGTTGCTGTAGAACAAAGTACAAAATCTGCCCATCATAGAATTGATGGGATAGAAAATAAAAAATAAAAAGGAGGTAGCAAAGATGAAGAAACTTTTATCTTTTTTGCTAAGTGTAGTAGTTGTTTGTGTGTTGTTTGTAGTTTCCGTATTTGCAGACGGCGGAAATTCGTCTGTAGGGTTTTTAGGTATTATCGGTTGGCTTAAAGCAAATTGGGATAGTGTATTGGCAATCATAGGTGGAGTAGTATCGGTTGCAACAATAATAGTAAAGTTGACTCCGACACCGAAGGACGACAATGCTTTAGCGACTTTGATCAGATTACTAAGTGTTTTTTCTCTGGTTAATCCGGACGGAAGTTTTATCGGCAAAAAGAGTGAATGAATACTAAAAGTAGCAAAGTGGGGCTTTGTTTATTACAAAGCTAAAGAAAAGGGCTATATTCCTAAGATAGAAATAACAGATAAGTTATATATGCCCATTTCAAAAGAAGTTGTTGAAGGTAAGTTTATTAAATTGACATGGAGATTTTAAAGTATCTTCTGTGCCTCTTAAAAATGCAAAATTCAGAAGATCGTCTTGTAAATAGGGGAGGTTGCAACTCCCTTATTTTAAGAAATAAGTAAAAATTGAAATAAGAGTTTTTGTTATTTCAAAAAACAAAGGAAATTTGAAATAGTGGTAATAATAGTTAAAACGAAATTATCTGATATACCTAATAACTGTAAAGAATGTTATTATCATATTAAATCTTTTATGACTTCTGATATTGGTTGTCCGTTAATAAAAGATTGGATAAACATTGAAGAATGGAAGAAAGGTAAACGAAAATTGGATAATTGTCCTTTGGAGAAGATAAATGCCTAAATTCAGTAAAAAAAGTTTAGAGTATTTAAACAAATGTCATCCGGATATTATTATTGTATGTAACGAATTAATAAAATATGTGGATTTTACTGTTTTACCTTCTACTATAAGAACCATTGAAGAGCAAAAGAAGTTTGTTGCCGAAGGTAAAAGTAAAACTATGGATAGCAAACATTTAATTGGTGTAAAAAGAGATAAGAGCGATGCTATAGATATTACACCATATCCAATTAATTGGAGTGATAAGGAAAGAGCTTGTTATCTTGCCGGATGGTTTTTAGCTATTGCAAAACAGCTATTTAATTTTGGAGTAATAAAAAGTAGGTTTAAGTGGGGCGGGGATTGGAACCAAAATAACAATTTTAAGGATGAAACCTTTTTAGATCCGGAGCATTTTGAAAGGATTTAGTCCTTTTATATAATGTTTTAAAATTGTATAATACTCAAAATTCTGTATGTTAAAAATGCGGAACATTTTGGGCAAAATAATCGCAAATTAAAAAATCGTCGTCAATATTAAAAGCCCGTTGCCCGCTTTTTTTTATGTCTTTTTTTAAATGCGACAACGCCTTGTCGTGATCTTATGATAAAATATAGTTATGAAAATATTAATTGCGGGCAGTAGAACTATCACTGATATAAATATTTTGTTGAAGGTAATAACATTATCCGGTTACAAAATAACATCTTCGGATGAAATTGTTTCCGGTGGAGCAAGAGGTGTGGATACTCTAGCCGAACTTTATGCTAAAGGTAAATGTATTCCTATAAAAATATTTAAACCGGACTGGAACAAATACGGAAAATCTGCAGGAGTTATAAGAAACTATGAGATGGCAAAATATTGTGATATAGCTATTGTTATACACAATGGTAGCAATGGAAGTTTGAATATGATTAAAAATTTAATTAAATTTAATAAAAATTTTTTTGAATATAAAATATAAAAATTTATTATAATAAGAAAATAGCTTTATAAGGAGTAATGAAATGTTAATAACAATAATTGTTTTGGTGTCAATAAACTTAATTTTATTCTTGTTATTTGTATTAAAAAATAAAAATTCTAATCAAGATATAATAAACAAAAAATTTGAAGATTATGAGAAGAAGATGGATTCTTACGAGAAAGATTTTAAAGATGAGTTTGAAAGAAACAGAAGAGAATCTGCCGAAAGTGAAAGAGCTACAAGAAAAGAAAATCAGGAAACATTAATAAGTTTTCAAAATTCAATTAACACAAAACTTGATGCACTTTCAAAGAACACACAAGAATCTTTAGATAAACAAAAGGAAACAATTCAAGCTAATCTTAAAGATATTCAAAACAGTAATGAGAAAAAACTCGAACAAGTTAGAACAACCGTAGATGAAAAATTAAAAAATACACAAGAAATTTTGGATAAGCAGAAAGAAACGGTACAAATAAGTTTAAAAAATATTCAGGAAAGCAATGAAAAAAAATTGGAACAAATGAGAGTTACCGTTGATGAAAAATTACAATCAACATTGGAAAAAAGATTAAATTCTTCGTTCGAACTTGTAAGCAAACAATTGGAATCCGTTCAAAAAGGTTTAGGTGAAATGCAAACTATTGCAAACGATGTCGGCGGTTTAAAAAGAGCTTTAACTTCAGTAAAAGTTGCAGGAACTATGGGGGAAGTTCAACTTGAAGCTTTGTTATCTCAAATATTGGCAAGTTCTCAATATGAAAAAAATGCTCATCCTAATCCGTCCAATCCTACCGGCGTAGTAGAATTTGCCGTAAAAATTCCTTCTAAGGAAAACAAAGAAGAATTTATTTATTTGCCTATAGATTCAAAATTTCCCACCGCCGTATACGAAAAATTATTACAAGATTATGAATCGGCAGATAAAACAGCAATTGAATCCGATAAGAAAAAATTAGTATCGGATATAAGAAATTTTGCAAAAGATATTAAAACTAAATATATTGAGGTTCCGTACACTACAGACTTTGCCGTAATGTTTTTACCCTTTGAAGGCCTTTATTTGGAAATTTTAAGGATTCCTGGGCTTATACAACAAATTCAGAATGAGTTTTCTATTACAGTTTCGGGACCTACCACACTAGGTGCTTTTTTAAACAGTCTGCAAATGGGTTTTAGAACACTTGCAATACAAGAACAAACAGACAATGTTTGGAATATATTAAGAGCAGTAAGAACGGAATTCGGTAAATTCGGTACTGTTCTTGAAAAAACTAAAGAAAAATTGGAAAGTGCAAGTAAAGAAATAGATAATGCCGGTGTTAGAACAAGAGCAATAGAAAGAAAATTAAGAGATGTAGAATCTTTACCGGAAATACAAGCAGAAAAACTTCTTGAAAATAATTAATGTCGGATACAAAATGAAAAGAGTAAAAATTACCGTAATGAAACAAACAATATATAACGACTTGATAAAAAAGTACGAAAACCCTATAGAACATGCTTGTACTTTAAAAGTAGGGGATACTTTTATATCTTACGACGGTAAAAAACCTGAAAATTTATGTGATAGTGCTTGGGATAGTATGGAAAAATTTGTTAAAGATCTTGCCTATGGTGGCGGAAATTTTTTTGACGGTTGGATGAAAAACAAACATTCCGCAATGATATCTTGTAATGACGGTTTTCGTCCGGTATCTTTTTATTTAGAAACTATAGAATAACCTAAAATAAACATCCTTCATTTTTTTTATATCTGATTCTTTTCGGATATCTTTGTCTTTCAAGATTTATGCCTTCTTTATCTTGGAAAGGATCTAGCAAGTTTTTAAGTTTGTCTGTTAATCCTAGCATAAATATTATCAAAGCGTAAGCTCCTATGGAAACATTAGGGTTTCCTTTTTCTATTTTACCTATAGTTACTCTTGTAATGCCTGTTTTTTGTGCTAAAAGTACTGTGGATATTCTTCTTTTAAGCCGAGCTTCCTTAATGTTTTGACCGATTTGTGCTAAAGCTTCTTGTGATTGTATGGGTAACAGTTTCTTCCTTTTCATAGTTTAATAGTCCTTTAAATATTCATTATTTTGATATAATGTATAATAAAATAATCACTATGTCAATGGTTTTGTCGCGACTAAGCTTGGCTATATTCTTTTTTATTGTTTGTTTTTATATTTTTTTTATTTTTAATTTAAATAAAATATTAGTTGTATTTTCAATGAAAATTGATTATAATATATACATTGAGATTATTAAAATTTTGCTGTTTAAAAGGGGGATAGTATGGCTATAAAGTCTTTTGTGTTAGATACAAATGTTTTGTTGCATGACCCTGAATCAATGTTTGCCTTTAAGGATAATAAGGTTGTTATTCCCTTGACAGTAATAGAGGAATTGGATAATTTCAAAAAGCTCAACGACGAGAGAGGTAGAGGAGCAAGATTAATTTCAAGAAAATTGGATGAATTGAGAGCAAAAGGAAAGTTAACGCAGGGAGTTCCTTTAAAAAATGGTGGAACGCTCGTTATAGAAATGATGCATAAAGTAGAATTCCCCGAAGAATTTTCTGTTTCAAAATCCGATCATCAAATATTATCGATAGCATTATATCTTAAACAAAAAGGTGAGAATGTTATATTCATAACAAAAGATATAAATCTAAGAATAAAAGCCGAAATTTTAGACATTGTAACGCAAGATTATGAAAAGTCTAAAGTTAAAATGGATGAAATTTACAGGGGATGGAAAGAAATACAGGTTTCTCCGGAAAAAATAGATAAGTTTTATAAAAACGGTAAAGTTGATGTTCCTAAAAATATAGAATTTTATGCAAATGAATTTGTTTATTTGAAAGATGAAAACGGAACATCAAAAAGTGCTTTGGGAAAATATTCTGCGGAGAAAAAAGTTATACAACCGTTGTTTCATATAAATTCTCAACCTTGGGGTTTAAAACCTTTGAATATTGAACAGAGATTTGCTTTTGAGCTTTTATTATGTGACGATATTTCTTTGGTTACATTAATAGGTTTGCCGGGCGCCGGGAAGACTTTACTTGCACTTGCCGCGGGTCTTCAAAAAACGGTTGAAGAAAGACAATTCAGAAGATTATATATTGCAAGACCTATTATTCCTATGGGAAAAGATATTGGATTTTTGCCGGGAACAAAAGAAGAAAAACTTTCTTCTTGGATGGGGGCAATAAATGATAATCTTGAATTTTTGATGGATAAAGGGCATGAAGATGCTAAAGTAGAAGAAAAGATCGATTATTTGTTTGAGTCGGGACAAGTAGAAGTTGATTCTCTTACGTATATAAGAGGAAGATCCTTACCTAAACAATATATAATAATAGATGATGCACAAAATTTGACACCTCATGAAGTAAAAACAATTATTTCAAGAGCAGGTAACGGAACAAAGATTATTTTAACAGGAGATCCTTACCAAATAGATAGTCCTTATTTGGATGCATCGTCTAACGGGTTAACTTATTTAGTTGACAGATTTAAAGGGCAGTCGGTATTCGGACATTTAATGTTCTCTAAGAGCGAGAGAAGTGTTCTTGCCGCATTGTCATCGGAGTTGCTATAAAAAATGTCTCAGAAAGAATTTTTTGTTGATTTGCATATACACACTAATTTTTCGGATGGTGTTTTTACACCGACACAAGTTGTAGAATATGCCGCACAAATAGGGCTTTCTGCCATAAGTATTACCGATCACGATACTGTTGACGGAGTACAGGAAGCCGTTGATGCCGGAAAAAGATACGGGGTAGAGGTAATATCCGGTATAGAATTGTCTGCCGAGTTGGATAATATAACAAAAACGGAAATGCATATTTTGGGTTATTATGTAAATTGGAAATCTAAATCTTTCAATGAGGCCTTATCCGTATTTAAAAAAGTCAGAATGCAAAGAGCAAAAGATATATTCGAAAAATTAAAAAATTTGAATATAATATTGGAACCTGAAGGATTAATTTCAAATGTAGGAGACAAAGTTATTGGAAGATTACATTTTGCAAAAGCAATGCTTGAAAAAAATTATGTTTCTTCCATATCGGAAGCATTTCAAAAATATTTGGGCTTAGATAAACCGGCTTATGTTCCTAAACATTATATATCACCTAAAGATGCTATATCTCTTATCATAAGAGCAGGAGGAATTCCTGTTTTGGCACATCCTTATTACGGGCATTACAGTAATAAAAATATTTTTAGAGGTCTTATTAATGACGGTCTTATGGGGATAGAAGCTTGGCATACAAGTCATCCTCAACATATTGTTAAAAAATTTATTTCAATTGCGGAAGATATGAATTTAATAGCAACGGGTGGTTCTGATTGTCATGGTGCTTATGGTAAAGAAGCTACTCCTTTGATGGGAAAAATGAAGGTTCCGTATAGTGTTTTAGAAGCTTTGGAAGAAAAGAAAAGACAATTGGACGAAAAAAACAACACGCTCCTATAAGCGTGTTTAATCATATAGTTATGAAATCTATAAGTAAAAATCTTTTTTTAAAAACATTGGAATGTCCTGTATATGCATGGCATTTATATAGAGGTCTTATTCCAAAAGACAATTCCTTAAGTGATGAATTTTTGATAATGGAAGCAAAAAAAATTCATAATATGGCTAAACTTTTATTTGAAGACGGAGTACAGATTTCTGGAACTTTTGAAGAATGTTTGCAGAAAACAAAAGAATTTGTTCAGGATAAAAATATAAAAACAATTTTTGAGCCGGTATTCGAATATAACGGCTTTGTTGCAAAGGCCGATATTTTACATAGAACCGAAAACAATTTATGGGAAGTAATAGAAGTTAAATCCGGTAATAAATGGAAACATAAATATATATCCGATACGGCATATATAAGTTTGATTGCAACAAAAACTATTCCGTCAATATCAAAAGCTACATTATATTTATTATCAAAAGATTTCAGATTAGGTAATTCAATAGAAGAACTTTTCAATAAGGTTGATTGCAGTTTTGAGGTTTTTACCAAAGCGGAAGATTTTTCTATTTTGTTGGATACGGTGAAAGATATTTTGCTTGCAGAAAAGCCCAAAACAAAAAAGCTTAAAATGCCCTGTAAAAATTGTACATTATTTAAGCAATGTACCGGTGAGGGAATAGAATATCATATTTTTGATTTACCCCGTCTTTCTCAGCTTGTTTTTGAAAAGTTATGTGAAAATAAAATATATGAAATTAAAAAATTACCTGAAGATATAGAATTAACACAAATGCAAAAAGTTGTAAAAGATTGTGTTATTAATGATAAAGTTTTTGTAAGTCCGGATTTAAAAAAAGAATTGGAAAAGATTGTTTTTCCGTGTTATTATTTGGATTTTGAATCTGTCATGACAATATATCCTTTGTATAATAATATTGCTCCGCATACTCAAATTCTAACACAGTATTCGATACATAAATGTGATAAAATAGAACATATCACTGATCATTTTGAATATATCGCCGATCATACACGGGATTGCAGAAAACAAATAGTAAAAAAACTTATTGAAACTTTGGGAATACAAGGAAGTATTATTACATATTCTTCCGCAGAAAAGCAGATAATAGAAAAACTTGCTTTACTTTATCCGGAATTTATCGAACAATTAAAGCTAATAACGGACAGAATTGTTGATTTTGAACAGATTCTAAGAACTAATTATTATGATAAGAGGTTTCATGGCAGAACATCAATAAAAAAAGTTTTACCGGTGATGATACCTCAAATGAACTATAACGAGTTGGAAATAGGTGAAGGGGATGTTGCATTATCTGCTTTTGCTTATATGGCTATGGGATTATACGATGATGAAAAAATTAAAGAAACAAAACAAAACCTTTTGAAATATTGCGAGCAAGATACTCTTGCATTGGTTGAAATGCACAAGTTTTTGTACGAAGCCGCACAAAACACAAACTGGTAATTATAAATTGCTGTTTTTATCCTACCTGAATAATTTTGGAAAGTTGCGAGTATTTAGCGTTAATTAAATAATTTATGTTTGCGTGTTCAGGAGCACAAAGTTCAGGATCGTTGGTAATAATATCAGCGGCAACTTGTTTTGCATATTCTATAAGTTTTACATCTTTTATTATATCACCTGCTTTAAACTCAGGAAATCCGTGTTGCAAAGTTCCCGTAAATTCTCCGGGGCCTCTCATTTTTAAATCTTCCGATGCAATTTTAAATCCGTCGGTAGTTGTAGTCATTATTTGCAATCGTTGTTTTGCTGTTTGTCTTTTTGCATCAGATACGAGTATACAGTAAGATTTTTTTTGTCCTCTGCCGACTCTGCCTCTTAATTGGTGTAATGTTGCAAGTCCGTATCTGTCCGCATGCTGGATAATTATCATTGTTGCATTCGGTACATCTATACCAACTTCAATAACGGTTGTTGATATTAAAATATCAAATTCTTTATTTTTGAATTTTATCATTACATCATTTTTTTCTTTCGGTTTCATTTTTCCGTGCAGTAAAGTTACTTTATTATTTTTAAAAACCGTTTGTGATAATTTTTCCGCTTCTTGAACGGCGGATTTCAATTCTATTTTATCCGATTCGTCTACAAGAGGGTAAACTATATAAATTTGATTGCCTTTTTCTATTTCTTCCAGAGCATAATCATAAGCAATACTTTCCGATAAACAATAAGTTTGTATCGGTGTTCTATTCGGAGGTAACTCATCCAGAACACTTACCGACATTTCTCCGTATATAGTCATTGCAAGACCTCTTGGAATAGGTGTTGCTGTCATCATTAATACATCAGGATTATTTCCTTTTGAAAGAGCGGATGCTTTTTGTAAGACTCCGAACCTGTGTTGTTCATCAATTATTACTAAACTTAAATTTTTGAATTTAACTCTTTCCTGCATTATCGAATGTGTTCCTACGATAATGTTTGTTACACCGTTTTCTATTAAAGGTAATATTTTGTTTTGTTTTTTCTTTGTTTTTAAACTTGAAGACGTAACAAGTTCTATATTAACATTTAAACCTTCAAGCATGTTTTTAAACGTGAGATAATGTTGTTCTGCAAGAATTTCCGTAGGTGCGACTATAGCGGTTTGATATCCGTTTTCTACGGCAAGAAGAATTGCGCTTAATGCAACAACTGTTTTTCCCGAACCGACATCACCCATAAGCATTCTGTTCATGGCTTTATTACTCATCATATCTTTAAATATTTCGTTTATTGCTTTTTTTTGTGCTCTTGTAAATTCAAATTTTAAATTGTTTTTAAAAGGAGTTAACAATTTTCTCGTTATTGTGTATTTACTTGTCTTTTTCTTTACGGAATTTTTTTGTTTTGCTTTTGTAAGTATTATTTGCAGTAACAAAAATTCTTGTAATGCCAAAGATTGTCTTGCAAGTTCCGCTTCGTGTAAAGAATTCGGAAAATGTATCGTTTTTAATGCTTTAGATATAGACATTAAATTTGTTTTATATTTTTCGTTGTTTGATATTATATCTGGGTAAAGATTTGCCATGTCGTTTAAAACAAGTTTCATTGCAGAAGAAATAGTTTTTTGTGTTATTCCGGCAGTTAAGTCGTATATGGGAAGCAATTTGTTAAATTGTTCGCAAACACTGTTGTCGGATTCTACTATTTCATAATCTTCAACGGAAATTTGTTTCTTGCCGAATTTTAATTCACATATACCGTAAAGATAAACAAAAGAATTTTGTTTAAAAGATTTTTTTATTGTTGCAAATACATCAAATTTCGAATAAGGATTAACTTTTCTGAAAAAATTTGCGGTGATTGTTCCTGAACCGTCGTTAATTTCGGCGGAAAATACCGATAAATTCATTGAAAGTTTTCTCGTATAAGTGTTTATTGTTTTTCCGAAAATACAATAATGTTGGTTAAAAAAAACATTAACGATTTTAGTTATTATCGTTCTGTCTTGATATGTTCTCGGAAAAAAAGTAATTAAATCTTCAACATTATTTATAGATAGTTTAGATAATGCCAAAGCTCGTTTAGGTCCGATACCTTTAATATATTTTATATCCGTAGATAAATTCATTTTCATATTATACAAAATTTAATGTTCTATTTGTTCAATCAAAAAATATTTGATAAACAATAGATTTTTAATTATCTTTTTGATATAATTTCTTAATCATTATAGAGATAAATTTTGAACAGAACTGCTGCCATCGTCTAGCGGTTTAGGACATCGCCCTCTCAAGGCAATATCTCTCGTCTATATGGGTAAAATTTGGGTAAATTTATTATTTAGATTTGGTTAATTTACTCTTTAATTCAAGCAATTCTTTTATCTTTTTATCGATTTCCTGAGGCGTGATTTGATGTATGTTGTATATATTATTTGCTATGGTTTGTTCTCTTTCCTTTGTGTAGTGAGCATAAATCTCTAATACTTTAGGATTTTTTATCCTTGCTACTTTCATTATATCCCTATCTTTTATTTCCGGATTATTTATTGCATGACTGACAAAAGTGTGTCTGCACATGTGAGACCTGCCTTTGCCTACAATCTTTATAAATCGTTTTTTTATTTGTTTTGAAATAACCGAACGTGCATTTTTGCTTGTATAATCTTTACCGCATATAAAATCTGATTTACGTGGTAATTTTTTTATATAAGCAATAAAATCGGTTGGCATGGTAAGCGATATTCTGTTTGGATCCGTGCGTTTTGTTTTGAACGGATATATAAAAATTTTACCTGTTTTAAAATTAATATCCTGCCATTGAACCGACACAGCTTCTTTAATTCTTAAAGCAAAACTAAACATAAGCCAGCATATTGTTTTAATATGAGCCGGTTGAATTTGGTTTAATATTTTTTTTCTTTCATCGTTTGTAAAAAATTCTATATTTTTAATTAATTCTACAGGAGCGTCTTTTATAGGTTTTGCCGGGCTTTTTATATTTAACTCCAAAGTATTAATAGCGTAGGTCCACATGCTTTTAATTACATGTAGTTGTCTGTTTGTTGTGGACGGAACAACTGTTTTTCTGCGTTCCGCAATAAAACGATTTATATTTTCGTTATTTAATTCTTTTAAATATTTGATATGTAAAATTTCGTCTATTTGTTTTATTAATGTTTTAACCGCTGACGGTTCGATTTCGTTCGGTATTACATAATTGTTGTAATAAAGTTGACAAAAATGAGACCATAAAAGAGAATTGATATTATATTTATCGTTATAATCTGCTTTTGATTTTTTTAGATCCAATAAAAATTGTGCCTGCTCAAGTTCGGCTTCTTTTTTTAATAAACTAACACAAGTATGACGGCGAAAATGACCGTCAATATCGAAGTATCTAAAACTGAATTTACCGTTTCTTTCTTCTAATTCTTGCATTATATTATCCTTGCGAAATATTATCGCAGCTGTCTACAAATTTAGATATAAAATATATTGCTGTAATATCAATAATAACACCTATCAAATAAATAAAAGTTATTATAAAATTCTTGATAAGCAAAATGATTATTTCAAAAGGTAGTAATTCAATTGTAGAAAAAAAGAGTATAAGTTTTTTTACTAATGTATCTAATTTGAAGAAATAAGAGTATATAGATAATGACGATATTGCCATCCAGTGTAACACAGAAAACAAATAAACGAGCCCGATAACAACGATAATGCCTGCTGCTATAGATATATATTTCACAATATCAGTTTTATATTTTGTAATTTTTTCCGGATTTAACTTATTGACAAAATATCCAAATATAGCAATAAGAATAACAGCAACTGTTATCTCTTGTGGTATTCGCATAATTTGCAATATAATTATTTCGTTACATATAAAATAAAACGATACAGCTACCTGTAACCAAATTAAAAAATCAAAAAATATCGATAAGACGTTTTTCATTTTTTACCTTTCCTTAATTCTAATTCTTTTTTAAGCAATTCTATTTCCTTTTTAAGCAAAGCAATCTCTTTATCTTTTAAATCGTCTTTTTCTTTTTGAATTGTTTGGTTTACCGTGCCTTTGGAATTGACGTTAATTTGAATGTCTGAAAAATTTTTATTGTCATCTAATAAATCCTCTACAGATATATTTAGTGCCTTTGCGATTTTATTAATGTTTTTTATCGATGGTTTATATTTACCGGAACACCAACGAGAAACATTTTGTTTTTTCTGTTTAATCATACCGGCAAGCTCTGTTTCACTTACATTTTTTACGCTAAGGATGTAAATAAGTTTTTTTCCAAAATTCATTTTTTATCGTCCATAAAAAATTTACTTGACAAAAATAAATAAATAATGTAAATTAGTAATCACTAATAATCATTAGTAATCACTAAAATAATTGGCGAAAGGTAAAAAAATGCTTGAAACTCTTTTTTCTTATCACAAAAAAAACTTAATAAAAAATCATAGCAACAATAACAACGCAGTTATTGTATCTTTCGCCAAAAGAGAGCTATGAACGGTTGGCGGGTTACCAAGCATATCCCGCCAACTCCTATTAATTATAGCCGTTTTGTGCAGTTTTTGCAACGGTTGTAAAAGGTTTTAAGGGGGTTGTATGCAAGTAGCAAATGAAATTAAGCCCGATGTTAAGGATCTTTTTGGCGATAAATACGTCAACGCAGAGTATTTAAGACAGTTTTTCGGTTTAAAGGATAGAGACGGAGTTTATCATCGTATGAAGATTTGGGGAATTGCAGGTAAAAAATTCGGGAACGGTTTTAAGTATTGGAGTTTAAATAAAATTAAAAAGGAGCTGGACAAATGAAGGGTTATCAGGTTGATAAGGTAGGGAAATTATTGGAGAGAGTGTTAAGGTTTACTTATCACAAAACAAAAATCAAAAGAACTCCGTATTTAGACGGTATGATTATCCGCAATTATATTGTTACTCAAAAAATAAAAGGCAATACAGAGCTTTATAACGCTTATTTGCAATACACAAAAAACAAAACTGAAAAAATCGGCGTAGGTATGAGCAACGCCGGTGGTATGGGTTACGTAGTAGGAACATATCAGTTTGATTTTGATATTGCAAAAGCAAAATTAGACGTAATAAAAAAATATCAAGGAGAAGAAAAACATGTTTAGAATGATTTGGGCTGTAGTAAGAACAATTTTAATTCCGGCAGCGTTGGTTTGGTTTGTATGTAGTTTAAGTTGTGCATGGTATTTTAAAGTATTTATGATTTTATTTGTGGTTAATTCCGTGATTAATGATTACCGGATCGGCTATTGGAGAAACGAATTAAAAACAAGGATACATTTAGGAAGATGGTAATTGAAGTTGTAGAGCTACCTGTGTTTTATCAATGGGAAGACGGTAATTACGGCGTTAGAAAATTTAAGTTGGAAGTAATTGAAAGTAGTATTAAAGAGCAGTGTAAGAAGTGTTTTTTTAACCTGAATAGGTTTCATTGTCCTGCGGTGCCATGTGGAGCGTTCGCAAGGAAAGACGGTAAATATATTTATTTTAAGGAGACAAAATAATGGATATTTTAGATTTAAAAAAACAATTTTAACAAACAGCAGTGAAAGAGAAGGAGCAAGGTTATTGGATAGTTTGGCAAAATCAATCATTTTATCAAGTAAGGGCGAAGATGGCGTAAAACTAAAAGAAAAATATTTTGATATGTGCCGTAAGCAAGCTTTAAAAATTCTTGAAGAAGAAGGAACAACAGGAGCAAAAGCATTAATAGAAATTGAAAAACTTGATATTGAAATTAGCAAAGCAAAGATTGAAGTATTGGAAAAAGAGTTAAAGAAAAGAGAAGAAGCAAAACAAAAACACGAGGAAGAAAATGGAAAATAGTAAATCTGATAACAAAGAAATAAAAAAAGAAAAATGCGTAAAAATAGGTAATTTAATAATCGGGGAAAGAGGTTCGGGAAAAACAACCGAACTTTTAAAAATGTCAGCAAAAAATAAAGTTTACATATTGACAAGCAATTTGCAAAGGGTTTTTTCTCTTGCAAATTTAGCCGACGACATGAAATTAAATATTCCTTTTCCTATAAGTTTGCCTGAAGCAATCAATGGCAAACTCAAAGGATCATATATAAAAGAGCTTTATATAGACGACGTGGAAGGTGTTTTATATGAACTGTTAGGGGTAAAAATAAAAGCTATGACTATAGCTACCAAGGAGACAAAATAAAGGAATGAAAAAGTTTATCGAAATAAAACAACTGCGATATGTAACTAAACCGGCACCTCACAAATATGAGATATTCGCAGATAACCGATCAAGAATTGTAACAGAAGAGGTTATAACCAAATAAATAATACCTATAGACACTATTAAAAAAGTTTTTTGCCAAGAACCTACAGAACTTTTAATACGAGACGAGAAAGAAGGTCTTATTTATATTAAAGTAAAAAATTCTTACGAAGACATAAAAAGCAAAATGGGAGATTTGTTATGTTAATTTTTCATTTAAAGAAAGAGTGGTTTAACAAGGTAAAATCCGGAGAGAAAAAGTAAATGAATAAAATTGAATTTAATAAAAACTATACAAAATTACACAATCAAACAAGAGGATATTTAATCTGGGTTGGACTAACAGACGCTTTTTTACTTGAAAAAGAATTTATTGAATATGATACAGATAGTAAAGAGTCTATTCCTGACGGTCGATACTTGTTGCTTGTATTTATGGGAAACAAAGATATACCTTTTACGACATTACGAAAAGCGAATCCTGAGAATATAGAAAAATACGATAAGGGGATTAGAAAAGTTTGGGAAATCATAATAAAAAAATAAGGCTTAAAAGTAATATATATTATGCTCTTATAATACAAACACGATGTAGAACAAAATATACTAAAAATGGTTTGTATGATGGATTTGAGTATTATGAAAATAGAAGCGAATATGAGCCGGTAACAGAAGATAGAATAATACAATTAGCAAATTTAAGATTGCCGTATATTGCAGCAAGAGGATATATTTGTCCTGAGTATGTTGATAATTTATATGCAGCTTTAAAAGTTTTGAGACATAGCAAAGTAGTATTTGTGCATAATATAGAACGAATTTTAAAAGAACTTGAAGAGGAACAAAATAATAAGGGAGTGTCGTTCAATAGTAGGACGGCGGTCTCCAAAACCGTTGATGGTGGTGCGAATCCATCCACTCCCGTTTGCAAGAAAAAATAAGGTGGAAGAATGATTGAGACAGCAGAAATGATTTTAACTTGTAGCGGAAGAGGCGGAAAAACAAAAGCACTTAAAGAGATGTTAAAAGGGAAAAAAGTTGTGTTTGTTAAAGATAATTATAAGAATTATGAAAAAACATTAAAAAAAGAAGAAAATTATTACAGAGAACTCGAGAAAAAAACTATTTGTTTTAGTGAAGGGGTAGTATTTAAAGATAAAAAATTAAAAAAACTTTTCCAAAAACTTACAAAATTACACGAGAAAAACCGACAAAAATTATCAAAGGTTTATCTTATCACTATAGAGGGAAAATTTAATTGGAGAGATTATATTAATGATTAATACAATACTTAGATTGATTAAATATCATTACGAAAAAGACGAAGAGCAATTTAGAGATGTTTGCAGACAAACAATACTTGATTTTAGGGCAACAGATAAATTTGATTGTGCCGAAATGATAGCGGTGTATATGGGAGAAAGAAAAGGACATGTTTGGAGTGCAACGGATCCGGAAAATGAAATTGAAAAAATGAAACGAGAAATAAGAGAACTTGAAGAACGATTAAAGAAGAAAAAAGATTTGTTTGTTAAATTTTTACAAAGGAAGCAACTGAAATGAAAATATTAAATCTGTATGCCGGAATTGGCGGAAACAGAAAACTATGGGGGGGGGAGCACGATATAACGGCAGTAGAATTGAACCCGGAAATCGCAAAAATTTACAAAGATTTTTTTCCGAACGATAATGTGATAATTGGTGACGCACACGAATATTTACGTTTGCATTTTAGAGAATTTGAATTTATCTGGGCGTCTCCACCATGCCCGACACATAGTGATTTGCAATTATTAAATTATCACAATATAAATAAAATAGTTTATCCGGATATGAGACTTTATCAAGAAATAATACTTTTAAAGCGTTTTTATTCAGGTAATTGGGTTATAGAAAATGTTAAGCCATATTACAAACCTTTAATCGCTCCAACCTTTGAACTAAACAGACATTTTTTTTGGAGCAATAAGTTTATTCTTGTATATAAACAAAAAAGTTGCTTTACAGAGATCAAAGATAATGAAAAACAAATGCAGAAGTTATACGGATTCAATTTAAAACCTTATAGAAAAAAATTTGACAAGATTGTTTTTCGTCAAATTTTAAGAAATTGCGTAATACCGGAAATAGGTAAATATATTTTTGAGAGGATAGCAAAATGATAATTTTAAATTTTATCGGAGTTGTTGTAATGCTTGGTTTTTTAGCTCATGCGGTTGATAACTTAGAAAATAGATTAAAAAAAATAGAAGAAAAATTAAAAAACAAAGGAGAAGTAGAATGCCAATAACCACAAGAGATAAAATTCAGGCAGTAAAAAGAGAATTAGGATTTAGAAAAAAAAGTATATCCTAATTTGGTTTTAGCTAAGAAAATGACACAAACTCAGGCAGACAGACAAGTTGCGATATTCGAAGAGATTTTAAAAGATTATGAAGATTTGCAGCAACGAGAAAACAAACAAATGAAATTATTTTAAGGGTGCAAAATGAAAGAATTTCCTCAAGATTTAAACGCTGAACGAGCTATAGTAGCTTGTATGGTTGTAAATTCCGATACTATCGGCGAAATTTGCTTAAGATTAAACGAAAACGATTTTTATATGGGAATACACGCAGACATATTTAATGTATGTAAAAAACTATGGACGAACGGGCAAAGTGTCGATCTTGTTACGGTAAACAACGAATTAAAAAGCAATAAAATTTACGCCGAAAAAGGCGGTCCGGTTTGGCTTACTAATTTAATTAATAACGTCCAAACTACGGCGGGATATAGAAGTTATATCGATATTGTGCGAGAAAAAAGCATATTGAGAGCAACTTTGAAAGCGGCAATGCAAATTGCAAACGATGTATCAGAGCAAACCAAAACTGCAAAAGAAATATTAGATAATGCACAACAAGAATTATTTGCCGTTGCAAGTGAAAACGTTAAAGATAATAGTTTGACGGAGATTTATAAAGATATTGTTTCGGCGGTGCAAAACATCGAATACTTGCATAGCAACAGGTCCGCTGTGCCGGGGCTTGCAAGCGGATTTATCGACTTGGACAAAAGGATTGGTGGATTTCAAAACGGAGAACTGATAATTATTGCAGGGCGTCCGTCCATGGGAAAGACGGCTTTTGCGTTGAATATTGCCGAAAATGTGGCTACATCAGGTAAAGCGGTTGCGGTGTTTAGTTTAGAAATGAGCCGTAAGTTGTTAATACAAAGATTATTATCATCCGTAAGCGGTATGAGTGCAAGCAAACTGAAATACGCAAATATTGCAGATAATGAATGGGCTGAATTATCTAATGCAGCTCAATCATTAGGAAGTATGAATATTTTAATTGACGACAGTGCTGATTCTACGGCTTTTGATATTCGAAGTAAGAGTCGAAATTGTGCAAATAAATTAAAAACCAAAGGAAAGCATTTAGATTTGATTGTAATTGATTATTTACAGCTTTTAAGGGGAGATAGTAGCATTAAAGATAAAAATAACCAAATAGCTGATATTTCGAGGCAATTAAAAAGTTTGGCAAGGGATTTGGATGTGCCTGTTATTGTTTTAAGCCAACTTTCAAGAGCTCCTGAGCAAAGGGGAGTAAAAAACTCTATTCCGGTGTTAAGTGATTTAAGAGATTCCGGAGCGATTGAACAAGACGCAGATGTTGTTTTGTTTGTGTGGCGTGAGGGATATTATAAACCGAACGACGATACGGTGCAAAGAAACGCCAAAATACGAATAGGAAAAAACCGTAACGGTGCGTGTGGCGATATAGATTTAATATTCGAAGCAACACAAACTAAATTTTTTAATAAGGAGAATGAGCAATATGGATGATTTATTTGAAAATAAAAGAAAAGGTTTAATCGACGTTGAAATATGGGAAAGATTAGCAGGGCTTAGGATCGCAGGAGAAACACATCAGGTGTTATATGTAATATTGGCTAAGACTTACGGCTACGGTATGAATAAAAATTGCATAGAAAACATCGAGTTTGTAGAACTTACCGGATTAGGTGTTACAAACGTTTTAAGAGGTTTAAAAAACCTACAGAATATGGGAATAATAATAAAAGAAAAAGTAGGCAAAAAAAACTATTTTACGGTTGTAAAAAATACGAAAAAGTGGCAACAAATTATCAATATTGATAATGCGGTTGAAAATTCAAATAAAAATCAAAAAAATAGCTTAAAGATAGACGATAACCAAGAAAAAAAGGATGTTAAAATTATCAATATTGATAACAATTTGAATAACGAAGAAAAAAAAGAACAAATTATCAATATTGATAACACGCTTGAAAATTCAAAAAACGACTTAAAAATCAATAATAATTTACAACAAAATAAGGAAATTATCAATATTGATAACAAACAAGAAATCAATTCAAAAATCAATGCAAATTTGAATGAATACGAAATTACAAAAAAAAGTTTTTATAATAATATATATATAAATAATATTAAAATTAATATCGAAGATATTAATAACAAAAAATCATTAATCAATTCTGATAACGCAAGTAAAAGACTTTTAGGTTATTGGTGTATGTTGTTTCAGTCCGAATTTAATAATCAATTTAAATGTAATTTTAAAAAAGATATGAGCATAATGAACAGAATATTTACAACTTATGGAGAACTTAAAGCGGCTTATATTATTAAAGAATTTTTTAAGCTTGCGACGAATAAATCTGCTTGGCAATATAATAAATTTTCGTTGGAAGTATTAGAAACATCCTGTAATCAAATTTGTGTTGCAGCAGTAAATAAGAGAAAAGAACAAGAAAAGCAAAAAGAACAAACACAACATATAGATATTAAAGAAAATAAAACACAAGATATAGTATATAAGACTGTGAATTTTAATGTAATGATGGCAGATTTAAAAAGTAAATACGGACAATTTGAAGCACTTAAACATATAGACGAATATAAAAAAAATTGGAAACAAGAACTTACGAGACTTGTGCAAGTTTTAAAAATTATCGTGCATAGGTAAAAAATATGTTGACATTTTTTTTAAAATATATTAAAATCAAATCGGCGAAAGATAAAAAAATGCTTGGAAGGACATTTTTTTCTTTGGCTTTTTTTATTTGCAGTTATAATAATTTAACAAATATAGACGGTAATAAGCAGAGTTAAACTCTGTTTATTGCCGTCTTTTTTTATTTTATGACGAGAAAAAGACAAAATTTGTTGTTTGATATAGACGAATATAAAAGCAAAGCTCCAAAGATAAAATTGATTCCGGATGAAAAGTTTTACAAGTTTGTTAGACGAAAATATGTAGAACGGAAAATATCCGTTAATTATAAAAGCAAATTAAGATCAACAGAATATAACAGCTATTTGAAATTTGAAAAAAAAGCAAAGATAACCGCTTTAGGACGATATACCAAAATTGAAAGATTTGTTATTTTTTTACATTTTCAACTTGGTTACGGTCGTCGAAAAATACATAAGTTGATAGGTGTAAGCGAACGGCGGATATATGCTTTACTTTGCGAAATTAAATAATACCGTATTTGATACCGGTATAATGATTTTATCGTCTATAAAATTAAGATTTTAGAAGTTAAAAATATTAGGTTGTCGTGCATAAAAAACAATATGGAAAATACTGAAAATTTAGAAAAAATCAATCTCCCTGAAACAACAGTCAATGCAATAGTTTCTGACCTTTGCATAGGGCTTGTTTCGCACGACAAAATTGCAAAAAAACACAAAGTATCGCCTGATACAATAACTAAGATAAACAGGCTCTTTGGGGAGAGAATAGGACAGGTAAAAAAGGAAATTCGAGACACCGTCCTTGCTACAACAAAAAATTGGGCGACAAAGACCGTCGAGAGTCTGCAAGATATAACAAAGGATATATTGACGGAAATAGGGCTTAAAAAGAAGAGAGAAAAAGCCTCATTAAGTCAATTAGCTATGGCGATGGCTATAGCAATAGATAAAATTCAATTGCTTTCAGGCGGAGTAACGCAACGCACTGAGACCGTAAAAATGACAAGTAAAGCCGAAATTATAGATATTTTAACCGACGGAAAACGACAAAACCAAAAAAGTATTGAAAATTCAACAAGTTTTGAGAGTGCTAATTTTGAAAAAAATAACGAAAAAAACGAAGATAATTCAAAAGTTACAAAAGTTTTAATTAAAAATATATTGAAAAATGAATCAAATTTAATGAATTAGGTGGTCTTTGGCAACTTAACATAACGTGAGTTATAGGAACAAAGCTCGTTTTTGCGGTAGTTATTTTAAAGGGTTGAATTTGACCTTTTAAGGAATGTTTTAAACTGATTTGGCGTGTGATAAAAAGTAAATTTATCGTGCATATATGTATTTTACATGATAAGTTTTAAAATGTCAATAGATGTCTGTATCAGGATCAGACAAAACAAACAATCGCACAAGCCATATCAGACACACAAACAAGCAAAAATAAAGCAAAGTTTCCGACGATAAAACAAAGAATTTGACGCCTGAACTTAACATAATATCAAGTTCGGCACCGGACACGGTTGCCGGTAGGTCCCGACAGCGGCTCCGGCTTATAAAATGTCAGCCTTACAGAGAGTTTTTTATAAAAAGCGAGATAATAAGGTAATAAAAACAATTTAATTTTGTTTTGGGCTAACGGAAAGGCTGAAATTTTAAGAGATTTATCTTTGTTGGTATAAATTAATGCTGTTGTAGTTTAAGCGGTTAAAATTTCAATGACTTTAAATCTGTCCACCGATAGATTTAGACAATTGACGATGTTTGTTCGAATCAAACCAACGGCGTTTTTAATTTTATCAGTTTTGATAATTTCGAGTTTTTAAGAAATTAAAAGCCTTTTATTAAGTGGTAGATTTTGAAAAAATTTTTTTTAAAGCCGGGCGGATTATCAATATTGATAATTTGCAAAAAAGCAACTTGCCAGCAACTTAAATTTACGACGATAAAATATATTTTTTCTTTTTTTCTCGGCTTAAAAAGCAACTTAAAAGGATAAGCAGATGAATTGTATTGATTGTAATTTTGCCACTGTGGAAGATAGTAAAAAAGGAACTTACTTTTATTGTGCAAAATTAAGAAAGAAAATAGATAGACCGTTTAGGCGGTGTATGGATAAAAAGGCAAATTTAAAAGACAAACATATTGATTTGTATATGAGATTGTATAAGAAATATACAACAAAACAGATTGCCGATAAATTCGGGTGGAGTTATAACAGGTTATACGCTTTTATACAAAATAATTTGTTGCCGATATAATGCTTTCTTAGTTTAGACGGAAGAACACCAAAGAACCGGTGTATTTGGGAGTGTAGGTTCGAATCCTACAGAAAGCGAAAAACATAGAAAAAGTTTTTTAAAAAAAGGAGACAGAAACAAAATGGTTGATTTAAACAGTGTAACATTATCAGGCAGAGTTACTGCCGATAGTGTGCAAAGAATGACTAACTCAGGAAAAGAGCTTACAAGTTTTGCGATAGCTTGTAATGACGATTACAAAAACAAAAATACGGGCGAATGGGTAAACAGAGCTTATTTTTTTAATTGTGTTATTTGGAAACCGATAGTATTAAAAAAAGGAGAACCGGTTATTGTTACAGGAAAACTTGAAACAAATACTGAAGAGTATAACGGAGAAAAAAGGACGTATATTAAAATTTCGGCAAACAGGGTTATGAAAGTTATTGTTGAAAAGAAAAACTCCGAAAATACGGCACAGTCTGACACGCAACAGCAAGATAACAGAGCCGTTGAGGAAGACGATATACCGCCGTTTTAATGCTGTCTCCTTAAAATACAGCATGGCTCCGTTATTTTAACTTTTTCTGGCGGAGCCAAAACGGCAGGCAGAAAAATAAAAAATAAGAGGATATTAAAATAATGACTTTTAAACAGTTTGTAAAAATTGCCGAAGTTGCAAAAGATAACGGATATAGAGAGTGTTATATTAAAAAAATAAATGCTTCTTTTTTGTTTAAGAAAAATATTTATTTTAACATGAGCGGAATTTACAGATATGAAAAAGGCAGGTTTGTTGTAGTTTGTGATTTTGAAAAAGTAAAAAAAGAAACAGCAGAAAATATTTGTAAATTATTAGGGTTTGAATTTAAGGAGACAAAATAATGACAGACGAAAAATTTGAACAAGTAGTAAAAAATCGTATAGAAAAAATAAAAAATGTTTTAGGTAATAAAGCCGAAGAATATGCAAGCAGAATTGACAGATTGCATAATTTTAACGAAGCAAGAAAGATTTTTAGATGTGAGACAAAAGAATACGCTTTACTCGGTATGCTAAACAAACATTTGGTAAGCGTTGTTGATATGATTGAAAAATGGGAAAAATACGGTATTTTACCAAGCGTAAGTATGGTTGACGAAAAAATAGGCGACACTATCAATTATTCGATTTTACTTGAGGCTTTATTTTTGGAAGATATTTTAAATAATGCAACAGAAAAAAATACGAACGGAACGTGTCATTGCGGAAAACACGAAGATAAGCCGAACGACGATGTAGAAACAAAAGAAGTCTTTGTAAGAGAAAAATGTATAGTTGTAAGGTTTAATGATAAAACAAATATAAATCAGCCGCTTAAGTGTCAGTGTGGCAATGAATTTTATATTGATAAAGTAGTGCACGGATATATTTTTCAATGTCAAAAATGCAAGCAACATTTTATTTTACAAGAGGATAAAAATGGTTAAAAAATATGCTGTTGTAGAAGTAAAACAAGGAGACTGTATATTTAGACAATTTGACACTTTTGAGGGAGATTATTTTTGCAATCATGATAAAGTGTGGCTTGACAGTAAAAACGATTGTAAAGGATGTAAATATAAAGATTGCGGAGAAACCGCAAAACAAATTAAAAGTAAAATAAAAACGGCTTTAATGAGAGAAAAAATTTTTAGTTTTGAACAGATAAAAACGGCGGTAAATGCCGTTATGAATTTTGTGGGAACAAAGGAATAATATTATGCCAAAGTTTTCAGAACAAAGTTTTTCGTTGCTTAGACAATGCCATAGAGATATACAAGTTGTTGCTATGGTTGTTATAGAAAAAATAGATTTTACTATTTTATCTTCTACTATAAGAACAAAAGAACAACAGGCACAGTATGTAAAAGAAGGTAAAAGTAAAACAATGAACTCTAAACATTTACTTGTTCCATCACAGGCGATTGATATTGCTCCTTATCCGATTGATTGGAAGAATAGAGAAAGGTTTGCATATTTAGCTGGATATTGGTTAGGAGTAGCTGAAAGATTTAAAAGCTTAGGACTTATAACGTCAAATTTCAGATGGGGCGGAGATTGGAACAGAAACGGAGAAACAAAAGACGAAAAATTTTCAGATATTCCTCATATAGAAATTATATAAAGGAGAAAAAAACTATGGCAAAGAAAAAAGAAGAGCAAAAACAAGAAGAAAAAACAGTAATGGAAGAGGTCGGAGTAAATCCAACAAACGATATTGAGCAAGAAAAACCTAAAACAAAAGAGACGCAAAAAAAATGTGGAAGATGTGGAGCCGAACTTATTAGCGGTAAAACAGAATGTCCCGTATGTTTAGCTCCTGTAAATTGGGAAAGATAAAATTTTTATTTAAGGAGTAAAACACAATGATAAGAGATTTAAGTAATGCTAAATGTAGTTTTGGATATTTTGAGGCAAGCACTGCTATCAGAAGTATAAAAATCCCTAATGACGCAAAAGGTGTAAAAGTTTTTTGCGAAACGGATACGGTTTTTTTTAATGTAGACGCTGATCCGGGAACACCGGGAGACAATACTTTGACCGCAGGCGGATTTGCTGTTGCCGGAATATTGGAGCCGAGAATTTTGCAAGACGGAGTTGATAGAACATTTAGGATAAAAGCTGCAAATACATGTTCTGTATTAATTGAGTTTTGGGGATAAATAAAAAAATGGATTTTACAACATTATTAAAAGATTTTGGTGTTGTTGGTATTTTTGCAATGCTTGTTGTGGCGGTTGCAAAATGGGGTATGAATTACATTGATTCCATTAGACAAGACGCAAAAAACGAAAAAACCGAGCTTATGAATTTTATAACAAAGCAACAGGAATTAGTTAATAACAGTTGGAAAAACATTGAAGAATTGACAGTTGCAATTAAACAATTGTCAGCTGATATAAAAGCACAGGAGCATAAACAACAATGACAGAAAAAGACAGAAAAAGAGTTGTTTTACATGAGATATTAAACAAAGAAGAAGGAACTGTTTTAATTTCTTTTTTAGAAGAAAAAAAACAGCAATGTTTAAACAAAATGTTAAGTTATGAAGATAGTAATAAAATTTTTGCCGAGTATAGCAAAGTTAAAAGTTATAACTTGTTAATACTTGAGCTTTTAAGTATTAAAAATTTAAATAATGAATCAAAGGAGACAGAAAATGCCGGGAATTGAAAACCAAATAAGTAAAGCAAAAAGTGTTGAAGAACTTGAACAGCTTGAAACACAAATAACAGAAGAAAATAAAGATAACGGCGGTAGCAATGATACGCCGCCAAACGCTGATAATAATGATAATGTTGACAACAATGCAAATAACAACGACACAGAAGACAATAACGAAGATAATAACGAAGACAATCAAGACGGTAGCGAAAATAACGACAATGATAATACTGACAATAATGAGGATAATGCCGACAATAGTGATAATAAAAACAACGAAAAAACAAAAAAGAAAACTCCTATTACGGATGATATAAGAAAAAAATATAACATACCGGAAAAGTTTAAATATATCGAAGATGTGGTTGAATGGGGTAGGCAGGCTGAAAAAAGTAAATCTTCGGCGTTGACAGAAAGAAACGATGTAAAAGCTGAAAACGATAAGTTAAAACAAAGACTTGAGCAGTTGGAGCAAGCTGTTAAAAAAGTGGAAGACAAACAGAATGAACCGACTGAAGAAGAAAAACAAAAAATGATTGATAAGTTTAACGAAGAATTTATGAATAATCCTATCGAGGCTATTGAAAATATTGTTAAAAAACTTCAAATTGACGTTAAACCAAAAGATAATAAAGACGAAAAAGCAGAGATTGAAAAACAAAAAGTTGCTTTTGAAAAAAAAGCTCAAGCCGAATGGGATGATATAGCCAAAGGTATGAGCCAAGAAGAAAAAGAAGAGTTTGCAAAAGACTGTAAAAAAATAACTGACGAATATCCGGAAATAACATCTTTGTATATAGTAAAGGATATTTTAAAAGGACGTAAAGCTGAAGAAGAAAGAATACTTAAAATAGAGCAAGAAAAGAAAAACAAACAAAAAGTTGCGGCAGCAGCAGCGGCACCAACTAAAACGACTACGAACGAGAACGATATAATTGAAAAGATTAATAAAGTTAAAAACAAAAAAGAATTAGAAGAACTTGAAAAAAGTATGAATTAGAAATTTAAAAATTTGTTTGGCAGATAGCGGGACCTTGTAAGTTTGCTTACAGATAATCCTTTAAACTGCTAACAAAAATTTAAAATAAAAACTCAAAAATAAAAGACCTCTGTTTATTTTACAGAACAATCTTAAATTGAGCGAAGAAGTAAGCAGTAAAAGCAAGATTTTAAGAATTGCAAAAAAAATTAAACGGAGGGATTTTATCATGTCAGTAACAACTACATCCAACTTAAGCCCTTTTGTGCAGGCTTATTATGACAAAAGATTGTTGCTTATGGCAAAACCTTTAATGGTAGCTGAGCAATTTGCACAAAAAAGAACACTCGAACAAGGAAAAGGTAAAACGATATATTTTACTCGTTACCAACCTTTACCTAAAAACAAAACTCCTCTTCAGGAATCGGCAACAGGCGGAATAACCAACAAAGCCCTACAACAGCAGGAAATATCTGCAAATATTAACTGGTATGGCGATGTTGTTGAAATTTCCGAAATCGCTTCTCTTACCGCACTCGATAAAGGTGTAAAAGAGAAAGTTGATATTGTGGCAAACGCATGCGGCGAAACAATCAATAGTTTAATCAATGACGAAATCGGAACAGGTTTTATCAGAAGAAGAGCCGACGCAGACGGAACATATCAAAAAGATGTTGTTTCTACTGCAGCAGGAACAAAAACAACAATTATTTCTTCTTCTTTAACCGAATCAAATGATCACTGGAACGGCGGATATGTAACATTTACAGATCCTACAAAGCCGAACTACGGTATTACCGTAAAAGTTACAGACTTTGACGCTTCAACAGATACTTTAACCGTTGACGCTTTGCCTGTAGCCGTTCCTTCCGGTGCTTCGTTTAGAGTTGTTGTAGGAACAGGTATTGCTGCAACCGATGTGCTTTCTTCTACCGCAATTAAACTTGCAAGAAGAGATCTCAAAAGAGCAAAAGCTATGCCGTTCGAAGATGGAAAATATGTATGTATTGTTGATCCTGACACGGAATACGATTTTATGAACGATTCCGAATGGAAAGATGTTAAGAAGTATCAGGATAAAAAAGATATATACGAAGGCGAACTCGGCGAATGGTATGGAATAAGGTTTGTTTCTGCAACAGAAGTGTATAGAGAATCAGTTGCGGGCGTAGCAAGTGAAACAGGTGCTGTGCACGTAATCACACTTTTAGGAAGAGAAGCATTCGGCGTTGTAGATCTTGACGGAGTAAAGAGAAAAATCATTGTTAAAAATCCTCAAGATTTGGCACAACCTTTGGAAATGACCGGAACGGTAGGTTATAAAGTTCCGTTTGTGGCAAAGACATTGAACGGCGTGTTTGGTGTAAACATCCTTTGCGGTGCAACTGCCTAAACATAACAAAGAGCAAGGGAGATTTTCTCTCTTGCTCTTTTACAAATAAAGGAGATGTAAACAGATGTCAAAAGACAAAAAGATAGCAGAAATAGAAAAACCAAAACAAAGTATTTATTTAGACAACAAAGAAGTAGAAAATATACCCGATTTTAAAGTTAATGAAAAAGTAGTTGTAAAAGGGTATGGCAGAGTTAAAAGCGTTTCGCATTATCAGGAAGAAGACGGAGACAGATACACAATGACGGTAGAGTTTGACGACATAAAAGTTTTAAAAAGTGATTTAAGTAAAATCGAGCAAGTAAAAAGTTTGAAAGAATTAAAACAATTAGAACAAGAAATGTAGAAATAAAAAAAATAAAAAAGGAGACAAGTAAAGATATGGAATTTTTAAAACAGATTTTTATAAATGGCGGATGGGTAATTTTATTTTATTGTTTGGTTAGAATCGGAATTTGGATTGTAAGAAAAACAGAAACAAAGACAGACGATGTTATATTGGATAAATATGTTAATCAGGCTGTCAGTTTTGCGTTAAAAATCATACCGCAAAACTCAAATGTAAATTGGGTTAAGTTTGTTGGTAATGCACTTGGAAAATTTAACGAAGCATACACAAAAGAACAAGGAGACGCTCCGGACATTACAACAATTGAAAAAGCTAAAAAACTTATAGAAGAAATTGCAGATAATATTGAACTTAAAAATATTAAAGATGTGTTAGATCAATACAAAAACAATGAAGATTTTAAATGACTGTTTAGGTTGTGGAAAGTAGGTAAAGCAGGAATTTGTTATTACAAAATCAAAAACAGTCCGTATATGCCAAAAATAGAATTTACAAGCAGGTTATATATGCCAATAAGTAACGAGTTTATAGACGGGAAATTCATAAAACTTACTTGGCGATTTTAAAAAAGAGGTGGTTACAATGGGTTATGAAGACGGAGTAAGAAATACAGGAAGAACAAGAGTAGGCGGCAATAACGGCGGAAACGTAGGAGTTGTTGCTTTAATTGCAATGGGCGAAGAACCGTCAACACCGTATGTAAGAGGCAGCAAATGGTTTTATAACGATAAAATATATACTGCACTTACAACAACAACAAAAGACAGCGGAGTTGATCCTGACAGCAGAATAGCATACTTGTATAACGGAACTTACTATTATTGGAACGGCGAAGAATTACAAGGACAACCTGAAACAAACCTTGTGCATATTACAGGCACCGAAGAGATAACAGGTAACAAAGATTTTTCAGGAGAATTAAAAGCGGTAACTCAGCCGATGGACGATATTAGCAGAAAAGTAGCAACGACGGCTTTTGTGTTTAATCATATAGAACAAGTATATAAAAGTGCTACAAAGTTGGGTGTATTGATTAAATACGATGGAACTATCACAAGACTTGGCGGTGCTACAAGTATGGATTTTAGCCCTTCATCCGATACAGAAGCAGGAACAGACGATTTTAAAGATCATCCTATTTACAGCAAATTTGATTGTATTGTTAATTATAATCCTCAGACACAAGTAAGAACAATGTATGTAGAGGGAACCTATGAGTTTGAACAATACAAAAATAGCGAGGGATGGGATAGATTTGTTGCTAAAAGAATATTTTGGCACAAAAGCCAAATTACCGACGACGGTATTGAAATATGGCTTAGTGATTCGCCTGAGCAAGGTTATGAAGTAGCTCCGGGGTTTAAAGACGACGACGGAAATTTAAAAGAATATATCTATTACGGCAAGTATGAGGTATGTTATCCCGAGGGAGCAGACGACAATGGTTGTTGCGTAAGAAAAGATTGTATTCCTTTAACTTATAAAACAAACCAACAGTTTGAGGCGTTGCTCAGAGCAAAAACGCAAAGACTTATGAACCTAAACGAAATAACCGCCATACAATTACTTGGTATAGTTAAATATGCAAGTTTGAATTGGCAATATTCCGTAGGACAAGGTATAAGCGAGGGATGGAAAGAAACAAAAGTTGCCGTTGCTCAGAGTAATGAAAACAGCATAATAATTTTGGCTACAAATTGGGTTGCAAGTTTGGAACAAGATATTACAAATAATATTGTTTATGTGAATACGTCGTCAACAGGATATAAAATTTCGAGTGTAGAAGATGTTACCGAAACAATAGACGGCGTTGAAACAGCTTGTAAAAAAATAAATATCGATACCGAAATTACTACTACGGTAAACCAAACAATATATTTAGGATTAAGGGCTTCCGGCGGAGCAGACGCAATACTCGGCGACGACGGATATTATACGGCAAACGGAGCAATAACCACAACAACAAGAAGACCTATGAAAGTTATGGGTATATGTGAGTGGTATGCTAACGAAAACAAAGCCGTGGGCGGTATGGAAAACATTGTTGCTGACGGAGTGGCTACGGTATATGTTAATCCAAAACCAAATAACAGCGATTACGCTTACACAAATACGGCAAACAATAAAAATTGGACAGCTGTAGGAAATATAGGAACAAGCGAGGGATGGGATAAAAAGTTTGTAGCTTTAAGCAGCCTTGCTTTATTTGCTTTCTTGCCATCGAATACCGGTGTTACAAGAGTGCAAAACGTAAAATATTTAACCGACGACTACAGTTATTTAACAGCGTCAGCAGGACAAAAGTCGGCTTGGTATGGCGGCCTTTGCCACAGCGGGGCGGTTTGCGGGGCTTTCTGCTGGGCTTTGAGCGTCGGGCTTGGCAATGCGGGGCGGAATATCGGTGCCCGCTGTGTTTTACAGTGAGCCTTTTAGAAAAGGGTTGTTAAGGGAAAAAGGCACGCAGTGCCGCCTTTTCCCTTAAAGCTAAAGAAATAAAAACTTGTTCTTTAAATAGAGGTAAAACAGGGATTAATCCCTACGGGTTATACAAAATGGCGGCAATTGCAACAACGGGGCGAATTACGGGGCTTTCTACTGGAATTTGAACAACGGGCTTGACAATGCGAGGCGGAATAACGGTGCCCGCTGAGTTAATATCTTAAAAACTTGGAGTAAAAATATTTTCTATTGTTTGTATAATCCGCACCACTTGGTGAAAATAAGACAACAAAAGGCAGGGTTAGTATTTCGTTTTTAACGAATAGAAAACTCTGAAAGATATAAACACTATAAGAAGTGTAAAAAAAGATAAAAAAACAGGAAATAAAACGAAATGAAAAGAGTTGGAAATTTGATTACCAACGAGAAAATTACAACAGAGTATTGTAAACGGATAATTTTAAAAGCCGCAAAGTTTAAAACTAAAAGAAACAGTGTTAAAAAAGTTTTAAACAATATTGATTTTTATGCGGAAGAATTAAAAGAGATGGTTTTAACACAAACATATAAACCGTCGCCTTATACCGTATGTAATATAGTCGACCAACCGTCAGGCAAGCGTAGAGTATTACACAAACCTGTATTTTATCCGGACCAGTGTATACACCATCTGTTAATTGATTTGGTGTATGACAGATTGTTGAAAAGATTGGATCCATACGCTATTGCTTCAATTCCGGGGCGTGGTATTCATTACGGTTACAAAGCAATTACAAGATGGCTTAATACCGACAAAAAAGGAACGAAGTGGTGCCTTAAATGTGATATTAAAAAATGTTACGACAATATAAAACCGCAGTATGTTGTAGAGTGCTTTAAACGTTTTATAAAAGATAAAAAATATTTAAAACTGTTACAAACAGTAGCATTTAGTATGAAAAGTTTACCGCTTGGAAATTACACAAGTGCATGGTTTGAGAATCTTTTGTTATTAAAATTAGATACAACAATAAGACAATCGGACGGAATTAATTATTATTTGAGATACGTTGACGATTTTATTGTGCTTTCAAGCAATAAAAGAAAATTACGCAGATTATTACCTACCATAGTGGAAATATTACAAAAAGCAGAATTAAAACTTAAACAAAATTGGCAAATTTTCAGAACCAAAGTAAGAGGGATTGATATGCTCGGTTACAGGTTCTTTTATAATTATGTTTTACTTAGAAAAAGAAATTTATACGGATTATACAGAACATTAAAACATTATGTTAAAAAACCGTGTAAATATTGGGCTACAAGATTAAGTTGCAGACTTGGCGGATTAAAATGGTTTAGCAGTTTTAAGTTGGAAAATTACATAAATTCAAAAATAAATTATAGTCAATTAAGGGGGTTGTGTAAATGAGCAAAATAACGGTTGATGTAGTGCCACAAGATAATGTTGATGTTAGACAAACAGATAGATTTACGGAAGTTTTGTTGTTTAAAAATGCGGTTGAAAAAACCGTTGAAACCGAAAACGGACAAAATAAAACCGTATATGAAGTTGACGCAGTAAGATTGATATATCCGAAAGTTGCAAATATAACAAAAGAGAGTATTGTTGCTCATTTTGATTATTATTGGAACAAGGCAATTGAAGCCGATGTAATTGCAAACAAAGAATTAAAAATAAACAGATTAAAAAAGTTGCTTGAGGCGACCGATTATGAAGCAATTAAGTATGGCGAGGGCGTAATAAGTCAAGAGCAGTATGCAGCACTTGCACAGGCAAGAGCCGCATGGAGAACCGCAATAAATGCTTTGGAACAATGCACAACAATTGAACAAATTGAAGCCGTAGAATTTTCAACAAGTATTCCGAAAATAGGAGCATAATGTTTGAAAATATAGAACCTATCAGATTTGACGAGTTTGTAAAAGCGAATAATATTGACTTGGAAAGTTTATCGCTTGATAAGCTGAATGCTTTGCTTAATTATAAATATGAACTTGAAGACAGAGAAAAAAACTACGGAATATGTTATTACCGTCCGCAACCGTATCAGCAAAAGTTTCATAACAGTTTTAAAAAAGTGAGACTTGCTTTAGGTGGCAATCAGACAGGTAAAACAGAATGCGGATGTGCCGAAGATATAAGAATTGCGTTAGGACTTGGTAATACAATTGAAAAAATGAAGTGCAGACCGCCATATAAATTAAGAGTATGTGCGAACGATTTAGACAAAGGTATTCAAGAAGTTATTGTAAGTAAATATCAAAAATTGATTCCGCCCGAAACATTAAAAGGAAGACCTGCAAAGTATTCGGGCGGACAATGGAAGAAGATATATTTTAAAAACGGTTCTACTATCGAACTTATGAGTTATGAACAAAAAACCGATTTATATGAAGGTTGGACAGGACACGGATGTCATTTTGACGAACCGCCGCCACAGGATAAATATACGGCTACAATAAGGGGTTTAATGAGATTTGACGGAAAGGTATGGATTACGGCAACTCCTTTAAATGAACCTTGGATATATGACGAGATTTATTTAAAAGGTTTGCATGGCGACAAAGATACCGATGTGTTTGAATTTTCGTTGTTTGACAATATTTATTTGACAGATAAAGCAAGAGAATTTTTTATAAGCCAAATACCGGAAGAAGAAAGAGAAGCAAGAGTTTACGGCAAATTTAAACATTTGTCCGGGCTTGTTTATAAAGAGTTTTGTGCCAAACATATAATGAAAAGTTTTGATATACCTGAAAATTGGGTAAGAATTTGTGCTATGGATTATCATAGCCAAAAAGATTGTGTAGTTGTATGGGTAGCGATTGACGAAAAAGACAGGGCGTTTGTTTACGATGAACTTGTTACAGGCGGAACGGTTAAAGAGATTGCCGAGAAAATTGTAGCTAAAGAACAGGAAACAGGCGGACCTGCCGAGTATAGATTTATTGATTCTATTTCGGCAACACCTGACAGAATATCAGGAAGAAACGCACAGAGAGAGTTTGGAGCTGAAGGATTAAGATTGAAATGGAATCTTGTATTTAGATCTTCTACAAAAAATTTTGTTGTAGGTAAAAATGCGGTATGTGAATATTTGCATATAAACGCTAACGGCGAACCGAATATGTATTTTTTCGGAGATAAATGCAAACAACTTATAAGTTGTATGGGTAAATATGTATGGAGCGAACCGAACAGACAAACAGCAATTAAAGAAAGACCTAAAAAAGTTTATGACGATTTGCCTGACGCTTTAAGATATGCACTTGTATTGAAAATTAAATATAAACACGGTAAAGCATTTAGAGCTATTGAGCAAGATAATTATGTTTATAATTCGGGTAGTGTTACCGGTTACGGGTTAGGACAATAAGGAGAAAAAACATGAATAAAGAAAAATTACACCAAAAGGCTTTGAATTTTGTTTTAACTACTTTTTCAAGGTATTCTGAAAGATCAGAAACCGAACAAAAGTGGATTGATTACGATAAGCTATATAATAATAAATATTCTAAAAAAACCTATGTCAACGGTGTAGCTAACTTGTTTGTGCCCGAAACAAGAAAAGCGGTAAGAACTTTATTGAATTTTTGCGACGAATGTTTGTTTGCAAAAAAACCTAACTTTAAGTTGCAAGGTGTAGGCGGACCGAATGACGAAAAGAAAGCCGAAATAAATACAAAAATTTTAAATTTACAGCAACAGAAAATAAACTTTAGAACAAAAGTAAGACGTTTTTTAGAAACAGCAATTATTAACGGAACGGCAATAGCTAAAGTGAGCTGGGTGCAAAAAAAGAAGTATGTATTAAAAAATATAGAAGACAGAAAAGGTATTATGGGTATTATTAAAAGTATAGGAACAGGCGAGTTTTTTATACCGAAAGTTAAAAAAGATAGTGTTCCTATTTACGATAATATAGATTTTAGCGTGCTTGAACTTGAAAATGTGTTTTGGGATTTTTACAGAAAATGGGAAGAACAGGAAGCTATTATTGAAAAAATACCGAATGTAAGCGAAAGCGATTTAAGAATTATGACTAAAGGTAACGACAGTTATTTTGGAGTTGAAGAGTATTTACAACGCCATGAAGCCGGTATTACAGAGCCTGACGTTACTGAAAATTATGCTCATACCGCTGCCAGTGTAGGAACGGGCGACACAATGAGAGTAGATAAAAAAAGACATGAGTTGCTTGAATGTTGGTGTAATTTTGATATTGACGACGACGGTATAGAAGAAGAATGTATTATAACCGTTATAGATAAAAAACAGGTAATAAGATGTGAATTAAATCCTTATGATATTCAGGAAAAGCCTTATGTGCTTTTTAAGTGGGAAGATATTAAAAAAGCCGAAAGTATAGGGAAGGGCGTGCCCGAGCTTGCAAAAGAAAGTCAACTTGCATTAAATGATTTTATGAATCAATTTATGGACGATTTGACTATGATACTTGATTGTATGATGGTTGTGGACGCTCAGGCAGGAATACCTGAATCGGAATTAAAATCAAGACCAAGGGGTATTATGCACAGTCAAACAGGTAAAGACGGCGTAACATTTGTAAGACCGCCGAATGTGTCCGAGGCTGCGTTAAGAGGAATACAGCTAACCAAAAACGATATTATGACAGTTACAGGAGCTTCTGCAAATTTACAAGGATTGCCTGCAAGATATGATACAACGGCAACGGAAGCTAACGCAATAAATAATTCTTCGCAAAGAGAAATATTTACAAAACTCAGAACATTCGAAGACGAAGTTATAAAAGCGTATTTACGAAAAGCATACGGCTATAATTTACAGTTTATGAGCACAAACGACGTAAAAAAGATAATAGGAGCCGAAGCGTTTGGGGCTTATGTTGCTGCAATGAATATTAAGATTAATGACGATTACGATTTAAGCAAGGTATTAATGAGCGATTTTGATTTTATACCGCTTTCGGTAAGCGAGACAGAAAATAAAGTTGTAAAAGGACAACAGTTAATGAACCTTTACAATATGGCAATTAAAAGTCCGGGCGGTATTTGGAATATTACAGAGCTTGCCAAAAAGATTGCCGAAATATTAAATGACGGCGACCTTTCTATTATTTCAAAAGAAGTTAATAGCCAGCTTGTAAGTCCGCAAGACGAAAATATTTTAATGAGCCAAGGAGAAACACCGTTTGCAAAACAGCAAGAAAATCACGTTGCTCATATTCAGGCACATGAAGCAGTTGAGCTTAATCCCGCTTACGAACCGATAAGACAAAAACATATTGAGGAGCATGTAAGATATTTGCAGTTGCAACAACAGCAGCAACAACAACTTATGCAACAGGAAATATTAAGACAGTTGATGGGTGCACAAAAGCCGCAACAGGCAGGGTTACCACCGCAGGAGCAACCTAATTTTGCTCCTAAAGGTATAACAGAGGAGCAAGCCGCACAAGTGCCGGGCATGGTAGAAACTCCGGTAAGTTTACAGTAAGGAGATAATGTATGCAATGGAGCGAAATTTTAGCAGAAATAAAAAGAAGTTTAAAAGAACCTGAAACAGGCGGACATTGGACAGATAGCGAACTTTTAAGAAGAGCTAATTTAATACAAGCCGATATTTGCAGAAAAACAGAATTGTTATTAAAAATAAATACGGTAAGTTTTAACGCTATAGCCGAAAACTATTCTATTCCTGCAGATTGTTTAAAAGTGGTTGCCGTTGTGTATGAAAATAAAAGACTTATGGGAACTACAGCACAACAGCTTGACGATATGTGTATATTTAATTCAAAAGTATGGAGAGAAGAAACAGGCGAACCTAAAGCGTATTATCAAGAATTTAATGTTATAAATTTAGTGCCAAAACCTCAAGCGGCAAGCGATATAACGTTACATTATATAGGCGTTGCCGACAATATGGTTGATTCTACAGACAAACCGTTTAATAATACGGAACAATTACAAAGTGCTTCGCAAGCGATTATTGACGGAGTAATTTACAGATGTATGCTTGAAGACGGAAATGTTGCACTTAGCGACAGATATAACAGTTTATATTTGCAAGACTTAAAAGATATTAAAGATTTAAAATTTAAGATTGACGCAGTAACCGAATTTACTATTGCAAGACCGAGAGGTTAAAAAATGGAAACTAAAGTTATTGATAATTTTTCAAAAGGGTTAATATCAAGGTTGCCTGCCGATAAAATAAGCGATAATGCTTTTAGTGATTGTTGTAATATAGATTTAAGCGACAATTATTTACCTAAAAGTATTAAAGGGAAAATAAAAGTAAATAACGTTTTACTTGATAATGCAAGTTGTATGGGTTGTGCAATATATAATAGTAAAATAGACGGCAGTTTATTGATTGTAGCTTGCGGCGGATATTTGTGGTATAGTCCGCTAAACAGAGACGATTTTAACAAAATTAAAATAAATAATAACGGAACCGACGAAGATGTTTTAATAGACGAAAATGTAAGAGTAAGATTTGCTCAGTATAATGACCGTCTATTTGTGTTTACAGGAAAATATCCGGTAATTGAAAATGAAGATTTTAATGACGCTTGTATACTTGTAATTTATAGAAATAAAGCAACGTATATAAACAGAGACAGTTTTTACGCATGGATAAGTAATAATGACGGAAATGTTTATTATACATTAAGCAGCACGCCGACAAACGGAGACGCTATTTTTAGCGATCTTTACAGAACAAAAATAACATATACCGTATCAACTGTAAGCGGAGACACTTTAACAGATAGCAACAATGTAACTTATACAAGAACAGCAAATTCAGATTGTGTTGACAACAATGTTCCACAAGGATTAAAAATAGGATTTATACATCAAGAAAGATTGTTCGGGCTTGGAAGTATTGAAGATGATAACGGAGTATATTGGAGCCAGCCGTATGATCCTGTAAGGTGGACACCTGTTTATGGTTTAAATTATGATACAGTAGGAAAAGATGACGGCGAAAAAATTACAGGCGGTGCTTCCTTTGGCGGAGCTTATATATACATATTTAAACAACATCATGTATATAGATATTTAACAAACGGCGATATAGATCAGTGGTCGAGCAATAAAGTAGACACGACTTACGGAGCTGTAGCTCATGAGACAATAAGACTGTTTAACGGAAATTTAACTTATTTAAGTCTTGACGGAGTGGCACAGCTTAACGGAAATACTGCCGTATTGATAGACGAACAAATACAAGATAAAACAAAAAATATATCTGTAGCAACCGGAACACAAATTGAAAGAAGTTATAAAAAAAATAGTAATTGGGATAATACCGGAGCAACAACAAATGGTATTGTTACATTATTGCCGCAGGGAATAAGAAGAATAACAAATTCTGTTTATTTTAACGAATTTGGAGTATGGACACAAAAAGAAAGCATAGGAAAATTTTTAGATGTAACCGATACGGTTTTAAATTGCGGTATAAGAACGGATTTTGAATCGACCGCAAGCAGAGACGGTGAAAGAAATATTTTAAGTTTTACAAACACAGGCAGCGAAACCATTAAAAGAGGATTTTGTTTTAAAATTGAACCGAAAATAAAAAATTGGAATCTACAAGATGTATTAATATATATAACATCTAAATCTTATAACAATAACACAAAAGACGGTTATGTGTATTTAGAGCTTAGAAAAGGAAGTTATAACGGTCAACTTATTACTTCAACAGCACACAAAGGATATGACAACATTTCCGTTAATGCCTATAACAGCTTTAGTTTTAATAATATTACTATGGAAGCAAATACAACTTATTGGATATGCGGTAACGGCGGAGCAAGTCAAAAAGTAAGCGGTTACGGATGTCAATTTATATGCAAATTAGGAACTTATGCCCATGCCGGAGACGGTTATTATGCCGGTGAATTACAAAATGTAAGTCCTTTATTAAAATATAACACTAATATAAATTTAGCCGATTATACTTACAAAAGTTCTGAAATAGATTATGGATCAAGCGGATTTACAATAAACAGATTGCAGTTGGCAACAAGCGACACTTACAGTAATTATACGATTAAAATTGCGGTTGCTAATTATCCAACAAGCGTAGAGCATTGGGATGATATAGATAATGCTTATATTACAGAATATACAATAACAAATTTAGCTGATATTGCATTAAATATTTCAAATGCTTATAGATACGTCCGCTATAAAATAGAATTTACAAAAGGGTTTTTCGGGTTAAGATGGTTTATTTTTTGGACGCTTGGAGCGTATAGTTATATAAGCGAACCTATTAAGATAAACACAATAACGCCTATTGCATGGGGTATAAGCGAATTTACAAGAATAGAAAGAGGGTTTTATTCAGGTGTAGCAACGGTATATTTAAGAAGCGGAGCAGATTTAACCGATTTAAATAATGCAAGTTGGTATGAAATAGCTAACGGCGAACAGATACCGAGCGATATAGCACTTAATGTATATGTGCAATACAAAGTAACATTTCCGGAGCTTTGTGATAATTTTGTTAATGATTTAAAAATAACTTACTACACAAGCGAAAACATAACAAAAGTATGTGCTATTGTTTATAAAGATAAATACAGATTAAATATCCCGAAAGATAAAGAATCGAACAATAACGCTATTGAGTGCGTATATGATAAAGCCGGATATTGGACAATTAAAGACAGTGAAAATAATTTTGATTACTGTAAAAGTAATGACGATTTATTTGCTGTAAGTGCTGAAGAAGGACAAATTTACAAAAAAGAGACAGGATATAAAAACGATGAAACAAATTATACAAGTTATTTTGTAACAAAAAAGTTTGCATTAAGTGATTTTGAAAATTTGTTTAGAAAAATTAAAACAAGATATATTGCAAGCCAAAATGTAACCGTAGGCGTAAGTGTAAACGATGGTGAATATGTTAATTATGTTTTAACTCACAAAGATGTTTTAACAGAAATAATTAAGACGTTGACAGGTATTGTAAGAGGACAAACGATAAAACTTAAATTCAGTTGGCAGGCAGAAAACCAAACAGAAATACATGATATTGTTTTATATTGGCAGACTTTAAGAGAATTGCACAGAGGATAAAAAATGAAAAAACCTTATAATGTGTCTGATGATAAAATTAATACTTTGTTTAACATTTTATTTCAACAGGCACAAGATAAAAACTTTAAAGTGTTCGATAATCAGACAGATAAAGAAATATTATCTGTTTTACAAAACGGAAATATAGGATTTAATAATGCTAACGGAAATATTTTTTTATGTATAAATATCGACGGTGTTTTATATAAAAGAAGTATAAGCGAAAATGAACCTGCGGTGCCACAATCTTATATAACTCAAACTTACAAAAACGGAACAACTTGGTATAGGATATATTCGAATGGATGGGTAGAGCAAGGCGGAAGATACGATTATCAAGGATCTTATGGTTTTAAAGAAGTTACTTTAGCAATACCTATGAATGACAGTAATTACTGTTTATTAAATTGTAATAACAGGAGTAGTTCTGCCGGAGATCAAAGAGACGCTTATATTATAAGTTCTACAAAAATAGCAATAGGACACGATTATAGTGCTCCTATATGGTATGTTTGTGGTTATAAAGCTTAAGAGGTTTTTATATGTTAGGTAAAAAAATTTATAAACCAATTAAAAATTATGAAGATTATGCAAATACGGCTGTTTGGTGCAATGCAAATAATGCAAGTATTGAAGACAAAGGCGATTATTACGAAGTTGTGCAAAATAGCGAACCTACTACAGATGAACAAATTGCTGTATTAGAAAAACAAATAGAAAAAATAAATATAGATATGCTTAGAGATATATTAATTATTGATGATGACGAGCAAACAGCAGAAAAAAAACAAGAAGCAAAACAATATTTAGCACAAAAAAAATTACAAAAAAATGAATTGATAGAACAAATAAATAAATTAAGAGAGGTGGAATAAAATGGCAATTCCGGCAATGGTGGCTTTAGGCGGTGCAAGTGTTTTAAGTAGTTTTTTGGGTAACATGTTCGGAGCAAATGAGGCAGCTGCGGAAAGAAAAAGAGAAGACAGAAGTAAAGCATTAGCGAGAAGTTATCTAAGCGATTACGGATATGAAAATTACCAAAGTCCATACGAAGATTTTTTTAATAATTTAATTTCAACTTACGGTAGCGGAACATTGACAAAAGGTCAAGAAGATCAATTAAATCAAGCCGCAAACGAAGGAGCTTCTTCTATTGCTACAATTATGGCAAACAGGGGCGGAACCATAGGCGGACAAATTGCAGCAACTCAAAAGCTTAATAAAGATTTGGCAAGTCAGAGACTTGCGTTAAGCGATCAAAATGTAAATACTGCTTTGTCGGCAGCTGCTGCAAGAGATCAGTTTAATTTAAGTGATTGGTTGACGGGGCAACAAGCAGGAATGAGACAAAAAGAGTTATTAGCACAATATTCTTAATATATTAAAAACATTTAAAAGAATAAATACAGGGGGCTTATATGGCTAATTATGCAAACAGCAGGGGTTTTGCAGGAGCTTTTAACAATTTGACCGGTATATTGAATATGTTTTTACAAAATCAGATGAATAGAAGTAACATTGAAGATGATAGAAAATATCAAGACGAGACTTACGAAAAAAAATTGAAAGACGCTATAGTAACAAGTATGATGAATAACGCTATAAAAGGTAATGCTGATTTATACGAAACAAGTTTAACAGGACAAGGAGCAGCAAGAACGATTACGCCGCAAACGGTTATGGGCAAAACTGTTTCTTCAGCTGCAACGCCGATTGAAACCGAAGACAGAATAACAAAAATTAATGCTGGTGATTTCGGTAGATTAAGAAACAATAGTATACGATATGTGCCGAGAACTGATATTGCAGGCGGTAAAACAGATTATACTGTTATGTTAGACGACCAAACAGCAAAGATTTTAAATAGCGTATATAACACAAAGTATACAGCAGGGCAAAGAGTGCCTTATAATTTGTTATCCGGATTATCATCTTTAACTACAAACCAAAGAAGACAGGAAAACGCCGGAGTAATAACGCCTAAAGAAGCCATGAACCAATTGAATAAGTGGAGAAAATCGTTTGATCCTTACGGAAACAAAAACGATGATGATATGTTAATTGGTATGGTAGAAGATCCGATAGCTAACGGATATTTGCAAAAAAGCGGATTATATGACGACGTATTGAAAAAATACAAAGAAGCCGTAAAAAGAAAACAAGATACTACCGATGATAATAATGATGGCGGTTTTTGGAGCAGATTGCTTGGTAATAAAAAACAAACAAAAACCGAACCAACAAACAATGAAAATACATTAAGACAACAAGCTATAGAGCAGTTAAAACAACAAGGTTATAAGGTTACCGAAGACAACATTAAAAAAGTTGTTGCACTTTTAAAGAAAAAACAATAAGAGGTTTTATTATGCTTGATTTGTCCGGATTAGATTTAGAAAAAGAAAATAAAAACAAAGTAGATTTGAGCGGATTGGAATTAGAAAAAGACGACAATACAATTGATTTAAGCAAACTTGAATTAGAGAAAGAGAAAAATCCTATTGTCAAAACGCTTGAAAACGCAGGAAGTAAAATTTATGACGGTATAAACAAAATTACAAAACCTGCTATTGATACGGCTAAAAACATAAATGCTGTTACTGATGTGATTAAAAATACTGTTAATCCTGTAAATATAGTAAAAAATATAGCTAATAATTCAACGGTGAAAGAATACAACAATATCGAACCAAGTTTAAGAGCAAGAACAAAACAAGATGATAACGCAAAGGTTATTTATGAACCTGATAGCTTTGATATTTTAGGAAACAAAATAGCCGTTGCTTCTGCCGGTGGTAGTGTAAAAAACATCGAAGAGTTAAAAAAACTAAAAGACAAACAAACTTTTGCTGTTTTATCTGCACAACTACCTACACTTGCTTTAACCGGTGCAATGCCTGTTACTGCGTTGGCAGGATTTGCAGGGTTACAACAATTAAAAAATTTGATAGTAACAAAAGCTAAAGGAGAAAAATATTCTCCTATGCAAATAAAAATGTTAGCTGAAATGTTACCGGAAGATACTAACGAATATGTAAAACTCGGAGCAAGTTTATTGGAAGCGGTTGGAGATACTGCTGTTATAGGTGCAGGAGTAAACAAATTTAAAAAAACATTGTTGACAGACGCAGCAAACAACACAATTGATAAACTTAAAAAAGCAGGGTATAAAATAACCCCGGAGCAAGAGCAACAATTTAAAACAGCTGTAGACAAAAGAGTTGAAAACATAAGTCCGGATGACGCTGTAGCAATAAATATAAAAACAAAAATGGCAAAAGTGCCTAAAGCTACAGAAAAAGCAAACATCGAAGTTGAACCAAAAAGAATTGGTATGGAGCAAGATATTGTTAATACCGACGATAATATTAAAATAAATTATGAAAAAGATTTAAAAACTATAACCAAACAAATTGAAAACACAAAAACAAATATTGTTAAACAAAGATTAGAAAATGTAGTTGAAAATCCTACAGAAGAAACAATTAAAAATTTTCCTAATAACGTAAAAGGTGATTTTGAACTTGTAAAAGGAAATATTTATAAAATAAATAATTCGAGTTATGGGATATATGTCGGAGAAAATAAAGAGAACGGATTATTAGGATTTATCGGATCAGGAAACAATATAAACTATATAAGTCCAAACAATGTGTTAATCGATGTTTCAAGTAATTATCCGGAAATCAAAAATCCGGAAATTCAAAACGATATTTTGCAAAGCGAAAACGCAGAAAGCGACGCAATTATTGATAACAACGAAAACATCGATACATCTTTTAATCCGGCTGAATGGGATGAGAATTTTGCTAAACAGTTGGAAGATGAAGCTGTAGCTCAAGAACAATACGAAAAAATGATGATTGAAGAGCTAAAAGAAAGCGGTGCTATACCTACAATTAAAAGCGAGAAGCAAAGATTAAGAGATATGGGAATTGGTAGGATAGTAAGACCTAAAAAAGGTGATCCGAATTATGGGGAGTATGAGCATTTAAGTCCGAGAATAAGAAGAGAGTTTTTTTATGATGAAAAAGACGGGCTTGTAAATTCTAAAGGATATACATGGGATCAAGCCGAGCATACTTTACAGGAAGTAACCGGAAACGATAACGCAAGTATTTGGAAAGAACTTGAAGATATTGAAAGAAATGTAAGCAGATATGAAGATTTAGGGCTTGCGGTCGGTAAGGATAATGATAAAAAAATAAAAGCAACAGAGAATATAGGAAACGCTGTAATACACAATGAAACATTGCAAGAACAAAATTGTCCGATAACAAGACCGGTTGATTCTGTGCAGATAACCATTACAAGCAGTGTAATAAAAGATAAACAGTTACATCAAAAAGCTAAAGCAGGAGACCTTAAAAGTGCTTATGAGCTGGTAGATAAAATATTTGACACAAACGGCAAAAGTGCAAGTGTAAGAAAAAACATACAAAACAAAATTGAAGCATTAAAAGCGTTGAAAGAAAAATATCCTAATGCTGTAATTGTGCCGTTATGGTCCATAGAAAAAGCAGGTAAAAACAAAATTCCTTTTGCTTATGCTAAAAAGGTTGCGAAAATCACAGGATTAAAACCTTATGGTAAAATTAAACAAATAAACAAAACTCATCATACCGGTGCCGGAGCAATGGACAGAATTGTTGATAAAGCGGTATTTAGCGGCGAGGTAGTGCCTAAATTAGAATATATTATAGTGGATGATATATTTACAATGGGTGCAAATATTAATGAGTTAAGAAAGTATATTGAAAGAAACGGCGGTAAGGTTGTAGCAACAAGTTGTTTAGGTGCAGGAAAAGGCGGAGCAAATATAGGTGATGACAAAAACGCAAAAATATTGTATAATAAGTTCAGTAAGGGGGCAGTAGATGATTATGTCAGAAAAAACAATATCGCAGGATCCTCAGAAGAACTTACAGAGCTCCAAGCTCAACAGCTTATCCAACAAGCCGAGCAGGTTGATAACTCCGCAGGAAGCAGTGGAAATGGACAACGAAATGGAAGAATGGAAGAAGGATTGCGAAGCGGATGGGATCAAGTTTTACGGGGAAGAGTAACCGAAAAAACTTTAACCGAGCTTAAAGATAAGTTCGGTAATTTCCTTGTAGACAGTTTTTTTCAAAAAGAAAATCTTGCCAACAGTGCAGCGGAATTTACTACAGAACAAGCAAAATATTTATCTAAATTTAAAAATCTTGAATCCGTAAAAACAAAAGCCGACGACGTAAAAAACAAATTAAAACTTGAAGACGAAAATAATAACTCTATAGACTTGTCTTTAAGTAGTAAAACAAGACCGGCTTATAGTTCTGCACTTAAAACCGATGTAAAAATCAATAGTAACGAAAAGCCAAAAATGAGCGATTTTAAGTTATATCAAAGAACTTATGATTTGGCTAAAAAATACATGGTTAATAATATTGCTGAAAGCAAATACAGACCGAGAAATACTTTAGGCGTGTATTATAATTATGGTAGCAGAAAAGGCAATATTTATTTAAACAGTTTGTTTAATGTGGATGTGGTAGCTCACGAGCTGGTGCATGCTATTGACGACCAACAACAAATTATTACAGACCTTTACGATAAAGGATTTACAGCAAATACAACATATAAAGGCAAAAGAGCGTTTACGACCTTTGTGCCTGATATAAATACTTTTGAAGGTAAAGCAGCTGCAGAAATATTGAAAGCATGTAAAGATTTATATCCTGTAGATATTTCAAAACAAAGTGTAAAAAGCAGATTAGCTGAAGGACTTGCTACGTTAATTCAACATTCGATAATTAATCCGGATATGATAGAAAATTTTTATGGTAATGCGTATAAATGGGCTATGAGTAATGAAACGTTACAATCGTTTAGAGACGACGCAAGACAGATTATTGTCGATTATGAAAGTTTAAATCCTGTAGAAAAACTGACAACTGAAATTTACGATAAAGCTCAAAAAGTGCAAGCAAAAACAAAAATTCCGCTTGGTGTAAGAATCGATAGTCAGTTGTTTGATAGCGAAGCTGTATTAAAAATGTTGGATAAAGATTTGTATTTAACAGCAAAAGGATATAGAACCGTTTTGAAAGGTATATTAGAAAATAATTTAACTAATAAAGACGGTAAGATGTATATAATTGATAGTCGTGGTAATCCGGTAAAAGTAAGCGATAATGTAAATTGGAGAACTTTAATTGAAGATGTGCAAAAGGCACAAAGTGAATTTAACGGATATTTGGTAGCAAGAAGATTTGTTACGTGGTATGAAAACCGTGATAAAATAGCAAACGGAATTGAAGTTTTAGGAAATAATTTAAAGAAGTTGCAGCAAAAATATAATGAAGTAAGCGAGAAAATTAAGAAAGATGATTTTTATAATATACACGATCAGAAAGCGGCTTACGATTTGGAAAGAAGTTTAAGGATTGAAATTGATAAACTTACAAGACAGATTAAGCAAGAAGGCGAGAAGTTGCAGAATTTGCAAAGTATTCTTGAAAAGAACGGCAAAAATGAGCAGAATATAAAAGACGCTTATAAGTTTTTAGATAACGCACAAAACAGAGAGCTCGCCAAAAAATATGATTTTTTAATGAGATGTAATTTAACCGTATTAAGAACAGCAAAGCTGATTGATAAAGAAATGTATAATGAGCTTGTTGCTAATTACGGATATGCTCCGTTTAACAGAGTAGCTTATAACGAGCTTACCGGAGACGGTAAAGAGTTTGTTGAACAGTTTGGAGCAAAAAACGATGTTATACCAAAAATAGTATCTTCAAATTGGAATATTAAAAACTTGAAAAAAATCGAAGGTAGTCAATTGCCGATTTTATCTCCATTATACTCTTCAATACAATTAATGAAAGAAGCGTATAAGAAAAGTTATAAACAAATTGTGGCTAATAGAATGGGCGAGATTGCCGAGTTATATCCGGAGCTTATGCAAAAGGTTCCGTATAAAACAGGAGATGAAAAAAATAACAGCAAACTTGTTATAGTTGGAACAGACAGAGCTACAGGCAAAGAAATAAAACAGACTTTAGAAATGGATCCGTTTGTTAAAAAGGTTTGGGATAGTTTGATTGATAACTACAAAATGAGCGTTGTAGAAAAAATGATGGTTGCTCCGGCAAAGTTTTTTACATTGATGACAACGGCAGAAAATCCTATTTTTGCAATAACAAACTTTGCGAGGGATCAGATAACAGCAAGCGTTAATTCAGATATGGGATATGTTCCGTTTTTTACTCCTATAATGACTTATGTTAAATGCAGACAAAATCCTGAATTAAGACAATATTTTGATGAATACAATGAGTTATTTGGTGAGAGTAATACTTTTCTTTCAAATTTAGATGAAGTTAATCCGGACGATTTAGCACAAGCATTTAAAACTAATGCGTTATATAAAATATTTGGATATGGTAAAAAAATATTATCGTTTTTACCGAACTTATCTGAAGTTGTAACAAGAAGAACCGAGTATGTAAAAGCAAGAGGAGCTGGATTTGATATTATTACAGCTAAAAGAATGGCTGACGAAGTTTCTGTTCCGTTTGGTGATAGAGGAATGTGGGGCGGTGGTTTCGGAAGATCGTTGTTAAGGTCGGTTCCTTACATGAACGCAGGGCTTCAGGTAGTAAGACAAGGTATAAGAAGTTTATTGACAACAAAAGGAAATAATTTATTAGAAAATCCAAAGATTGTCAATTTGCAACAAAACAGTAACGGTGTTTATGAATATAAAGAAAAAAATAAATTTTTAAAAACCTTGTTTGCTATGATGGGATTAGGTGTAATTCAGACAGCTGTTTCGTTGTGGTGGGATTATATAGACGATAAAACAAGAAAGAATCTAAAAGAACAGTTAAATCCTGCTCAGTTTATAAGATTTGCTTATTTGCCATGGGGATTTAATGATACGGATTTATTAAGGTTACCATGGGAACAGTTGTATTCTTTTCCTGCTGTAATAGGTGCGATGATACATGATGAACTTAAAAATGATTACGATTATAAATTAAGCGAATATGCGGAAGTTTTAACCGGTGGAGTTATTCCGGATAACTTTAATGTTATTGTTCCTTTAATTAAAACTTTAGCTGAAAAAGATAATTCAGGATGGGAGCAGTTGATGTATAGAGATTTTCCGCAAATAGTAAAAATAGGGTTAATGCTTGGCGGTGGAAAAAAGACCTATCCGGCGTTACAAGATATTGTTCCGAAGTATTTGCAGAAACGAGAAAAAGCTATGCAGTATGATGAAAAAACAAGCGACCTTGCGAAGTTTTTAGGTAAGCAGTTTAATATTGCTCCTATAAAATTAGATTATTATCTTTACAATGTAGCCGGGCAAGTTGGCAGTATGTTTGAAAAAGGTGCTGAATTTATTATTGATAAATTGTCCGGAAAAACAGAAACAGGGCTTGCTGATTTTATTACCGGAAATGTTACGGAAAAAGAAAAAGCGTTTAGAAAAACCGTAATGCCATGGTTACAGGAAAGTTATTTTATTTACGGTAGAGAAATGCAACAGTTTTATGATGAAAAAGAAAAGTTCGAAGCGTTGGAAAAATCTCATAAAGAAGGATTAAGAAAATTAAATTCCGAAGAGTTGAAATATTTATCGGCTAATGCTCCGCATATAAGAACTATCAGCAAAAGAATAAAAGATTATAACAAGTTTGTTAAAAACGCTACTGATAACAGAAAAAATTTAACGTTTAAACAACAGAAAGAAAACGAACAAACTAAAATCAATATGGAAAATCAGATTATAGATTTGTTGCGTAAATGGAAAAGAGCAGTTAAAAAAGCAGCGTAATTATAATTTGTAACAATTAAAAAGACTATTGTATTTTGCAATAGTCTTTTTTTTGTTGTATAATTTCAAAAAGAGGGAGACAATGGAAAATATTTTAAATATTTATGCTCAAGTGCTTAACTTAAAATGGCAGTTAAATGCTATGATAATAAATCAGGGTTTAGAGATTATTGACACAATAAACGAACACAAAAGATGGGAAAGAGAATACGAAGATAATAAAAAGAGAATTGATTTTCGGTATCAGCAAATAAGACAAGAAGCAGAAAAAAGATTTGGAAAAATATAAATAGTAATATAATAGATTTAAGTTTGGGTAAAATTTGGGTAAATTTTATAACGTTTTGGAAAGGTTTGGAAAGGTTGAAAAAGGTTGAAATTTATTCAAAAATCAATAAAAAGTCGTGTAAAACAGTATTAAAAGAGTGGAACTGCTGCCATCGTCTAGCGGTTTAGGACATCGCCCTCTCAAGGCGGGGATCACGAGTTCGAATCTCGTTGGCAGCGGTTCAATTTTTTATAGAGGGAAAAAATGTTAGATATTAAATTATTCAGAGAAAACATTGATGTTGTAAAAGAAGGTTTGAAAAAAAGAAATCAAGATATTAACTTAGATCAATTGATGGATTGGGATAATACAAGACGAGCAATAATTACGGAAATTGATCAATCCAGGTTGAAAAGAAATACGGATTCTGAAACGGTAGGAAAATTAAAAAGAGAAGGCAAAGAACCTAGCAAAGAATTATTGGAAGAATTGGAACAATTAAGAACAAGAATTCAGGAAAAGGAAAAGTTTTTACTTAATGTAGAAAATCAAATAGAAGATTTTTTGTTAAGAATACCTAATATTCCCGATGAGACAACTCCTGTAGGAAAAAGTGATAAGGACAATGTTGTAGTTAGAGTTGTAGGGGAACCGCCTAAATTTTCTTTTAAACCGAAACATCATTGGGAAATAGGAGAAAAACTCGGTATACTGGATTTTGAAAGATCTTCAAAAATTTCCGGTTCGAGATTTTCTTTGTTGAAAAATGAAGGGTGTGCTTTAGAAAGAGCAATAATTACATTTTTCTTGGATACCCATAAACAAAGCGGATATCAGGAAATATGGGCACCTTATTTGGTAAACAAAGCTTCTATGAGAGGAACAGGTCAGCTTCCTAAATTTGAAGAAGATTTATTTAGATGTCCTGATGATGAAATGTATTTGATTCCTACCGCAGAAGTTTCGGTTACAAATTTGCATAGAGATGAAATATTGGATGAAAAACAACTCCCTATAAAATATGCTTCTTATTCAGCTTGTTTTAGAAGAGAAGCTGGTTCTTATGGTAAAGATACAAAAGGTTTAATAAGAAATCATCAGTTCAATAAAGTTGAGTTGGTAAAATTTGTTAAACCGGAAGACTCTGCAAAAGAATTGGAACTTTTGACTAATGATGCCGAAAAAGTTTTACAATTGTTGGGCATTCCATACAGAGTTATGGCTTTATGTAGCGGAGATATCGGTTTCAGTTCAACAAAAACATATGATTTGGAAGCTTGGATGAGTGGAGAAGGAATGTACAGAGAAATTTCATCCTGTTCGAATTTTAAGGATTTCCAGGCAAGAAGAATGAATTGTAAATATAAAAGCGTTACAAACAAAAAAAGAGAATTTGTTCACACATTAAACGGTTCAGGTGTGGCAGTAGGCAGAACATTTGCAACAATACTTGAAAATTATCAACAGGAAGACGGGTCTGTTATAATCCCGGAAGTTTTAAGAAAGTACACCGGTTTTGATATTATAAAACCTAAGAAATAGTTTATGCTGAAGAATAAAAAAGGGCAAGCATTTACGGAAGCTGTTTTTGTCTTTCCTGTAGTAGTTGTCCTAATCTTTTCTGTCGTTTGGTTTGCTAGAGTTCTTTTAACTTGGCAGCAATTAATTTCTGCAACAAGATATGGAACCGATATGATAGCAAATACGAATTTATCTTGTGATGATATAAAAAAAGATATCAAAAACTATTTAACCAATAAAATGATAGAAGGCAGAAGGTTAGATATAGACAAAATAAAAGAAATAAATATAGATATTAAAGATTATGAACCTGTCAGTTGTAATCTTACGGACTTATCAAAAATTTCTAATTTTGTTCAAGGTTTGTTTGTTCCGGCAAAAGAATTATCTTCGGTATCGATAGTATATTCATATTCTTTGCCAAAAATAATGAGTTTTATAGGAATGAAAGAGTTTGAAATAAAAACAAAGTTATCTGTTTTAGCCGGCAGCGGTTGTAAAAACAATATACATAAAAGAAAATAAATGTTAGGAGGAAAAATGTTAAGAAATAATAAAGGACAGGGAATGGTAGAATACATACTTATAATTGTTTTGGTAGTTATTGTTGTAATTGCCGGTGTAAAAATGTTCGGAGGAAAAGTAAATACTATGTTTCAAAATTCAACCACAAAAATCTCTACCGAAGCTAATGTAGAATAACTATGAAAAAAAATATTGTATTGATATTTATATTGGCAGTTTTTTCGGCATTGTTTGCAACTTTATATTTATATGATATCGGCCAACAAAATAAAAGTATGTTGGAAAATGTGACCGTTATTGTTGCAAATCAAAGGATAGATCAGGGTAAAATTATAACATCATCAATGATAAAAGAAAAAATTGTTCCCAAACAATATGCACAACCGAAATATATGTCAAACGTAAAAGAGTTTTATGTTAACGATAATCCTATTTATATATCGATAGTTCCCTTTGAGGAAGGGGAACAAATTACAACTTCAAAAGTATCATCAATAACTTCGGGATTCGGTTTGGCAAATACAATTCCTAATGATAAAAAAGCAATAACATTATTGTTTAATAATCAGGAAGTAAGCGGTATTATCTCTTCAGGAAGTAAAGTTGATTTAATATCAATTGTGGAATATGAAACGAAAAACCGTCAATATGAAGAAGCTTCATGTGTTGTTGCTCAAAATCTTTTGGTTTTGGCGGTGGGTAATGACATTATAGGAACGGCAAAAAATACTAAAGAAGAAGTATCTGTTTCCGTAAATGTTCCTGTGACGGTTGCAGTTTCCATGGAACAGGCACAAAAAATTATTCTGGCACAGGAAAAAGGGATAGTAAAAATCGTTTTAAGACCTACATCTGATGATTTAATTCGACAAAGTAAGGTAATTAAAATAAACGATATTTATGAAAATGCTGCTATAAATACAAAAAAGCAATCCGCAGTACAATCGAGTACTGAAATGCAAAAAAAACAGCAAGAAGAATTAAACGAAATAATAAATAAATATTCTCAAAAACAATGAAGAAATCAAAAATAGTATCAATTTTACAGATAGATAATTCTTTATATGTGAATTCTTTGATAAGAGGATTGTTGGCGGTAAATTCTTACAATAACAAGAAAAATATTGTTATTGATACAAGACAAAACAGTAATATAATTTGGACATATTACGGTAAAAAGAATATAAAATATTTGGACAATATTTTAAGCATAGCAACAAATGTTAATGTTCAAATGTTAAAAACTTTTTTTGATATCAACAATGATGTTATATCGGTTAAAGATATAACAAAACTTTCAGACGGTAATTGTAGTTTTATATTAAATTCTCTATCCGAAATATATGACAATATTTTTATAATTTATGAGAAAAACAAATATACGGACGCTTTAATATCCGTATCGGATATATTGTTATGCCCTTTTGAAAAAGAACCTATATCTTTATCAAAATACAATAAAATGTATGTTGAAATTATTACTAATGAAATTAAAAATATAAATATTGTACCGATACCGTTAAAAAGAGATATCGATTTTAATATTGATGATAAAGATGAAAGTTTTATTCCTAAAAATTCAATTGTTATAAGTTTTGATTCCGAAACCGAAAAAGAAGTCGTAAATAAAGATTTTATGTTCAACGATAACAAAAATGATTTTGTTGTAGGTATAAAAAATATTGCAAATAAAATATCAAAAGATAAAACGGATAATACTGATGTTACAGATATATCTGTATCAAATAAATATATTCTTTTAAAAGATAAATTGCACAAAGATTTGGTTGAGACAATGAAAGAATATTCCAACGAACAGGATAAAATCGTTTTATCAAAAATAATTAAGATTAAAATGCAGGATCTTCTTTCTGCATATGCAATAAAGCTTGATGATAATACACAACTTAAACTTTCTAAAGAATTAACGGATGATATCGTCGGTCTTGGAATTCTTGAAGATTTATTGGCAGATGAAACCATTACGGAAATAATGGTAAATGGTTGTGATAATATATATATAGAAAAAAACGGTAAAATAGAAAAAACCGATATTAAGTTTATCGATATAGAAAAGTTAAAAATTGTTATTAACAGAATAGTTGCTCCTATAGGAAGACATGTAGATGAGTCTTCTCCTATTGTCGATGCCAGATTAAAAGACGGTTCAAGAGTAAATGTCGTTCTTTTTCCAATATCTTTAACAGGTCCTATTCTTACTATAAGAAAATTTTCAAAACATAAATTATCCGGTCGTGAACTTATAAATTACGGTTCATTAAATCAAGAAATGTTGGATTTTTTACAGACGGCCGTAAGTAATAAGAAAAATATTTTAATTTCAGGCGGAACCGGTTCGGGTAAAACCACATTATTAAATATTATTTCTTCTTTTATCGGTTCAAAAGAAAGAATTGTTACGATAGAAGATTCTGCGGAACTTCAATTACAACAAGAACATGTTATACGTCTTGAATCAAGGCCTAAATCTTTGGAAGGAACATCGGAAATTACAATAAGACAGTTGGTTATAAATTCTTTAAGAATGAGACCGGACAGAATTATTGTCGGAGAATGTAGAGCGGCCGAAACTTTGGATATGTTGCAGGCAATGAACACCGGTCATAGCGGTTCAATGACAACCGTTCATTCCAATTCCTGTACGGATGCAATATCAAGACTTTTAGTTATGTCTTTAATGGCAGGATTCGACTTGCCTGAAAAATCTATAATTTCAATGATCGTTTCTGCAATAGATATAATTGTTCAGATAAAAAGATTTTCGGACGGATCCAGAAAAATATCCGAGATATCTTTACTGCAAAAAACGGAAAAAAACTACGAATTGATTCCCGTGTTTGTATATGATGAAAATCAAAAATCTTTTGTGAAGAAAATATGACATTAAAAATAATCTGTTTATTACTTTTTTTTATATCGGTTTTGTTGTTCGTCTTTTTTGCAGTGTTGTCGTTAAAAAAATATAAAATCGACCTTCAAGAGTCAAACAAGAAATCAAAAAATATAAAATTTTTATTTTTTATATGTCTTTTTATTTTAGTAACAGTATTTCTAAATATTATATATGCAGTAATTTTAACGATTATATTTTTATATTGTCGTTGGATTATTTACGAAAATAAAAAACAAAAATATAAAAAAGAAACCGATAAACAGATATTGGAAATAATAAGATTGTTCAGAAATTCCGTTTCATCGGGAGAGTCTATAGTTCAAACGATAGATTCAATATCGGAACAAATAAAAGAACCGTTATCTTTGGAATTTAAAGATATATCAAACAAGATTAAGTTGGGGATAAGTTTAGATGAAGCATTAAAAGATTCCGTTAGAAAAGTTCAAAATGAACAATATAAATTTTTTATGGATTCTATAAGAATATCTTATTCAACCGGTATAAAAATATCGGATATTCTTTCAAAAATAGAAGAGTCTGTGTCACAAAAACTTTCTTTGTCAAACAAAGTCGATGTCCTTACTTCTCAAGTAAGATTTTCGGGAATAATCATAAGCATAATTCCGTTTTTTATAGTATTTTTAATCTATTTTGTTGAACCGGAAATGATATCTGTATTGTTTACTTCCGTTTTAGGTAATATGATATTGCTTGTTTGCGTAATTATGATTTTGTCAGGTTCTTTTGTAATGAAAAAAATTGCGGATATAAAATTATGATATATTTAACATTAGCTTTTATTTGTTTTGTGATATTGCTTTTTATACTTTATTCGACAATAAGTTTTTCTTTTTCAAATTTTTATGCCAAACAAAATTTTTATGAGAGTATGGATGATAATAAAAATTTTATTTTATTATGTTTGGTAAAAAGTTCAAATGTTTTTGTACCGGTATTAAAAAATATTAAAGTAAAACTTTTTATCGATTATGTAAATAAACTTGATAGTATGTTAAAAATTTTTGATTTTAAAGGTGTGACAATAAGTCCTTATAATTTTATTTATATACAGATAATATCCATGTTTATCGGTTATGTCTTGTCTTTTTTACTTTTTGGTTTTGATGTTTTATTCATGATATGTTTTGGAGGATTATTTTTAATATTACCATACCTAAAAATATATGAACAATATAATAAAAAAATAAACGATATCATAAAACAAATACCGGATGTTGCAAATTTGTTATCAATAATGATTTTCTCAGGAATAGATTTTAACAACAGTTTAAATAAAATAATAACAATTTTGGATGGTTATTTAATAAGCGAGTTAAAAAATATTATAAAAAAAATATCTTTAGGGCTTGATACAAAAACCGCATTTAAAGAAATGGCGGAAAAATATAATATAGTTCCGTTAGATACCTTTGTTAAGACAATAACAATATCTTTGGAAACGGGAACGGGTTTAACCGATAGTTTAAACAAAATAGCTAAACAAATATCTGATGACAACATATCAATTGCAGAAAGAAAAGCTCACGAAGCTCCGGTAAAAATGTTGTTACCTATGACCATTTTAATATTGCCTACTATTTTTATTTTATTGTTTGCTCCTTTTGTTATTTCTTTTTTCAAATCCGGTTCTATGTTTTAACAGACACTTTAGCTTTTCTTCATTCCAATAATTTACGGAAATATATTTTAAGTCAATATAATATTGCTTGATATATTAAAAATTGATATACTTATCTATTATATTTTTAGTTTAAATTTAAATAATATATACAAGTTTTAAGGAGGCAGCAAAATGGCTTTTTATTTTGATGAACCGTCTCACACTTTTAACGAATATCTTTTAGTTCCGGGATATTCCGATGAAAAATGTATTCCGGATAATGTTAGTTTAAAAACTCCGCTTGTAAAATTTAATAAAAGAAAAAAAGAAAAATCTCCGTTAAGTATGAATATACCGATGGTTTCTGCGGTTATGCAGGCAGTTTCCGACGATAAAATGGCTATAGCTCTTGCTAAAGAAGGGGGAGTAAGTTTTATTTACGGAAGCCAAACGATAGAAAATCAAGCTGCTATGATTGCAAAAGTTAAATCTTATAAAGCAGGTTTTGTAACATCCGATTCAAATGTCAGACCGGATCAAACTTTGGAAGAAGTTATTGCTTTAAGTCAAAAGACAGGGCATTCGACTTGTGCCGTTACTGAAGACGGAACCGCTCACGGGAAACTTGTAGGAATAATAACATCTAAAGATTTCAGAATTTCTCATTGTAAACCGAACTCAAAAGTAGCTCAGTATATGACACCTCTTTCCGAGATGGTAACAGGACAGGAAGGTATTTCTTTAAGTAAGGCAAATGAAATTATTTGGAACAAAAAAATTAATCAGTTACCGGTTGTTGATAAAAAAGGAAACTTGGTCTCTTTGATTTTCAGAAAAGATTATGCAACTCACGAAACACATCCTTTGGAGTTGCTTGATTCAAATCACAGATATATTGTCGGTGCAGGTATAAATACAAGAGATTATATGGATAGAGTTCCCGCATTAATTAAGGCCGGAGCAGATGTTTTTGTTTTAGATTCCAGTGAAGGATATTCTTATTGGCAGGCAAAAGCTTTAAAAGATATACATAAATATTTCGGTAAAAATATCAGAGTAGGTGCCGGAAATGTTGTTGATGCCGATGGTTTTAATTTCCTTGCCGAGTCCGGAGCTGATTTTGTAAAGATTGGTATCGGTGGCGGTTCAATATGTATTACTCGTGAACAAAAAGGTATCGGAAGAGGACAAGCAACGGCAACAATAGAAGTTGCAAAAGCAAGAGATAAATATTACAAAAAGACAGGTATATATATTCCGATTTGTTCCGATGGCGGAATTGTTCAAGATTATCATATAACTTTAGCCTTGGCTATGGGTGCCGATTTTGTTATGCTCGGCAGATATTTTGCAAGATTTGATGAAGCTCCTTCAAATAAACTTGTGGTTAACGGAAGTTATGTTAAAGAATATTGGGGAGAAGGTTCAAACAGAGCAAGAAACTGGCAAAGATATGATTTAGGCGGAAAGAAATCTTTAAGTTTTGAAGAGGGTGTTGATTCTTATGTTCCTTATGCAGGTCCTTTACATGACGGAGTTTCGATGACACTCAGAAAAGTTACTCATACAATGTGCAACTGCGGAGCACTTTCTATTTCCGAATTACAAAATAAAGCTAAATTGACATTGGTAAGCCAAACAACAATCAGTGAAGGTTCTGCTCACGATGTTATTGTAAAAAATACTTCAATGCAGAATTAAAAATCAGTAAGAATTTTTGAATATAACAAAAAGTTAACATAATAAAAAGACAGGAAGAAAAATTTTTCTTCCTGTCTTTTTAACTTATAAATTAAAAATTTATAAAACAAACTTTTATAACATTGTTTTTCTAAGCTCTTCTGCTGATTTTGCACTTAAATATGCAGGTGCAATATCAAATATCGTTTTTGCTCCTTTTTGCCCTTCTTTATTCAATTTGTAAGCGGCTCTTGCAAAAGCAACAAGGACACTTGATGTGAATTCAGGATTGGATTCAAGTTTTATATTATATTCTATAACATGCTTTGTTTTACCGGTTTGTCCTGTTCTTATAACAGATCCTCCGTGTGGAAGACCTGAATGATTTTTTTTCATTTCATCCATTGTAATAAAATGAACGGTTGTATCATAATCTGCAAAATAGTTTGGCATTTCTTTAATTGTTTTTTCTATTTTTGCTTTATCTGCTCCTTCGGCAGCAACAACGAAACATTCTCTTGTATGTTTTTGTCTTGTTGTAAGTGTAGGATTTTCTCCGTTTCTTACGGCTTTAACTGCAGCTTCAACAGGGATAGTATATTGTCTTGCATCTAAAACACCTTCTATTCTTCTTACTGCATCGGAATGCCCCTGACTTACACCTTTACCCCAGAAAGTATAGTCTTTTCCGTCAGGCAAAATTGCACTTGCATACATTCTGTTTAAAGAAAAAAGTCCCGGATCCCAACCTACAGATATTATCCCTATTTTTCCTGCTTCTTTTGCAGCTTTATCTACATTGGCAAAATGTTCAGGAATTCTTGCATGTGTATCAAAACTATCTATAACATTAAACATTTTTACATATTTCGGAGTTTGAACAGGTAAATCTGTCGCACTTCCTCCACACAAAATCAAAACATCAATTTTATCTTTCCAATTTTCAATTTCAGACACATTTACTACTTTAGCATTAGATTTTACGGTCAAATCTTTTGGATTTCTTCTGGTAAATATTGCAACAAGTTCAACATCAGGGTTTTGTTGAACGGCATTTTCTACACCTCTGCCCAAATTTCCGTACCCTACAATACCTAATTTCATAATAGCTCCTTTTATATATCAATTTGTTTTTGTAAAAAAAAAGACACAAAAAAATAATCAATTCAATCCAATTATTTTTTAGCATCTTTGCTAAAAATTACATATTGTTAATAATATTTCTTTTGATTATACTCTTTTATATTTTTAGTGTCAACAACAGATAAAAAAGTTTACTTTATTCCCTGCATTGATAACCATATTTTCATTACTGCTTTTTCAGGCAATATTTTCGATAAAAATCTACAGAAATTTACATATAAACCATAAACGGATATATCTTTGTTATTATAAGCATCTTTTAATGCTTTTTTTGCTATAGTTTCCGGCATAGCCATATAAGCAAACTTGGTTGTTCCTTTTTTTGCATTGATACATCCTCTGTCAAAGAGATTTGTTTTTATCCATCCGGGACAAACGGCAGTTACAACTATTCCCTTTTCTTTTAATTCCACATTTAATGCTCTGGAATAATTTTTTACAAACGATTTTGTTGCACTGTAAACATTTTGATAAGGAACCGGTTGAAATGAAGCTTGTGAAGCAATATTTATAATGTGAGAATTTGTTTTCATAAACGGAATACAAACAAGTCCCATTGCAACAACCCCGGAAATGTTAAGATTAATCATATTTACGGTTTCATCTATTGAAATATCGTCGTAAGAACAAAATTTTGCAAAACCTGCATTATTAACCAAAAGTTTAATGTTCACTTCTTCCTGTTCTAAAGTTTTTCCGAAAGATTTAACATTATTTATGTCGGATAAATCCATAGGATACGGCTTAATTTTGTTGCCGTAATCAACTTGTAATTTATCTAATTTATCTTTACTTCTTGCAAGAACAAAAATTTCATCTATACTTTTATCGTTGATTAAAAGTTTTACGAATTCTTTTCCAAGTCCACTGCTTGCACCTGTAACTATTGCTATGTTCTTCATAAATAAATTCCTTCCATTAAACTAAATTTTTAATAGAAAGTTATTATACTACAAGAAATATATAAAAACAATAAAATATATTTTATTGATAATAAATAAGTGATTATTTAATATGAAAAATGTATAATCAAACATATAAATATTTGTTTATAAGTAAGACTTTACACAACGAGAATAAATCATTGGAGATATTTATGCCGGATAAAAAAGATATTATTTTGTATTTTTCACCGCATCAGGATGACGAATTGTTAACAATGGGTGTTGATATATGTAAAACATGTCTATTGCCGAATAAAGAAGTTCATATTGTTTTATGTACTGACGGTTCAAAGTCTCCTGCAAGACAAAGGTTAAACAGCGGAAAAATTTGTTCTATACATAATCAAGTTCATAATTATAATTTATCGGAAGAAGAATTTATAAAAGCAAGAGATTGTGAATTTATTGCAAGTTGTAAAGGACTCGGTGTTTTATCGGAAAATATTCATATATATGAAAAAAGGGCTGTTGACGGATGTTTATCCGTTGAATATGCACAAGAAATTATTGAACATTTTATCTCAATATACGGCAAAGAGGTTGAAATTCGTACAATAGCTCCTTTCAGATTTTGTAAATATCAACATGAAGATCATTATAATCTCGGTTTGGCAGCTAAACTTTTGTTAAAAGAAAAATTTTTTGTAAAAGCAAAATTTTTTATAGAACCATATCATTTTCCTAAAGGATTAAGAAAAATTCTTATTAGTTTGTTTTACAATATAAAAAAAGAAGAAATACCCGACCAAATAAAAGAAAAAATAGAAAAAGCTATACAACTATCTTATACTTATTGGAATCCTGAAGGAAAAAAATATGCGGTTGGTTATCATTGTGTAACGGCTATTTTTAAACAATATAAGGAAAACATAGCAACTTATTGTATTGAACCAA